>Ga0179593_1548040_pt1 | contig 15443 bp, 16 predicted proteins | sample CZODoug2_1_08_16_FD_185931 | JGI IMG/M metagenome (GOLD analysis project Ga0179593, IMG submission 185931) | Vadose zone soil fungal communities from Angelo Coast Range Reserve, California, USA - CZODoug2_1_08_16fungal (PacBio error correction) | ecosystem: Environmental > Terrestrial > Soil >... | reverse complement strand
GCTACCCGTAGATTTTTCTTCCTGATGAATAACACTCGGCTGCCGCCTAGCGTCCATGGCTGCGTCGCCCTACCAATTTCTTTTCTTTTTCCTCTTCCCCTTTATTCTTTTACTTGCGCATGAGTTCTTAAACTTTGAAGGGATGGATCGGAGGCCACTCCTTTGGGTTTGATGAAAAACAAGACCACGCCCCGACGTCGTCTTGTTCCCCCCCCGTCTCTTTCTATTTGGAGCGCGCATTTTTTTCGCTTTTCACATCCCCTTCAGCCCCTTGAGGTGACGTTTGAATTATGATTCTGCGATATCGGCTGGCTCTTTTTCTTACTCCGCGTGCCCCCGCTCCTCTAAGACGCTGCGCATTTCTGCAATAAGATTCGAGTTTTGGCTTTCCTCGGGATACTAGAATGGCTCCCCCTTGCGCGTGCTCTTTTTCCAATTGACATCGCACAGCACGTCCTCAATCATTTTAAGAGGCGTTTACGGGGGCATTCCCCTCCTTTTTCTCCCCGCGACTTTTCATCACGTCGGATCGGAAGTCTTTCTCTTTTTTCTCTCAAGATGCCGCTTTTCTTCACGCTTGAAGGCCAGGCCAGCTACGGGACAGAAAGAATCCCCCCCCCTATTTCTGTTGGTTTTTTCTTCCATTCCCCTTTTCCCTCAGTTATCTCCTTGAACCAATTCGACTTTCAGTGGATTGGCGACATTTTCACCTTTTCATCTCCCTTCGGCTCTTGGCGATACTTTAGAGTCAATTTGTGAAGGTGTTAGCCGTTCTTCCATCCCTACTCTCCTTTTGCTTCCCGCGCTCGATAGCATCGAGCATCCTCGTTTTGTCGACTTTCGAAAGGAAAGTGGACCTTCTTACTGCCTCTTGCATGATCATGAGTGTTTCGTTTTTCGTACCTGTTCTTCTTAATATCCCAGTCCCCAATCCCCCCGGCCCCCACTGACTTTTCCCTTTCGTTCTTTGTGTGCGTGAGACTCAATCTGTGCCTTCGCCCTTCAGGAAACCTTCCCGTCAAGTCTTTTCTCGAAGGAGGCTCTTGGTTTCATTAAGAAAACCCTCACATCTCCCCGTTTCCTATGTCAGGCTAGTCAGTACGCTCCTGATTTTCTTTCGGTGTTCCCTATTCAATGGTTTCTCTCTCGCTTCAAAGAGGACTGACAGTGATTTCCCACTGCCCCCCACCACCGAATCCAACTTCCCGCGCTTCACTGCTTCTTTTAATTCTTTTACCTGGATCAGGCTTCCTCCCCCCCCCTTCCCCTTGGCCATCCTTATCGTCGGTTCCCCGAGCGTTTGTGTCCGAATATTAAGATGTTCTTGGCCTTTTCCTCTTTTCAAAGCGGCCACGAGTGCGTTTTCCCCTTCCAAGGGTACTTTTGTGCCTTTTCCAAGCTTTGGCGTGCTGGTGCCGTTTTCATGCAGAGCGGCATTGTATCTCGCCTTTCTTATTTGTCGGCGGTGGCATGATCCCGGTTTCGTTTTTTATAACTTGGAGCTAACCGGGGCAGCCCTGGATTTGAATTTTCCAGCTTTACTGCGCAGGGTCTTCAGACCCGCCCTTGATTGTTAGCGCGGACGCCTTTTCATGCCCCACAATTTTTTCTCTAATACGTTGTGTTGTTGAGATCTGCTGTTGACTGTCTTTTCACATTTTTCTTCCGTCTTAAGCGAACATTGGCTTGCTGATTTTCTAGCTTCCGGACGGACTCGAATTCAAACCTAGGGCTGCCCCTTATTCCCCATGTTCCCTTCCCGGCCTTGGCCCTGTTCACCTTGCTATGACCGCGACCTCCCTCCAACGATCGATCAAGGCCGTATTTTAAGAAGATCCTTTTACTACCCTTGTCCATGCCCTCTGACTTCCCCCCTTTTACTTTCAAGTAATCAACTGCTTTTTTTTTCATTGCGATATACACCCCCCCCAAAGTCTCGTCCTTCCGCTTCTGCGTGCCCACCCTTCCGCCCTGAAGATCCCTGGGCCGTTTTCTTTCTTTTCTCGCCTTCCGCAGCATTGACTCTTCAGTTCCCTAGATTTCAAGTTGGATTCATCCCCTTCCTCGTCGCTTTGATCCAGCAGCTGGTGCCTGCGACAATTTTCTTTTTCCCATTCCCTTGTGAATAAGCAAGGCCGTGATAAGAAACCTTCTCTCGGTAATCGCCAGCTTCCTTTCTCTTTTTGGATTTCGGAAGCGAGAGCCCGATCCACCCCACTAAATCTGAGCGGGTGCTTTTCTCGTCCGAATGGCGAGACCAATTGCTAAATCTCAAGCCAATTCGTAACTCCGCCATTCCCTTCTTTTTATATTTTTATATTTTCAGATCGACAGCAGTATCCCGCCCCCCACCCTTTCCCCCTCCTCAAGAATCATGCCGCGGCGCGGCACCAACCTCCTGCACTCCTTCGCGGGTTAATTTTTCTGGTCTTCTTCGTTGCATTAGACTGTGTCTTTTTTTCTGATCAGATGAGGCGGGAAGATTGTTCTATTCTTCCTTCAATCCTGGAACTATGACTTCTGGCCGTAGTCCTATGGATATGTTAAACTTTCACCTTTTCCTACGCCCCCGCTCGCTTAATTCCCCCTGGTTTTTACCAATTGACCTAGCCCTTTGAATCCCTCCCAGTTTCGTGGGCTCTTCCCTGTTGCCCTTACTTAACGCCGTCCCATCTTCCTCGACGTTTCCTGAGGTAACATTTCCTAGCAGTTCTTCGTGATGGTCCCCTGGCAGCGCAGCGAAAGAGCGTCGTCGCTCGCCTTGATGTAATCGAGGTGCTTGTCTTCCTAGAGTTTTTTCCTTCGTACAGACGTCCTATTTTTTTTCAATTTTCAACGATACGGTGGAGTCAGTAGAAGAGGAGCGATAAAAGCGCCCCCAGCTCTTTTTTATTTTGTTCCATTGTTTGGCTTTTGTCTTGAAGCATGCTTCTGCGATTTTTCCCAGTAAGACCCTGCTGCCTCCGGATACTCGAATCCTCCCCTCAGAGTCTTTTTTTTTGAACTCAAGCGTTCTGGTGCGTCCTTTTGTAGCTGCCGCGGACATTTCGATGGTCACCATTTCTCAAGATAGGAGAATTCCCCTTCTTGAAAACGCCCTCTTTGCGTGGGTGTTCAACTGCCCTCCCTTTGTCGCCGCAGAGAAATCATCCCCGTTTCTTTTCATTTCTGTTAACGATCCTCTAGGACCGCCCCCGGCCTTCCGAACTTTCATGGAGGTCTTTTTTATCTTTATCAGGGTTAGTGCGCCCGTCTCCTTTTCTTGTATTGCAGAATTCCTAGTCAGTTTTAGCTCGGCTAACGGACCCCTCTTTTGTTCTCTCACTTAGCAGAGATGGATTCTTTGATTTACTCTTGACATGGAGGGGCAGTACTCCTCTGGTTTACATGGTAGGAGTCGGTCTTCTTTCCCTCTGCATCCTTCTTCTAGAGATGATCACACCTTCGCATGGAATACCATTAAGAGTAGTTTTTTGTGTGATCGCTTCTCGCCCGAAGTAGACCAAGATCGTTCTTTGCGACAAAGGCTCGCCCATCCCTGGTACGGTTTCCATAGGCCGGCGTGATGCTCTGTGTGTTCTTTTCTGATGGCTCCTCGCTTTCCCCCAACAGAAGGGGTCGCGGAAATTTGCGCCGGTTTTTTCATCCTCCGTTGTGGTTGTTGAGTTCTCATGTTTTCCTGCCGCTTTCGCCGCCCTTGGACCTCTCGGCCCTGGACGCATCCCTATGTCTTTTGGTTCAAGACTCCCACCAATATTTTCCTCCATGTTTAGTTTTTTGTTTTCTGAGGCCCGTTCGACTCCCATGAATGTCATCCCGCGCCATGCGAGGTTCTTTCCCTCGAGGTCCCCCTTCCTTCCAAACTTTTACATACTACCGACGACGACTTTTTTGCGCCGTCGTGAGTTCCTCCCGACAGCCTTACGCCTTTCCTGCGCCGGTGACGTTGAGCTCGCGTGCTTCGCTCCCGTCTGACCTTGCATCCCGCCCTGTTTTGCGCACTAAGCGTGCCGTAGTTCGGCTTCTGCCCCGCCCCCCCTCAATTCGTTCCCTGTTCTCTGTCGTGAAAAGGTGTACTTCTTAGTTCCCAAGTTGTGGATGGCTCTGCGTCCTTTTCTTGAGGTTTTCTTTGAAACCCAGCTGAGTGCGCTGACCGATAATTGCCGCTCTTTTTGACCCGCCCCATTTCCTTACCTTTGACCCTCTTAATCAGACGCTCACGCCCAGCGTTTTAGTATGTCTCCGTTGTGAGGGATTGTCCCGTGACCCTGGTAGTCACCTTGTCCTTAGCCTCCCCTGCGGCAAGAAGATCTTCACCTTCCCAACCGACTGGTTGCCTTATGTTTAGCGCGCCCTCCGTGTCTTTTTTTTAGCGTTTTCGGCAATTGAATTTGCACGTATAAGTCATTCGGCTGGATCAGTTGACGCCTTTTCCGTTTTCTGATGCACGCCCCTCCCCCCATCAGGAGATTGCAGCTCCGTTGGATGCGGGTTCTCTGCTCCCTGCGCGCGCCCGTTCGGCTTCACCCCTGCCGGAGTAATTCTTCCTATCTTCTTGGTCCGGGCCATCAAGAAGCCGCTCTCAATTTTTTTGTCACTCCTTTTTTGCGAGCCTGTTTTTACAACAAGATGCGGACGTTAATGATTGGGATGCGCGAGACATTTCCAAGTTCCCCCAATATACCTAGCACGGACCCTGTTTTCAGAGTTCCATTGCTTAGCAGGGTTTAGTCCCCAACGCGGTAACCTTCCTTCCTATCTCTTAAGGACGACCTAGCATTCCCGAAGCGTTCCTTTTTTTCCCACACGGATCCCTACTCTTTTCTTGATTTGAGACCCTGGCCGCGGGAATGATCATTCGTTTTTCCTGTTTTGCGATAAAGGAGGCGGTTGATCTCCATCCAAATCCAAATTATAGCCGACTTTCAGTGGAGAGTTCCTCCGTATCGCAAATCAGTTCAGTTCCTCTTCCAGTTTGACTACAAGGCACCGCTCCCTTTCTGAGGCTTATTTCTTGTACATCACTTAAGACCCCCCAGCCTCCCTTTTTTTTCAGCATGACCGTGACTTGCTCCCATCTTCTAAGGCATCTTTGCTGTTGTCAGCCAACCCGCTAAATTCTACGATAGTGACCCCTCCGCCTCTTTCTTTCTTTCCTAACCCCCACAACTTTAACAACTTTCCGCGCTACTTCTCTCATGTTTTTCCTGCCGTCAACTTCCTCTATTTCATTCATCTTTTACGGGACGGCCCTACGTTTCTGTCCGCCTTTAAAGACTTTTTCTTGTTCCTTTTGCCCGAAGGCCAACGCTTCAATCCGCGGCAAATTGGACTTCGTTGTACCGGCGTGTTGTGCCCACTCTTTTCCATGTGTGAATGATCCCTGCTAGCGGGCTATTAGGTCTTTTCTGGTAGATTGCATGATCACAGGCTGGTCAGTTCCCTTCAGATGTTCAATTGGGACGGCCTACTGGCTCCAGTAGGTCGTTCCTTGTGCCTCCTTTCTTTTTTGTTTATATCAGCCACTGTTCGAGTCTCTTTTTGGCTTCTACTGCAAACCTTCTATCCCCGTTGTTGTTGAGAGATGATTGTTTGCATTTTTCTAGACCTGGCTGTACGAGTCCTCCTGCAAACCTCTTCTATCGCGGCGCATTTGCATCCCTCGATGCCCAATTCAAGCGCTGACCCTTTCGCTTTCGGTTTCATATCTGGCGCTTCTCTAAACAGCGGCCTCGCACGTGTCCCTCCTCCCTTTAGCCGCGTTATCGGCTCAAGGCCGCCCTCTGCATTCTTGAGATGTTGGCACCAGCCACCCCATCTGCCAATGAAAGATGCCCATTTTTGACCCTCCTCTTAAAATCACTCTGCGCGGCAGGCGTGTCAGTTTCTCCCCGACCAAGCTGAAGAGGCTATCCCAGTTCCCGATGAAGGGATTGACCCCTGCTTTACTTTAACAATTGAAGAAATTTCTTCTCCCAGGCCCTTTTCAGGGTTTAAATCCTAGCTTTTCCCTTTTTTCATTGCCGCTCCTTCTGCCCTCTTATGTCGGCGATTACGAGCCCCCTTTTTTGGCACTCCTTCCAGCCTCCCCCGTCCACATCTTTCCTCCTACACTAGGTAATCTGCAGCTTTTTTCAGCTTGCGTTTTCTTTTAGGGTTAGGGTTTTTCCCTGGTCTTCGAAGCCGCCCCTAAAAACTTTGCGCTTTCCATTTTTTCTTCACCCTTTTCTTCCGCGTCCTTCCTGTGACGGAATCTCCGCACGTCCCGGCGTCTCTTTGTTTATATTTGTCCAGTTTTTTTTCTGTTCCGCCAGTTATCGCCCTCCTTTCCAAGTCTTTTTCAACTGATTTTTGGGCAGTCCCCCAAACTTTCTTTTTCTGCTTATCTCTGCGTGAAACAAGAGTAGTTCTGCGCTTATTATTTCTCAATACCGGCGCCTTATCTTGCCCAGGGACTCTTTACTTGACTTCTGGTCAACAATACTGATCTGCCCTGATGGGGCCCTGAAGTCTATTTATATTTTTCCAAATTGACATGGTTCGATCCACATCTCCTTCCCGCATTGTTTCCATTCTCAATCTTCTTTTTTCCTCCCCCATTACTGCCCCCCGCCAAAGTCCCCGTTGCGCCTTTCCTCTTGTTAATGTGAACGTATCCTAAAATCATATGTTTTTTCCGCCTCCTTCAGTCCCCCTTCCGCGGCGCTCGTGACACTGATTCATTTCAAGCGTTTGCGAATCCTCGCTGGGCTTAGGGGTCCTTCAAGATGCCCTGCGTGATCCTCTTCGGTCAAGCCATTTTTCTCCCTTTCTTTTTCGAGACTTCAATTTTGACATCTCCCTGTTGGCGTTCCCTTGATTGGACGTAAGCTATTCCCCCGCTGCTTCTGTTACTGGTGTCTCCCCTTCATTTGTATGCTTGGCGTACCGTTGACTCCTCCATCCCTTTTTTTACCAAAAATAAGCACGGATGCAGGCGGTCCCTCCCTGGCGTAATCTGGAGGATGTGCTTCGTCAAACTTGTTCCCATTGGTGCGCTCACTCTCCACATCCAATTGCTCGGTAAATCCCCTTCCTTCTTCTTTCCCAATGTTCAAAGCCCCCCCCCTTTTCTTGATTCTGAGTCCAAGTTTCTGCGCCCCCATTCGTTCCTCTCTAGTTCCTGGCGGACCCCCATGAAATTGGTCTTTTTTTTCAAGCCACGCCCCCCATTCTTGCGACAGACGTCTTCGCTGCTTCCTTTCGGATTTCAGCGGCGAGGTTCTTTTCGCTCGGCACCGCGCGTCTTCACCCCCTGTCCGGGAGTTGCACCTTCCGACTCCTTGGGCTTCGTCGGTTTCCACTTTCGGTTCGTAGCGTTTTCCCTCCCGTTTTCTAGCTTTGTGAACGGTGATTCGGCCCTAGTTTTATCGATAGAGGGCTCCCTTCCGACCGCGATATTGCCTGCGACAAATTTTCGATTTGGTTTTCTCTACTCTTTTTCCACTTCCCGCCCTTCTGGCGCGTGAGATGGCGCTTTCTTCCTCTCACCTTAGGGGAATCATTTGCGCCGGAACGTCTCTCTGTGCTTGAGCTGTTTTGATCTTTCTCCCGCCAATATCTCCTGTCCCTCCTTTTAAGATCCTAGCCTGCATGACCGCCATCCACTATTTACATGGGCTTAGACCAAACGATGGGGTTCCCCCCAGTGGAATCCAGAAAGCCGATGCGGGCCCTCGCCGGTCTCCTCCCCATGTTCTCCTCTTTGATTCCCCTTTGACAGCACCGGCAACCTTCGAGATCGAGGTTTTCATTTCTCGAGACTCCGCCCTTTCCTACCCTCCTCATCTTGCCCTCGCAATGCGCGTTTGACCTTTCCATCCCTCGCGGATAAACTTTCCATGACGCGCCGGTGCCGTGAGCTCGCTTTAGTCCGAATTTTCTAACTGCGTTGCTCTAAGCGGCAATGGCCGTCGCTTCTTTGTAACTCCACAATTCCACCGTTTCTTTTGACCTAGTTAAGGCATGAGGCGCAGCCACTTTCGTCACTCTTGAGGCCGGGGGCTTGTCCTTTTCTCCCCCCCCACCAGCAAAGAGAAACGTTTCTCTTGAACCCCTCCCTTCTTAGGTATCTTGAGCGCCGCCCTGACTCTTGCCAGGAATACACTTTTACCCCTTGATGACTTTTCCCCGTAGTCCCCATAGCCTTGCCTTTCTAAAGGGCTTCGTCTCACCGTTACGCTTCCAGGCTTGCCGTAGCAGGTCACTTTCCCATAAGCTAGCCAGAGGTCGTCTTTCCCTTCTCCCCTAGTTCTTGGTCTGACTCCAAGTTTGGCAATTTGAAGTCTTCGCACCCTCGCTCATGAATCCGCTGGACCGAAGTCGATCTTGTCCCGGCATATAGGCTCCACTCATACAGCGAGGATTGTAGCTCGCCTCCTGGCTTTTAGCGCCCTCCCTATGCGCGCGCTTTCGGCAAGGTTGTCCGAGTAAGCCAATCTTCCCCGCTTTTTTCTGAGTTCCTAACCAGTAAGGCAGCCGGCCCCCCCCCATGTCATTCCCACCTTTGCGCTTCTCGTTTTCTTTTCGAACAATCGGCGGAATTAGCGCCCCTTCTGCTGCCTGAGCCAGGACCTTTTTTGAAACCTCGTGTTTCCTTTCCTTCATCTCGGTCTCCATTGATTGCAGTTTCGCACTATTTCATTTCTCCCTCTTTTTTTCTTCTGTACCTAGCTCGAAGCCTCGCTCTCGTATTTTCAGCAAGGACCTTCTCGCGCTTCTCGCTTTGTGGGATCGCGGGCATATCATGTGCTTTTCGCGATTTGCTGGAATAGCACACGTCCCAAAATATAACGACTTTCATTTGGCGAGTTTTTTCGCCTTTCGTTTTTCAGAGAAATTCACATTTCCTAGGGGAAGCAAATGCACCGCTCCAATTTTTAGCACACTCCTCGGGTTCTCCCTCTTTCTCCATACCAGCTCAAGCGCCCTCTGACCCTACCAGTCGTATAAGTCCTCTCCTTCTCTTGCGTTGTACCGCAATCAATGGCTTCGTCTCCAGTCTCGAGATTCACCCTCGACTGAAGTGATGCCAACTCCCCACTTTACCGCCCCGCTACTAACTGCTTCTGCTTTAGGAAAGGGATTACTTAAGTCAGTAACTTTTTCCCTTTGGGTTCCCATGGGGCAATCCTTAATCTTGCGAGCGGAATGTGTTCCATCCCCTTTCCTTTTTCGAATTGACCACGAGGCCCGCCCCTGTTTTTACAGGACCTCACAGGCCTTCAGTTTCCTTTTTTGTTGCTGTGCCACCCTCTTTGCTTCATTTGCATGATCCCTTCTCCGCGGCTCGGTTTCAGGAGGGTCGCTGTCCATCTTCCTCTTGTAAGCCCGGTTCTCTTGTTTTTCCCTTGGAGCCGGAATCCGGGGATTGAATTTTTTCCGTCGGAGCCGTGCGCTAGACCCTCTGTTAGCTTCAGATTTCCCCCGTTCCGTTAAGATCAAACATCCCTCTTTCTGTGTTGAGAGATTTCGGCTTTTACATTTTCGGTGCCGTCTCGTTAATCCTTCCTCTTTTCCGAGACGGCCGCCTGTATCCAATTTCATTCCACTTCCCCCTCGGTCTGACCTTCGGACTCGCCTCCCGGTCGATTGCATGCTCACCCCCACTTTTTGGACCCTGCCGCTCCGCCCCCGTTCCTAGAAGAGAGCTCTCATTTCCCAAATCCCTATATTTCTTAGAAGATGCTGGGCCCTTTTTGCCTGCCAATATGCCTTGAAGGAGAATGCCCCCACCTTTTCTTGCTTGACCTCTGAGAGCAGGCGTGGCCCCTGGTAATGCGAAAGCCCCCCACTCTTCTCTCTTAATTGCTCGCGTGCAGGCACTTCCTAAGAATGGATTGCCTGGGAAGGGTTTTTTACGTTGCGGCATTAAGGCCCGTCCAGTATGAGGGCTGGCTTGGTTCGCGTGAAAAGTTGTCATTCTCCCCTTGTTGCATTTCCCCGTTCTATTGTGTTCACTCTCTTTCTGGCCTGATGACTTAGCCTGATTTTAGACTGGCCGTCTCCAAAAAAGCAACCCGGGCCCGTTAATGACTGTCTCCCCTTTCTGCCGCTAATCGTCGGTGGAGTGTTTTATGGTTTTCTAAGGGAAGTTTCTCGAGCCGCCTTCTAAACGAAAGATTTGCATTTTCGTCCCGGTCTGAGAATTTCTCCACCTGCGTTTTCTGAAAGCACGTACCGGATCACTTTGCTAGGTCGATATTTTTTTTTCCCCCGTCTATCAGCCGCCGTTATCGTCCAACCGACGTTCAAAGTCTTGCATTCCTCATTCTCGTCCCGTCGCACAATTGCAACCTTCGGTCTCCTTTTGGCTCCGCTCGTCGGGCCTTTTCGTGACTCGGTCTTAGCTCTCCTCAATTCGAGGAGGCGGGAATCCCTACGCTCCAATCAATTTGAAACTCTGGACCAGTCTTTCGCCCTTCCCTTTCGACTTTCTACCCCAATTGAACCTTCGCCCCAGCCTTATCCTCGTTTTTCCTTCCCGATTTGTTTCAATCATCATTTTCCTCCCCCTTTGACTGCCAAGTACCGTGTTCCTTCGGTTCTTTCTCCATTCCCCCCTTCAGACGATCCGGCATTGTTTCTCCTTTACCCTTGCCGAACTACTCGTTGAAGCGCGAAGCCCGCCGCTCTCCTCGTCGCTGACCTTTACTCCTCCCTCATTCTCTGTTGGCGGCATAGATTATTTTAGCTCAGGTAAGCCGGCCTGTTCTCATCGGCGTGCTTTTCGCCGAGTCGCGACCAAAGCCTGCCGAGTCGTAGTCCCGCTTTAATATTGCACTTTCCGTAATTGGGAAGGTTCCTGGCTCTGTTTTTTTGCGATTGCTTACACCCCCCCCTTCTGACTCCCTCGTATCTCGAAAGCTGCAATCCCTTCTTTTGGCGCACCGTTCAGAGGTTTGAGGTTCGGATTTTTCCCATTCCTGTTCATGAAAATGGAGCGCCCTATTACCTCCTCCCCCTATCTTCCTTTTCGCACTGGTCTTTTCTCTTTTTTTTGTGTTAAGCTAACCCCCCCTCGGGCCGCCATCCATCCCGTAAAAGTTTCGCTCCCCTTTCCTCCTTTAACGGCGGCCCCCCCCTCCTACTTTGAGGTTGTGACGCACGTCCCCAAGCAGGACTCCTTTCGAAAAGCCTGCTCTAATGACTCTTTCTCGTCAGCGCTAGCTACTTTTCTTGAGCAGCCTTTTTTTACGGGCGCAAGGTAGCTTCTTTGGCGATGTACGCATTCTAGGGCGAAGACGTTTTAGTCCTCGGCAGGATTCCTCTTGGTTATACCTGTCTTTTGCCGCTTATTGCCGTTGCTTGTGTTTTTCCCCTTCCCGAGTTATATTGAGCGAGTAAGAAGTTTTTCTCCTCCTAGGCTGTTTCTGCAAAGGGTCCGCCCCCCCCTTGTGGTTCCAGGCCTGACGCAATATGGGGATGCTTTCCTCTCTTTCAGTAGTCACAGCGGGTATCAACGCTAGGTCCGGCTTCTTAGCTATATTCTTTTGTTTGTCGATGCGCGGCTCAGAGCCTTTGGGAACGCCTAGGAAAGTGCGCCATCTCATTTTTCCCCTATGGGCCTGGGCGGTCACCCCCAAACATCACACCACCAAAACGATTTGGGCTCTTTCTCTGCCTTGCTTTCGACGTCTTGGACCTGGCCGCGTTAGAGAATGGAGATCACGCGCCCCCACGTTCTCCGTGGCTGGTAGGCATGAACCCTCCCCATTACTAACTACTTCTAGTTCTCCCCTCTCGTTTTGACATGCCCCGGCCCGCAGCCCGTCCCCTTTCTCTTTGAGTTCGGTGAGATCGCGGTCATTTCTTCCTTTTCCATGAGTCAGACGGCTGCCCCCATCACTTTCCTTGTGCTTCAACTAGCGTGCTTTTTCTTCCACCCTCCAATTGTCATTTGCCGTTAGGATCTAACGCTCCGAAGGTTTCATTTTTGGTCTGCGGCGCTCCCAGCCGTTTTTTCTTTCCACCCAACAGCCCCTCCAGACCAGTGCGTTAAAGACTTCTCGTTGCCTTTCCAGGGGAATGAACCCCCCCGACTGTTTTCCCTCCCGTCAGATATTCGGACGCACAGACTCTAAGGTTTTTGATTTGAGGATCTTGCTTTCCTCTCTCCTGATTGACTTTCGTTCACCGTTCCGGCCCCCACTCTTTGCAGACGAGCCATCCCATTCCCTCCCCGCTAGAGGTAGGCGTGAATTGCGCAGCACCTGATATCTTGACGTCACGCCCCTTTGGTTTCCTTTTTCCCGTTCGCAACAGCACGCCCCCCTCTCTTGATGACGAGAGGCGTCTTACTCATCTTAGAAAAGACCCCTCGTCCCCCCAGATTACCTCGACGCACGTCTCGCTGATTTTCCGCGCCTATCTGCGGCCTTAGTTGCAACGGTGTACCTCGCCATCGGCTCTATATGTAAGTTCTTTCAGTCCCCTCTCCCTCGCTCCCTCGCCCACCCGGCCTGCGTTCATTCAAACATCCTTATGATCGCCTTTCCCCCCCCCTTGGCATTAATGCTTTTTTGACGCGTCTTTTTTCCCTTATTGGTACTTACTATGAGACTTTCCTTCCGGTTCTCCATGATGCAGGGTTGACCCTCATGACTCTGTGCATTCTGCATTTTCTCATAAATAGGCATCTGTCCGCCCGCCTTTTCCCTTAGCTTGACGATTGTGGACGGCCCCGCCGGTATCTGACAATGTCCTGTTTTCCCATCTACCCTTCTTTACTGTGAATATCCCCCTGCAATGGCACCACACCTACGTCCCCCTTCCTGGTTATGCGGGAGATTGCACCTTAGAGACAGTCGGAAACCGTTATGCCTCATTTAGTTGTTCCTGCGGCTTCCTTAGTTCTTCCTTTCAGTACCCTACCAGCTCCCCTCGATGATTTTCCCTCCAGGATACATTACGGCCTACTCCTTTTCTCAGTGCTTTTCCGTGTCAGCATTGGCTCGTATCTAGCGAGCCGGCTGAACCTACGATTCCTTTATGGGCCCGCCAACTTCCCTCTACTTCTTTTCCCATGCCTTGCAGGAGTTCCCTTCAACGGGCCCTCTTTAAACGTCACGATCCACGGCCCAGGTTCATCGTAGGGTGGGCGGAACGCGCTCTTCCTTGGGTCCCTTTGTTGGGGCGGTTTTTCTTTTTTTTCACTTCTGCCGCGGCACTATTCGATAAGCCAAGGCAAATTTTCCTCGTACCCACCCATTTTGAATGTGTCCGTTTTTTTGGCTTTTCTTTGAATGATTGCCTTCGTCCGGTTTCTAGGCAAGTTTGTTGGTGGAATTTCCAGGCATTTTTTTAAGGCCCTCTGCCCGATTCTTTTAATTGACCTCCTCCGACTTTGCAGCCCGAGGATCTTTGTCTTTACTTAATTGTCCTATAATACAGCTGTTCGGCTCTTGTTGAAACTTCGAAATATTACCCCCCAATCCCTCTAAGTGTTTGTTGAGCGAGATTTTTTCCTTTGGGGAAGTGTAATCTTCTCTCCAAAACCTGGCTGCTTCAGCTCCCCCGGCGCAGTATCCGTCCCCGCTGCCAATTCCCTCCCTCCCCTTAGGAAATCCCCTTCCCCTGGGTGGATAACAAGCCGGTATTCATCGACCAATCTCCCAACTTCCAAGCCGCGATCTCAGATCCACGCTCTTTTTTAGGAAGCTGACCCCTTCCGCCTTCTTCTTCAGCTGAACACCCTTTTTGATTATCGCTTTTCACAACAATCTTGCTTGTTGCCCATCGTGCGTCACGCGATCATCAAAGATGTAGGCGACACCATTCGCTGCGAGTGCCTAATCGGGCTTTTACAAAGGCCTTGTTCTACCTCTTCGACGTTCCGGCCTTGACTCCTTTTAAGGGGGTAACTTTTTTTCCTGTACCCGCTCCTTAAGTCTTCCGATTCAGAAGTCTTACGAGACAATTGATTGCTTGCCTAAAGTCCCCCAAGAACTGCAGGGGTGCAACTTGGACTATAAGGACTTTATCCTTCGGCTTCTTGACTTAAGCGTCTCTTTCAGGGTTCTTTTTTTCAGAGCCCTTTTCCGATCCGCCTTCGTACAACGTTTTTCGCAGAGCCTGGCCCCGACTTTTTCGATCATCTCCCGCACGTAACCTTCTTCCCTCAAGCTGTCCATTCCCTTTTATCTTTCCCGATCCTCCGCAGTTCCCCCCCCCCGCCACCGTGGGAACTCCTGATCATGTCGTTCACAAATCGCATCCAATTCTTCTTCTCTCGTGTGAGGAAATACTCTGTCTTGATTTTTCTGCTAGGTCTTCGATACCTTGGTTGAGCGTTTTAAAGCTTTGGCCCGTTTGTCTCCCCCTGCATTCAATGGAACTGACTGGCGGCCGTCCGTCGCATCGTTAGATTTTTTTCATTTTTTTGGCCTCAAAAGCCTTTTTTCCTTCCTTATCTCAAGTGATAAGCTTCCTGCTTTTCCTCAAACTTTCAGCCACAGAACTCCTTCATTTTCCGGGAGCTTATTTTTGACCTCTGAACTCCCTAATCCCGCCTTTTCTCTTGTGGTACCATTCCCCGCTACGCAGTGAGTTGCTCAGCTCGCCAGGCTGCGTCGTGCAACTTCTTTCTTCATTCGTTCTCTTCCGGATAGATGCGCCACATGGCTTTCCGTAGGTACGATTATAATATTTGGATCCCCTCCATTGCGCGACCATACTCAGGCCCAGCTGTCTTTCGAATGTTCGGTCTCCCTCTTATTCACTTCCAATTCGCTATTGCGGGAATGTTCCTCTCTTGTTACGTGCGTCATTTTCTCCTCTCGGATTATCTCGAAGCGCAATCCCGACCCCGGCCGCGCGATGGTGCGGTCATGCTATGTGACTCGCGCAATTTCTCCATCTTAGACGCTCAAGATTCCTCTCTCGATGGCTTTTGCTGGGTCTGTTTTGTTCCAGACTACACCATCCTTTCCCGTTGGATTTTCCTTAATCCCCTTCCAAGTTTTTGGCCTTCCCGTCCCATAAGGACCGGCGGCCCCGCCTTATTTTTGTGTGCGCCTTCACGATCCTGGTCCCATTTAGTTCTCCGCCCCCTGCTTTTAGAATTCTTTCTCTCCTTCTTACTGATTGTCGCTCGCCTTCACCGCAGATTCCAATGTCTCGATTTTGGCGGGCGTGGCACCTCGTCATGCTGGAAGCCGATCTCAGTATTTTGCGTATCGGGTTTCATGCCGCCCTCGGTCCTTTTGTGCAGTTTGCTCGGGATCTCCCTAAGTCCCCCCTGTATTAGGCGGCTTTCCAGTCTCTCTACACCGCAATCTTCTACTTTCTTTCCTTTCAACTTTCCATCGTTTTTTGTTCGATACTTGTTTCCCTAGTTTCTCCACTTTTTGATGCGCTTTCATTCCAGTCCCCCCTCGGTTCGGAACGCGGCCTTCTTTACGGGC
>Ga0179593_1545136_pt1 | contig 15443 bp, 24 predicted proteins | sample CZODoug2_1_08_16_FD_185931 | JGI IMG/M metagenome (GOLD analysis project Ga0179593, IMG submission 185931) | Vadose zone soil fungal communities from Angelo Coast Range Reserve, California, USA - CZODoug2_1_08_16fungal (PacBio error correction) | ecosystem: Environmental > Terrestrial > Soil >... | reverse complement strand
AGAACGGCCCTATTTCGGATAGGTCAATAGATAGATGTTGTATTTCGCGCTCTTCCCTTTCCCTGTGCCTCCTTCTTTAATTAAGTTATCTCCTTCTTTCTTCCCCTGCACGAGAAACAAGTTCAAGTGTTCGCGATCCTCTCCGACAATATTTCCGCATGGAGTGGCTTTCTTCCTATTTCCACTTTTTTTTTGCCTGCCTCTTTCTTTTTTTCAAGAGTACTTTTTTTCGCCCCACCCTCTTCCTCCTTGCGAAAGAGTGACTCCTTTTTATCTTCGGAAAGAGCGCCAATCGCGCCTCCCCCCTTTTTCTCTTTTTTTCATCTTGAACAAGTCCTTTCTCCTTCCTTTTTTTTTCCTACTGTAGTCAGCGAGGGAGACTGTCGCCCTTCAGAGCATAGCGACAGCCCGTGAATGAAGAGCCCCTTCATTCGGCAGCCTCCCCTTTTTTTTTCCCCTTGCCATAGCTGCTCCCTTTTGTGCCTTTCCCTTCTCGGCCAGATCGAAGCGGTAAGAATCTTTTGGCGTCCCTCCTTGCTTGTCCTTTTTTTTCTTTCTTTTTCCCTCTTCTTCCTTCTTTTTCTGTAGTGGAGCGGATCTCTCTATGTAATCACTTCTCCTCCCCCTCTCGGGACAAGGCCGACATGATCCTGCTGGCGAGTCGCCTGGTATCTCACTCCCTTTTTTTTCCCTGTCGCGGTCTATCTCCGGAGGTGTTCCCCTCTCTTTCTTTTTTTCCTGACTCAGTGAGGGAAGATATGGAAGCCTTCCGAATGATTGCGCGGAATGCAAGGGGCTGTCGCTCTGCCTGCTCCCTTTTTTCCCTTTCCCTCTCGCGCCTCCCTTCTTTCCTGAAAGTGAATTCCTTTCTCCCTTTTTTTTCCATTTCCTGGTCGCGGTGAAGATTGAGAACGTGAAACAGGCTTCATTGCGCTCGTTCCGAAGATCGACAGCGTTGCCCCTCTTTTTTTTTCCCCCCCTCCCTTTCACCATTCCCCCTTTCACTTTTCCCTTTCCTTCCTCCCCAAAAAGAAAAGGAGGTGCGCCTTCCTGCGGAAGATTGTCGGCGGAGGAGGAGCCGGCTTCGCTCCCCCTTTCCTTTAAAGCCTCTCTGAGTTTGACTTCCTCTCCCCTCTTTTTTTTTTCCCCCCCTTGAGGAGAGAGAAATAAAACATCGAGCCTCCTTCTGGTCCGTTCGACCTATCCATGAAAAATCCCCGGTCGTGTGTCGGCGGGAATTTTCTCTTCCCTGACCCTCCTTGGGCATTACCTCGTTTTTCCCTTTTTTTTTTTCATCAGTGCTGGATAGCCATGATGCTTCGCAGGGTTTTCCTGGTCATCGCGGTAGGAGGACAAACGACACAATGCCTCTTTTCCTTTCCAAACTTCCTCTCACTTAGCCTCTTTTTTCTTTTTTTTTTCTCCCTTTTCCTGAGCTGGAGAAACTTCAGTTTCACTTTCTGGCTGCCGGCAACTATGAAGGCGAATTGTCGAGTCTCTGACCATTTCTTTTTTTTCCTCCTTTCTTTTCTTTCCATCGTATTTTTTTTTTTTTCCTTTCTCTCTTTCTTTCCAGGGAGAGGAGACAAAAGCTTCCCGCTCTTCCCGGAGGAAGAGCCGCTTCTCCTCTTCCCCCTCCCCCTTTTTGCTTTACGAGATCTTTTCACGTTCCTTTTTCCCTTTTTTTTTTCCTGCATTCTGCCGATGATCGCTGCTTCGTTGAGTTTTACCCCCGACGTTTTCCCACTGAGGCTGTCCTGAAGCCTATTCAAAAAACGGGTGTGGATTTGCGCTGCCTTCTCCCCTCCGGATCCCGTTCCTTTCCTGAGGAATTCTCCTTGCTTTTTTTTGGGTCGAAGGAAGAAGAGAGCCTCTTCTCCCCCCCCTTTGATTTTAACTCAGTTGCCCCTTCTTTCCCTTCCCCCTCTTAGAATTCTCTCCTTTTTTCTTCCTTTTTTTTTTCCCTCTTGCCTCAGAAAAGGGATGTAGATGCTCCTTTTTTTGCGCCCGACCAGATAACCCTGGAGGCTTCTTTTTGCTCTCTTTTCCTCCGGAATCGCTTAGTCTTCCCGTTTCTTTCTTTTTTTTCTTCCCTTCTTGTTTTCCGAAGTAATAGTGCGGGTCCGACGACCTCTCCTTGGAGCACGTTCTTGTTGATTTGAGCTCGTCCGTTCTATCGCCTCTTTCTTTCCCTTTCATTCTTCTCTCTCCTCCGTACATCGTCTCTGTTCTTCTCCCCCCCCCCCTTTACTTTCGCCTGAAGATATTGGGTGAATCGCGATTCTCTGCTCGATCGGATCGAACTGGATATTCAACGAGGTCGGGAAGATCTGCTCCCTCCTTCTCGGTCTCCTTTGAACGTTTTGTTCCTTTTTTCTTTCCCCCTCTCTGCGATTATAAGATCGTCGCATGCAGCCCTTTCGATGACTGAAGCCAGATGAAGCAGGATCCTAATTTTCCCCTGAACGGCAACCTCCCAATTCATTTTTTTTTTTTTCCCGCTGATAGTTGAAAGATAGGTCGCAGAACTTTTTTCGGCGTCATAGTCACATTAAGGTCTCGGCGATTTTTTCCTTCTCCTACCCCGGAAGGTCTTCCGCAACCCCCCTTCCCTTCATGTTCGCAGATGAAATGGAATCTAGCCGCGTTTTTTTCTACGGCCCGCTTCATGATTTCCCCGACGATGACTGTTTTCTTTTCTCTCTGGTCTCATCCCTTTTCGATTTATTTCCTTATCCTATCTTTTTTTTTCCTTCCTCTTCCCCGGACTCAGGTAAGCGTGTTCATAGATGTTCCCCCTATCTGGCCGTGGAAAATAAAAAGGCTGTTCTTCGCGGGATTTCTTTTCATCCCGTCCTCAGGAGTAGGAGAAAGAAAGCGGTGAGGAGGCAGAAGTTAAGCAGGAGGTTTGGATGCGGGCCCTCTTTTCTTCCGGATCTTGCTTTCAACACCGATAGGTCCTACCTTTTCTTCCCCCCCTTTTCCTTGTAAAGAGAGTCCTTCCGGCCCGAGGGCTTGGAAGAGATGAGGCGCCCCCCCCTTTTGTGTATTCTCCCTTTTTCTGATAAAGAATCTTTTTTCCTTGCCGGAAAATCGATCTTCTCCTCTTCTTTTTTCTTTCCCCCTTTTTTGCACTGGCCATCGCGTCATTCCCTTTTTCTCAAGATGGAGGGAGTCAATTTTCCAGGTTTTCGCTCGTAAAGGAGAATCTTTTCCCCCCCGTTCCCTTTTCTCAGCTGCGCTTCTGAGCGGAGCAGCGTCAACGTTTCTCCATTTGCTTCCCCTTCCGTAGCGATAGTTCGGTGGTTGAAACGCCCCTGGGCAATCATTCGCGGTATCCCCTTTGCCTCCTCTCGCACCGCGGGACCCTTTTTCTTTTTCGAGGGAAGATGGCATAGCAGCGTAAACCTTTTCTTTTCTTTCCCTTTCCCTCTCCTCTGGAGAGAGAAAAAGAACCAATGTCCTCTTCCCTATGATCATATAGAGTGCAGAGACGATTTTCTTTCACCTATCCGCCTCTTTTCCTTCTGGGATTGCGCTCGCGACAAAGCCGCTTCTCCTCTCTCCCCTTTTCGCCTCCGTTTTGAATCTTTTTCCCCCCCTTTTCCTTTGAAAGAGAGATACGGATTCCTCATCAATCCGCGAAGGAATGACGCTTTTTCCCCCCCCCCGCTTTCTTTTCCTTTCGCAGTGTCTCCTTTCCTCCCCCAACTTACAGGAGACAAGAACAGGAAGGTTGAGGTTCCACATTTTTCCTCCCCTTTCTGTCCTTGAATAGGAGTAGAATGTTTCTAAGGCACTCTCTCGGAGTATATTCTCCAATTCGCTCTTTTTTTCTTGTCGGTTCCTTTAACCCAGCGATTCCTCTCCCCCCCTTCTCTTTTTTCAGAGAGGTAGTCCATTGCCTGCTCGACATGAGAATGTAGAGCAGGGTGCGGACCCCCTCTCCCCCCTCCCTCGTTCTTATCGGACGTTTTTCTCCCCCCTAGAAAGAAAGCTTCTCCGAGCTCATCTGAGATTCTTTTTTCCCCCCTCCTAGTTAAACCGGGCCCCCCTCTTCTTTTTTCCCTTTTTGAGGGGGCGGGTTAACGGCCGAACCTCCTGCGGCATTCCCTTTTTCCATTTTCCCCTCGGCTTCCACGTCTCTCGGTCCTCTCTCTCCCTTTTTTTCCTACCACAGGTAGACGCGACCGTCTCTTTTTCCCTCCTCTTTCAGAAGTGAAGACGGGTCGGTGACAGATTCCCAGTCCCCTTTTTTTTCTCTCCCTTCTCCTTTCTGTGCGCCGGTCTCTCTTCGCGATTTTAACAAAAGATCGGGGCCTTTTTTCTTTATATGGTAGAACGACCCGCCGCACCGGCCTTTTTTCTCCCCCTGTTTTTCCCTTTAAGCGTGCGGCCTGACTCTTTTTCAGGATCTCGAAAACGACGTTTTTTCGGTCTCCGATCGCATAGTTACGTCGGCAGCACGATCCTCTTTCTTCTTTTTCCCTTCTTCTTTCTTCGATGGTCGAAGCCGCCCCTCTCCTCCCCTCTTCTTCCTTTCCTCCAGGGTGAGAGGGTAGGCTTTTTCCCCTTTTCCCTCTACCTGCCCTTGAGTAGGCGAGCTTGTAAGTGATTTGCTTTTTTCAATTCTGATCCCTCTCATTATCTTCTTTTTTCCTTGCATCGATAAAGGAATAGACGGCTCCCCTCTCCTTCATGCGACCATAGATGGATGGCTGTCCCTTAGCTCCTTTTTTCTTTTCCCGGCCCTTGATCCTTCTTGCTCTTTTTCCCCCTCCTGAGTGAGAGAAATCCTTCTTCATGTCCAGGCCTCATTGGCTCAGCGGAGCGCGACGACTGTCGCCCCTTTTTTTCTCTTCCCCTCTCCTCGAGCATCTTTCTCCCTCTCTCCTCCCCTTTCCCCCCTCTGCGCTAGTGAAATCAGGGAGGAACTCCCCTCCTTTTTTTATCGCCATAGGCGAAAGCTGCTCGTCCTTTTCTTCGCTCCCTCCAGAGCGTTTTTCTCTCTTTCCCTCCGCCATCAGATGGAAATGTAGGACGCCTTTTTCCGTCTCTCCCACTGTAAATGGTCAGCGACTCGACCAATTTTTCCCCCCCCTCTGAATTTTGTATTTTTCCCCCCTGTATTTTTCTTCTTTTTTTTACGAGAAAAGCGCCTTCGACGTTGTCAGATTGCCGTGGTCTTCACATTTCTTCTTTTCCTTGCCCCCCCCCTTCTCCTCATGACCCGTCCTTTCTTTTTTCGCGAGCATAATGGCGATCAAGACATGATTCCTTTCTCCCTCTGCAGGGCGCCGCGCTGACCTCTTGGCCTCACAAGTCCTACCATTCCCTCTCCTTTTTTCCCTTTTTTCGAGGGAGAAAGTCTCCCCCCACATCTTCTGATAGTGTCAATCGATAGATGTTGTTTTGAGCGCTCTTTTTGCTTGATTTTGCAGATATCTTTCCGTCCCTTATCCTCCCTTTTTTGGGGGGGCTTTAAATTTTACCAATTTCCTTTTTAGAGACGGCAGGCTTCGACTCCTTCTCCGCTCCTCAATGTGGTGTTTTTGGCTGTCCTGCGTTTTTTCCGTAAATTTGCGGAAAAAGACCTTCCTCCTTCTCCTCCAACGCTTGTCGATCTTCGGAACGAGCCCTCCCCCTTTCCTCCTCATCCCCCCGAACCTGCAGCGGCCCCCTTCCCCCTTCTTTCTGAGATTATGAGGGAAGTTTTTTAGTAGCGAGACTTGTCGCAACCTTCTTCGTTTTCTCTCCGTGCTTTCCCTCTTCCGGACGCCGATTCTTGCTTTTCTTTTTCCCTCAAGGGAACCTTCGTCCCCTCCCTTTCATCCCGGTACGAGAATCCGGTTTCATAGATTTTTTTGTTCCCTCCCTTTGTGCGATCCCATGGCGTCTCTTTTTCGTGAGAGGAGATATCTCGTTTAAATATCATAGTTTTTTTTCTTCTGACCCCTCCGAATTGATCCTGCTGGCGATCGCTGGGATGCACGCCTCCCCCTTCCCTCCTTCTTTTTTCTCGGGACTTGCATGGCCCTTCTCTCTCCCTTTTTTGCAAGAGATGGAAGAAAGTAATTATATGTTTATTTTTTCTTTTTTTCCTTCGAAGAAGGGCGCGGCATGAACCGGGTCTTTTTTTTTTCCCCCCCCTTCTACGAAAAGACCCGCGACTCCCCTTTTTTGTGTTTTCCGGCGAAGAAAGATTAGAGGACCTTTTTTCCTTCAGCTTTCGAACGTGAAAGAGGCGTTTCTTTTTTTTCCTCCTTTCCCCCCGTGGTAGCGGCGAGCCCGCTTTTTTCCCCCTCCGGTGTAAAAAAGGTAAGGCGCCCACTCCCAGCGGAAGGGAAGGGCAACACCTCCTTCTCGTCCCTCTCCCTTACAGGGCCGACTTTTCTTCTTCGGTCTTATCCCCTTCTTCCCTGGAAAAATTGTAGCGTCTTTTTTCCTCTCCCTTTCGCTCATTGACGGAAAGATATCTCCCCTTCCCTATTCTCCCCATCTAGAGGCCTCTCCGCAACTTTTTTTCCCCTTTGAACAATCCACGATCGTGTGCGAGGGAATGGTACGCTTTTTTTCCCTTTCGCTCTTCTGCCTGAGACGGGCGCGTCTTTTTTTTTTTCTTTCTGTTTGTTTGTGCCGACGGACTTTCCTTCCAATGAAGAGGGTGGAGGGTTTTCCCCACGGAATAGCAACGTCGACCCCCAATTTCCTTTCCGACAGTTCCATCACTCCTTTTTTTTCAAACTATGAAGGAGAAATTGGTCGATCCCTTTCCCTTTGTCGAGAGTCCAGGGGTGCCGCAGGCTACCCTATGTTCTCTTTTTGAGCTGCAAGGGGACTCTGCTCCACTCTTCCTTTTCCTCCCCGAGATGAAAGGAGACGCCTCTTTCTCTAAAAAAGAAGAAATGTTGAGGTTTATTCCCCCCTCTCGTTCCCTGCGCATCGGTTTCCCCCCTTTTTTTTAGATTATTAGAGTTAGAAGAATGTGACTCACTTTTTTCCCCCCCCTACTTCCATGGGGCGAAGTTCCCCCCCCTTTTTCGACACTGAGGCTGTCCTAATTTTTTTCTTTTTGCGAGAAATAGGTAGTATCCCTTTCCCCACCCTCCTCTTTTCAAGGTCGCGTGAAGCTGAAAAGCGCTCCGTAATTTTCCTGTTCTTTTTCGAGTGCGCCTATTCACCCCTTTTCCCTTTTTTTCCTCGCTGAGGTGCTAGAGGAGGCGGCCCCTTTCTTTTCTCTCTTTCTCTCTCTACTGCACGGAAAAGAACTACAAGCCTCGCCTACTCCCTTCTTTTCCTTGCGAGGCTACCCTCTCCCTTCTTTTCGGTGGAGATAGGGGGAGGAAGAGGCCTCTTCTTATCCCAGTAGTCGAGATGTGCGCCAGACTGGTTTCCGACCTTGCTTCTGCTGACTTTGGAACGGGCTTTCATTCTTTTTTCTGAGCCTGAAAAACGATTCCTGCCTCCCCCCCTCTCTCTCCCCTCCTTCCCCTTCACGCCGGTGCGGCGGGTCGGGCTACACTCGCTTCCTCTTTCGCGACTTGCCCGGCGGCACCTCTCCCCCCTTCTCTCCCCTAGGTCGGAAGAGAGGAGCTGATCGTCATTTTTTTTATTCAAGTCTGCATCGCGGCCGCACTTCTTGTCCTTTCCTTCTTTTCTCCTCTCCTCTCGCTGTCATCTTTCTTTTCCATGGAGCAAGATGACGAGGAGTTCTTTCCCCCCCCCTCCTTTCCCCCCCCAGCACCGGCAACCCTCCCTTTTCCCTTCCTTCTGATCGGTTTGCACGCTCGTTTCTCCCTTTCTTTTTCTGCTTCGAGTCACTAGCCATTCTTTTATGTTTATCATCGTCGATCAGCCCCCCGTCCCCCAGGCTTTAGCACCCGGCTCTCCCTTTTTTTTTCCTATAGGAAGAGAAAAGAGAGGTCTGGGTTTTTTTTCCCTCTTCTTTCCCCCTCATTTTGGACTTAGCCGCGACTCTTGCCCTTTCAGAGAAGAAGAGAGAGTCCTTTTCTCTTGGAAGGACAGTCGACGCCGCACTTTTTTTCCTCTTTGGCCGGACACGTCTCCCCTTTTTTTTTTCCCCTCAAAGACTGTTATTTCGCGAGGAGGGTTTATCCTCTTTTCTTCTTCCTCCCCGCAGAGGTTTTTTCCCCTTTTTCCTTCCCCCCCCCTCTTTTTTCTCTTCTTGGATGAGGGATGATCGCGCTTCCCCTCCCCTCTTTCCTTTCGACGGCGCGATAACGGAGGCGCAGCTTCGGCTCTCTTTTTTCCCTCTTCTTCCAGCCGTGTCGGCGCTTCTTTAAGAATAGGAGAAAGGGATCCTTTTCTCTTCTCCTCGGAAGATCCAAGATGGCGCTTAAATTGTTTTACTCCTCTTCTTTTTCCCATGGCAGCCACGATGGCTTGAGTCTTTTTTCTTCAAAAGGTTAGATAGTCCCTTTTTTCCCCCCAGTTTTCTTTTTGTTAATATGGGTTACCGCTTTCTCTCTTCCAGATCAACCGCGCCCCAGGGAAGGAGTTTTAGATGGAAAAGGGTTTTACAGGCGAGGTTCCATGGATGCTTTCTCGAGCCCTTTTCTCTTTGAAACTCGCCCTGTCGTGAAACGACTATAGAGAAGGATTTTTCCCTGGACGTTTCCCCGCGCAAGAGGGACCCCTTCCTTCTGGGTCCGCTTGAGGTTTTCTTTCCTCAAAGGAGGCACTCCCTTTTCCCTAGTGGAGGAAATTCCCCCTTTTTCTCTGGTCGCGCGACAAAAGCACCTTGTAACGTCCCTTCTTTCTCCTCTATTGCCGCGCCCCTTCCCTGAGACATCACCCTCGCAGACACCGACCTTTCTGCCCAGCCGCTGTCTTCAGCTGAGATACGTGATGATTTTTTTTTCCTTCCCCTATCAGTTACGGAAAGAATGAGACAGGATTCCCTTCCCTTATTTCTTGAATACCTTGCAGCTGTGAAAACGCTGTTTTTTTTTGTTGGAGAAAGCGTTTTTTCCCCCCCACCCTCCCCTTCCTCAAGAAAGGCCGTTTTTTTTCTTCTCTCTTTCGTCTACACCGCTTCTTCCGTCGAAGGGCGTCAACGCGACGATTTCCTTTTTCTTCCCCTTCCTCCGTCGTTCGAGTCGCCTTTTATTCGTCAGAGATGAAAGCTCCCGTTCTCCTTTTTTTCACGATATTGAGAAGCGGCTTTTTTTTCTCCTGGACATGGAGAATGTAGAGCTGGGTGCTGGTCCTTTTCTTTTCCCTTTTTCCCCGCTTTTGATCGACGATTCTTTTCTTTTCCCTGAATGGAGAGGGAAGCGATCTTTCTTCCCTTCTGCAACGATCAGCGGAGAAAGCCGGGCCCTTTCTTCTTTGTTTCCCCCTAATGAGGCAGATGGATAAAGTCATCCTTTCTCCCCCCCTTTTCTCTCCGCTCGGTAATCGACTCGATCTTGAATAGTCCTTTCGATCCCTTCCAAGAGTGGGTGCCCCCCCCCTTTTTTTTCAGAGGTAAGACGGCGGTGACGATTTCTTTTCCTCCCCTGAGTTAGGGCCGGCCTGCGCGCCTCTGCCCCCGTCGGCAGGAGCTCTAAGTGTCGGTGCCCTTTTTCTTTTTTTTTTCTTTCTTTTTGCGGCGGATAGGATAGAATGCCAGTCGTCTTACAGTTTCCTTTCTAGAACTGATCGCGCTCACCCTCCCTTCTTTTCGTGAGCGAGCGAACCTTTCTTCTTTCTTGTACCCCCAGTCGGCGCACAGCTCTGACTCTCGCATCTGCTAAGCCGCCGCTGCCGCCACTCTTTCCTTCCTGAAATTTCCTAAAGGGGTGAGCGGTTTTTTTCTCTCCCTCTCATCTTGGACAAGACATTTGCGTAGGCGAGCTTGTCGCCTTCTTCCGCCGATAGGATATTCCTCTCCCTCGCGACGGCCTCGATAAAGGCATCGCCTCTCTTCCTCTCTTTTTTCCTTCCTTTGGACCCTCGCATGTCTTTTTTAGCCTTCCTGCCATCTGAGGGCGGTGCATTTCTGATGCCCTCCCTTTTTCTTTCCTTTTCGCGAAATAAAAACACCGTTGTTTTCCTTTCTTCCCCCCCCTTCTCCTCGACGACGGTCAGCCACTGGGCCCGGCGGGGTTTTTTCCTCTGCTTCCCCTTTCGCCGCGAGAAGCCGGGAAACCCTTTTTTCCACTCTCGGGCGAGGAAGAAAGAAACAGGTTCTCCTTTCCCGTTTTCTTTCGCCGTGCAGCTCGAGAACCATGCGCCTTTCCCTTCTTTTTCCGATCTCGAGCCCTCCCCCTTTGACGAACTGAGGGCAACAAATGGACGCTTTTCTCCTCTCACTCGACAAGTTCGCCGTCATCTTTCTTCCTTTTTCGGACTATCATCCGTCCATGGCCCCTTTTTTTTTTTCCCCCGACCCCCGCGGCATTGTGGGCGTTGTTTTTTACTCGAAAAAAAGCGAGCTCCCTCCCTTTTCTGCGCCCCGAGATCCAAAAACCCGCTCTCTTTCCTCCATTTTTTTCGATACTTGACCTGTTTTCCCCCCCCCTGCGCAAAAAGAGAGTGGACCTCCTCTTTCCCCATCTCTCTTCCTTCTCGGATAGCTCAATAGAGAGATGTTGATTTTTCTTTTTTCCTTCCTCTCTCTACTTCGAAGCCCACGTCATCTCTTCTTCCCCCAAGTGAAGTGTTAGAAGAAGGAGTCCCTTTTTTCTTTTCTTCATTATTAAAATGCGCACCGCCTGTGCTTTGTTCGCGTGACTCATTTTTTTCTTCCCCCTCGTGCAGAATGAGCAAGAGTGATCGCTTCCAAAGAGCGAATTTCCTTTCACTTCAAGATGCAGCGGGCCCTCCTTCGGGTAGAGATAGGTATGGCATTCTGCCCTTTTTCTTCTCCTCCTCCTTTTCGCAACAGTCGAGCGTGACGCTCCTCTGTTCTCCTTTTTTTCGGTCGCCTTCCGCGTCGGGCTTCCCCCTTTCCCATGAAATAAGCTGGAATAAAAGGGTCTCTTCTCTCATGATCGGACGAGGGTCAGCACGTTCGGAGAACTCTTTCCCCTTTTTTTTTCCGGGCGAAAAGGTTTTGAGGAGTGCGATCCCCTTTTTCTTTTTTTTCTCTCTGCGAGCGATCTTCTCTTTCCTCCTCTCCGTTTTTTTGACCCCTCCTTCTTCATGCTTTGAGATCGCTCGGGATAGGCACGCTCTTCTCCTGTCGAGATGCTGTAGCAGGTATAGGACAGGATTTTCTCTTTTCTTTTTTCTTTCATCTTCCTTTTTTCTTTCTGACGAATTAAAGTGAGGACAGCATTTCTTTTTTATTATGTCTTTTTTTACGGGGCTTGATCTTCTTTCTCTCCGGTTCTTCTTTCCCCTTCGCCGCGACTAAATTATGACGCTGCTCCCTCCTCCCCCTCTCCGCGACATGTCGAAAAATTGCCTTTCTTTCTTTCCCGCCTTCTTTTTTCAAGGAGCGATTGCGCTCGTTCCCTTCTTTCTTCCACGGCGAGCACGATGGCGCAATTTTTTTCTTTTTCTCGCCCGCACGAACAGCGGCATGCCTCCCCCCCCTTCGGCGCATTGTAATTCTTCCTCTTGTCAGGAGGCGGAGGAGAAGGAAGTCGTTTCCTCTTTTCCCTTTTCATGGAAGCCGAGATGGAGATGAGATAATTGACGGCCTCTCCCACTTCTGAGAACTACAAAATCGAGCTCTTCCCCTTGGTGTCCACCGTAGAGATGTCCGTCTCCTCTCCCCTCCACTCTGTTGTGGAGGGGCATTTTTCTCCTCCTCGCTGTTTCTCGCGGTCCCTTTCCTTTCGTGAGAATCATTCTTTTTCCTCTTTTTTTCTCTCCGACCGGAAGGGTCCTGCCCTCCTCGACGTTTCGGGCTCAATGTTTGATCCCCCCAACGTAGAAACATTCGCTTTCCTTTTTTTTTCCCTCCGGAATGAGTGGCCGACCCTTCCCCCCCTCCCTTTCTTTCGGAACTATGGGCCTTCTCCCTTTTTTTCTTCCATGGGTTGCCGCAGGTAGTCTACATTTCTTTTTTTCCTTCTCTTCAGGGAGCTGCGAAAACGCGGCTTCCTCTTCTTTCGCCGCTATGGCGCTAAAAACCTCTCTTCCAGAAAGAGAGGTTCAAGGAGCATATGTGCTTCTTTTTCTCCCTTTCTCCGCATGCTGACAGCATGATAGCCGGCATTCGTCGTCTTTCCTCCTTCAATGTCCCAGTCTGAAGCCTCTTCAACCATTTCCCCAACTAGGTAGGCTTACCCTTTTTTCTCCCCTCCCTTCTTCAAGGTCGCGTGACGCTGAAAAGCGCTCCCTCCTTTCCCCTTTCCTCAGAAGCGCGGCCTATTTTCCTCCCTTCTCGCGATGCCTTGATCAGAGGAAGGGCGCCTTCCTCTTCCCTTCCCCCTGCATCTCCATATCGGCTGCAGAATTCCTTCCCTCCCCCCCCAAGTAAGACCTACGCAAAGTTCTTGGCAGCGACGGCATTCTGTCGTTTTCTTTCTTTCTCCCTCATTCTGCCGAGGTGGCGGATCGGTGCTTTTCTTCCTTTTCCCCCCTTCTTTGAGTCAGATCGTCGAGGCTTTGCCTCTTTCCCCTACGAAATATGCGCTCGCGCCGCCTTTTTCCTTCCTTCTCCTCCCGATCGGTTCGAGAGCTGGCAAACGATTCCTTTTTTTTCTTTCGACGACGCGTAACGCAGGTGCGGCTTTTCCTTTTTTTCCCCTCTATCTCTTCCTTCGGACTGCAGATCTGGGTGAAAAATCGCCTCCCGTCTCTTCTCCTGATATTCAACGCTTTCCTCCCCGGAGATGATAGGAAAAGAACCCCTTTTTTTTCCTCACTTCTGGGAGGCGCGCTAACTGTTTCGCTTCCCTATTGACATCTTCTTCGACATTTATGACTGGAGAAAGCTGCCTTTTTTCTTTCCCCGAATGGAACCCCAGCACCGGCACTTTTTTTTCCTGACGTTTGCCTTTCTCTCCGGGAGCGCGGCAATGCCATTCCGCCCCTTTTCTTTTTTTTTTTTTTTTTTTTTTCGTTTTTGGTTTTTTTTTTTTTCTTTTTGTTTGGGCTGATCACTCCTCGTGATAGACGAAATCATCCTCTTCCCTTCCCCTCTTCCATGTCGCAGGGTGAAAATGGCTTCCCTCGTATGTGATGACCGCGTTCCCCCTCTCCCACGAAGATGAATGATGGTATTCTTTTCTCTTCCGACGCGATGTTCTTTCTTTTCCCTTCGAATCGTCTGGTTCCCTTTTCCCCCTCCTTCCCCCGGACTCGTCAGAGCCCCCCCCCGCCTCACGCGCCCCTTTTTGGAAACTAAAAAGGACGTTTTTTTTTTTTTCTTTCTTCGATTGAGAAAAAAGAAGGGAGTCGTTTTTTCCCCGACTCTTTCTTTTCGGGCCTGATTCTCCTTTTTTTTTTACGTCAGGTCGACGTCCTTCCGGCGCGCGAAGAATTACTTCCTTTTTTGTCTTCGCAAGCAAAGATGCCCCCCTCTTTACCGAATTCTGGCGAGGAACTCTCCTCCTTTTCCCTTTGGCTCGTTACAGTGCTTGTTTCCCCTTTGGAACCGGGGGACGCCACGATTTGGCGATGAACAAGGTTCGCTCGTCCCCCTCCCCTCCCCTTTCTCTTCTTTTTTCTCCTTTGCGGGAATGAGAGGAGCATGCGTAACCTTTTCTTAGAGGACTGATGGCCCCCCCCGAGTCCCCCCACCCCCAGGGGTTCAAAAGGCACTATCGTTCCTCTGGGCATTCTCGGTTGATCTTTGCACTTCTGATCCCTCCTCCCTCTTTTCCCCCCGAGCCAAGGACTGGGTCAAGCTTTCTCCTTTCCTTGTCTGCATCGCCGCGTCCCCCTTCTTTCCAAGGTAAACAGACGATTCTCCTCCCTCTTTCCCTGACCAAGAAACTTGTAAAGAGCCAGCTTTTTCTCCTTTCAGGACTCCTGTCCGGTTTCTCCCGTAAATAAAAAGCCGGACCCCCCCTCTTCTTTCCCTGCAGCGAGACAAAAGACGCTTCTCTCGGACGAAGACTGCTCCTTGACTTTTCCCCTCCTTCCCCTTTCGCAAGAGCAGATCTCTTTCTTCTGAATCATCAAAGAAGCGCATGATCCGGCAGCCCCTTTTTTTCGCCGGAACGCCGACTTTTCCCCCTCGCGACCGCGTGTGGACGAAAAACCTTTTCCGTTTGAGTTTCCCCCCCTTCCTCTCTTTTTTTCCCCTTTCCGGAAAAGATAGGAACACGCTCTCCCTCACGTCCGATCAGCTAAGGACACTTTTTTCTTCAGTTAAGAGTAGAAGGCTCCCCCTTCCCCCATTCCTTTCCCCTTTTACGGAAAGAGATCTTTCCGATATTTCCGAGCGGCCTATTTCACCGAGACATGGAGAATGTAAGAACGTTTTTCTTCCCTCCTTTCTCCTCCCGCCTTCACGCGTTATGATAGACGCTGATCTCCTTATGAAAGGGATATTTTATCCCCTTCTTGCGACCATCGTGAGAAAAAGATTCCTCTCCCTCTTTTCCTTTTTTTATATTTTTTTGTTTTTTTTTTTTTTTGTGGTTGAAATTTCCCCCCTTTTTTTTCTTCTTCCGGCTGGATAAAAGTCATCCTCTCCTCCTTCCCTTTAGATCTCAGATCTGAATAGTTTTTAAAACAGGTTAGAACGAAGCCTTCCCCTTTCCCTGGCAGAGATGAAGACGTGAATCTTCTTTCCCCCCTACGTTGATATCAGGTCAGATCGGATCTTTTCCGGCCGAGATATGAGAGATTTTCACCCCCCTCTTTCCCTTTCCTTCTTCTATTGTCGGTTGCGGTATGGTAGCCGCCCACTCTTTCCTAGAATGCCATGTTCTTTTCAGAAGGATCCCCCTTCCTTTTTTTTTCCCCTTCTCTCAGCTCTAGAACGATCGCGCGCCCCTTCGTCCTGCAAGCACGATGACGTCTCTCTTCGGACGATCTGGATAGAGACCTCTTCTCTCCTTTCTTTTCCCCCTATCGCAACATCGTGAAAGACTGGAAAATTGTGGCGCGCAGAAGGCCGTTTTCCCCGAAAGCCATTTTGCGTATTTATCTTTCTTCCTTTCTTTTCCGCGACAGCAGGACCCCGGCCCGTCGAGAAGCGCCAGCGCGCTCTTGACCGGTTGGGTGAAATAGGACGCCCCCCTCTTCCTTCCCTCCCCCTGGATGGAGTCGCCATTGCTTTCTCTTCATCGACCTTGAGCCCGGGCGGTTAGGGGAAGACGACAGTCTTTTTCTTCCCCCCCCCCCTTTTCTGAATTGAGAGAGGCTTCCTTTCCCTCCCTCCCCGGGTCCGTCGGGGGTGTCTTTTGCCGCATGCTTCGAAAGCGAAGATCCTTCCCCCCCTTTTTTCTTTTTCCTTTCCCCGGGCGGGAAGCCCTGCGTTTTCCGCAATAGCGCGAACGCTTTCCCCCCATGCGCAGCAGAATGAAAGCTTT
>Ga0179593_1408091_pt1 | contig 15443 bp, 21 predicted proteins | sample CZODoug2_1_08_16_FD_185931 | JGI IMG/M metagenome (GOLD analysis project Ga0179593, IMG submission 185931) | Vadose zone soil fungal communities from Angelo Coast Range Reserve, California, USA - CZODoug2_1_08_16fungal (PacBio error correction) | ecosystem: Environmental > Terrestrial > Soil >... | reverse complement strand
CCGTTTTTTTTCTTCCCCCTATCTTCTCTCATAGGGTGGGACTCTACCACCCCCCGCCATAGAGTTCCCACCCTCCCAATGCCCTCCTTCTCTGTCTCTTTCACATTTGTTTCCGGCCATTCGGATGGCCTCCCCTTTACAGTGGAAGAGTTATTTTGCTTTTTCTTCCTTTTTTCTGCCTCAATTGTACCCCCAAGAGTAGGACCTCCCACAGACAGCCCCCTTTCCTTTTTTTCCCTTGCTCTCCACCATGTTCCTCCTTTTTTTGCTATTCCCCCTATTCGCCTGTTTTGGTCGTTTCCGATCCCCCTCACGGTCGCCGTGATTTTCCTCCCTTACCTCAAACCCTGTGTCCGACCCCCTTTTTCTCAGCACCTTATGACTGTTGTCCTCTTCTCACCCACGGCTATGTCCCAGAATCCTTAGTGGGACACCACGCGGCGGACGTATTTTTTTTGCGGAAGACTTTGATACCCCCTCTCCCTTCGGAGTTTTCTTGCGGCCAGTATTTTCTCGTTTGCGGACAGCCTTTTGTTTTTTTTTTTTTTTTCTTCCTTGAAGCCCAGGCTAATGGTCATGTCTCCGATTTCTAGGAGGCTTTTATATTTTCTCCCTTTCTCGGTTGCGTGACGAACCTCCCCTCCGATGATTCGTTGTTTTCTGACCCCCTTCCCAGATAGGGCTATGCTTGCAGACCTTCAATTTTTTCCCGCGAAATGCTTTCCTCAGGTTGCCTCGCATCTCAACTTTATCTCTTGCTACAGGTTTCCTTTCTAATACCTTAATCCCCTCACGTTTGGTGACACGGTTTTTCTTTCACTCGTCATTTATTTCCTCTAATGGTTACCGTTTTTTTTTTCTTCGTTTTGAATACTACCCCTTTTTTTTTCCTTTATACAAGACCCCCCCTGTTATCCCTCTTCCCTCTTGTACTCCTTCTTCTTTTAATACGTTTGGTTGTTTTATCTCTCCCCCTCGGACGGCTTTCCAAGAGCTTTCCTTTCTGATAGATTCGCCACCGACCAACTTTTCTTACGAATCGGCCTCCCATTTCTTAGTTTCCCTCCCCCTTTCCTCTTTCCGGTGTCCCCCATTGGCCCCACACCCTTTTTTTGAAGGCATCTCCCTGGCCCCCCTCATTTAGACGTTGACCGATTTAATTATATTTTCCTCTGCCCAACGCTTCCCCTCATTCGGTAAACAGGGACGTTATTCCCCCTCCCTCCCGACGAGGCCGGTGCACTTAACCCTACTCCATCCTATTTCTTGCGAGGTTTTTTTCCAACTCCACCTGGCTTAAGGGCTCCCCCTTCTTACGACCGCTACGCGGCTATCTTTCCTTCTCCCTGTTTTCCAGTAATTTTCCCCACCCCATCTTCCTTCCAGTACTAATTTTGAGAAGGAAACGTCCCCCTCCCCCTTTCTCCGGGTATTGCTGACTTTTCCCTCCCAAACCAGGTCGCCGAAGGCGTTTTTTTTCCCCCTCCCTTTTCTGCTGGTTAAACCAAAGAAGTGGCCTCCTATTTTATAATTCAGCCTCAATTCCCTTGGTGGCCCTGACCCACCCTTTTAGGTCGCCTTTCCTTTTTCGGCTTTGAATATCAGCTTTCCCACTCTTTGTTGCGGTGACAAACTCAGCCAACTTTTTTTTTTTCCTGGACTCGTCCCCCTCCTTATCATGGTGTTTCTCTCCAGTTATTCCCTTGGTTTCAGATCCCTACGCGTGTTTCCCCCCGTTCTCCCCCCCTTTTTACTCTTCCCTCCCCCCATAAATTAACCTCACTTACGTCTGAACGCCCCCTGACCAAACATTTGACCCCCTCTCCCAAGAGACTTTCATTAGGATTTATTTTTTCCCCCCGCCCATCAAATTTGTTTCTTTTTCCCCCTTTCCCCCACTCTTCAGTTATTGACACCCATCTTTTCCCATACGACAAACAAAAATTTTTTCCCCCCTGCCCATGTCCTTCATCTTTTTCAACATTTCTTCTGTGAGTTAGTTCGTTCGAGTCTTACTTAGGGCTTTTTTTCACTGCCCTTCCTTAGCAAAAAACCTAGCGTTTTCTTTTCTTCCTTGTTGTTTCCAGATTTTTTTTCTGCGTAAGTTTTTCCTCTTCCCACAAGTGATTCTGGTCGACAATATCTTACTTTTTCTTTTCCGAAACTTTCGGACTTTTTTTCTTTTTCTTCCCTATTGAAACTATGTCGCCCCCCTACTTCCCCTTGACTCCCTGACCCGTGAGAGCCGAAGAAGCCCTATTTTCATTCTGGTTGCATTCTTACGAACGGGCGCTGCCCAACTTTCCTTCTAACCTATTTAGGAACTACTGAGCAACTTCCCCCTTCCGGCCCTGGGTCAAGGAAGATCAATAGGCTCCCTGAATGGTGTTTTACTCGACCGCTTTTTTTTGCGTGTCCCACACTCGAAACCTTCCCCTGCCCTTCCTTTCGATTTTGATACCTCGGTAATTTCTTCCCCTTCCCCTCTCGGTTTTTTTTGTTTGTGAACACCGCGTTCCCCCAGTTGCGTCCCAACCCTCCTCGCCTTTTCTTCGGGCGCCCGCAATGAATTTCCCTCTCCTTTTTTAGCAAGCGGTGGCTGATTATCCTTTACAGGCTCCTTCTTCTAAGATCCCCGGTTCACGCTTTTGCTATTCCCGACCTTTCTTTCCCTGCCCTTCCTCCTCATTATCGACATAGCTATTTTCTTCACCCCTTTTTTTTCTGCTAGATCGTACGCCTTCCCGTTACGCCGTTCCACTTCTTTTTCCCAGGAGCCTCACCGCTTGCATCCACTTGGAGTAGTCAAACATGTCTCGATAGCCATTTTTACCTCATCCTTGACGGTAGTTAGTACCCTCCCCCCTCTTTGTTTCGTTAAGCCTACCCCTCTCTTCTTTGCGTTGTGATTGTAACGTTTTCCCCCCCCAAATACCGCTCCCCCGCCGCACATCTTCCGCAGCGCCACTTCTCGATATTTGGTAATTTCCCCCCTTTTACCCACTGACACCACTTCAGTCCTCTTTCTTTTTTCCCTCTATGTCGGTCCCTTTTTCTCCACTGGAATCGACTTTTTCCCGTCTCCCTTTTTCAGATTTTGTTCTGCGACATTGCAGAAATCCCTACCTTCCAAAACTCGTCCACCTCGTATCTATTTTGCAGCTTTTCCCTCCCTTTTCTTGTCGAGAAAGTCGAGTTTCCCCCAGAGTATGGTCCCTTCCCCCTCAGGTCCGCCCCCATGCGTTTCCTTTCTGGTTTCGAGATGTATTCCCCCTAATTCCCATGGTTCCAGTATCGCTATCCCCCAAATTCTTTCCCCCCCCGGGTGATCGACCCCCTCCCCCTCTGGTGTGTTTAAGGTCCTTATTTACACCCCCCAAGACCCCTTTAATTCGCCCCTTGCCCTTCTAGAAGTATACCCACCAACCTCTTTTTCCCATTCTCTTTTGTTCCAGTTTATTTGAACCCTCCTCTGTTTTTCTTCAGATATTAGGGTTTCCTTTCCACACACCCCGGCATCTTTTCCACAACACCCTACTCCTAGCTTGTTTTCCATGGTTGTCTTTTCATTCAGGCTCCTCCTTGACCCTTTCTTTTCTTTTTTTGCTGTCTTTTTGTTTTTTTTGTCGGACTTTTTAGTATGCCCCCCCCAACTGAATCGCCCGTTCCTCCTGATACTTAGATCAAAAATGAGGAAGCTTTTCTGCGTCCGTATGTCTATGATTTTCTCTTTCCCCTTATGCAGCTGTATTTAGGAACACACAAATTTCCCTCCCCAGGTGGTTCTCCTACCCTATAGAATGAGCTGCTTATCCCTCCCTTCTCCACACTTCTATGGACCCCTCCGATTGAGCGCCAGTCTTTTATTTCGTTCTTTCTCAGTTAGCCCCCTACCCCCAGGAGGTCTTTGACTTGTCAAGATAGGCAGGCAGTATCTGGTGGTTAGAGGCTTCAGAACCTCTTCTGATCCTCCCTTCTCATGAAGTTGCGCGTATTCGCTTTTTGAAGAATAACCTCCAGAATCTTTCCTTGGGTTATTCCCGAAAGATAGGCTATGGATTGGCACCTTCCCTCTGGTACGAGCCCCCTTGCCCCTTTTTTTCAGAGTCAAAGTCTCTTAATCGTTTTTCTATTCTCGACCCCGTCAGAGCCCCCCTTTGTGTTCCCCCCATTTTTTTGAAAGAATTGGAGTTTACTCCCCCTTTCACTGGTTTGAATTTCCTTTTTCCCTTTTTTCTCTTGAATCCGGAATCTTTAGCCGCCGCGTCTATTTTCACTCCTCTCCTGTTGTTTTTTTCTAGGCTAAACCTCTCCTTCTTACCCTAGTGAAGGTTCCACAGCCCCCTTTTCTATTAGACAGCGTTTTTACCATTTCGGCTCCCGTCCCCCCCTTCTTGAGTGAACCCCGTCACCCCCCCTGGTTTCAGCTTTTGACTTTTTGAGCACTACCCCGACTCCAGTTGACTCTCCCTTACTTTTTCACGCTGACAACCGGACACCAGCCTTTCCCTACTAAAACGAGGTTCCGCATAGCCTCTATTCTTTTCTTTTCCCCCCTCCGCATTCTTTTCTGTGTCCGGTACCGTTGCCGCATTGCGGTGACTAAGATGACTTACGACGATCAGCTTCTCTCCCTCCCCCTTTTAGCACCCTGTTTTCCGACCCCCCCCCTATCTGAATGTCCTAACCGATATTTGTTCCCTTAACTACGACCGGTTCTTTATTCTAACTTTTTTATTCTCCCGAAGCCCGACTCTTTGGGTTACCCCACGCGTTCCCTCCCCTCCTTTTTGCGAAGTCTTAAGCCGATCGTCGTAGTTACGGCGACCCCGGGGCCTTGATCCTTTTTTTTCTTCTGGAGTCGATGCGCGTTACCTCTTTCGAGCGACAATGAGAACTCCCTTTTTCAAGTCCGCTCTTCATGGTCCCAGTCCATTTTTCGTTCGCTTCCTCAGCGTGTTCCCCCTGAGGTCCAGAAATCCCCCCGTACGATCAACATCACTCCATCCCCTCCCTCCACCGTCCCCTAAATTCCGAACCCCCAATGCACGATGCACAATCTTCCTTTTCATTACTTCTTCTTTTTGGAAGACTCTTCCTTTTGTGGTTGAACCCTTCAACACGTCGCTTTCTCTACCACTCTTTCGTTTGACATAACCACACCCTGACACCAAGCGAATGGAATTCCTCTATTTAAAAAAATGGTAGTCTTCTTTTTAGCGGTCCCGTTTTTTCGGTTTTTAAAATGCCGTACCTATTTGTCACCACTCTCTGTATGGTCGGGGGTTTCCCTCTTTCTCTAGTAGATGGATTTCATCTTCAATTCGTTTTTCCGGCCCTCTCTTAAGAGTAAATCTTTTATTTAACTCCGGCTCCTGAAAGATGGGGCGATTGAAAATCTCTCCTTTTACTTTTTGGCTGGCGCGCCCCCCCCTTCCCCCCCAACAGTAATCTCAATATAAGTACTCTTGGGCCTGGTTTTTAATCCCCTCCCAGGGACAGGGTTTCCCCTCCCCCCTAGTTGGCCAGTCTAAAATTTCCCCTCCTCTTGAGAAGAGTCCAACCGACCTAGCTGTCTCCATGTCAGAAGTGGTGTTGTTTTCAACTCTCCCTGACCCTTCTCTCTGGACGTAGCACTTCCGGGGATCATTTTTTGTGGTTTGCTTTTCTGGGGGCGAGTTGTTTCTTGCCCCCCCTTGAACCTAAACTTCTCCCGTTTGTCGGCCGCTCCTAAGGACGCTACAATTTGCCGTCTGAGTACGGTGTCGGAGAGGTCTCCTGTCCTAGATCAGCTTGAGAGAAGGAACATGACGCTGTCCCGGCTTCATTACCATTTGCCTTGCCTATCCTCTTGAAGATCTTCTTCTTCTCCTTCGTTTTTGTGATGTTTTTGTCTAGATAGTTTATACGTTCACTTCTTGGAATGTATCCTTCAGTCTTTCAACTTGTTCTTGCTCACGAGCTTGCCCCCCCCCTTCTTAAAAGCTAAGATCTTTCAATGTTGTTCCCTTTTTCAAATTCGGGTTTCCTGCCGGCAGTTGAGTTAAAGTTCCCATCCCCTTAATCGTCATCCCCCTTCCTTCCAGCCAGAAGCAAAGGATGCCCAGCGTTTCTGTTCCCCAACCCTTCACCCGGTCGTATTTTCCTTGGGTCTTTCCTGAACGACCTCTTTCACTCTTATATTTCCCCTTCTCTTTGAGACCATTTTTTGTGTTCCCTCTCTTTCCCCCCGGAGTGTGATGGCGTAGTTCTTTTTCCTTTTTTTCTTTTTCTGATATTTTTTCCTCCGCGCCATTGCGGAACTCCTCCTGCGTCCTTTATTCTGATCCTTTCGTCTCTTAAAGTAACAGAATCTTGTCCTTCTTCCCCCTCTTAATCTCCCCCCCCTTTTCCCCAAGTCCCTCCCACTGACAGCTAGGCCCTAAGTCGTCCTTCAATCCCTATAAGCTCGCCGGGGCTCTCCCTCTTTGCTAAATGTTTTTCCTTCCCCCAAAATGCATCCATTTTTTTTTTCCCTTTCTTGCCCAGTTTGGTATCTCTCATCCCCCCCCTGCCAGCCTTGTTGGATTTTCCATCCACAAAAGTTCCTAGTTCCCCACAATACTTTCCCGTAGAATCATTATGATCGTTCCATGTTTTCAGTTTATTTCGGTGACTCTGTTGAATGGTATTTTTTTTTTTTTCTAGTACTATTCATACACTTCCCAGTACGGATGAACTACTCCGAAGTCCACTTTCTTCCCAAAGAAGATTTTCTGAGACCCCCCTCCTCTCCTTTTTTTTGGTCCAGCAGGTCGAATTCTATTTATAAATTACCTAAAACACTTCCCGCCTGTGTTCTCCGCCCCCTCCCCCCCCTGGCTGCGAGCGGATTAAATCATCCCCCCTCCCCCGCCCTTGTTATCGAAACTTCCTTCCCCCGGAGTTGGACACCACCGCAGATTTTCGTCTTTTTTCTTTTCAGACATTCTCAAACGACGAGCGATTTTTCTTGACCCCTGTCTCGTCTCCTTTTTGACGGAATTTGTTTTTCTATGGAACGGTTGCGTGCTCCTTAGCTTACTAGAGTATTAGACTTGCACGTTTTTCAGGCTAAAAGATTTCCTTCTTCGTCTCTTTCATCATCCCTGTCACCTCTCTTTCCGAGAAGGAGGCGCGGTTTTGCCCCCATCTCCCATACGATCAAGTTTTTCCCCCTACTCCTTAGCGACCACCCTCTTGGTTAAAGGTGGGCCGGAAGGAATTTTCTGACCTCGAAAGATTTCGAATACGACCATTTTCCTTTTTGACTAGTACTAATACCTTCCCCTTTATTACCGCTTTTTTTTCTTATATCTACTCTTCTCCCTTTTTTGATCGTAAACGCGATTCCAGTGAGGTCTGACCCTATCGACACTAACCCTTTATTCTTCTAAGAGGCTCATTGGCGGTACCCCCATATCGTGCCCCCTTTTTTCCCCCCCAGGTTTTCACTCTACTTAGTAGGTCCCATCAGGTTCTCCTACAGAGTCGTATATTATTCCTTCCTTTGCGCGGAACTTTCTTCGTCAAAGAGGACGGTTATAAGTCCTCTCCCTCTCTGTCAAGTTTCATTAAACCCTCCCTGAACTCTATTCGCTCGTTTTCGTACTCCGAGCCATGGGGGGAATTATTTTTTTTGCCTTGCTTAAGATAAGTGCTGAGATCTCCCACTTTACACTCCGCTACTCCCGTCTCCACCCACATGCTTTTTTCCTTTCATAACCGTGGAGAAGCATTAGGTCGAGTTATGTCACTGTCTAGCAACAACCTTCCCGACGCCTGTGGTCACACCTCTTTCCATTACCTCCCTTGAGAATACTTCACAGTCATCATTTCGACCAACTGGGCGTTTGCTTACTTGTGTAGTTCCTTGAGGGAAGCTCGGTTCCCCTTGGTTGCACAATCCCTCCCCCCCTTCGACCGAGTACTCTCCTCTGGGTTTCTCAAGTCTTCGCCCCCGCTTTTTTACTCCTTTAGAGTCTCCACTTCCTTCACCCGCACCCTTCCTAAACGTCCGACTTTTTCTCCCATGAACCTCACTCCTTCGCCACGCATGGGGTCAACTCCTTCCCCCCCGAACACTTACCTCGTGCCTAGATATTTTCTTCGGCGTTCCATACTAACACCTGGACGCGTGCCTGGCTTTGCTATTATTTTCCCCCCAAAAATGTTAGCGCTTCTTCCTAGTCTTTTTTCTTTTTCGGCCTTCCATTAGGCCCATCTGGGTTTTTTCCCTGGAGGATTCTATGGCGGTGAAGACGTGGCACAAGGTTTATTACTCGTCGGACCCTGAAATCCCGGCGTCAGGGCTGGTATTGCCACCTCTCGACCTCGGTAAACCTGTTCTCAGCCAAAGGCGAGTCAGAAAGACTCTTTTTTTGCCTTGTTGGTCCTTCTCTCCCCTTCACAATATCTTCTGCAATTTTTAATCGAAGGGCCACTGTTTAGCATAGCACCGGCAAGAAACTGAGCTGTCTCTCCCATATTCCCCCCCTCAGTGGTGCAGGTGAAGGAACATTCGCTCGTGTTTAATTTCCTCCGGGATTTTCTTTTTTTCCCATTCCTCCCACCGCGCAAGATCCCAGTTTGAAGGCCGCCGCCTTCGACAGGCCCCTCAATTACTTTATGGAGTAAGATGTGTGCTCTTTTTTTTTTTTTCCTGGTGAATAGTCTTTTACTTGACGAATCACAGCGCGTTTCCTGACCCGTTTGCGTGCTCGAACCAGAATTGAGAAGATCTCTCGATATATGTTTTTTGTGGTTGGTCTCTCCCTTAGACGTCTTTTTCCCTCCCCTCAAATTTTTTCTCATGCAGCGCCTGTTCTTTCTCATTTTCAAGCGTCCACAGCTCCTTTTCCCCCTTGCCCCCCCCGCGTATCTACCGGAATGTCGTAGTCCATGTCGCGTGGTTTCAGTGCAGAAACTTCGTTCAGCCGTTGTGAGACCCCCTCCCTTCCTGAACCCGAATTTCCGCCTAAGGCCGGTTAGTTGAACCCACCACCAATTTGTCGAGGTCTCCTCCATTGGTTTCCTTTTCTCTGCCAACTCCTTCTCCTCATGTTCCTATTTTTCGGCTCTTCCGACTCGCCAAAGTCTGACCACGTCTTCTCATCGATCGAATTGTTCGCCAGTTTTTTGACGCTTTTTCATTGACAATCTCCCTCCCCTGTACCGCCGCTTCCTTCTTTCCGTTGCCCCAGAACCCCTTCAGAAATCATCCCTTTTTAGCAACTCTTGAACCCTGGTGACCCCTCCCTCTTTGGCCCCGTACCCTCTTTTTTTTAAGATCCCAGTCCCTTCCCCCCCCATTCATCAATCGTGTTGGTTCCAGTTGTTTGAACAACTCTTTCCTCAACCGAGAGCGGGTGTTCACTTTCCCCCCCCCCCCCCGTACCCTCCCATTCCTTTCCTCCATTATCTTTGTGCTTTTCAGGTTGAGCCCGTGGGAGTTATGTTTCGATCCGAATTGGAGTCTAAATTGTAACCCTTCGTTCTTCCCGACTAATGCCTGCCACCCCATCTCCTGACGTTTCAGAATTTCTGGTGGGCCCCCATTTCCCCGCGGTCTTTATCTTCCCGCCCTTCCCACAAAAAGCTCCCCCCCCCCCCCCCTCCGGGCGCCTCCCCTTCTTGGACTGATGTTCACAATCGGCCCGGCAGGTTTCTTCCCAGCAGAGTAGTTTTTCCAACCTGGATTTTGGGGCTTTTTCTTTCCTCATTAGACGGGTTGTTCCGGAGGCCAGATCGTTCGCTGGCAGTCTTCTTGGGTGTTGAATGAAGCCCTTTTTAAGTGGCCTCCCAGGATCCTCTTGAAGGCTTCTCCCCCTCCCGGGAAGTACAGGAGTCTGTTTGCACTTTCCGGATAGGTCCTGCTTCTATGGTCTTTTCCCCCTTTTTTGACGCAGGTGTACCACCTCTTCCCTCATGGATTTACGGATGGGCCTTACTCCGCAGCGCCCAACTTTCCACGGTGGTCCCCCCGGTGCCATTCCCGCCCTTTTTTTTGTTCCCCCCCCTGACCCGTGTGACGATTTTAATATTCACTTCGTTAGCCGCACTGGGATCGAGTTCGTTCCTCCTCCGTTTTTTGAGAGAAACCCGAAAGACGTTAGATTGTTTTACGATCGCCACCGAACACTTTGTATTTATTCGGAGTCCCTTCGTTTCATAGCATTTCTGCTCTTCTTTTTTCAACTGGCAACGGTTTCTGACGGGCGAAGGCCCTGGTTTAAGAGCCTCTTTCATATATTCCCCGCCTTTGCTTTCAATTTACTCTCCCCTCTTTTGATAAACGCATTTCTGGAGCGTCGCGGGTCAACCGAGCCTTGCTCATAAGCGGCCTCCTCGCTCCCTCTTGGGGAAAGCCATCCCTTCCCCTTCAGAAAACCCCTGCGCTACATATCTTACGCGGCCCCCGGTCTCTTTCTTTTAGAAATTTCCCCGTACCAAGTCTTCCTAGGCTGTCCCCCCCATCATGTTTTTTTCCCCCTTCACTGAATTTTGGAGTAGCGATACAGTCCTTTCGTGGAGAGACACCCTGGGTGCCCTTTTCTTTTCTTGGGTGATTGTTTGACGTTGAGGGCAAACACCCCCACTTCATCTCAAAAGCCCTGTTTTCTCCCTTCAGGGTTCTCTCGTTTTTAAACGTGACAATCATCCCCTCATCTAACCATTTCCCCCCCCCCCGATACCCACGCCGAAATGCAACACTGAAAACCCTGGAACTTCAAACTTCAGATCATTCTTTTTTTTTACTCTTTGATTTCCCTTGGTTATTCTTTAAAAAACTTCCCCTTGAGCTCTGGCTACACCTATTATGCCAAACCCCAGCGATGGTGCAATGGGCATGGATCGTGTTTCGGTCCCGTTCTGTTTGATTTCCATTAGGCAACCCCCCCCCTCTCCCTGCAAGTTGAGGAGCGGCTCTTGGCCTTTTGCCCCCCCCAGTGATTCTCTCAATGATTGTTACTGAAATTTCCCGCGATTGGCGCCCCACCCTGAGCTTCCATCGTTGTCGACGACTGAACTCTTTCGCAATGAGAAGGATTTAATGGGTGGCTTCACTCAATCTTGCCCTGTCTCATCTTCCCCTCTGGCAAAGTTTTTTCCAGATCGCCCAAATGTCCTCAGCTTTGTCGATCGCTATGTTTTTGTGCAGGCCTCGAACGCCATGCTCTCTTCTCTTGAGCGGTCCAGGCCCTTTAGAGCTTCTTAAGCTAGTTGCTCAACCTTTCCCAGCCCCGAGCGTTTCGGAGGTGTTACCAGCCTCCCATTTCCGATTTCACGTCCCCTGGGGCTTAGCATTGCCCGGCAGACTCCTCTAATCCAACTTCGGATTCTTGTTGGTGTTTTTCGAGTCTCTTCCTTTCCAAGGTTTCGGTGCGCACGTCAGCTTCGCATCTCATCGGAGCTCGTGCAACATTGCACCAGCGAAGAGTTCATCACCCTTAATGTTGCCCCTTTATTTTGGTGACTTCCTCCCTCTTTTGGCGCCGCGGGTTTTTGACACACAACTTCCCCCCCTTTTCTTTTTACAGGAATTACCTCCACTTCATCGATGCGTAGGTGAGATGCAAATTCTTTATAGACCTCTTTCCCATCTTACTGTGCATCATCTTTTTTCGCCATTCCCATTGAGGTATATGTAAAGTTCCAAACCGATGAAATGTTTTATAATTTCCTCGACATTTTCCGAGTCTCAGATGCAGTTCCCTTTCCGTCATACCTTTACATTTCCCATGCGTCGTGCTTCAGTTGATTGCAGTCCAGAACCCCCTTTTTTTTCCCGACATTTGACCACGGACGCCACTGGTGTTGGTCCATTCTTTTTAACGTCTCGTCGGTGGACTCCCTCGCTCCTGGTTATACCCCCATCTTATATCGCGGGTGTTTACCGTTTTGGTTCTTTCCCACCCTCGGTTTTTTTTTTGACACTTCTCACCCAAATTCGAGTTCCAAAGAATATCATTATCTGGTGACGTGCCATGTTTCCGGTGGCATGCGGCTCTTGCAGGGCTATGCTGAGTCGGTTGAGTAGGCCAAAGGTCCCCTCGGAGCCAGCCTGAACAACTGGAAAAATGTCAGATTGTAAGTTGGCTGTTTTTGGATAGCGGTCGCGTTCCTCCTCTACCCCCAATGCGCTCCGGGGTGCCGCTCCCTATCTGGTGCTCTATTTTGCCAACGGCGGTTTGACCCCCAGCAGAAAGGAGTCAAACGACTCCCTTCTTTGTTTTTAATACCCCACCCTCCCCCTCGGGTTTTTAGATGGTTCGGGATTGCCGGTTATATGGAGCAGCCCTATGATACGTTCTTAGGACTTTTGAAAGGCCCCGAATAGCTTCCCCTTCGTTTCTTCCAGTTATCTTATATACGTCTATGGGACCTTCGGGATTAGTCTTTTCCCCCCTAGATGTCTCTTCCCTTCGGACTATTCCATAAGTCCGAACAGTTGTCGGGTTCCTCGCCTTGAAGCAGCCCTGTTCGACTATTGGTGCATCGTTTAAATTCAGGCCTTTTTTTTTTTTTTTTGTAGTCAAATCCTGGCTCCCCTCCTTCCCTATGATTACGATCTCAAAACGTTTTCCGCAAAGGTTTCGTGCACTCCTTAGATGCTGCACCCCCAAGTTGTTATTTGAGAACAGGTAGCCGTGAAGAGTAGGTATTCTCGCCACGCTTTTCCCGCGGCATCGTAGAGGAGCCAAGGCCGATATGGTTAACCCGAATAAGCTTTTTTTTTTTCGGTCTTGATTTTCCTATTGCTCGATCCTAGTCCCCGTGCCTGGGCTTCCAGTCCCTAAACCCAATTTGTCCTGACTCTCTCTCTGTCTCCTCCGCCCGTTATTCTCCTCCCAAAGGACGCCTGCGGTGTTGTCCACCATTGGCTGGTCCATAACCGCCGTGACCTTTTCCATTCCGGCACCACCGTCTCGCTTTTTTCTCTGGGGGATTCCGATTTCGGCGACTTGGAGCGTAACAATCCCAGCACCCCTGGACCCTGTACTCCCTCTTCTTTCATTTTTCTCCCTGTCCTTTTTTATCCTCAGTGTTAATTTGTATTATACACTCAAAATCCGCTCCCCACAACTCCCCTTCACCGTTCACCTTTCCGCACCCTGAAACAAATTGAACCCCCGGTGGAATTTTTACCCCCACCAGTAATTCTAGGATATTTTTTTTTTTTTTCAACCCCTCTTGTCATTTTGTTTCCCCATTTCACCCCGCTCTCCCTCGATACCTCCGTCACTGACCCCAACTTTTTCACAAAGATCTAGTGATCCCCCAACTTCGGTGCTTTTTTGCGGTTCTTCTTTTCAATGCCTTCCCCTTGCCTTTGTTCTTTTCGTGGTCAGAGTTAGACTTTTCTTTCTTCGGAAGCGTTTTCCGGTTCTAGGGACAATTCTCCTGATCTGTCTTGTTTATGTCAGGGCCCCCCAATCTGCCTTCTCCGTCCTCGGCCTGTTCAGACAGGAGATGCCCGGAGAAAGTCCTGATTGGCATCGTGGTCCCTCCTTCCCGGCTCTGCACGTCTCGCCCCTATTTCGCCGGTCTCCCTTTTCCATCTTCCTTCTGGAGCCGCCCCCCCCCTTTTTTCCCTCCCAGAGATTGCTAACGACCAGAAGGAATTTTTTTCTTTTTTCACCCACCATGCTCGTCTTTTTTTTGTGTACTCGTGTCGGACTTCTTTTTTGCTTGGAGTTGTTCGAACGTCGGCGCCCCCCCCTCGAGGTGTCCTTCCGGGCCGCAACCCTCACATGACTGACGCCCCTTCAGTTCTGAGTTACTGGCGAGTTCTTTTTTCGCTATCAGTGGTTGAGAAGACTTGACTTCTCCGTTTCCCCCAGTTTGGTTTAAGCAAGCCTTCTCTCCTCCCCCCTTTCTTAGTGTTTTGTTTTCCTCATATTTGTATTAAGTTTCCGCTTCCACCCTGGGGAACGCCGACAGCTCACTTAGCATTCGCATCTAAAGTTCGTGAACAAACCTGCTCAAGCTCCACAGCTTTCCTCCTTGTACTGCGGTTCGCGGTCCCCTCCCCCCTTCGTCCATTTCCGTTCGTTGTATTTCCCGTTTGAACCAAAATACCGGATGTTTACCCCACCCCTCAAACTTCACTCCCCCTTCGGATTTTTCTTTTTGCCTGTAAACCATGAGGTAGAGTATTCGCCCCGCTGGTCAGGTAACATTCGCTGTACCTTCCCGTATCTCCCAAACATTGGAGCCTCAGATATTTGTCCCTTCCTTCCTCCCCCCCCCGAACAATTCGTTCCTTGCCCCCCTCTCTCCCCCCCCCGTCTTTTCGTTTCTTCGCCTGTCTCAAGTTTTTTCTTTCGCTGAGGATAAGAGGGAGGCCAAGACAATCATGTCTTTCAAGATTTGCTTTCCGGATACAGCCGTCCATCCCCCCTTTGTTCATTCCCCCATCGCGCACTCCCCTTGAAAAAAAATGGACGAGCCCCCCCAGGTTGTTCACTTCGGTTTGAACCTTGACCCCCCCCCCCTTCTCTCGCCTTGTCCTTACTCGCTCCATTGGTCTCCCCAATATAGCCTTTTTGTTTTCCCGTTTTATGAGTAACACGTTGTATCTCCCTCCCCTGTCTCGGGGGAGTTTTCCACCCAGTTCCATATCTCCCACTTAATCCGAATTGTCCTTCCTTAGATTTGTGATAGTGGGAAATTTTTCATGGTTGCATTCTTCCCTTTTAAGTTTTTTTCCCCTTTTTGTTATATTCGGACTTTTTTTTTCCATCCACACACACTTTCGGATCGCACTCAATGACTTGGCTCTCACACTGATTTTGCCTAGTCCCGAGGTCTAATGGTTGGTGTTGCCTATTCCCCCTCAGCTCAGTTGATATCACGTCCCTACACCCCTTAAGACCATGCCCCGTGTTTCTTACTCATAGAGACTTTATTCTTCTTACAGGTCCTCCCAACGGAGGTTATCCCCAGCCTCCAAGTCGTGTTCCCACCCACCTCAGGAGGGAGGATTTGCGGTCAAGTTGTCCTCTAGACCCCCCCAGTTTTGTTTTCGGCGTCCCTCGGGATTTTTTTTTTGGGATATTAGGCAAGCTCTTTGTGTTTTCTAGACTGGAATCCCCTGGATCCGTTTTCTCCCCCGGAATTCGGCGGACTGACTCTCCTTTCTTTTTCCCGGTCCTCCAAGTGATCCTCCTCCCCCCTATTCTTTCGGTTTATCCCCTCCCCAGATCCGGCTTTCTCCTGGACTCAAAGTAAGATGGCCGCGAAAGGCGTAAGTTTCAGCGACCCAAATATCCGGTCAACTTCTCCCTTTTTCTCGACTTCCGTAGTAAAACCCGTGGGTCCCCGGTTTTTCACCTGCACTCGATTTGGCTTTTTCCGTCGACTGTTCGGAAGCTTTTCCATAGACCCAGTTTCTTCTCTAGTAATCATTCACTGCTCCCCGT
>Ga0179593_1697433_pt1 | contig 15444 bp, 26 predicted proteins | sample CZODoug2_1_08_16_FD_185931 | JGI IMG/M metagenome (GOLD analysis project Ga0179593, IMG submission 185931) | Vadose zone soil fungal communities from Angelo Coast Range Reserve, California, USA - CZODoug2_1_08_16fungal (PacBio error correction) | ecosystem: Environmental > Terrestrial > Soil >... | reverse complement strand
GCAAACTGTACCCCCTTAAGCTGTAACTAAATCTTATTTTCTTTTTTTTCCCTTCCCTTAATGAAATTGAATGGCTCTCCTCCCCCCCCCTCCACGTGTGGTCCCTGAAAAATATGTCCCTTTTTTTTTCCCCCCTCTGTAGAGTTATTCACCTTTCTTTCGCTACGACCATCGAGCTTCAGATTTCCCCTCTCTCGGCAACGGCCGATTCCCCAGTAAACAGCTTGCTTTTTCAGCGACGCTCCAGCTTGTTGCCGAAATGTTTCCGTGGTGATGCCGAAAGTGGCCAGGCTTTTTTCTTTGGACGCTGAACCCGCTGGCTCTCCTTTTTCCTCGTAATTGGGTATAGACTTTTTCCTTCTTTTCCTCGAGAACGGTCGTTCCTTGTCCAAGACAGCATGGCGTTCAATTGGTGAAAGTAAGCTTCCACCGACCCCCTTCTTCTCTTGTGTGTGGTCATGAACTGCTCCTCCCTTCCTTGCTGTATGGACTTTTCTCTTCGAAAATGGCTCTGTCGACCGTCGTTCTGGATCTCCTGCTTATTTCCTTCTTTTCTCCGGGCCTGTATCGGGTACCCCCCCTTCTTTGCCTGCGCGTTGACCGCCTCCTTTCCTGGTCGCGAAGTGTCGAGGCTAACAAATTCCACTCCGCTCGGTTTTCTGTTTTCTCTCCGAAGGCGAGTCCCCTCCTTCCCTGCCCAGCAAAAGAGATTCTCCCCTTCTTTCTCCGTAGTTGTCGATACATCCCGCCGAATCTTCCGCTTTTTTCCCGGTCCATTTCCGTGAGTTTCGGCCATCCCTTTCTTTCCCCTTTCGGGACGATACAGAGATTTTTTTTTCAGTCAATTGATAGAGAAGGACCTCTTCTTCCCCTCGGTTCCCTCTTCTCTCCCACGCGGGGTACAGGCTTTCCTTCTTCTCTAGAAAGGGCAAACGAGCCTCTTACATTCTTTTCATCCCCGGTTCCCCCGTTCCTTCCTCCACCCCCCATGGTGTTCATAACCATTTCCCCTCTTTTTCTGCAAACGTTGATGTATGGTTTTTCCTTGAAAAGTGCAGTGAAAAATGCAACTGCGAGCTTTCCCTCCCCTTTCCTCCATACATGAACTTTTTTCATACTTGACGCTGACCTTCCCCATATACGGCATCAATAGGGGATAGAACCTTCTGCTGTAGAACTCTTGAGGGTGCAACTTCCTTTTCTTTGTAGGGGAGGGTTTCTTCTCAGCTCTTGACCGATACCTTTTTTCTGACGCTGAGCACGATCGTTGTTTCTTTATCCGAATCCCTGTTTTACTCCTCTTTTTCCCTTCTTTCTTTGGGCGCGAATCATTTTCTCCTTCCTTACTAGCGCCGGCCTTTTTCCCCCCTTTGGGGAGGGATATCGAGGGCATCAAGGCTTGTCCAGACTTCTTTTCCCTTTTTGCTCAGCGACCGTCCTCTTTCCGCAAAAAGTGTGTCCCTTTTTTCTACCCTTTACCACGGGGCCAGGCGTTCTTTTCTTTTTTTTCTGTAATAGTATCCATTAGACTTTTTCTTTTCTCGTTTCGCCGTCTTTTTCCTTCCTTTTGCTTTTGACACGTATTCCGATCCCTCTTTGTCGACATGAATTTCCGTCTTTTTTTTTTTTATGAAAAAAAAATTTGGTGTTTTCAATCAGGATACGCTCTTTCCCTACCTTTTCTCTTTCCCCTATCTCTTTTCGCCGAAGTCCCGCAGTGACCCCTATTAACTCCCTTTTTTCCTCAGAAGGATCCGAAAGTCTCAGCTCCTTCTCTTAAGGTGAGGAAATGCAGTCGCTGCTGTCCTTCCTGCTTTTTTTTTCCCCCTCCTTTCTTTGAGACGGCAACCGGAGTTTCTTTCCCTTCCTTAGCAGATTTTTGGATCCCCCCTTTCCGCGATCGAGCAATATTTGTTTCAGTAATGCGCCTGGTCTTTTTGTCCCTACCAGCGGTTGCAAGACCCGTTTCCCTTCTTGCATCTTTGCTGGCGGACTTGCCAATTTTCTCAGGGACTTGATCAGGCCCCCTCGTTGTCCTTTTCTTTTTCCTCCTTTTTTTTCCCTATCAATTCGCGAATCCGACAATCCCTCTTTTTTCTAAGGCGGTGAGTGCCTTCAACCCTTTTTTTCTCCCCCCTGATAAAGACAGCCTCAAGAAAGGTTTTCCGTGATTTTAGCCTTCTTTTTTTTTTTTTTCTTGTCTTTCTCTTTCTGTTTCTGTATACTAGCAAGCGTGAGTGGCCTTTTCCCTTTCTTCATAAGATATGTCTCGTTGCTTGTTTTTTCTCTCTCTATGTGGAGGGCCAAGCGGACCCCCCTTGCCGTTCCTGACAACGTCCTTGTTCTCCCCTTTGTCAATCGTCGTGGCCCCTTTCCCTCTTTTGCCGGGAAAGAAAACTGCGCTTTGCCCCTTTTTCCTTTCTAAGATTTTTATTTATAGACACTTGGCTCCCGGGCCGTTTTTTTCCGTTCCTTCCTTTTGGCGCAAATGTGTTAGGTCTCTTCTTCCTTCGCCAATCGAGGTCATAGAAGTCTTTTTGGGAAGCAATACAATATTAGCTTCCTGGGTTGTCGTCGTGTTCTCTCCCTTTTCTTCTTCTTTTCCCAATACAGCTTCATACATTTCTCCCTTCCTCCTTTTACCCTCCCTTCAAATACCTCTTCTTCTTTTCTGGCCGTTGTTTGACGTTTTTTTCGATTAACGAGTTTATCTCCCTTCTCATTCCTTGCCAACAACTGGCACCCTCCTGTGGTTTCGCTTCTTGGTCGGTAAAAAGTATTGCTGTTTCTTTTTGGAACGGAAAAAAGTTACACATCGAGAGCTTGCACCCCCTCTTGCGTCGCCGTTTTTTTCTTCGTGCTTTTGTTTCGTCTTTCTTTTTTTTGCCCCACGGTCAAGTGTCGCAAAATTTTTTTCTTTCTCTATTCGGCTCAGAATTAACGCCCGAACCCTTCGGATGCGCTTTTTTCTTTTCTCCCCGCCTCCCGGGCGATCGTTTAAGAAGACCATGATGTTTTCCCCTCTCTTTCTCCTCATAAGGGTGGTTGTATTCTCCCCCCCCCCCTTTTTTTTCTTTTCCCCTCTTCCTGGAGTCGAGAGACCTATACGAATAGGGTTCCCCTCTTTTTTCTTTCTTTACGTCGTAAGCAGCGCTCCCACCCCTCCCCCTTTTTCCCCCCGACCGTGGGGAATGAGGCACCAATTTCCTCCTCCCCCAATCCGCATTCTTTTCCCCTCCTCCCCTTTCTGCCTCTTTAGGTGGAACATTTCTTTCCTTTCCCAAAGAGATAACCGTCTCCCTTTTCCCGCTAGACGACCGTCCTATCCGGTGCCCCTTTGCCCCGGATGCTTGGACTATCTCCTCTTTTTTTTAAAAACGGCAAACCCCCCTTCAGAAACTGAAAACTTTTTAAGTATTGAGAGGGCGTGCTTTTCTCTGCATAGTCTTTTCTTCTTTTCTTCATGAAACCGTGTAGCCCCCCCCCCCCCACCAGTGATGAAGAGTCCTTCCGAGGTAGGTGATAAGATATTGTTTCCTCTGGGCTTATGTTCCCTTTTTTCCCTCTCCCCCTTCGTCAACGCTTTCCCTTGTTCCCAAAACGGTCCAGGGATGACCCACCCCCCTTTTTTCCAACTCGTAGAAACTTTTCCCACCCGAGATCCTTAGTCCCAAGTTTTTTTTTTCCTTAACAGGACATCGTAGACTTCCCCCCCCTTTTCCCCTTTCCTTTTCTCCCGGGTCAGTTCCAGGGGACCCTTTCTCGTACATTGGAACTCACAAATCTCTCTTCGGCGGACCCCTTCCTCCTCCCTCCCCGGTTAAAAGGACTGGAACTCTTTCTCCTCCCAGCGAAACTCAGACTCCCACTTCCCCCCTTTCTGAAAGAAACGGAGATCCTGTCTTCTTCTTTCTTAGCCAGCCCACACTCCCTTTCTTCTTCTCCTCCCCCGCCCTTCAGCAAAAATCGTGTTGCTTCTTCTTCTTTTCCTTCTCGTGAAGCCGAGCGAAAATTCGACTATTTTTTTGCAACGAGTGGCTGAGAAAGGTTGCTCTATGCCTTTCTTTCCCCTTCTCCCCTCTCTGAATGGAAAAAAATCGTTCCCTTTTCTTTTTCTCTCACCCCGCGCACTATCCGCAAGCGCGCCTTTTTCTCCCTGATCGAGCAGGTCTGTTCTCACCCCCCTCTTGCTAATTGCAGTTCCCTCCCCTTTTTTTCTCGCCTGCTTTCTTTTGAACCCGCCAAAGCATGAATTCCCGCTCCTCTTTTTTTCTCCTATTCCGCTAGCAAGTAAGGAGCTGAGACTTCGCTTTTTTCTTTTGGTGTCGCTGAGGGGACTGAGGCGACCCCGATCTCGAATTTTAGTGGACCTCTTTCTTTTGTGCCCCCCTTATCCGGATTGACACCCCCCCCTTTTTTTCCTCCCCAAATCTCAAGACTAAGCTTTTTTTCCCTCCCTGTAGCGACAACAGACTCTTGGCGGTTGGGCCCTCTTCTTCCACTTCCTTTCTCTTGGTCCAGTCGAGCGCTCCTCAGACTACCTATTGCGAATATAACGTTTCCTTATACCTGAAAAGTCCTCTCCCGTGGTACCCCCAGGGTCCCCTCACCCCCCCCCTTTTTGCCCCATAGTACGGTTAGCTGAATCAATAAGGCACATGGTAGTCCCCTTTCCTTCTCTTCCCCGCTGATATAAGCGGAACCAACACATTTTTCCTCCCCCTGTGAGTAACGAAGGACTCTTCAATTATTCGCCAAAGAACCTTCCTCTTTTTCGTCCAATTGAATTTCGGAATACCGACCCCTCCCTTTCAGCGGAAGGCACAAGCACCCTTTTCTTTTCTTCATCAATCCTACCTTCCCTTTCTCCGCTACTTCCTCACGCTCCTTATTTTTCCTTCTTTTCCCTTTCTTTCTCTTGGGAATGCAGCGTCAGCTTCACATTCTTTCTTTTCTTTCTGCTGGACAGCTTGTTTGCGTCAAACGGGCCCTTTTTTTTTTCCCTGAACGTTTAAAGAAATTAAAGTTTCTTCCTCCCCATACCCCACCTTTTCCTCTCACTAGATCGAGTTTTCCTCTCCCCAGTTGAACCTGCGGAAGTAGTTCACTTTTTTTTTTTTTGGCATAGTTGGAACTGTCTCCTAATCCTTCCCGAAGACTGTACCCTGCTTTTTATTTTCTTTCTCCTTTTCTTCTGCCCGCGATTCAAAATGACTGTACCCCCTTTTCTTTTCCCCCCCCCCAATCTCTGGATCTTCCGACTTTTTTTTTTTTTCCCTTCGAAGATGGCGACCTTCCCTGAGAGGGATACACCTCTGATCTCTCTTTTTCTTTTTCTTCCCACGGTACGGGATGAACGTAGGCGTTGATCTTTCTCCTCTTCTTTGTTCCTCATCTAAATATCCCGCCTTAGATCGATCCCCCTTTTTTCGCCCCCGGCGTGGGAGAAGTATGTTCTCGACCCCTTCGCTGAAAGTCCTGATCTTCCCACCTTTTTTTTTTTTTGTCTCCGTTCACCATCTTCTCTTCTGGTGCGGAGAAACGGTGTGCCCTCTTTTCTTTTACGATGAGACGGCGACCTCCCCCCGCTTTTATTATATTTCCCCTCCTTTCCTCCATCATGATAGCAATTCATCCCCCAAATCACGATCTTTGCCGGCCTTCTTTTTCCTGGAAAAGAGTGGCGGCCTTCCCTTCTGCAGTTTTGACACTTCTTCTTTCCTTTTTTTCCTTTTCTTTCTCCGTCAAGGACGATACCAAGACGCTTCTTTTCTTCTCCTCGCCAGCGGGTCAGCGTCCTTTTCTTTTCTGCATCCACCACGACCAACATTTCTTCCCCCTTGGAGTCGGCGTGCCCTTCTCTGTCCTTTTCGAATAGGCGTTGCCTTTCCTTTCTTTTCCATCGGAAGGCAAGGTCGTCTCTCCTTCAAGGATGAAGAAGCTCGCGTTTTTTAAGGCTCCCCTCACATTCTTTTCAGGGAAACCTTTTCCCTCCTTTTCCCTCTCAGCAAATTCAAATTGCATGGTTTTTTTTCCTCGATTCGTGAAAGATTTAAGGTCGTTTCCTCCTCTTATTCCTTCCTCCCCCTTTTTTTTCTCTAGATGCGAAACTGGACCTTTCCTTTTCCCCCTGCCCTCGTTATTGAACCTTGAACCGATTTGCCTTTTTTTTTTTTTCCCCTGCTTCATAACCTTTTTTTCGTTCCTTCAAATATGTGACTTTGATCCTTTCCACCATTCTTTCCCCTGCATGTCTGGCTCGAAAACTTTTTTTTCTTTACACAAGACGTGCTAGGCCGCCCCACGGACTTCAAGTCGCATTTTTTTTTTCCTCGTACCAGTCTCAAAGGCGGGTTTGACGCCCTTTTTTTTCGTGATGCAGAAAGGCACGGATAGGTGCGTCTTTTTTCTGGAAGAGCGAAATGAACGGCTTCCTTTTCCTTTTGGTTCCGATTTTCCTTCAAACCTCTCGCTTTTCTCACTGTCGGGATGATCTATTTGTACCCTCGCCTGACGGTGCCGAAAGTTATCTGTTCCTTTTCCCCAGCGAACAAACTGTCGTTCCTCTCGGTTTTAGTGGTCATTACCTTGCCTCTTTCCTCTGGATGGAACTCTTGCCGCCTTTTTCTCCCCTGCGCTGTAGCAGTCACGCATCTGTACCCTTCCTTTTTTTGGCAGAAGTGTATACTACGGTCCTTCCGGTAACGTGTTTCACGTTTCCTTTCTCCTCCTCTTTGAAAGACTCCTGATTTTTTCCGAAAGTTGTCTTCTTTCTGCCCACGAACGGACGGAGGTCCCGGACGTTTAATTCTTTTTTTTTCTTTCTTTACTCTTCTGCAAGCCAAAGAAGATTCGCGCCGTGCCTTCTTCTGCCGTCCGTTGTCGCTACATCAAAGCCTTTTTCCCCTCTTCCTTCTTTGGAAAGTAATCTCAGTTATTCTCCAAGGTCGGTTGCCCGCTTTTCTCTTCTTCTTGGCCGATCAAGAGATTGGTGCCCCTTTTCGTTACCATTCTGTGAGGAAATCACGTCGCATATTTTCCAGATTTACCCTCGGTTCCCTTTCCCTTCTCTTATCCAGGTGCAACGAGCCCGCCAGGACCTTCTTTTCTCCTTTTCCTCTCTCCGGTTAAACAATGTGTTTTCTCCTCCCATTCCTTTTCGAATATTGCCAACGTTGTTTTCTTGGTAGCCTCCTGCCAACCTCTTTTTCCTTCCCCTTCTTTGAAAATGCAACATGGGTTTTTTTTTTCTCCAATATGGGCAAGCAATACTGAAATTCTTTTCTTTGAAGTGAAGATGCCTTTCCCCAATATTACCCCCGACCTTTTTTCTTTCTCCTCCCTGCTCTGTGAAATCAGGATTTGCCCCCCTTTTTCCCCTCCTCTTCGTGGATGGGATTTCTGAGTGATGAAGCTCATGAACCTCCCTCTGTGGAGTTTTTGATCGCTGATCCCTCCTCTTTCTGAGGACGAAATTCACCTTTTCCTCCTCCTTCCCCCAGTTACCGGATTTAGTTGTGCCTTTTCTTTTGCGTTACTGAGCCTGGACTCTTTTTTTGTTTTTACCCCATTGTTTTTTTCTTTTTTTCTCATCCTTGCTGGCAGTTGAATTAACCTGTGTTCCCTTCCCTTTCCCTTGCAGCAACGTGTTGCAGCGGGTTTTTTTTTCCCCGGAAGAAAGGAGTTACAGTGTATCCCCCTTTTCTGACTTACTTTTACCTTTTACTCTTTCTTAGGGAGAAGATCGGACGGGACCAATCTTCCCTTCCCTTTTTGGCAAGATATTCCCGAAAGCCTTTGGTCGACCTGAATTTCCGCTATAGAGTCTTCTTCGCTTTTATAACCCCAATTTTTGTTTCCCTCCTTTCTTCACCTCAACTGGGACCACGAAAGAAGGTTCGATCTTTCTTCCCGCAGGTCCCGCGCGACCCTTCCCTTTTCTCCTCTCGGATCCGAAAAGTCTCGCTCCTTCTTCTTTACTAAGGTTTCTTTGAGTCGTGCTGTTTTTCTTTTGGGTTCCAAATCACACGCCGTCGAAGGTCCTGGTCCCCCCCTTCTTTCCTGTCTTCCTTAGAGCTTTGTGAGAACAGATTCTCCCGAATGTGTGCACGGACTCTGCGCTTGCGTGCTTTCTTACCAGCGTTTGCCAAGGAACAGATGGTTAAATTACTTCATCCTTTTCGTTCCTTTTCCCAGCTATGATAGCCTTTCCCCTTCTTCGTTTCGGAAAAAGATGATCTGCATTTCGACTGATCACTTCTCATTCCCTTCCCCCCCCTCTTTCTGAAGGCGGTTGTTGCCTTACCCATTCTTTTTTTCTTCGCTTAAAGACAAGCCTTCCCTTTCTTTCCTGACCGTGATTTCAGTTGGAGTATGTGTGTTTCCGTTGGATTTAGTTCGTAAAGTCGCAAGCGTGTTCCCTCCTTTTTTTACCGGGCTTCTCTTTCCATTGGAGGGAAGAAGTCCCTCTCTTTTTATCCCTTTTCTCCCGGGTCCCTGGCATGGACCCTTGTTATTACATTCCTTTGTCAACTTTCTTTTTTTTTTCTTTGCCGGAAAACTGGAGCTTGCCATCCCTCTCTTTTTTGGAAATTCTAAGAGTTCTTCTTCCCTTCTGGCCCGGTTTTGACCTTAATGCGCCAGGTCTTCCAATGAGATAGGGCTCTGAAAGCTTGTCTTTTTTTTTCTTCCGAGCATATCGGATAAAGAACTCTTTGTCCTCCCCATGTCAATGTCATCTTTTTTTTGGTCACACTTTTCGCCCCTATTACCCTCTCTCCTCTTTCCTTGCGATTCACGACTCCCCTCGCCCGTCAAAGCGGTGTTTTCGTGTTTCCTTGTTTTGCCGTTTGTCTGGGCTTCTTTTCTCTTTTCCCTGTTAAGCCTTTGCCACACTTTTTCTTTCCTTTTTCTCTCTGGGGTCGGGAAAAGTATTGCTTTTCTTTTTTTTTCCCGTAAAAGTTTAAAACTAGAGAGCTTGCATCCGCTTCTGTTTTCAGATTCTTTGATTTTTTTTTTCCTTCTCTTTTTTTCTCATGCCCCTTCACCTTTTTCTAAAATTTTTTGCAGTCGTGTTGCGGAGCTGCGGCTCCTTATTTAACGCACTCCTTCGGCGAATTTTCACCCTTATTCGTAGAGCGCTCGGACTCCAGTGTTTCTTTCCTCCCTTTTTTTTTTTCCTTCTCTCTTTCCTCATCCTCCGTGTTTTTTTTTTTTTTCCTCCCTGTGCTTACTGCAAAAGATCGCCTGGAGTCTCCCCTCCCTCTCCGAATATTTTGGCAATTTCCTTTTTTTTTTCTCTCCTCATCTCTCCAACAAATGACACCCAACCAAATTTGCGACATTGGCCCGGGTGGGAATGGCTCCCTTCCTTTTTCCCCCCCCCTAACGAATAGAAACAGACGCAAGCCGTTAAGCTCTCGAGGTTTTCCTTGGATGTTCCCCTTCTCCCCTTTTTCCTCTTGTTACCGACCAAGACGTAGACTGACCGTCCCCCCTTTTTCTTTTCCCCCAAGGAATGATACGGGACCCTCCCTTTTCTTCTTGATGCGCCGTAAAAAAGGCAAAACATTCTCCCCCACTGAACCTCTTTTTCCTTTCCCTTGCTCTTTCTTTGATCGCCTATGAATCAAGTTGGAATCTTTCTTTCTTCTTCTTGGCACAGTGTAGAATAGAACCTCCCCTTCCCCCTCCGTGTATGGCTTCCCCCAGATTTCCTTTTTTCCCTCTCTGGAGCTGTGAGGTCCTGTCCGGCCCCTCCTCTCCCTATATCTTTGCGGCAAAGGCTCATTGAAAGTCCCCCCACGCGTCCAGGGATGGAACCAAAACCCCCTTTTTTTTCCCCTTTCAAAAAATATTAGCCAATTTCCAACCTCCTCTTTTTTTGGCAACAGCGATGTTTTCCGCCCTTCCCTCTTCACGGCCAGCGACCCTTGACAAAGGAATGGTATCCTTTTCCTTCCACTTGTACACGGCAGTTTTCCCGCCTTTTTCTCCTTCGGAATGCGGCTCCTGACGCGTTCTTTCCTTTTCCACAGGTCAAACTTTTCCCTCACCTGCTTTCGTCAGTATAAGCGAAACTCAGCCCCCATTTCCAACATACTTCTGAATCCTCGGCTCTGGATTTTTGTTTTCTTTTCCCCCATCACGACTGTTGAAGTCTACTTTCCCCTCCCCCTCCAACTTTTTTGATATTTTCGGATTCGCGAGTGATCTCTCCTGAATATAATTAGGTGGCCTCCCTAGGTTGGTTTTCCCTCCTCGAGCTTGGCAAAGTCCCGCCCTGCCCTCGTACTTTAACCCCAATCGTAATTGCAAACCTCTTTTTTTCTTCCGAAAGGCGCGAATTTCGTGAACACCTTTTTGCGCTCGCGCATTGTTTCCACCCCCCTTTCCCTTTCTCTGCCACCTCCGGTTGCTTCCCCTCCTTCGTGGCTTTACCCCGCCCCCATCTGCATTCCCGAAGAGATTCAAGTCATCAACCCTTCTTTTTTTTTTTCCCCCGGAATCCGGACTGCTTAATGATCTTCTTCTAGGTTGCTCTCTTGACTGGGCTCCCCTCTTCTTTTCTTTTTTTCCTCCTTTCGTTCAAGGAGAAAGCTATCCTTCCCCCCCCCCCCAATTTTGTCATCCAACCTCCCCCTCTAGCGGAAATTCAGGTCGCCTCCTTCATTGTTTCTTCCTTTTTCTTTCCCCTCTCAAAGGCGACTTGTGTACGTCTTTCCTCGGCTACCTAAGACCGTCTTTTCCTTTTTTTTTCCTTTGAGAATAACACTTTCCCTGAAAGCTGTCCTTCCCTTTTTTCTTTTCCCTCACACAAACCGATGAAAACGTTGCGGAAAGTAGTTCTTTTCCACGTCCCCCTTCTTCCCACGATGCCAAGCAAGGCCTTGAGGCCTTTTTCCCCCCCCCTTTTTGAAACGATTCCAGGGCGCGCTTCCCTCAAGGTGGCGACCCTCTTCTTTTCCACTCCGTCAAAATGAAGCGTTGTCCAAGTTTCCTTTTCATAAAGAAAACTCTTCGGCACTCAGCGTTCCCCAAAGCCCGTAGTCTTCCTTTTTCACTCTCCCATCACACGCCTGAGCGCTTCTGATCGCTCCTTGATTTCTTTTATAGCAGCTGTTCTAGCCACTCTTTTTTTTTTCTTTTCTCCTCAAAAGAGCCGAGATTTCCGGTTTTCCCCCCCCGTGCGTCCCCCCTTTTCCCTTTGCATTCAAGAAAGTTTCCTCCTCTTTTTTTCCCATACAACTGGAATCTTTTTCCTTTCTCCTTTTAAATGAGGAGAACACGATTTGTTTCCCCCTGAGGAAGCGTTCCCCTTTGCTTTCCCTTCTTGTCGGGTCTCTTTGGCACGGTACCTATCAATGCCGAAAGCCTTCTGTGGTCTCTTTGGGTGACAAGAATGCCGACGTGATTCGCTCCTTTTTTTTCTGGACAGAAGACATTTTCACCCCCCCATCTATGTTCTCCCTCCCTTTTTTTCAGCGTCGAAGCGGTCCCGAATCCCTGAGATGTACTTACAAATACTTCTTCCCTTCCAGTCTGATGTAGAGAAAACGACGGGCTTCCTCTGTTATGGATTTTTTTTTCTCAATCTTCTTGGCTGCCGAATCTCAACTCCTGGAACAACCACCCCCCAGAGGGAATATACGTCGCGCTGTGCTCAGTATTTTCCTCCCCCCTTTCTTCAGGAGGCGGTAAAAGCGCTGCTTTCGCGGTTCCCCCTAAGTACCGATACATTCTCTCTTCTTGCCAAGAGAAATCTGCGATTTTCCTTCGACGTGGCCTTTTTCCATTGGATGCTTCTTTTCCCCGCAGGTAATCCATAATGATCTCCTTTTTTTCCCCAAATCAACGATATGTGACGAGCAGTTTGTTCCCTGAGGATTGGCACCTGCCTTCTTTCCGTCCTGCTGCGGGGACAAATCGCTTTTCTTTTCGGCGTGCAAGGCGTTCTACGTCCCAATTCTCCCCTTCCCTTTCCTGTCTTGAGCTCGAAAGAGTGTTACAGCTCCCCCCGAAAACATCCCTTTCCTCTTTTCCCAACCCTTTTTCGTCAAAAGATGGAGGGACTGTCGCCTACCACAGCGCAAGCGTGATTCTTCGTCCTTTTGCTTGTAGAAACAGTTCTGGGTCGATCTGTCCTTTTTCTATCTTTTGATTGAGCCCCTCCCTTTTAGAAGGTCGAGTTGGGAAAGGATCCCCTTCCCATTATTTTCAGGGAAAACGTGATAGGATCCTCTCCCCTCCATGTACAAATGAAGGGCCTCTTGGTCCTTGAACACTTTTTCTTTTTTTTACGGTCCAGTTCGCCATCTCTATCTTTTCCCCCTTTTGTGTGTTCTCTCATATGCGAAATGGACCTTAAGCTTTTTTTCACCTTATTTTCCTTCTCTTTGACCTTTAATGGCTTAGTTCCTTCAAGTTTTTTCCTTTTTTCCCCCCTCCTCTTTTCCTTTGATCCTTACCACTTCTTCCTTCTTCTCTGGCTCGAAAAATCGACCTTCATCTAGTGTCCAAGCTTTGTCGGGTCCAAAGCCGAGTAGAAGAAGCTCCTCCCGCTTGCGCTTAGTGGTCAGCGACCGTCTCCTGTTTTTTTTTCCTTTTTCTTCCGAAAGGCCGTACTCTTTTTTCTTGCCACACGCGGGCTCTCGTTCAGTCCGGATCTCGTCCTGGGTTTTTTCCTTTCAAGTAGACGAGGCCAGCGCCTCCGGTGTGGCTGTTTATTTTTCCGCATGAGGTTGCCGCCCATCTTTTCCCCAGCCTCGTCAGAGCCAACTGCTCGTCCCTCTTGTCGTTGGTAATGACATGATACTTGCGCTCTTTTGAGAGCTTTTCGCTCTCTTCCGAAAATGGCGCTTTTTTTCTAGGACATCGAAAGCTGGATTTTTTTCCCCTTTTCTTTCTCCGGGAAAGGTATCTTCCTCTTGTGAAACCGTTTTCTTTTCGTTGCCCGCCTCTGGACTGGTCGCTCATTCCCCTGGGAGAAATGAATCGCCCACGCCTCCCTCTCTTTTCCCGGAGTGGATCGACGACCGGTTTCTATTGAGATTCCGTCCCATCCCTCCTTTCTCTTCCCATCCGCCAGTTCAGCCCGTCCTTTTTCCCTCAAAGCCGTTCGCTCCGCTTAAGTATTTGGAAAGTCCCTCCTTTGAGTTTACGTCATGTTTCTCCTTCTCCCTCCCCCTTATGGAAGAGAAGAGATTGGTTGCCCCTTAGGCGTTAAGTCCAGGTTGATCTTTTCCCCTTCCGGCATTCGGGTCTCTTCGAAAACGTGTACCTTTCCTTTTTATGTTAGGCGACAGGGACAACGAGCCGCCCGCTTTCCCCTCACAGTGAAACGACTTCATCAGGTAACCCCCCCCTTTTCCATAATCGATCTAGTGAGAAATTCCCCTTGGGTTGTCTCCTTATTTTCTTGAAACGGGTTGAACCTTTCCCTGGGCGCGCTCTTTTTGAAGCAAAAAGGCTGGCAAGCCTCAAGTTTTCCCTTTTTTTCTTGCATTCCAATATTACGGGAAGTTTCCTCTTTTCAAACATCTGCTAGTAGAAATCAAGGAGCGGTTTTCCCTCTCCTCCTTTTTTGTAATGGGGAGGGAATGAAGCTCTTTCCTCTTCCCTAATGTTGTTTTGGTTCCTTTTCCTTTTCTTTTCTTTATTCCGACATTCATGGACGACCGCCTTTCCCTTTTCCCTTATTTTCTTGGCGCGAATAATTTCCTGTCTTTTTTTCCTGTATCGGTTTTGTAAAATGTTTTCTTCTTCAGCGTGAAGGCTTCTTTTTATACCATTTGCATTCATTGATTAAGACGAACCGTACTCTTCCGTTTCCTCCGGTTTTTTAGTTTTCCCCTTCTCCTGCGTTAAGGGTATCAAAGTGTGATTCGCCAACATACTTGTATTACGACCTTTTTTTGTTTTTTTGCCCCGGCCTCTTCGGGACCCGAAGGAGGCCCTTTCGCTTTGCACTCCTCTTAAAGGGAAAGCCATTTATTCGGGTGTCGACTGAAGGTTTCATGTTTTTTTTTTTTTCCTCCCCCTTTGGTTTGGTTCAATCCGGATAGCTGTCTCCCTTTGAACCCTTTTTCCCTTTTCCCCCTCCCCGAGGTCGATCTTCTTTTCGCCCTCCTTTTTTTTTTGGAAAAAAAAACCCGTGTCCCCCCCCCCTAGATCAAAGTTCCCTTCAGTCTTCTTTCGCTCCTACTTGCTAGAGTAAGAAGGTTGATGAATTTGATTTCTTTTCCTTATGCTTTGGCGGGGTTCAACTCCACGCCTCTCCGTTCTTCTTTTCCCTCTTCCCCGGAGGGGCAAGCTGCCTAGAAGCTTTGACCTTGGAGCCCCCTTTCGATCGGCGCAAGAAGGTGTTCCGGACATTCGTCCTTTAGCGTGATGGGGTATTACCAGCTTTTTTTTTCCAGGAACGAGTGTTTCTTTTAATATGTTTTTGGTCTTTCCCTTTCCCGTATGATAGCATGGACCTTCTCCTTTTCCCGTTTCGGCCCCCGGAAGATAGTCGAATTTTTCTCTTCTTTTCCCCTCCCAGATAGCAACGATTTTTCGGAGGCGTTTCGTATCTCTTTTTTTCTGCGTAAAGAAAGCCTAACGACCTTTCCGCACGACGTGATTTCAGCTTTTTTTTTCTCCGTGGAGTCTGAGTTTCGCTTCTTCCCATCGTGAGTGGCCATCCGTTTTACCACTTTTTCCTCCTCCCGTCTCGTGACCTTTTCCGCAGCATCTATTTGGAGGGCCACTGGACCCCACTTTTTTCGGGGATACAATCCTTGGTCAATCCCTTTTTCTGTCCGTTCTAGAGGTACGGTGCGGAACCCCTTTCCCTAACGGAATTATCGGTTTTGGACCTTTTCAAAGTGTTTTTTTTTTTTTTTCTCTTTCCTTTCTAGCCACTTGGGGGTTCTCCCCTTACTTTTTCCTGTTCATGAGACGGTCGCTTCTTCCTTGCTCCCTACAGCGGGGCCAGGAGCCAATGCCGGCTCATCTTTTCCTTGTAGGTAACTCTCTTTTTTTCACTTCCTTAATCACTGGGTTGTGGTTCGCTTCCTCGTCTGCTATAAAATCAGCTTCCTTTCTAAGACCCCCTGAATTCAGTACCCCCCTTTTCTGCCTTTTTTTGCCGTTTTTACGGCTCTATTCTTTTTATGTCCCGTATCAATCCTGGGCAACAATGGCTCTTTTTTCTCTCGGGTCGGGGTCCCTTTTTTAGAAGGTTCTCTCGTTTCCCCTTCCCCTCCTTATCTTGCATACCTGCTTTCGTCGGTTGCTATTTGTGTATGGGTTTCCTTTTGGGGGCTCCATGAAAACCACCGGTCCAAGGTCCCCCGTCCCCCCTTTTGGAGAGATGCGATCGACTTAACTCTACCCTTCGAGAGTAATTTTCCCATTTCTTCCTTCCCGGGCTCTCGTTCAGGAAGGAAAACCCTGATGGTT
>Ga0179593_1603512_pt1 | contig 15444 bp, 16 predicted proteins | sample CZODoug2_1_08_16_FD_185931 | JGI IMG/M metagenome (GOLD analysis project Ga0179593, IMG submission 185931) | Vadose zone soil fungal communities from Angelo Coast Range Reserve, California, USA - CZODoug2_1_08_16fungal (PacBio error correction) | ecosystem: Environmental > Terrestrial > Soil >... | reverse complement strand
CACACTTCGGCCTGCTATTTCCCAAGCTACCTCAGGCAGAATATCCCTCTGGTTTTTTTCCTTCTTTCGACAAGAAAGGGAAGCAAGAAAAGTGTCCCCCATCGATATGTATTTTCTCCTCCTTCACGGCCTGCCCAACGGCCAAGGATGTTTTGTCTTTGACGTTTTTCCCCCTTCTGTACATAACAGTCGGCCACGCTGACTCAACAGCCGCTGCTCCTCGGGCATTCTCTAATACCCCCTCATCTATTCGCTCCTGAAGTGGAAGAAAGGGAGAATCTTTCCCCTGATCCCCCCCCTTTGAGAGCGCCGACAGACCGAACCAATAATCTCACTCTGAAGAAAGCGGTCACGCATTTTTTCTTTTTCTCTGCCTACGGTAGATATGACTTGCATGCATTTTGACAGCTTCTTCCTCCGCTTTTTTTTCCCTATCCAACTCTCAAGGGGAGCATGGTCAACAGATTCAATCCAGACCTCAGGCTTGTTACGGACTTCACCGCCGCTTTTATTCTCCTCCGCTGTCCTTCTTATTTTGAATACCCAAGAAGATGATCCTCTGGAATTTTTCTTCAACGCCGACTTCCTTCGAGTGATGCGTACCGAATTTTCGGATTCCCCCCCCCTCCCAGCCCTTTCACCCGGTGTCCGCCCGTTGCTCGAAGGGACCTATCCGTCTTTAGTAGTTCGGTGCCGGGCTGAGCCCAAGAAAAGAAGAATCCTTCTCTTCCCCGGTTGACACCCTAGAGTTGAGCTCCCCCATACCTCGACCTAGGGCCAGATTCCCTACGCTTCCTCTGTTTTTTTTTTTTTTAAGGCGCCTTTTTCCCTCGGCGACAGGCATTATGTCCCGACGTCGCCGCTTCCGGACCCCCTCTTTCTTTCGGCGAGCGGCGTGTTTTAAAACTCCCCTTCATGATCTCCCTCGCGGACAAAGGTCCGCTTCCCACACCCATAATACCAGCCCCCCGAAGATTCTCATGGCCTGACTCGAGAGCTTTTTCGTTTAGAGTAAGCTGCTGATACTTAATCAGAATAATGGACGTTCCTCTCGCTAGCGTCCCTAGTTCAGAACCCCAACCTCCCCCCCCTAAGAAAGACTATCCCCTTATACTTCTTTTCTCCGGTGGTAGAGTGTTGGAACTACGTCTGTCAAAATGATAGCGATAACGCGTCTTTATTGAAAAGGTAGACTCAGGCCCGCGCAAGTATAATAGATTTTCTTCTTTTCACTCAAGCCGCTTTCTGAATTCCTCCTTCGGCCCCTCAAGTCCCACGTCTTCAGCCCGCCAACCGCCACCCCGCGCCACGAAAAGAAGGCCGTAACCTAGGCTTTTGTTCCCCCCTTCCGTTTTTTCCCCCCTTTTTGCGGGAGGGGCAAGAAGACGGCTGAGTAGTACAAGGCCCCCCAGCACCCCCGGACAAGAACTCCTCACTTCCCTCGGCCCTCCCCCCCTGAAGGAGGCATACATCGGTGAGAGATACCAGGGAATTTTTACGCCTCACTTTTTTCCCCTAACCCTTGGTTCTCTCTTTTTTCTCTTCTTTCCCCCCTCGTCTTGCTTGGCCTAATATAAATCAGTAAGTTTTGATTCCCCTTTTTTTTTCTTTCAGCTTTTTTTTCTTTCCCCCCTATATATTTTCCTCCTACATACGTGTTTTGTCTTTTTTCTTGTTTCTCTCGTCTTTCAGACCCCCATCATTCCAAACCCTTCCTCTTATTCCGCTCCCTTTCTATTAAACATCTTGAATTAGAAGATTAAGGTTCTTGTGTTTACTTCTTTTCTTCCTTTTTTGGTTAGTCCCGCTTCTTGGCTGCGCTTCTTTCGCGTATTTTCTTCGGCTTTGGTTTTAGTTTTGGCGAGGACCTGCCCCGGCCGTCATGCCTCTTCTTTCGCCTCCCCCTTTGCGCCCGTCATTTCCCAGCTTTCCCCCCTCCCCCCCGGGGATTCCTTTTGCCCTCGAGCGGACGTCCGTTGACGTCCTAGTGCTTGATATAGTTTTCACCGGCCCGGTTCTTTCCCCGGATTGAAGGTCGCTGTGGTTTGGTCGCCTCGGAGCCTTTCCCCGCAGACCGACCTCCTCTCTTCTCAGTTGTCTCACCCCCCTAAAGCCTCCTGATATTAATTTGTCGTTGCACTAGGGTCCGTATCTGGCCTTCCCTTCCTGGCGGATTTGTCCGTTACAGACAAACAACGACCTCTCGCAGTCTCAGGTCGGCATGGTCATGTCGATGAGGGCGGGCATTTGTCCATGTAAGACGCAGGTTTAACCATTCGAGGTCTTTTCTTTTTTTCGAATCGCCCGATGTTCGCCGGTCGCCGGATAAAGGAAACTCTTTTCCCTCCCTCCTCTTCTTCTTAGCCCCCCTTGTGGAGCTCGGGGGTGTAGCTTCCTCGATTGATTCTGCAGTTAAGGACGAACGTATTCTTTTGCTTTTCCCAGCTTTCCGCCTTTCGGGCTTTGAAGAGAGTCCCCCCGTGTTCCCTTTCTTTTCTCTTTGCTCTTTGGGCGTCCGAGGACATCAGCAAATGGGACTGCCTCAGCCGATCTCTCTGCGTTGGAATCCTTCAAGAAGTATACTCCCTCCTCTTTTTTTTTTTTATCTTCTCCGAGGTCGAGCATTCTCCTCCATCGCTCTATCTTACTCCACATCCCGGATCATCCTTCGGTCTTTAGTGACAAGAAGCCTTAGTCGGTTCTCACTTCCTTCCCTGTGGTCGTAGGGGCCCTTTGTACTCTGTCAACCTGCAGGATAGAGGAGTATGTCTGAGTTCGTCCTCCTCTCGTCCCAAGACCATTTAGGGCATGAGTAGAGAGGCCCCTTTTAGTCTTTCCTGTTCTCCTTCTTGTTTACTCATTGCTCCCCCTTGCCAGTCCTCACGTTGGATCTTTCCTGGAATAGTCTGTTCGTTTTTCCCCTCCTGCTTCCTTCCTTGATGTGGCGGCCTCCTGGCTCTGCTCTTGAATCAAAGCCCCCACATGGGCTGTTAAGAGCTGTGTTCCCCGCCCACAACGACTCCTAGATGGTTTGGGAGAATAGTACACTGGTCACTATGGCTGCATCTCTCTTACATATCGCTTGAAGAGGTCGAATAAAGGATCCCTTTATCCCCTTCTCCTCTCTTCCATCATTCTTTTTTCCATAGACCCCCTGCAGCCTGTTAAGTCCATATAACTCCTATATGATTGTTCTTTTCATTCGCTTATCGACAAAGAAGGAACTTTCCATTTTCCCCCCAACCTCTCCTTGCGTAAACGAAGAATTTTTTTCCAAACCCTGTCTTAGGGACACCGGCCGGTTTTTAGAAGTCTTCATTCTTGCCTAATCCCCCTCCTTCGCCCTAACGAGCAGTAACGCCATTGCGCTCTGTTAGACTCCACTCAGAATATTCGACGGTCTCTCCCTCCCGTAGCTAGACCAGAAAAGTTTTTATCCCTTCGTCCTGAGGCACCTTCACTTCAAGCAGCCGCGCTACTCTTTAAGCCCTCTTCCCAGCTTCTTATCGGAATCGCCACAGAGAAATAGAACCCTCAATCCCCTCTTCCCTTGCTTGTTTTTTAGGTCCCCCACTAAGTACAAAGTCCCATACCGGTTCTACCTCCTAAGGGGAGCCATTCCTCCTCTTCCTACTTGAGTAATGTCTTTTCCGGACTCTCTTCTTCTTCCCCTTCGACATATGTCCGCCGGCCCTGAGCTAGACACAATCTGCCTTTGCGACTCTATTCAAACGCAGAAGTAGATCTTCGATTGACCTCCCCCTGGTCTTACCTCAGAGTTTTATTATATTCCCCGCCCTCCTTGACTCTACCGAACTGAGGCCTGTTACTCCTGTACCCCCCCTTACTTATTCGGAGAATTAATCGGCTTTCCGAGTTTGATTCAAACGCCCGATCCCGCCCTCCCCCTCTTTGGACGGGCCTTGGCGGCGAAATTCCTCCCTTTCTTCCCTTCTCGTCCCCCTTTTTTTCAAGGGATTTTTCGGCAACTAATGTCCTGGGTGACCCAGCACCGGCAGCCTTCCTCCCCCTTTACCCACTGAAGTAGAACAGGCCATTTTTTAAGCCTGATCGCGAGTGTGGTGATTCTAGACGTACAGCTCCTGAAGAACTCGGCGGCTTTCTTTTTCCTCCCCCCTCCCTCCGCCTCCTTTCCTATCGAGGGAGAGTGAGACGGTCTTTCTTAACCCTCCCCTTAACTTTCAGAATCCCGGCGAGGGAGGTCGTCCTGTCTTAGCCCGCCGCTCAGGGAGGGAGTACCCCACCTGGCACGTTGTGTCACCTGCGGCGTTAGGAAACCTCTCCGTACCCTTCCTTCCCTCGTCCTTTTTTCTATTGATGTCTTTCTGAGGAGGCGTGACATTTCTTTCCCGTCCCATTGGGAGGAGTGCAAAATCCTCGCGCCGCCCCTACCTCCCGCCCAAAACGGCAGGAAACGAAGCCAGCTCATCCGGTTTCTTCCCCGCTTGGTTCTTTTCGCGAAGAAGGCAAACAACGGCCTGACGCCTCTTCCTTAATCTTCCCCCTCAACTTCTCTTTTTTAGGCCCCGGACTCTCTGGCTTTGGTCTCATTTTTGTTTTCTTTCTTTTGGGAGGTATGACCTCTTTTACTACGAATTCACTTTTCTTTTTTGTATTGTTTTGAGAGAGATGAATTTCGGAGACCCCATCATCACAAAAAAGGACGAGGTAGTCTTCTTAGCGCTCTTTTCTTGTCTTCCCTCCCTACTTTTTTGTAAAGTTCGGAAGTCGTATTTTTGAGGAAGTCGTAGCCGCTTTTTTTGCGGCCGCTTCTTCCCTCCAGTATTTTTTGTGGTCTTTTTGGATGCCTTCGAGGACTTCCCTGCGATTTGTTGCCGACCCCTTTGAGCCAGTCTCGTTCACCTGAATAATAACTGTGGCCATCCTCTCTTCAAGTGACGGTGCCCCGTCTTTTTGCTTTGACCCTTTGTTTTTCTCAGATTTCGGAAAAGGATGCGACCGGCTTCGTGGTTGCGTCGCTTTCATTTTCTCCGGTTCCGGCCCCGGTCCCCCCAGCGCTGGCTCCCGCCCCTCTCTCTTTTTTTCCCTTTTTCACTGTTCCACGAAATCGAACGCTCTGGATCATTCCGGCTGGCTGTAGTTCTTTCTTTTTTCCTGGCCGGCTTAGGAAGGAAGTCTATTTTTCTTTCCTTACCCCTGAGAGGAAGGCGCGCACGGTTCTCGCCTGGTAGATGTAGATAGTCCTTTTTGCATTTAGGGCTGAGAGCCGGTTTTGTTTTATCCCCCTCCCCTTTGATTTCCTTTTAGAAGCGCAGTTCAGACATACTGTTAGACGTAGTCTCACAATTCCGAGTAGTCCTCCTTCTTCCAGTCCCCTTCCCGTGGAGCCTCTGCGGGGTAGCTGAAACCTGATAGTTGTCGTCTTTTCGACTTTTCCTTCGTTTGTCTTGACAAGACGGGCCGTTTTCCTGGTGGAAGGGACCCTTATCGTTTCCCAGGGGGCGCGCGGGAAGATCTGAAACTTTCTTCGTTGATTACCCAGCCCTGGGCTTTGTCTTGAGTTCCTTTCTCTAAGGCGGGCTCTGTCTCTCCCCGTCGCCTTTCCGTAGTTTCAGAAGGAGTACCCCTCCCTTGTCGAGTTTCTTCCATCTCGGCTCTTTATAAATAGCTGCGGCCCGTAAATTTGGAGCCCCTTCGAACGTGTCGTAGGGCTTTTGACCAACGGTTTTCTTCATTCTTCCGGACCTTTCCCCTCCGCAAGAAGGGAAATTTGATGAAGGTCGAGGCCGGTCAGATTGCGCTCTTTCTAAAGGATGGATTAACCTCTTTATCTCCTTTTCGTTTTCCCGAGGTTTCCGAGCAGAGACCCGCATGTCTGAACCCCCCTGAAAAGGGCACTTATCCCTTAGTATCGTAGTCGTCACCCCAGAAGAGTCTCATTCCTCCCTTCTATAGCCCCCCCCCTCATTAATTTTGTAGGATGTCCATGAAAGTTACCATAAAAACTGGCCGGTGGTAATTCCTTTTTTTCTAGGATGTCCCCCTTCTTCTTTTTTGGTGCGCTCCAAGGGAGGCTGAACTTGATGGATGATCTTTTGCCCCATTCTTCAGGCGGCAGAGGTCGCTTGCGATTGGCGAATCTACTCTCTATTCCCCTTTTTCGAGTCTCTTCCAATGCCCAATGGAAGTCCTCCCCTTTCGTATACTCTTGTGAAGCATGATAGCCACCAGAAGCAGCCGTGTATTTGCGCACATAGATCTTATTTGTAATCCTCCTGGACCAACACCCTTCGGGAAAACCGTCCCTTTTTTCCTTTTCCTTTTCCTTCAACTCGAATTCCCGTCGATCTTTCCCCGTCCGCGGGCCGGGTGAAGCTTCCAGCCCTGCCTGGAAGTTTTTTTCTGTTTCGAAGGGCGCCTTTCCCCAAGGTGCAGGCTCGCGCTTAACCCGCCACTTAACCGAGATTCCGACTCGTTTCTTGACTGGTCAAGAAGATGGACTCTGGCCGGCCCTTCTTTCCATACGCTCCTTTCAAGTTTTTATTGACGCTCCCAGTCCATCCAAGTACAGGTTAACACTGAAACTGGTCTTGTCACAGAATTACCCTCCTTTTTTTTTTTTTTCTCCCCTTGAGCTACCCTCCCTCGCTGGAGGAGAATCTTTCGACATCTTCTAGGTCCCTTCGAGCTATCCTACCCCCAGTCTGAATGAGAGCCGAAGATTCCCCTTCGGTCTTAGATCGGAGAAATTTTCTATCTTATGTTTTTTTTCACTTCCCTTGGTCGGTTATCCTGCAGAAGGGACCCATCTCTCTTTCTTCCCTAGGGCACCCCGGCTCTCATCCAAGAACCTCACTTCGCTTTCGGCTCCAACCTATCCATTCCGCCGCCGATCGCAAGACAGTCTTGCCAGGTCTCTGGCGTCGAGCTGGCATGGCTACGTGCCCATTGTCCACATGTCTTTACCTTTCTTCCGGCCTCTTGTCAACATATGTAAAGATCGGAGTTTTTTCCCAGCCCTTTTTTATCCAACGGTCTGAACCCCGGCTCAGCCCCCAGCCATGCGACTTTTCCTCAGCCTTCCTGTTGGGGTGTAGCCCGGAATACGGTCCCCATCCGTCTTGGCTTTCCTGATACTTATGGCAGCACTCTCACACCATCTGTCTATAGAGGAGGTGCTGCTTTCCCGCCCTCCGTCACCTGATCGACGAGAAGACTTTCTCGTTGGGCTCCTTTGGGGCAGCCTTCCTCAGTGACGCTCATCCCACCCGCTCTGCAGCCGGTGTCTGCATCGGACGGCCGCTTCTGGACCATACTCCCTCCGAGGAATTTTCCCCACCACGCACCTCCCCAGGACCCGCCAGGGCCGTCACCGGAGAGGCTTCTGTTTACAGCGGGGCCGCAAGTTGTCTTTGCTTCCCGGCGGACTTCAAAAAACCTCCAATCCTGCCGCCGCGAAGACGGCTCCCCGCCCCGACAAGCCTCGAAGAAGGCGGCCAAAAGGCTTCCTACTCAACCAGTCTCTGACCACGTCTTTTACTACGAAAAGGATAGTCCTTTACTACCTCTACCTTTCATGATTTTTTTTTTTCTGTCGCGAAACTCATTCTTTTGTTTTTTGTTTTCCCTAATTTAGAGGACATCTGCAGAATCATCCCCCCCTTCGTAATTTATCCCCAAACCGATCCGTTCGTGTATAAAAAGCGAAGTTAGTCCCTCTTACTTTTTCTTTTTTGCCCTTCTTGAGCTCCCTTTTTGCAGACTTCCTTTCCTTATTTATTGGAGACGTTTATGGTTTTTTCTCGTATGAGAGCTATTGGAAGTTTTTTTTGGCCGGCCTTTCTCGTCCTCTTTTTTCTTTCCTCTCCCTCCCTCACAGAAGGGTCAGAATACTACAAGGGTGGGATGCTTGGTCTTGAAGAGGGGACTTTTATATTACGTTCTAGGATTTATAGGGAGAAGAGGCAGGCCCTTTTATTAGCATCGTTTCCGGGTGGTCGCACCAGCAGTTTCAGTTGTTTCGGCAGAGGCATTCACTTTCCCCCCCCCCGATCTTCTGAGGACCGCTTCCTTTTTCTTTAGACCCTTCCTCCTCATTCAAGAATCTCGATCTTGGCAAGGCTGAGTCCTTTTTTTACCATAGTTCCTCTTCTTCCGAGGCCGGGCCAGGATATTCTTCCTTCTCCCTAGTTCCCCCCATTCGCTCGGAGGATTGAGAAGCGCATGCTCACTTTGTACTTCGAGGCCGGGGTCCCATTTGCGTTCGTACTAGAGATGGGCTTGTAAAAATATCCGTAGCTGTCCTTTGGACCCTTCCTTTGATCCAGACCTGTTTCGCGGTCGCTGGCCCCCCCCCAGCGCTTCGCCGCCGGCAACTCTCCCTACTCCTCTTTCTGTTGATCGGGATGGTTTTATCCGTTCCTTGATCTTTGACTTAGGCGCATTAGCTTTTTTTCTTCCAGCGGACAGATGCCGCAGTCGGTCATGAAGTTTTCTTGTGGAGCTTCTGAAGATAACCGGAAAACTTTTTCGTCCTTCTTCAAGCTTTTTGGTACTGCCGCCGCTTTCGGCGTGTGGGATCCCTAGCGCCTCTGATTCTAGGCGAGATACCGGCGGACCTTCCTCGCATTATCTTTACTCCCTCGTTTCTTCCGTATTTCAATCAAATACCCCTCTTCCTTGAGCACTTTTCTAAGTCTTCAAAAGTGTTCGTCTTTTATGAACAGGTTCTTCTTCATGTGTTCCTTATCAGGAGGCCAGCACCGTGCGTATATGCTTGAGGGCCCCGGAAGATGACTCGATACCCATACAGCTGCTTACGCTAGCGCTCGGCGCCCGGGAGGTTTCCAGCGCGCCGAGCCCTTGTCTCCGAAGGCAGGAAGCCAGTCCTGGAATAGCGGTTGAACGCGGTCCTCCCGCGGAGTCGGATCGTCTCCTGTTTAAGTGAAGCAGTAGAACATCCACATTCCGCCTTAAGCGGTGTCAAGTAGGAGTTTCTACTGTTGTGATTAAACTGGCGTCACTTGCGGCGATCCCCGAAGACCCCCGTCAGGCGGACGAGTTTTCCCCCACCCCACATTAAAGGTGGGAGCCGATATGTTCCTCCTCCTTTTCCCTGTTTGTGTTTTTCTCTTCTGATAAATGCAGAAGAATTCGACCTCTTTCGGCCCTGGTTTTATCTTATGTCCTCAAGTCAGGGAAGACGCCCCTCGTATTCAAACCCCCCTATTCTGTACTCCGAAGTTCCCACCGTCATTAGGGAAACCTCCATTTTTTTTCTTTCCTGGACTCTTGCCCCTTGTAACCCCTCATTTAGAAGTAAGACGGCGCCTGTTTTTTTGACGCTCCCTCCTGATGCCGGACTTTTCTGAATAGAAGTGAAGAGGTCTCCATTGTCCACGTTTCCGCCGGACCCTTTTTCCCCCCTCTCCGCTGCCTTCCGACTCGGAAGAAAGCCTTTTTCCCCTCTGGCGGTTCCTTTACTAGACCAGAAGAGTAATGTAAAGTTGATGCCCCGACTTTCACTTTCCTCTAATCCCGGACCTACACTTTGCGCTTTACACGCCTTCCTCGTCAACCCTAAGAGGAGTTTGACATTAACCGCCCCCTCCGCTTTAGTCTCCGTCACTTTCTTTCCCCAACCAGTTCTCTCTACTACAAGCAGCCGTCTATTCGGGATATTACCACTCACTTGGCCCTTCTCGGAGGTCTTGAGCGTTCACCCTTGATGGTTTTCCCCAACCTGTCCGGTGATATTTCCCTCCGCGTCACAGTCTTGACCTCTTCCGCTGCGTTCTGCCAGACCTGCGTCTTCTTCTGTCAGCCTCAAGCCCAGCCCTCTGGCGCTGATCCCACCGTTTTTTGCCGCTACACCTATCGCCACTCCCTTTTTACCCTTTCCTTCCCACGATTTCGCCCAGACCGCGTAACTTGCGCTTCCGTCCGACCTCTCCCTCCGGCCTGTCTAACGGCCCTCCCCTGCCTTTCGTACATCCCTTATGAGCCAGCCTTCCTCCCAATTGATGGACAACCTTTCACTTGACATAAGGCCCTGAGGCTGACTGCCTCGCGATGTGCTTTCTTCCTCGGTCAGAAGTCCTACTGGAATCATCTTCCTCACTTCATTATTCATCCTTCTGAAGCCTTTCAATCTGAGTTAGGGCGGGTTCGATTCTGCTTCGTCAACTGAGCGAGAGGCGCCTTCTTTCCCCTCTCTTCCTCCAAATATGCTGGGAGAACACCCCCCCCTCAGTACCTTCACTCTTGAGCATCCCCTTCTCTTCGGCCCTATATCCGCACTGTTCGTCAATCCACGTTCCCGCGCGGCAAGGAACCCTCGTCACCCCTTTTCTCTCGTGGCACTGTCTGGAAGAAGCGGTCCCTCCCCCCGAGGTTCGTCGGTCCCCCCCTTTGCGCTCCCCGCGACCTTCCTCGCCAAAAACGGCCAGCCTCAGCGTTCGGCTCCGGCCAAGAAGGCGGCCTTAAGAGCCTGGCGCAAGTCCACCAACCTCCGGCCTTTTGCCGCCGCCTTAAAAGACCTTAATCGTCGAACGTCGTTTTTTTCTCCTCTTTCTCACCCTTTTTTTTTTGAGCTTTTCTGCGATGTCCGCGATTCTTATCTCTCTTTTCCTTCAGGGTTCTCCTCCGCGGGAAATATGCCCCCCCAGAATAAAACCCCCAAAAACCTTCAGCTGTATATTATTCCCCCTTTTTATTTCCTAAAGCGAAGTTAGGACTTACCCATTATGGACAGTTAGGCAGTTTCAGGCGTCCTTTTTGCCGTCCCCCCCCTCGTCCCTCCCTTGAATCTTTGAAAGAAGTATTTCAGCGTCTTCCCGTGCTTTTCTTTTGCTCTTGAATTCTCCTTCACCCTACGGAATCTTGAAGAAGCACCAAATTTGTACCGCAGGCCCCCCCTTCTCTAAAGGGTGCCTGGGCCCTTTCCTGCGAGTTTTCGCTTTTTTTTCAGTGCTTGATCTAGTGTTTAAGAATTATGCGCAACGGTTGAATGAGTAGCGGGCCATGCTCCTGGATGAGGGCCGTCGCCGAGGCTCTGGCCCCCCATCGCACGAAATTCTCGCTTTCTTAATCCTCGGTTCATCCCTTACATAGACATCTTATGCGGATGGAGTAGGTCTTGCTGCACCTAGCGGGACCGTTTAGCGATTCCTTCTTCCATGATTGTTTTCAGGCGACAGCAAAAACTTTCGCTCAGGCTGATTTTTACTTGCCCTTTTTATGCTCTATATGCGGGGTCATCACATTGGCTGTCCTCTCGCCTGCTTGTCAAAATAGCATGGTTCCGCAGAGCAGACAACCCCAAAACCACATGCTTTTTTGCAAATTAGCGGCGTCCGGCTCCGCGTCTGGCCTGTGTTCATCGGCAAGACTATGTGGCAGTTTGCCTTCTCTTTGCGCGTGACTTCCCTCTGTATTCGTTACGACCGTGCAGCCTTTCGGTCCTCCGTCGTGGATAGGTAACCCCAGGTGGCTCGTCGTTTTTTGGTGGTGGTGGGAATCCATCCCGGACCATTCTTTGACGTAATTCACCACTTTCGCAGATCTCCGCTCTCGCTCATGGCGTGACTTTCCTTTACAGACGCCGTTCGCTTGTAGTCTTCCTCGCCGGCGGACACTCGCCCGTTTCTTCCCCTAAAGAGAGGAGGGGAAGTATTTTCACATAGCGCGGGTTTACAAGGATTCCCCTCGACCCATGTCTTGTCTTTTGAACAGGTGATTGTCCCTGTGACTTTAGGCCTGAGCCCATCCGACGAGTAGTCGAGGGCATTCCTTCTGATTTTCCCCTCTTATTGAAAGTGCTTTTTCCCCGTGTTTATCAGGAGGCGTTCGGGCTGTATTTCCGCCTTGCCTCCCCGGGAAAGTTCCTCGGTTGGCTATTCTGCGTAGTCCCTACTCGGGCCGGTGCTGAGGATCGTGCTTTTCTCCTTCCTTTCCTTTTAATTTCCCCAGGCAGGTGGCCTAAGGACGGTGTTTCCCCCCCTTCTCAGGTCTCCATTATCCTCTTTCAGCTCTCTTTCCTCTTTGGCTTTCTCTCTCCGCTTCCAGACCCAGTAGAGTTTTGACGATCTTAGCCTGCGCAGTTCCCTTTCCCCTCCGTTTGTTGTTTTTGCAGTCGTATTTCTCCCGCCTTCCTTGACCTCGGCCGCTTTTGAGCCTTTTCGGAAGCGGCTATTCCCTATGGAAGCCCTCGAGCGCACCACAATCGACTTTCCCCTTTCACTCCCTCCAGGTCTTTTTATGTTTAGACGGCTAATGGTCCTTCCTACCATTCCCATCGACGGTTCACCGACTGCGCGGTTCTGGTGACGACGGGACCTCTTTTGAATTCTGCTGTCGTGGACGAGTCGCCATGCCCCAGTGCTCCCCCTCTCCGCGCGCCTTACCAGCAAGCGCCCGCTAATCGGAAGCCAGGCCTGTTTCAAATGATCCGGATTTCTTCCATCGCCTACGATACTTTTTGAGGTCTTCACAGTGACCTACTCCCCCTGGACGAACGGATCCCCTGACGGCCTTTCTGGTTTTTTGAAAAGAATCCAGAGTCCCCCTTATTCCCTGGACACTTAACCGCAGCGCTGAATCTATACTGTGTCAGCCGTAGTCTAACCCCCTTTGGGGGTTTTCAGTGCTGCGTCTCCCCTCTGGAAGGATTTCCTCTTCGTCTCTATGAGCCGTAAACAGGTGCTGATTTAAAAAGAACCCTTGGTATCCCCCCCCTGCCCTCTTACTGACGACGGGACCTATCGACCCGGTCCAGCATCGAGCCTCCCACTTACCTCTAGGTTCTCGGTCCCACGAGTGTTTCGCTTTACACCCACCTTTTCCCCACCGCCAGAGGGCAGGACGCGCCCTCCCCCTCCCCGCGAATTTCTGAGATACAGGAGGACGTCGAAACAGTTTTTCTCTTCGCCGGTCAATACGTCCAGCTCGGCTTTGACAAGCCCACGGATGTCCCTGCCCCATTTTCCAGCTAGACCGCCAGTGACCCCTGCTCATTGCTCAGCCTGCCTTCGCTTTGGGGCTGTCGCCCCATCTCTCTTCAGTTGCCTCTTCCTTACTCCTATGTGAATCCCCTCACGACCTACTTCTCTCAATCTTCGTCGGCGTCCCTACGAGTTAGGGTCCCAGCTAACGATCGCCGAGAACGGGATTGCTTTTACTCGACCGGTGGCGACTCGGCCGAAGAAGCTTCCCTGGAGCTGGTTGACCAACTTTTCGGTAAGCCTGTTTGAAGGCTTTTTCGCCTATATCCAAATCCCGTAGTACGTTCAACTCCCATTCTCGGCAAATGCACGCAGGACCCCCGACGTGGTGCCTGCTGAAGGGCCGACATTTGGTCTTCCTTCCAGACTGAATTTCTGAAGGAAGGCCGCGAAGGCCAGACGCCAAAAAACAAGCTTTTTTTCTACAGCCTCCCTTCCCACGAAGGCCACCAAGCCGCGCCAGATTTTCGCAAAAAAGACGGACTTTACCGTTCAAAGAACCTTCATTTCATTCCCTAAGACCCCCTGATCGGCTTTGGTAATAATTAAATTTCTCCTTTTTGTTGATGTGGTTTCGTCTTGTCTGATCTCCCCCCCCTTCTTTGCCTCCTCCTTTTTTTTGGTGATTAGAGATTAGATGTTTTCATCCCCCCTTTACAAAAAAAAAATGAAGAGGCTTAGGACCAAAGCCTATCAGTTTATCCCCTTCTCTCCCGATTAAGGTTCCCCTTTTGAAAGTTTAGTGTAAGGAAGTCCTTTTTTTCCTCCATTCTTACTTCTGTTCTTTCTTTTTCTGGACTAGAAGTATTTTTACGAGGAGAGGGACTGGTTAATTACGCTCCATGAGAGAAGGATTTCATCTCCTCCAACTTTGCGCACTCTATCCGCCTCCTACAGGTTCACTCCTTGAAGCGTACTTTTTCAGTTGAAGTCCTTCCTTTATGGGAAGAAGAGGTGCAATGATGCGTCCTTCTTGCGTCTTAGTGGTAGCACAGGCTCCTTTTTTGCTCCTCCAGGACTCTTTCAAGAAGTCGATGAGTAGGTTTGACGGCTCCGTTTCATGCCCTCCCCCTCGACATTGTTCCAAATATGGAGTAGATATTGTAGTGTCGAAACATATTTCCTCCCCCCCCCCCCCAACCACCCCCCCCCCTCCCCCCCCCCCCCCCCCCCCCCCCCCCCCCCCCCCCCCCCCCCTCCCCCCCCCCCCCCCCCCCCACCCCCCCCCCCCCCCCCCCCCCCCCCACCCCCCCCCCCCCCCCCCCCCCCCCCTCCCCCCCCCCCCCCCCCCACCCCCCCCCCCCCTCCCCCCCCCCCCCCCCCCCCCCCCCCCCCCCCCCCCCCCCCCCCCCCCCCCCCCCCCCCCCCCCCCCCCCCCCCCCCCCCCCCCCCCCCCCCCCCCCCCCCCCCCCCCCCCCCCCCCCCCCCCCCTTTCGAGGCCTCCAGGCATCGGCTTGCAGTTCCTATCCCCCCTCTGTCCAGGATGACCGGCGCAGGCATGGTTACTTTCGCGGCCGTTCCCTTTACCGAGATCCCCCGGGGCTGGTCCCCCTCGCCGAACGTAGTGGCCGAGCGGACGTACTTTTGACAAGAAACTGTTCCCCCTTTTCTTGCCCAGTTCGCGTCGAAGCAGTCTTTCGCGTCCTTTCCCTCGGTTTTATCGGGGTGTGCGGCACTCTCTTATCGATGAAGGCTCCCGTAGCTCTGTCGGTCCCATTTCCCCTTTGCGACTGTCGGTAAGAAGCGCTTTCCCCGGTCCCGGCTTTTTTTAACTTCCACAAGTTTCATGGAATCAGACCTGCTTGACTCTCCGACTACTCTCCTAAGGACTGGCGTGGCTGGAACTCCTGCGCAGCTTCTTTCCGCTATCGTTTAAAGAGCTGTTCTCCTCAGACGCGGCGGTGCTTCGTACTCCCCTTTTCTCCTTCTGAGAAACTCCTGTATTCCCAGGGCCCGTGTCGTACTTTTTCCCAACGTTCTTGTCCCTTGTATTAACTTGCCTTTACGGTCAGGATCGAGTGTAGGTCGAGGTCCGGAACACAGTTTTCACAGGCTGGCTTTCAGTGGCGGCGGATCAGCATCTGTTTTTTGCCTCCAAGGGAGAACATTTTCCCTCTTTAGCAATAGGCAAGGCGTCCTCTCGGAGTGCGTCACCGCAGACGTAGAAGGATTGATTTTTAATCGTATACGTTTCCTGGTAGGCGGACCTGACAGAAGTACGAAGCCCTTTTGCAAGAGCTTTTTTTTAACTTTCAGGTATCACCGATGGTTTTCTTCCCCCAAGAGTTTATTACACCTCCTGGACTGAGCTAGACCCCAAGAGTGAGCGAAGTACCCCCCCACCCCTCCTTCCGCTGCCTCAGCCGTCCCTTATTCCTCCAGCAGTCCCTCATCTCCTCCTTCTCATTCTACTTACTTTCCCTTCTCCCCCCGGACTGAACTCTTCAGACTTAAAGTCTTG
>Ga0179593_1513765_pt1 | contig 15444 bp, 18 predicted proteins | sample CZODoug2_1_08_16_FD_185931 | JGI IMG/M metagenome (GOLD analysis project Ga0179593, IMG submission 185931) | Vadose zone soil fungal communities from Angelo Coast Range Reserve, California, USA - CZODoug2_1_08_16fungal (PacBio error correction) | ecosystem: Environmental > Terrestrial > Soil >... | reverse complement strand
CAGTCTTGTAGTGAACTTCCATGCTCCAGTAGCTGAGTTGAATTTCCCACCATGAATTAGGATTTAGAAGAAAAATTCCGTTCACTAAACCTCCCCTCCTCACCCTACGTTTTCTGAAAATTACTTTCCGGTTTCCCTTTGATCGCACCCTTGGGCTCCCCCCCCTCCCCCTGGATTCGATTTACGTCATGATTCCCCAAGTTTTCGGCTTTTTCTGGGCTACCAGTGACCCCTCTGTTTTTGGTGGCCATTGCTTTTCCCCTGCTTATGATCTAAATCCTCACTTTAAATGTTATCATGGCCCCATATCTTCCTAACTTTTCATTCTCTCTCAAGCTCGACTTGAGTGCACCCTGGCGGAATCCTATCGCGGTGAGTTTTATTAGTCTTCCCGTTTTCTTAAAAAACGCCGTTCTTGGGATTGAGCTCCCGTTGTGCCGTCTGTTTCCCCCGCCTTGCTCTATTCCGTAACCCTTCTCCGGTCTCTAACCTCCTTTGTAGAATTAGTCCCCCCTATACTGATGACGGTTCTTTTCCCACACCCTTTCCCTAAAGGTCTCTTCTTCTTGGAATTCCCGATACAAAGGCCATCCTTTTTCCCTGTTGTTTTTTTAGAGTCCCCCCTTTCCTTGAGATGGTCATTGGACCGAATCCCAAGACCCTTGTACGACGGTGCAAGTTTTGGCCCCCCCCTTCCAAATACTGATAGCGGATTTGTTTCTTTTCTCCCAATGTTTCCGGGAAAGGAGGCAGGTCGATCACTTATGATCAAGTACGGCACAACGTTTGCTGTTTTCTCCCCGACTTTGGTTGTGAACCTTCAACTTCCCTCTAATCTCCCGCATCTCGCCCCGCGTCGGAGCTTTCAACTTTGTCAAGTTCGTTCGCGAGAGTTGTCTCACTGGACTATCCGTTGGAATCCTTTCTTTTATTGCCTGGATCTGTGGAGCAGGTTGAACTTTACGCGGTCAGCTCCACGCATTTTGGTAAGGGTCGAAAGATCCCTTCTTTAAAGTCAACGACCTCGCCCCCCAGCAGAGTTCGATTTCTTCAACCCTTTGTACCTGCCTTCGCTTACTGAACAAACTGGGCCCGCGTCCTTTGACATGTTTTTTATTTCCCTCGTATGTTTAGTCTAAGTTCAGCTTCCCCCTGTAATTTGGATTCCGTCCACTCTTCTTTCAGCTCTATTACGGCCAAGGTTTCCAATAACTAGGCCCTCCTAGACTTAGAGGGTTCCGACCCTTGACCCCCCCCCCAATCGTTCGGCGGTCATTCCCCGACCTCCTCAAGCCCTCTTAAAGTAGTTTAGAGGGTGCCTTTCTAGTCCCCCCCGTTAGCCCAGGCCATCGTTTTCTTATTTACCGAGTTTGCCAAGTAGGCTTTCCGACTCCCCCGAGCCACATTTTGAAGTCCCTCCCCGTTTTGCACATAAAAGCAGGGGGACTTTTTTTCCCGGCGATCTCTCCTTCCCACTCGGGTTCCTCTTCCCGGAATCTTTGTCCTTTCCGAATTTTTTACCCCTTTCCACAATGAGGCCTCATCCGATTTCCTACTCAGGTCCATCTCCCAAGTTTCTGAGCTTCAGGAGCCGGCGCCTTTTCGCCATCTGGCTAACTCCTTCCCCCCGTTCCGGCTGGCCTTTTGACCTTTTTCCTCCTCCGACGCGATCGGCGCCTGCTCAATATTTGATCCACCGAGGCCAGCCTCTCCATTCGCTCTCAAAAGACTCAGGCTCTCGCTGAAAATATTCCTGCCTTTGGCGAGGGGCCCCATAATTCGAGGGCAGCGCTGCGGTTTGTTAGTCCAAGAACAAACGATAACTTTTCGCTTTTGATTGACAGCTCTCCATTGGATTAAGCTTCCCCCAAGCATCTGAAGCACGGACTTATCAACCCCAAGATTCTTGCTTGTCTTTTTGTTTATCCATTTTTCTCTTGTGGAGGACCCGAAGTCTGCGTCCATCCCTCTTTTTCCTGCGGCCTGTACTCCTCATTGACCGTTTTTCGCCCCCCAAAACTCACCCCTCCGCCGGTCACGAGAGGAACTTGAAATTAGTGGATGGAAACCGAACCTCCCCCGTGAGAGCAGTCTCCACCCTGTCCTTTCAGGATTCAAAAGGAAAATCACGAGACCCTACCTATTGTCTGTGACCAGGTCTTGTCTTACGACCGCCAGTGGCACAAGATCGTTCCCCAGTTATCTGGCTATTCCCTTCGCTTCCTCAAGTTTTCTCTTTGACCCCCAAGTAGTCTAGTCGTACCCCAAAATACCTTGATGGGGGAAAGCCACGTCATACCCTCCGACCTTTTCCCCTTGCATAGGGCACCTCCCAGGGAAAATCACAGACATCTCTGCGACAAAATAACACCTGACTCCCTTCCCCCCCCTCATTCAGTGGGTGCTCTTGGTTAGCCGGAGCGATGGAAGGTTGCAAAACCTCTATCTTCTTTTATCCTCTGCGTGTTGTAGATCTTTTTTCCCCACTACGATGTCCTACAGTAACTTCCATATTTGACCCCATGGCTGCTGCCTTTTTGGCTTTGATGTTTAGAGGACCTTGTGCTCTGGCCCCCATGGCTGATTTATGTAGTCAGTCCCTCACAAGCGTCCCCCGTATCCTCTTTTTGGCGGCTCCCCCACCTGTTTGTGAAGGGGATCGTCCACTCTTGTCTTCTTCTAGAAAATCCGATTCGGCTGGGTCCAGCCTTCCCCCCCCTTCCCAGGTTAGGGAACGATCGTGCACTATAGTTTCCTTGGAAACTCGTCCCTTTTCCCCTCACAGTGTATCTGTCCATTTCCCTTTTGACTCGCTGATCCTCCTTTCAAAGGTACTTTCCCTTTCCTGTTTTCACTATCTCCAATTCCCTTGCGATGAGTCGACCGATCCTCTTTTTTTTGTGCGTACAAAAAAAGTAACTTTTCTTCCATTGTGAACGTATTTCTCTTCGAACCCTCTCCTTTTTCAATCCACGAGCTGGCACCGTCCCCGTACAAAAAAGCGGATCCGCTGAGAAGCTTTGGCACACGGCTAGACTTTCCTTTTAGCAGAATGAATTAAACTCCTTTTTTTTTCTCCAATTGGACTTACAATTCCCGTCGGGTGCCTTGACCCTAAGACGAGAGGCCCCTAGATGTTTCGCCAGTACACGTTATAGGAATTCTTTTGCCACTTCTTTTGAGATATTGGGATCGGATCTTTTATCATTTATTGGTCATAGCCCTGTCTCGTCCCCTTTACACCGATGGCCGCGTCACGGTCACACATTTTCCCCCCATACCGAGCCCGACTGCGGGGTCTCTCCTTCATTTTAAAGGAACTAATCCCCTGCCTGGTTCATTGAAATTGGCGCGATCCCGATGGGATTTTACCATTCCCCCTTCTTCCTTATTGTCATGGTATGAACTTTCCGCGGACAGTTCCAATTACGGATTCCTGATTGAAAATCTATAGTCCCTTCCGTATTCCGGCTGCTCTTCTCTCCCCCCAGGCCCAATGGTATGCCCCTAAAGCCTCCTTTTTTTGTCCTGCTAAAGTAACACACGCTTTTCGACTTCCCTGCCCTCTCAGGCCCTCCAAACCAAGATTTTCGGAAACATCCTCCCGCTCATTGTTTGTCTCTAACCCCTGAAGTCGGATGGCGGCAAGGGAAGATAGTGCCATTAATAGAGCTGCTGTGGTTCCTTTTTTCTCCAATCATTTTCATGTATTCCTCTTCATACAGATCACCAAATCGCCCTGGTCCCCCCTCCTGGGCAAGCTCTGACCTTTCTCCCCCATTTCCCCTCTCCAGCGGTTTAAATGGCCTTTCTCTCCCTTTTCCAAACGGGCTTCGGGCCCTTTTTCACAAAAGGTCCCTTCTTTCTCACGGCTATCTTTCCAAACTTTCATCCCCTGCAATTCGTCATGGCGCATCTCCATCCCCGGGCTATCCCTTGTATTTCGGTTTCCACGCTAGAGAGAACACCTTTCCCTTTCCGGCCCTTTTCTTTCGCCTAGCTTACTTTTCGTTTTATTTCGTTGGGTTTTTTTACATCCGCCGCGTGTGAGCTATTCGCTCGAATTCTAAGGGACCTACCTTTCCCCCTTTTATTCAAACTTAACATTCGCCTCCAGTAGGGTCCCTTGCACCGCGCAAGCTTCCTTCGTTTATTCCCTTTCACCCTTTCCTTTTTTCCCTCATCGTTGTTGGAGGAGTACAGTGGAGCGGTTAAGAAAGAATCCATCCTGTCCCCGCTGTTGAATGTACCCATCCCCCTTCCCCCAGCCCGTTCGGTTGTTTTTTGTTACGTGATTTCACTTCGGGCCCGGAGTCCGCTCCTTCTCACGTAGTCGACCCGCCCCCGCCCCTCTTTTTTCACAAGTTGCCCTGCCTTGGCAAAGGCCCGATAATTAATTTTCTTCCTCGAGACGTAAACCTTGGTCAAGGTGGTGCGTCCCCCTCGTGGCGGCACCCGCCTGATTGATCTCCTTATGGAGCTTTGCTCCCCCCCCCCCGACGAATTGTCATGTAACCTTTTTTTGCCAAAGGTACGATTAGGATTAATAACTTGTTCCCCTTATTTGAGTTACTTGTTGACGCCTTAACCCCCTTTTTTTTTTCCCTCGTCGATCGAAAACTGACGCCATTCCGGGGCCCTGAAGAATTGCGGCCCAACTTTTTATACTCTAAGGGTTCATTAAATTTTTTTGATTTAGCATTTCTTCTTCTTTGCGTATGTGTCTTCAGGAATGAAGTCCCCTTGCCCATTTGGAGTAACCCCCCTCCCCCTCCACTCTCACTTTTTTCGACCGCTGGATTCACGGTGTTCCTTCGATTCTATTTTGTCCTTTTTACCCTCCCCCCAACAACAATCTCCTGTGTCCGCGGTTTAAGCCTTAAATCCCCGCTCCTTGGAATTCTTTCCCTCCGTTTGGATTCTTTCCTGCCTTTTTTCCGGATTTAGTTTCTTTATCGGTTCAGACGAAGCCGTTCCTCCCTTTTCGTCCAGACCATTTTGACTCTTTCCGGGACATCACGCGTTTTCCTCAGGCAATCGTCGATGATCCTGCAGCCTTGGCGACTTGGGTAGTCGTTCCCTCCAGACGACAAGACCGGGTCCAACAACTTCCTAATCACTCCCTTTCTCGATTCTTTTTTTTCGATAATTCAAGGTCAGGCCAAGGGTCTCGTAGACCCGTATTCTCTTAGGCTTTCCCGGCTAATCCTCCCCCCCCCCTACTACGGGCTGATGCTACGCGTGGGAGATTCCGCCAATCGAATTCTGAGCTATTTTTTTTTCTAGATTTGAGGCCAAGGACCGTCTCTGCCTTGAGTTAACGATTTTCGCTTTTCTTTCCTCATCGTTTCTCCTTAGCACTGAACCCTAGGCAACAAGAGGAGTCTTCTCACAAGCCTCTACTACATTTCATCCTCTTTTCACGGCCGATCACGTTTACCTCGGATCCCTCTTCTCACCCTGATCGAATCCCCCCAAGTGATTTCTTTTTCGGGCGTGTCTTTCGTGGACGGTCGTTTTCTACTGTGGATGGTAAGACAGCCCCACTCCAGACCCTTACGCTGCTGACCCTTCTCTAAGGAGTTTTTCCTCACCTCCCCCATTTCGGTGACCGCCCTTCTATGTTGATTAGTGGTCATTTTACTAGCCAAATTTCCCTTCTCTTCTCCCCTTCGGATCTTCTGCTTTCCAAAACCCCTCGCAAAATGACACTTGTTTGATTGGAAAAGACCTGTTTTCTGTCCTCAAGTGCCGAAACTCCCGCCTTGGGTCTTCCCACGATCTTCACGATACTGCGAGGGCCTCGTCTTGATTCCCCTACATAGCTGTCTCCATCCATGAGTCTCTATCTTTCCTATCGCAAAAAACATGGGATGTGGCTGAAAGCAGCCTCGTTCTCACTCGCCTTCCCCCACGGCTAGGACTACCAGAACCTGTAGTGCCTGAGGGCCAGAAAACCCCTTTCCCTAGAATTCGTCCTCCCAGAGAGCTTTGGGTCAAGGAAGTCCACCCCGGTTTTGGAGCCTCTTTGTGAGTGTTGTCCCCAACTTATCTTTTACTTTCTTTGTGTTTTGAGATTGAGATGTTGTTGCATTCTTCTCGGCTCCCAAGCAGAATCCCCAATTTGACGATATGGCAGATGATCTTTTGTTTTGGTATTGGCTGGCTGGTGTTTCTCTTGGCTTGTAAAGGAGCGGGATTTCCCCAACATATGTATTTTTTGTAACGAGACATCCTATTGGATTACAGTCTCCCCCCTTCTCTTCATTTTATGGTCGCTTCCTCCCATTTTCGTTCCCTACGACGTGTGGTTTCAATTGTCTGCGTTACGGAAATATTCGTTTTTCCATCATGTTGTCTGATCCTTTCTTTTTTCCATTTTGAATCCCCTCGCCCGTGAACTGCTCCCTGACAAGTAATTTGGCTATTTTCCCATAATTTAATAATGCTTTCCCGATCGCGTACCTTCGCCTTTGTTTTTTTTTTTCTTCAAAAACCTTAACTTTCTTTGCTTACGCTGTGACGCGTATTAACAACACTCTTTTCTCTCCAATCACCGAGCTTGCTCCGTTCACAAGTAACCGCGCTCTCGGCCCGTGTCGTCGCCCTTTTTTTTCCAATGTCTTCTTAGGAATTCTTAATACACTCCCGCCTTGATCCCCATTCCCCCAAAGACCCCACCCCCCCGGGGTGCTTTGTAGCCTTTTACTCCCCGGCGGCCCTCATTTTTTTCGCCAGGCTCCCCCGTATAGTATCCCCCCTGCTTTTTCCCCTGCATTGTCTCTTTCCTCGGCATGGCGTTCTTTTCCGATGGTCGAACTCTCTCCATTCGCGAAATTCCGATGGTTCTAGCCCCCCCCCTTCCTCGTCCGTAAAGAAACTGATTCCCCCGAAACCTCTCGTTGAGCCTGGGGAAATCCCTAATCCAACCGCTCGCCGGCTCCCTTTTTCTGTTACTTGTCCTAACCTGCTAGCCAGTTGGATTCTGGCCGCATGGTGACCCCGCTTGGATTTTTGTGCCACCGATACTCTCCCTCTCTTTGGATACGCGCTCCCTCTGCAGGATTTCCCGCTTACTAAAAAAATGAGTTCCTCCCACCTTTTTTCTTATCAGAAACCTATCTCCCTGTCCTCCCCCTCCAGACCAGCCTTGGGAGACATGACCATACCTTCAAGCATCTCAGTGGTCTTTCCCTTCACCTGACGAGCCCCCGATTGTTTTGTCCCTTTCTTTCCTTTTTTTTCTCGAGAGATTGCCGGCAAACTGTTGCGCCCTCCCCTGACCTTGGCTTCATCGATTTGATATTTGTTACGCCTCCACAACTTTGCCGGAATTCTTTCCTGCCCTTCCCTCACATACGATAACCTCAAACCCCAGGCCCCTTACTTAGGGCAACCTCCACTCCTCTTTCCCCTGAAGCAACTCGAACGAATTTTCTGTAGATTATCCTTCCATTTGGCGGTTCTTTGTTCAACCCGACCTGCGTTTAGGACTTTCTTTGCAAACGAGAAAACTTCCCTTTCCATTTCAATTAAATTTCGGATCGCACCCTACACGGGGATACTTCTGCTCCACATCTTATGCTTTCCCTTCCACTGTGGTTCCTCGAGAGATGAGTTTCGTTATCTTCCTTCCCCCGGCCGTTTTTTTAGGACTATCGTGGGTCTTTTTTTCGTCTTATCAAACTCCTGGGGGATCAACGTCATTAACCCTCAGCCCTATGCTTCTTATTTCCTTCACGGCGGACAAGGTGGTTTTCGTCTTTTTGACCCCAGCCTCTTTTCTCCATACTTCCCTTTGTGAGAGAGATAAACTCTTTTTTTTTTTCATTCCTAATACACTTATACCTAAAGCTGCCGCCGTAAGTTTACCCCTCCGTAATCAAATAAAGCGTATTGTTTTTACCGTGCTGCTCAATTTCATTTTGACCGTTGATCCTTTCTCTCTTTCGCCCCGTAGCCACACGCCCTGCTTTTCCCGCCCTGTGGTCAATGAACATTCCCCTTCCCCTTTACGTTTCTTCCTCCCGCGATCGCTCGCCTTCCCCAGTTTTGTCCTGAGTCGTCGGTTGGGCGCCACCTCAATTACCAAAATTGGATAGAATTTATTTTTTTCTGCGTGTTTTCGACCTCCTCCTCTCCTTTCTCTTTGGATTTGCCCTTCTCTCTGATTCTCATTTCATCCCGGTCATTTGGTAATTGCCTTTCTCGCCACTTTTTGAAGAACTCCTGACGAATTCCCGCCCGCACATCCAGCTTGCGGATCAATCTGTACCGAGAGCTTTTTTCTTCCCCCCCCTTTTTCCCCTCCTCTTTCGTGATTTTTAGTTAGATTTTTTAGGTTAGACGTCTGCATTGGAGGCCCAATGCCCCTCACTCTCTCCCCCGCTCCATTCTGTCCATACCTCTCCTCCGGAATCTCCCTTTGTTTCCTTTAATGACAAACCATCGTTGTTTTCAGTTTTAAAGCTCCTCTGGTGACCCCCTGTAGTCGAGGTTATAGGTCCTTTCTTTCTGCGGTCTTCTTTATAGGGTCCTCCTCCTCCGGGCTTTCAGCCTCTAATTACTGGCCTGGGTGAAGGTTAAACGGGGAACCATCCCGGTTCTTCCTTGGACTCTAGAATACTTTATTCCATTCCATCGTGTTTCTTCAAGGCTGGTTCATCGTCAGCGTCACCCACTGCAGTGCCTTTCTTTTTTATAATGTTGTCACCCTTTTTCCCTTCGTGGCTATAAATTTTTCTCCGGAGGAAGATTTCCATGGTATTCTCCCTTCAAGTCTCACCCCGCACTTCCCCCCCCCTGTTGTTAATCGATCTCGGTTAGGCTGCCCTCTAACTTGCCATGTAGCTTTCTTCCCGAACTAGAGGCTACCGCTTATTTCTATACAAGATCAGAAGGATAATTGTTCCCATCTTTTCTCTTCATTTGCGATGGGTGAACCTCACTCGGGAGAGTTCCCGCCCTGCGTTGTCTCCAGAACCCGGCCTTTCCATGGCAAGGGTGGGATGGGACCGGGAAGGAGTCACTAGATTTCAGAGTCGAAAGAGATTATGAAGCAACTTCTATTTCTAAGGGACTCTTCCCCGCGGTGTTGTTGATTTTTTTTCCCCCCCGGTCGCCCCTTGAAATGCCCTTCAAGAATTCCTTTTCCACGCGCGGACGACGCCAAGCTCCCCTTTTTGGGGACTTTTCTATTTTCCCCCCCCTAACCAGCGGCTCGGCAGGAGTCGCACGCATTTTTTTCATTATTTTTTGAAAAGCTCCCCATTCCCGAGTGCTCCGGCCTGCTTCGCTGCGGTATTAACTGGCACAATCTCCCTAGACAAAAAATGAGGGTAGACCTGCTGAAAAAAGACTTATTGTCTCCGATAAACTGTAACCCCGCGCCACCGACGTTTCTCCTCCCCTTCCGAATATGCCGTACTACCTCGTCTCTTTTTCGATTGCTCTCCTCCACGATGAGGCTCAGTTACCAATCCCTTTATGTGGACCCACAACTTCCCCTTTTTCTTTGACACGGCCTATCATTACAAGCCCCAATGACCGGGCCCTATAACAAATACCGGCCCGCAAGTGTCAATGCTGGTGGAGCATTTGATCATCGCTTTTTGAAAAAACACTCTTTCCACCCATTCCTTTTTTGTTGTTGGTTTGAGATGTTGTGACACCCGTTGATAAGGCTACCCAGTGACCCCCCCTTTCTCTGACCTTTCCGCTGAGTTTTGATGTTTATCCCTTAATTGCTTGTCAGGACTTGTAGGCCCTGCGTGCCAGGCGGTGATAGGTGCTTCTTTATTCACCCACCCTTCCCATGTCTCCTGATTACTCGCCTCATCTTATCCGCGCCACCTCTCAATTGCATACTGAGGTCACGGCAGGACCTTTTTTCGGGAAAATCGTATTCGTTGTTTCAGTGGACATCTTGTTCTCTTTAACCAGTTGTCCTAGGCTCTTTCGATTTCTTTCTTTCCGCTTATACCTGGTCTAAGACCCCTAAAATTTGGATACCTAGTTACTTAAATGATGAGCGGTTTTTGGTCTGAAACCGCCGACGCCCTTGTTTTTCGTTTTTTTCCACCCAGTCAGCCTTTGCGAATCGCGCGTGAACTTAGGTCTTTACCACTCCGGCGTCTTCAACCCGATTTTTTCAAACTAACCATTCAAACACCTCCAGCTCCTGCTTAAGAAGCTTCCTTCATGAGAGGTTTCTTTATTTCATTCGCCTTGATCGCTGGGCTCGCATTTCAAATGTCGTCTGTTCTGTAATCCCCTAAGAAGCCCCCTCACCTTGTGATGTTTTTCCCCTTCCCCCCCCTTCGACCGGCCGATGTTGAATTTTTGTTGATGTGTACCTCTCAATGAGATGCGTGGGCTTCTAGGTATGACCCCGCCCTGCCTCGTTTTATAGCCGATCCTCCCGCTGTTTGATGCATCCCTAGCCCCACTTTCCTTGCGGGCTTTGGCCTCCCATACATTTTCAGACGTCGCCTTGACTTTTCTGTCGACTGGAACCCCTGGATTACAAAGTTGCGGATCGTCCAGTCTTTTTCCCATTCGTCGGCCGCTGATCGCTTCCTGTGCTTTGCTTTTTGTCCATTATATCAATTTCTGCCCCCTTTTTTCCCGTTTTCTTCCTTCACCACTATTCTTTCACTCTCCCGCTCGACTCCACAGCCGTTGCTGCGAGACCATAACAGCCCGGTCCGAAAGTCGTCTCCTCTTCCATTCTAAACCCTCCCCACTGAGTTTTTTGGGCAACACGCTTCCGCGATTTGTGTCCGTCTTCTTTTTCAAGACCCCCCCCGAAGTCGATGAATTTTGCCCTAGGTAAGACTTTCCCAAGTCGATTATTTTTCTTTTTGGTAGCACAAAAATTTCCTTTCAAATTACCTGATCCTTTTTTCCAACACCCCTAAACCCGGCGACCCTCTCCGGGCTCTTTCTGTAAACCCTATCGTTTACCTGTTTCGCAATCTATGAGGCGGACTTTTCCATTTTCTTCATGGTCCAGTTTCCCCCGGACGTTTGTCATTTAAACCACCTGGGACATTTTTAGAATCGGCTCTGCTTTCATCCCCCCCTTCCCCCCCCAGATCCCCCCATTGCAGGCGCCCGAATCCATCCCCTTGCTCCTTTGTATTTGGGGTGCGCCAACTCTTTTTCCCCTTGACCCATGTTCACGGCTCCTATCTGCTGCTCTATCGATTAGCGACTGATAGTTTATTACCCCCTCGTGGGGCATGGACCCTCTCCTCGTTTGCGACTCGATCGCCTGCCCTAGTAACCTATTGGCACGAAGTAAAAGTCAGTTGTCCCTCTAAGAACCCATCCAGCATCGTATTTTTCTGACGGGGTGTTCCTCCCCGCGTTGAAAATGGCCTTTTGTTTCGAAACGTCCACCCACTGAATTTTTTTACCCTCCTTTCCTCATTTGTTTTTTTTGTTACCGAGGCTTGTTTTCCTTCCCGCCCCAATAATCAGCCCTTGCCCGTTTCACTGTAAACCTCCGTCAAATTTACCCTAGAGGTATGGGTGAAGCGAATTACCCTCTTTCCCCTGTGACTTTCTAGCCTTTCATTGATTCCATATCCCCCCGTCGACCCAGAGGTCTTTTCCTGCCCAGAAGGCTTGGGCCCATTCCAAACGACAATCTACGCTTCCCCATTAGCGGAATTCACAGTGGACCTTGTTTGATGTCTTCGAGCTCGTCACAAACGGGATATATGGCTTCCCCTGCTCAAGACGTCCTTTTCCGTCGGATTGGCGGTGAGATCATGCCTTTCTTGAATCATTTATTTTGTTCAAGTGGACCCAATCCCCTCCTCCTCAACTTGGAAGAAAGCCCCTTCCGATTCGAACGCTCTCCTTCCTCGTCTTTAGAAAACTGGACCCCTCTTCTCATGTGAGGTCAGTCCGTGCCCGGTATGGCTCTTCCTCTCTGGTATTATCCTGAAGAAGTCAATTTCTTCCCCAAATGCCCCCCCCTCTCTCCAGCCCCCTCCCAAGGTGCCCCACCCAGGTGAATAACCCTCTTCTCGGGTACACTCCCTACAAAACACTGTGCGTAGGTTGAAATCCGAGTTTTTGCCCCTTCGTTTTCTGGTATCACTGTATGTACGTTCCCCCCCCTCCTCTGTTTCTTTATTCGGGGCCGACTCTCGTCTCGATCGCGCTGAAACAGATAAAGATCGTGGTTTGTTTTTGGTGAAAGCCGGGGGGACCTCCTTAGGCGAAGTCTTTTATATTAACTCTGTCTGGTGCTTGGAGTAGGGGAGGACCAGCGATATAGGCTTCATCTCGCCCCAGCATGTCCAACCATTGCTCCCGCACATCCTAACCTGTGTTCACTCCTATCTTTTTTCTTCTATCCAGGAGAAGCCACGATAAGGTGGACTATGGGATTAGGTCCCCCATTTAACGCAAAGCTTAGTTTGGGTTCTGCGGGCGTTTCCTGATTTTTTGTTTACTGTTTCTTTACGGCCAGTCCCTTGGTACGTAAATACAGAATTGCATTTATCGGCTCTTCTCGATCCCTTTCCCCTTTTAGAGAGTCAAAGCCTCAGACCGACCCTCCCGGGCCTCGAGAGGCACGTCGTACGTTCCGATATACCTTCTTGTGGAGCCGGAGTTTGTGGTAGACTCTCCTGGTTCTGAGTGGAGTCGGAGACCAGAACCCCCGACGACCGGCGCCACGTTGAGAAGAGAGCCAGGCCGTTCTATATCCGTGGACCCCCCCAAAACTACGCAGTTTTAAGGCCAAGTCAAGTTGAAGTCACGTGCTCTCTCGCGATTTTCTTGCACCTGGCTTAGGTTCTAACGTCGTTTCTGGAATATACACTCTCATGCGAGCCCAAAAAGCTTGGTCGTCCTTTGGGAATATCTCCTTAGAAGGCTGGTTTCTCACCCGAAAAAGAGGCCTTCTGCTAATCTCTAACTGGAATTCTGGAACTTTTTCAAAAGTCTGCAAAATTTCCCTTGTTTTGAGCAGTCAAACTCTTTTGCGTCCCTCTGTCCCTGGAACCTCACCTCTCCCATCCACAAGTGTGTGAATCCCGTGAATTTGTTTTTTAGGGCTCTCACTCTTTTTTCCCCTCCCGTTTTAACCACTCTCTCCCGAACCTTACGATTTAGCCGTCCCTGCCCCCAGTCGCTTGTTTATCGGCTCCCTTTCCAACTCTTTCGTAATACTGTCACATTCTGTGATTGTGGTCCTTGATATCCCCCCCATTTACATCCGCCAAGATTTGACAATTAGCTACAGTTACCCAATAGCCAATATGCCCATCCCTATGGAACTACCCAAACACATCGATCTGCAGATCCTTCGTACAAGGAAGGAGGGACGGTTTCACTTTCTTTCGCTCCCTCGTCCCCCCCCCATCCTGCACCCCCACGGAGCACCCCAGAGAGCCCCTCCTAAGTTCCGCCTTCCCCGACCTCGCCCCTATCAAAAAACGGTCAGGTAAGATCAGCATGTCCATCCGGTGTGGGGTGTGCACTCCCCTTGAAGCCTCTGTCCCCCCCCCCGCGCCCCCCCCCCCTCCCCCCCCCTTTCTGGGGTAAACCAAAACCTAATGGTCCGTTCCACCCCTGCTTCCCCTGCCTTTTTCACCCACTCGCACTCCCCCCCTCTCCACCCCCCATACCCCTGCCAATATCGAGCTCACAACCAACCACCGGCCCCTGGGGGACCTGAGTTTCCCCCCCCCCTTCCCTTTCTCTTCTCCCCGTTCCCTTGTCTCCTTCCCTCCCCCCTCCCCCCTCTCTCTTAACCCCTCCTTCTTCTTAGTATTATTGTATTGTTTTCGAGCCTAGGTCTTAGGTGCCGTTTCTTGTAGGCCTATGCCGTTGCAAAGTCTGTCTGATAGAGGGGCTGGCTTCACAATCCTTTTATTCTTTTCGTCATCGCCTCATATGTTATTTCAATCGATCGTGCATTTTCGCTTGCGTCTAAGCCTTTTAATCTTCCAGGTTTCACTTTCGGTGGCACCTGTTTCCTTGTTCCCCCTCCCCTGGGCTTCCTCGTTCCCCGTTTTCTCTGGTCATCGATTTTACTTTGAAATCTGCCCCATCAGCCCTTTTTTCTCCCTCCCCAAAGGGAATTTCTCTTTTCCCAAATTTCATCACTTCCTTTCCCGTTTACGCTGGTCGTTGCGTCACCTGTAAGTACTTTCCTGAGACCCGCGCGTTTCCTCTGGTCTTTCCCCTCTGGCTTCTTTACCTCTGGAGACAGGAAAAACTTTTCCACACTCCGAACAGTCCGTCATTCCTAAGAAGTGGGAGCGCCGTCCCATGCGCGGTGTTATACCTCCCCTGATTTTTTATTCTTACGGAAGGACCCCTCTCTCACAATGTTAGGAGGTTCTAGATGCGAATACTTCGGGGCCTCGACCTTTCTTTCTTTTTTTTCAGCATCTGGTTCTTGCTTAACGTCGATGTTTCAACCTGCTCCTTGATAATCGCTCTCCATAATGATAGACTTTGACTCTTCTTCGACATAGGCCACTTAAATTAGCATTCCTTTTCTAAGACTAGCGAGGACGAACTAAAAGAGCCCCGCAAAGACCCCGTTTTTCTGAGTTCCTTTTTCAAAGCCCAACCTTTGCCAAGAGATGGATTTCCACTGGAGTTACATTTTCATAGCTAAAACATTCTTCCCCAGTCGGAGTCTTGCTTCCATTTTTATGACCGATTAAAACAGAAAATTCTTTTTCCTCGCCTTTTCATGTCAAGCTTACATAAGGATGGTTCCTTTACAAACCCACCCCTTTGTTTTTCCGAAGCGTCGCTTGAAATCCCCCTTGCCTTTAGGCCCGACAGACTCAGTCGCCTTCAGGACCAGCCTTACAATAAATACATTCCCTTCGTTTTTTCTTTTTTTACGATTCCGGCCCCCTCTTGCCGCTCCGTTTTGTTTCCCTTGTCTTGACATATAGAAGTCGATTGCCTCTTTGTGCTTTGAGTTACGACCTTAAGCCGTTGGGCTTTTTGGTCGCCAATTGAATGGTATTATGCTAAGACCATACATAAAACTCCGACCATGAACCTTTCCTTTTTTTCCTCTTTCTTTCAATTTTCGTTTCTTGAGCCTCCCAAGATCTGAATGCGAAATCCGTCTTTGATCATACCTCCCAGGTGGGACAGGTCCCCTTTTTAACCCTAAATTTATTCCCCCTGATGTCCCTTGTTTTCTAATTTATTCAGAAATCAAATACATCTCCCTTTATCGTTTCCTTTTCTCCCGATCCATATCACTCCTTTTTAGGGCGGGTTCTCACCTCCCTGACGACCTTTCACCCGTCTTAGATAAGACCCGCTAGTCTCCCTCGTTTCTTCTTAGGCAGGACCAGCTTCTTCTTCGCTACTTCATCGACGCCTCCCCTCTCTCCTGGAACTTCACCTTAGAATTCAAAACACACAATCTATATTTGTATGACTGAT
>Ga0179593_1431183_pt1 | contig 15444 bp, 17 predicted proteins | sample CZODoug2_1_08_16_FD_185931 | JGI IMG/M metagenome (GOLD analysis project Ga0179593, IMG submission 185931) | Vadose zone soil fungal communities from Angelo Coast Range Reserve, California, USA - CZODoug2_1_08_16fungal (PacBio error correction) | ecosystem: Environmental > Terrestrial > Soil >... | reverse complement strand
ACATGTCACATCCAGTTTCTCTGGTAAACCCTTGTCCTCTTTTCCGAAGAGGAGACGGCGCATTCTCATTCCGATCACCCTCCCTAGACCAGCCCAACTCAATTCCTCTTGAGCTATGCGGTTGGTAGCACCTCTCTTCTTCGTTACTCAGCTTTTTGGTCGTTTTTCTTTACCGGCTTCCCTTTTTTGCCTTTCAAGTTCCTTTTTTTTTTTCCCCTAAAAGATTTCTGCCGGAACGCCTCTGACCTGGACAACGGGCTCTTCCTTTGACGAAGCCCTGTTCCTAGGCTTCTCTAGTCTCATGGCTTCCCTTTTTCCCTGCCCCCCCCCTCGAACCCTGCCCGCTTTTTCCCCCTCCCAGACGATTCCGCCTTCAGGACAGCAGTTATTCTTTTTCCCCCCGTTTTCTTCACCTCCCTTCTGCTCGATGAGCGTTCACCCACCACTTTTTTTCTCCCGGGCCAGCTCATTAGGGTTCGAGACTGTAGAGCCCTGATTTGACGCGGAGTTTCCTCTTCCTCTGGTTTTTTGACCACGAAGTAGTATGAGCCATGGCGTGCTGCCGTACTTGGCTTTAGATACGTTCTGAGTCGAATTCGTTCAATTCGTGACGCCTGTTTTCCTCCTTCACGGTCGAAGCAATGCTCCCCGCGCATGACCTCTGTAGATTATTACTCTTTATTTGCTGTTGTCACCAGGCAACAGGAATTGTTTCGCCCTTTCCTTCTTAACGTCCTCCATCGTCTTCGGATGGCCAACGCCTGAGTGCACCTTCGAGGACTCCCCGTACTAATGTTAGTCCGCAGCAAATTTTGTGCTTTTTATTCCCTCCAAGCCTTCCCCCTGCTTCCACATTCAGAGGATATGGATCTCCATACGGCGCGCTTCAGTCCGAGATCGCCGGATCATCGACCACGTTGGATTATACTCTTCCTAACAGATTCCTTCCAATAAGTTTTTTCGCCCGTCACTTCCGATACGCATCTCTTAGACCCGATCTCCTCATTCACTCACCTTAGTTTCCCTTTTCCTTTTTTGGCGCCCGAAATCGCTGCCCGTTACCCTAGGAGTTCGTCCGTGAGAGCCCCTTCATTTCACCTTCTCCAACACTTCCTTCGCTCTCTGACGCCTCCTATGCGCAGCCGATGTTTCTTTTGCGACAAAGAGACGAGTTTACCGGTCTTTTTTTCACTACCCCCAGTCTCGTCCTTTTACCTTTCTCTAAGTCCTGCGCGGCGCCAGTTCCGTGTAATCCTCCTAACACGGGCATAGACTGCACTACGATCTCAAATCGACCCTTTTTTTGTCCTCTTCTCTCTTGACCTGATCTGGCTCAACTCCGCAGCGCCACCTGCACAACTTTCAAAAACCCCCCCTCGTTCCCACCCCATCACAGAACATCACCTCCGCATCCCGCCCTCACCAACACCACCAGAGACCCGCCACAGCGTGTGCCCTCCTTTTCTTGTCCTGAAGCTTGTGCTTTTATGACTAGACCTCCTTTGGCGTCGATTCCCTTTTCAGCCTCCGACTAGCGTACGCCGAATCATCGGGAAGCCTCGTCCTGGTCGACCTATCTCACACTACTCACGTATTCTGGCCTCACGGTCAGACACCGGCCCCTCCAGCTTCCCATCGACACGCCCCCCTTCCCCCGGGGCCACTTATGGTCCGCCCAGACTACCCACCCGTTAGGATTAACCGGGTTGTCTGGCTGGACTTCTGGCCGTGTGGACTCCTCAGACCCGGGCAAGGACCCTCTAGACTCCCATGCGCTACCCTCCCCCCGGCGTTAACTCAGTGGGACGACATACCAAAAAGCAGGTGATTCTAATGTTCCTCCTTTTCACCTTCCGTCTTCGTCGACCTGGGAGTCTTTCAAGCCCCCCTCCCCACACGATTCTGTCTTCCCTCCCTGGTTCCCCCCGCCAGGACCTCTTTCCGCGCTGCCCCCCCCTTCTTGTAATTGCGGATTCCTCTTTTGAAACATTTCCTGACCTCTCCACGTGCTGGATTTAACTTCGCCGTTCTTCCGGAACGCTTTGATGGCCTTATACTTATTGTTACCTTGGACTCCCGACGTCTTTCAGCTCACAGCCCCAGTCTACGAGGCGATGCGAACTCCTTTTTTCTTCTTTGAACTACTCTACATCGCGCTTTTCATCCCATCAACGACTTGAGTCTCTGGGACGTGCAGGATCCTATTAATACGAACGGTTTGCCTGAGATGTGGGAGGATGGTTTTTTTCTTCGGTGCGTCCATTTGTTTACCCCTACCGATTTTTTCGACGCATTCTAGAAGTGGAGCACCTCAATCTTTGGCCCTTTGCCTCCAATTTGAGGTCTTTAACCCCCCGGGAACGAGTTTACGCCCGCCCCCTAAAAATTATACACGCCTCCTTCTCCTGGGGTTCTTGCTTTCCCCTCTCCGGCTGTGGCTTTTTCACGGGATCTTAGGAGTTATTCTAGCCCGTTGTGTCTCATAATATCTTTCCCATCCGTTTTTGTTTTTTCGAGATATCGTTGCCAGCAGAGCTCATCCTTGCTTCTGAAGTGGGAGCCGTTTCTTCCAGGTCCGATCGTCTGACCATGCCTCCTGAGTGTCGTTCTGGTGCTTTTGCTTCACTCCTTGGCTTTTTCTGAAATCCTCATATTGCTTGGTCCTCGCGGCAGCCTCTTTCTTTCTTCCCTCCCTTCCCGATCTCTTCCGACGGGGTTTCAGCCCGGCTCGACCCACCCCCGGTTCTTTCGCTGTCGCCTCCGTTATAGACTGCTCCCTTCCGCTCCCCGCATCCTTGTTTCGCCGATCTGCTTTCTTGCAACGCGGGCCCCCCCCTCCTTCTAAGGGTTTCTTCGAGATCGTCCCCCCTCTCTCCAGCATGGACAGAGAAGGCATCCGCGCTGCCGGACTCCTGTCACCCGCCGTCCCTTTATTTAGATTTTGAGAAGACCGTGTCCTTACTTTTTTTTCTTTCTCGCCCTTCTCCGATTTTTAAATCTTCCTTGCGGTCGACAGGTTGAAGTTCCTCAGAAGCATCAGGCTGAGGACCTACCGGTCCCCGGTGCACGAGCGTTTTCACCATGAGCCTTTTGCGTGTTGAGTCGTCGACTTCCAAATCTTGAACGCCTTGTGGTTATTTTACGCGGTGTTTGCCTCTTGTTTTCTTTTCGGCTTCCTTTGCATAAGCCTTGGTCGAATATAGTCATCACGGCGCACTGAGTTCCAGGTTCCCCTTCAGAGAACACTACTTCCCAGCGTTTCACCCCCCCCCCCGTCTTGGGCCCTTCCTGATGTCACGCCCCCGCGCTTTTCTGCGGTGGAGGTGGGCCCTCTTCTTTTAGTTTTTTTCCCAGCGTAGTATTGTGTTCTTACATTCCTAGACCACTTCCCCGAATTGGAGTACTGATTCCGAGAGCGTGTCATATGTCTCAGTCGCCTAGTACGTTTTCTGTCACCCGTATAGTTTTTTTTCCTTACCCACCCCCTTCTGCCCCACACACACCGCCGAGGGGTCCTGAGGCGGTGTTTCTTTTTTTTCTCGGATTGAAGTCTTTTTGTGTGACTCTTTGTTTTTTTTATTGCCTTTTTTTTCAAGTTGTTTGTACTCTGTCCAAGATTCCCCTTTTAGTAGCTCGCGCCGTCCCCACTGGAGTTTCGAGATCGTTCCACCTCTTCCCTTTCTACATTCGTGCCCCTTTTCTAGGCTTAATCGTCTAGGGAATGGTAGAATCTCCCTACTTTGTATTTTTTTTTCTCCGAGCCGTTTAGAGCGCCGCACGCTTTGGTATACCCCCTCCACGAGGTCTGGAAATTGCGGATCTTTGGTTTGCCTTGCTTGGTCTCCTTTTGTCGTCCTCTAGCACGGCGTTCCTCGACGCGGTTTCCCCCCACGGCCCACTTAATGTCTTCTATTTTTTCAACCTTCAAAATGTCCTTACACATTTTCGTATTTTCAGGCTGTCTTATCTTTTCTTCTTTATCGGCAGTGGCGACGCGTCCTGTGAGGCCAATTTTGTTTAGTCGGTCCTTTCTTCGAAGTACCGATATTCTCGAAGACGGTCGCTGAGCTGTTACTAGCTACCACTTTTTGACGATTTTTTCCATGCCTTTACTTTAATTAGAACAACTTTCGGGGGGAACTTCGGACTTTTTTTTTAGTTGTATTCAAGGGTCAGGTCGGTTTGGCCCTCGTACCCACCCCCCCCCAGTACTTTGGGGTTTTTTTTTGGACTTCGCCGTTGAATCGGGTTTTCAGACCTTCGCGCTAATGTTCAGTGTAGAGAAGTTACAAGTCCTTTTTTAAATAACCAATTAGTGTTGCTGTTGCATCAAGTGCCCCCGCCGTTTCCTCCCTAGTATATTTTTCTCTGCTTTTTGCCGCAACTTTTTAAGTATGTACAGCGTCGCCTTCCGCGGTCCTATCAGTTCCCTGCCCGCAATCCTCTTAGTTATCCACCCATACTCCCCAACGTCTCTCGTCGTCCTTTCCTTCATCCATGTCTCGCGTCCCCCGCCGACCCCCCCGTTCCAGCACTTTTTTCTTATGCCGAAGATCTGTTTGTATCTTTCCCTCGAGCCCAGAGTATTTCACATCTCTCAGCACCCCTAAAGTGGATATTCCTTATTCTTCCTGGCAGTTCTTCTTTTCTTGGTCTTGAGGGCGGGTGGCCGGTCGTCAGGGCCACTTTTGCCTTCAGAAGGCTAAATTTTGAGGTGTCTTCTTTTCCCGTTCTTTCTCCCCCGATAGACCTTTTTTTCTTTAATTAAGTCTTCCTTTCTGCGCGGGGGCGATCATTTCCCTGCTTCAGATACCCGGCAGGTACCCCTCCTGTAATCGTATTTTCCCGTCTAGAGCTCCTTTTGCCCTTACCCCCAGCCGTTATCGCCTTCTCCTCTTTGCTGAGTCTTTTTCCGTTTACGTTGCGTAGTCGGTGGTTCATTCCGGTTGCTGTTGATAGGCTCCGTCCGGATTCTTCCGCTGCATTTCTCCCGGATCGTGTCTTTCCTTATCTCCTCTTTTTTCCTAATAATACCGTTTCTTTTGATTAGCTATCGTCTGCACCATCTCCTTTAATCTTCTGACTGGGATCTGACTCATGCTGATCATGCAGATCCCGTGACTCGCCCCCTTCCCCCCTCGGTGGCCGCCCCCTCCCATCTTCATTTCTTAACCCCCATCCCCCTTTTAAGATATTTCTCTTCTTTTACCGTAGCTGCTCTGCTCCTTTCAAATCCGACGATCCCTTCTGGCTTTCCGGAATCCGATGTCGTCCCCCTTTTTTCAGATCTTTACAAGATCGCCCCGCGTTCCCCTGCCGGGACCAATTTCCCCCCGGGCAGGTGGGGCCCTAGCCCTCCCTCCCTCCCGACTTTCTTTTGACCAGTGACCCTTACCCCCTTAACCCGAGCCTACAGCTTTGACGCGCCCCCACCGGAAAGCGAGCGGCGACCGCACGCCCCATTTGCTCTCCTGCGTGTCTCTTGTTACATTGCGGTCAACACCAGATCTTCTCGCGGCGGAAGCCCTTCGTTACAGTACTTTACGGTCGCTTGACTGATTTCTTAGCTCTTTCAAGGCAGAGACGACGGTAGTAGTTTTCAGCTCATTCGTTTGCTTTTCATCTGTCCTTGAGAGAGATTGTTTTGAAATTTTCTGATGTACCGAGGCGTAATGATAAGACTGCTCTACAAACATTACTCTTTTCTCAAGCTCCCCTTCCCAATTCGTAATACATTTTCGGGACGGAACTTGATTTTCTTCCCAAGAAGGTAACTTCTTTTTCCTTTTCTTACTGGTGAAGGCCTTGATTTTGTAGATCCGATCAAGAGAAGCGCATAAGCCGATCCGCCCAGGCGGGCTGCCGCACAAACCCCCGGGGAACAACCCCCCTCCTTTTGGAGGCACTAAAAGGAACTTACTGTGGAAGCACCCATTCACAACCGCCCCTACTGGACATTTCTCCCGTGGGACGCCCCACCCATCCTCCAGGCAGAGTTCCCTATCACCCAGACTTGTGAATCGTCGGATCGCGTCTGAGCCTGCACCAGTCTTCAGTTTTTCTTTTACTCTCTTCAGACACTGTGGTGGGTTCGGTCTCCTTTTTCCAAGTCCTATAATCCATCCTCTCAGCCCGTACGCTATCGAACGACCCTACACGCCCCCGGACTACTTATCCAAGCCCCTTGCAATTTCCGAGAAATGTCGTTTAACCTGTGGGAAATGCGGTTGGCGAAATTCACTTGTATCTCACCTCTGTCTCTGTCTCCTTGGCGAGCCCGGCACCCCCCTTTAATAGAACCCTCACATTTGGCCCCTATCGAGATATAGACTCATCCTTTTAGATCTTCTGTTAGCGACAACGCTCCTGTCCCTCGTCTTCGCTCTAGTTTTGAAACTGCCCACAGTACAAGGCCCCCCCCGGCATTTTCCGACCCCCTTTGCGCTTTTCTGTTTCTTGATGAATACCCCGGGCCCCTCTCCTGCCCTACTCCGAACTCGCCCAGGTTGGAGCGCGCGAGCTCCTTTCTTGGATATAGGACCCCTGGCCATTGAACAACCCGCATCCAAACCCCCCCAGCTCCCCCACCACTGTCTACCCCGCACTGAACTCTATCATACTTTCCACCCACCAACACAGCATCCCTACCCCGCGCGGTGTGTTTCCCGAAATGAGAGGGCGGATTTCCGCCTTGTTGCCCCGACATACCGACTTATTGTGCATTGAGACCCGGCGTCCCTCCGACGATGACTTCTGAGGCACTACCCCTCTTTTCGATGGTAGACCCAACAAGCCTTCCCAACATCGTCTACCGTGGGAAATTTGGAGACCGGCCCCATGACTTTATTCCCCAAATCAAGCTTTTCACGCTTTTTTTTTTTTTTCTAGTTTCCATTTCTTTCCCTCTCTTTGGTTATTCCCCTCCCCCGTAGTCCCGTGGTTTCCTAGTCATTTTCCATTGAGCGTTGTTTGACTGAGACCAGGGGCTTCGCAAAGGCCCTCCCCCTTCCCCCTTCCCTCCCCATCCCCCACCCAGGCCCCCTTCTCTTGTTCCCCTTCGGAAGGCGTCACCACCTTGCTGGCGTTTTTCCCTCGCTGCTTTTGACGGTCTCCCGGTTTCCTGGAGTTCATCAATTTTCCGTTACTTCACCCTCTTGTGAAATCACCTTCTGTTTTCCCCCCGCCTCCGCTCTAGTACCCATCTCCTTTCTGATTTACCCGTTCACCAAACCTGGGTTTTTTCTTAACAGAGGCCTTTTCTTTGGTTCGACTCCGCGGCACGGTTTGGATCATATGTTGCCCCTTTCCCCTGATGTTTTTCGACTCCGCTGCCAGCCGTCTACATGTCGTTAGCTCACTTTGCCCTGATTCCCCAATAGACTACCCTTCCCGGGCTCACGCTTTGGATCCTGGCCTGTTACGCTTTATACTACGTCCCGTCTCCTTTGCGGAATTTTCTGACCCGTGTCGCTCCTTGTCTAATCTCTTTTTTCCCGCCCGCGATCGCCTTTTGACCTCTTCCCCCCCCCGCGTTTGCTCCAACCGCGAACTTGGTGAGCTTTCCCACCGCACCCTCGATCCCCCTTCTCCCCGCAGCCAGGTCCATGGTTTTTCTCTTTTTTTGTTTGGTTGGGGGTTCTTTCGGCCTCCTGCCAAAGGTCCGCGTCCCGTTTTTCGTCCGAGTGCCCTTCTGAAAGGTTTTTTCTGAGATATTTTCCTTTCTTCTCTCTTAATAGGTTTTTTTTTTTTGAGATTGCGGGACATCGAGTGCCATTTCTCCTGTCGGGTCCTTCTCCGGGCAGCAGTCGCCGGATCTCCAGCTATTTTCCCCCTTTGCCGCTTTGGTAGTGTAGCATTTGATGGCTCTTTCTTCTTCGGGCATGAGGTGGTGACCCACATTTTTGAAGTTCGTCTCCCTTTGAGGTTTTGAGTAATCTATACCCATTCGACCGGTGATTTTTACTACCATTTTTATTGTTCATCCCCCCCTTTCCCCACGTGCGCGCATCTTGCCGTCGTAGCGCGGCTGCCCAATTCTTAACGCATCTATGTTGACCTTTGGTAGGTTGTTTCCTGCTTTCTGAATTTCGTTCTCTTGCGGCCCTCTCTATCCTTTATCTCCCCACGGCCGTTAGTTCCATCACTCCCCGTGCTTTGACTTTTTCTCCCCCGCCTGATTTTTTTTTAAGATTTTCTCGGTCGCAGACCCCTCCCAGGACGCTTCCTCTCAAGTCTAGATGTTGTCACTTTTTGACCGTTTTCCTAAGCTACTTTCTTGTTCTTCCTTGTCTTCCTTTTTCTCTACTGAACTTGTTCACCCCTCAGCGCGGCCAGGCCACACCTTCTTTGTCAGTTCTTCGAAGCCCCACCGTTTTTTTCCCCTGGCCTTTTTTTCTTTGCCTTGGGAGCGGAGTAGTTTTTTCCCTTGTTGCCCCGGTTTAGATCTCTTAAGGGCTCCACTGACTTCCATTCCCTTTCACCCGTACCCACTGGTTCCGGGGTCGTGCCCCAATCAACACAAGTCTTTGAGATTTAGCCAGCTTTTTCTGTAGTTAGTCTTTGGTCTTGGTTTTTTTTGTTGTTGGCCTACTTTGGCATTTATGGTCGTTCATGTTCCTGAATTTCCTTGAAAAGATCATTATAGGTCTGCCTTCTCCGGTATATATTGTCGTCGCGCCCCCCTTTCTTTCCGTCTTGTAGGCTTTTCTTCTCAGTTCAATGTTTGCACACTGGTTTCGGCCCCCCCCCTCCCTGATTCTTTAGGATTTTTTTTTTTCGCCTTCTCTCTGAAGTTTTCTTTTCTTTCCGGGTTGTGTGTTTTTTTATCAGTTTTTTCGGTTTGGGCTGTGTCTTGAGGAAGGTCAAGTGCCCCCCCCCTTTTTTCCGTCTGATCTGTAGTTGCTCGCCCTTATTTGCCCTTTTTCTGCTGACCACCTTCTCTTGATATCGCCTTGACTGTGGTTCCTATTCTTCGGGTACTTTTTCTTTTTTTTTCCCTCTCCTTATTCTCCGATGCCGAATTTTTCTATTTTTTACCAGCCCTCTTTCCCCCGGCTGGTCATCGAGCGTCGACTCGCCCGAGAGTTCCGGGATTGTGTTTTTTTTCGGTCTGGTCAGGGCTCGCACTGGATCTCCCCATCCGAGGTGTACACGGCATCCTTGTCTTTATTCCCCGAACCTGTCCCACCGTCGGACAAAGTGCGGAGTCGTTCAAGTCTTTCCCTTCTTCTGTTTCGTTCTCTCCTTCCTCTGCGGATCCGTACGTGCGGGCATATTTCTTAGTCCCTTTTTTGGAAGACTTACTGACTTCCCCTTACTACCTTTCTCTGAGATATACTCGCAGCCTTCTGCGAGACTTGTTACCGCGTTCCCTTGGATTTTGGACTCGAAGAGGATCGTGTTGAGCAGCCAACAAATTCCTGCCCTTTTTTTCTTCTCCAACCGTTTAGTCCTTTGGCGTCCGGCGTTTCTCGTTTTTTTCTGCAGCCCTAAGGAGGATTGATGATCGTGGTAGCTCATGATTCGGAGTACGCCCCCCTTTCCGTCCCTGTTGCCACAGCTTCAGGTCGTCTCTCCCCTTCGGCGCTTTTTGCTTTTTTCACAGGGAAGTAGGCAAGGAGTCGCTCCGCGTGTCTCTCCCTGGCAAGTGAACCCCCTGATCCGCTCCTTTCAAGGCCCCCCCTTCCCTTTGCTATAATCCGTCGTCCGCTTCCCTTCCCTCCTCCCCCTTTGCTCCTTCCTTTTTCCCTCGAACAGTCCCACGCCTTGTCTCTCTTGCTTTTGGTGTGTTATCATTCTTCAGAGCATTTCCGGGTTGCCACATCGAGAAGAATTTATTCTCCCTTCTTTCCCTGCCTTTTTTGTTTTTAGGTTTCCTTCGTTTCTCCCCTTTTCCGCGTGGGGTTGGATGCGAGGGCCCTTGTTGAAACTGCTTCCCAACCACTCGGAACTCGAGTTTGACTGTCGGCCCCCTTAGTGTCCTCGCTTTCCCATGGGTTTGGCTGAACCTTCCGTCGTGATCCCCCCCCCCGGAGATCTTGTTAGGCTGATCATCCCCTGCTTGACATTCCTCTCTGACTGTTTAAATTTATTCCTCATTATTCTCCTACACCACCCCCCCCACCACCTTCGAAGTCCGACTGGGGACGTACCATCCCCTCTCTTTTATCCCCGTGCGAACTGTTAGTTTGTTTTTGTTTACAAAGCTGCGAGAGGTCTTTTCTCAGAATTGGTGTTCTTTTTTTTTTTCGTAGTATCCATCTTCTTGTCCGATGAACGCTCTACCTTCTTGTTAATAGTGCGTATCTTTTTTCCCCTATCCCGTGTTGTTGTTTTACTTCGCCTCCAGTCTCCTCCCCACCCCCAAGATCCTTCTCTCCCTTCAGCAGAAGCTGTGCTGATGATTCTTCTACCCTCTTTTTGCCGCAACCCCTACATACCAGGATAGACCCCCATCTATGCCTCTTAGCGATGATCGTCTTTGTTTTCGGCACCGTCCTATGGTCTGATTACGTCTCCGAGATTGCTAGGTGACCTTGCCAATTTCCTTTCCAGCGTGCATGACTTCCCAAGGTCGGAGCCCCGCCGATTTTTCACCTGGTCACATTCACTTTGTCTTACGCCTTCCGGGTACTCACGACTTTAAGAAGACCATTCCTCCTTTTTCCGAGGTTATTTCTTTCCAAAGTTCCCACTGTCCCCCCCTCTTCAAGGCCCCACGCCCGCTCGAAACGTCCCTCTCCTTAAGAATGAGAAGTCTTGACGCACTGCGCCGATCGCTCCCGCCTCTCGAGAGTAGCTTTTCCCCACAATTAGTTATTCTGACTAAGCTCAGTCGTGGTCTTTAATAGTCTTCTCATTCGGACGCGTAGAGCCGCGTCTCCTGCTCTACGCCATTGAAGCTCATCCCGAGTAGCCCCCCTGCTCTTGATTTGGGGCTCCTGTCTTTCTGCCTTGCTTGGAACTGTCCTTTGAGCGTCACCCGCCTTTCACTTCGAGCTGGCCCCCTTCCTTTCGATCCCGTCCCTAACGCGTCTTCCTTGGTAAGAGTACTCCCGGTTTTTTTTGCCTTGGCTTTGCCCCCACCATTCAACCAGTCCTCTCTCCTTCTCCCATCTGTCCACGGGCTCCCGGATTCCCCCTCACGGAGCTCTTTTTCTTCGGTGTTCCCCAACGCCTCGGGTTTCCCACCCCCCGTGCTTGGTGAGCCAAGGGTCCTATTGGACCGCCTCCGCCACCGACGTTTTTTTTTCGCTGTTTCTCCCATCTCCCGCACTGCCGGCCCGCTTCCCCCATAAATACGGTTGCGCTGTCGTCCCTCCTGCGTGCCTTTTTTACCCGGAGTTGTTAATAGAACAATGGGTCTCGCCGTGGATCTTTACTTTCTCACCCTAATTTCCTACGACAATTCCTCTTGGCCCCAAGAGCGTCGCATCGTCCCTTCTTTTCCTTCCTGACAAGCTGGCCGGCAGATGCTTCCGGGACCTGTGGTTAAGATTTCCTTAGTTAATGTTACTGGACGCCGTAACCCCTAGTTATTTCCGTGGTACACCTGTCCTTTTTCTCTATTCCCCTTCTTTCCCGAGCCCTTGGATGCATCTCCCCGCTCAGCGCAAGTCCCCTCTGTTTCTATATCGACCTGCCCTCTCCCCCCCGCGCGAACGATGTGTTCCAGATTCCTCCTTTTCCCCTCTGCTTACCCACGGCTCCGGACTCCCAAATACCGGAGTTGCATCGGAGTCCCGTCCCTGCCGCGGCTCCTATTGAAGGTTGACCATAACACTTCCTCCGTTAATTCACTAAGAGCCAGCCCTTTCCTTTTTTTTTCTTCCCTTCCGGACTCATCCCTTCATTGGCTCCCCTCCCTTTAAGCCATGGTTAACCACCCTCCCCCCAAAAACACATCTCCCCCCCCAACCCCCACTGCATCCCATAAGACCACTTTCCTCCAGTAAGATGACTCAAAACAAAACTCGAGCCCCCCTCTTGGTTTGTTTTTTCAGACCCGTGTTTTCTTTTGCATTGATCACGCCCTCCATTGCCTCTGACTAAAGAGTCGTGGCCGGCCGCCTCCCGCTTCTCCTATGACGGTAGGCTCCGCTTTTTCTGTCGAAGTCAGTTCTCAAAGTATTCACGCTGAAGGCGACCCCTTCCCTCCGTGACTTCCCAAACTTCGTGACCGCAATTCTTGTGTCGGCAGAACTTCTGGGGAAAGTACTTATTTTCTGAACATTCCAAGGGGTCCATGTTTCTTTCAGTTGGAAGTCCATTTCGCTGGTACATTCTCGTCTTTAAAATGGTTTTACCCGTAAATTTTTCCCCTAATTGTCTACAAAGCACCAAACTTCCCCCCTTCCCGGCAATAAGAGTTATCGACGCCTTCACCAAGTCAATGTTGTGCCTTTTTTTTCTTCGTGGTTGACCTTATTCCAGGACCTCCTGGGCGTTAACCAATTCATTCTTAAAAAATCTTTAACGTCCGTGTCCACTAGCCGTTTCGAGTTCAAACATCGCGCTTTTCCCTTCTTTCCTTGTTGATTTTCTTCCCTCCAAGTGCTGTCTTTTTTTTTTCGAGCAGTGCGAAGGCACGTTCTTTTGGCCCTTTCTATGGTTCCTTTTCTGGAGATCCGGATGAATCTTTCTTTTTCGACAACCTTCTTCTCTTGGACCCCAGCGTGCGCCTGAACCTACGCCTTTCCATCCTCGGTTAAGTCCTGAGGTCTGTGCATATCCTTCCTTCTTTTACTAACGGGCTCCTTGACTGGAGTCGGTGTTCTGTCGCGTGTCCCTTCAATTTCGGAACCTCCCCGTAACAGATGAAGGGAGCGCCCCCTTTTCCCTAGTGCTGCTCGCTTAACGTCAACTTTTTTAAAAAACTCTTCATATCCCGTCCGCGAAACACCCCTTCCCGACCCCTCCGCCGGCGGAATGTGTCCCGTGCGTTTGAAGGACTTGCTTTTTCCTTTCACAGGTGGGCGGACCTTTTAGTTTCGCACTGCGCCGTCCCTTACTCTATGCCCCCTTCTTTTGTGTTTTGATGAGCTTCTTTAGAGTAGCGAATCCCGTTCTGCTATAATCCCCTTAGGGCGTCCCCTTTGGACCTCCCTTGGACGCCTTTTTTCCGGTTTGTTCCCCTCCTTTCTCTTTCACAACCTTGAGTGTCAATGGTTTGATGTTTTTCACTGTAATGTCTTTTTGTGAACTCTCAGTGAATCCGTTATCTTTGTTTTCCGGCTTTCAACGGCGATCGTTCGTACCCCTTCCTTCTCTTTTGAGCCGGAGTCATTCCCGCGACATCACCCCCAGGTCTTTTTCCTCCCCGTCGATCGCAGAAGTTTTATTGGACTCCTTGCTCGTCCTAGACGAAGTCTGTATGCCCGCCCGGCTGTCTGCGTAGGGGGTCTTCGGGAGACCTTTATGTTCCTACTCTTTCGACTTTTTTATCTTGGCCGATAGTCGCAGTTTTTCCCTCTTTCGCAGTCGGTAATCCCTCTGTGCCCTTCCTTCCTGCGCTAGTGTTACCTTCCTATTGGCCTGTAGACGACCCTCTTTTTTGTCCTTCGATTCATCCGCAACCTTTCTCTTCGCTCGCTTGACATGAAGGTTGAAGTTCCCCTCCCCCCAGCTCATTTTTGGAAGCCGGCCTTGGAAATCCGTCCTTGACGTACTTGCACCGTAGGCTTAGGCAGCCCGGCGTTGAAGTCTGTCCCCCACTTCTTCAGTGACTGTGATGGTTCTGGCCGGGTTTCGTCTCGTTGCTCCCTGCCTAAGAACGGTTTTTTGCCATCATCAATTTCGGCCACTTCCCGGCCGTACCCCCACGTTAAAATTTGTCGGGACCCTAACCGTTTCCCGATTGCGTGTTCCCCCGCCCTTTTTTTTGAGTAGGTAGCCTCTGTCTGGGCCGCCCCCCCCCCATTTATTGAAGCCAGCGGTATACTTATTTTTTCTTCCCCCGTTTGCGAAAAGCTTCCTTTCGCTTTTCCTGAATTCCTCCTGTTTCGATTGCGGTTTCGCTGCTCCTTAAGTGCTTGCGTCGTTTTTCTTCTCGCCTAGAAGGATTGCCGGAGCTAACCCTAGCTTTTTTTCGGCTTAGGTGTTTTTGCTGCTTTCTATGATGCCTTTCTTTTGATGCAAGTGTTTTTTGTGTTTTAATGGTTTAGCTTTTTCCTCTTTCGTTCCTCTTGGTGCTATAGTTATTCCCTGTTTGGCGTCAGTTCGTATGTTGCCTTTCCTCCCTTCACGTTTTACTTTAACCGTTCCTTGCGCAGAGAGGTTTTGTGCATTAATTGGTTTTACGAGAAGTAGGTCCTCGCTACTTTCTTCTCCGTTTTTCTCCACCAGGGGACCCTGGAGACCTTCATCGGATTCAGCGAGTCGTTCTTTTTGGTGCCTTGCAGGAGGACGTTTCTCGCACCCGTGATTTGCGGTTTCGCTCCCCCCCTCATGTTGGGGCGCCTTAACTTCCCCGAACCCCACAGGTGATGACTTCCCTTCAGTTTTTGCGGCCTTGTCCCGGATTCGCCCGCGTTATCTCGTATTTTCCGGGCTGGATTGGGTCGAGTCGGCTATCCTCCTTACTCTCCCGTCGATCCGGCGAGAGCTCTCATCCCTTCTCTTTTGCCGCGCTCCCCCCTTTCTCAGAACTTCTTTTACACTCTTGAGTGGTATGAAATCAATTGGACTTTTTGGGAGAACACAGTCTCTTGCGTCCTCTCCTTGGTCCCTCGTCGTTGTCCAGACAAGAAGGAGAGTACTTTTTCTATGTTGTCTTTTTCGTTCCATAATCGTTGCGTAGCATGGGTTGCACTCCCATTCCCGGCCTTCCTCTATCCAGCGGTAGGAGATTCGACTGGCATTTATACTTTTACTTCGGTTCACAGGAGTTTCGCCCTTCCGATGTCGGTCCCTTGACCCCCTCTCGCCCGAAAGGGAGAAACCCCTACCCCAGGTTTCTGAGTTTTGCCCCTTTCCCATCGCATGTCTCCTCTTCCCTTAACGCTGCTTTTAGGTCTGCTCCGCGTATACGATCTTTTGTTCTACTATAGAGCAGACAGCGTTTCGTTACATCCCCCGTCTCACTTGCGAATTGCTTCGGCGTGACAGTTCATCTCCTGTAGATGAGGTCTTTGGTGTGTCGGGCACAGTTTTCCCTTTTATAAACTTGTCAAATTCCTCCTCCTTTTAGGACAGGAGTTTGCGCCCGGGTGGCCCTTTTCGTTAATGCTTTCTCGCATATCTTGTGCGTATGTCCCTGCTTGGACGCTTACTCCTTTCCGGCCTATGCGGATGACGTTCCAGTTGGGCTTCCCCTCTCTATCTCGGCGCTCCTAGGTTATTTTTGTCTTCCTTCCTTTCCTACTTTAGTTTTTTTTTCCCCTTTCCATCTTTGTTCAATTGAGTCCACCATTTCATTCATTTTCGATCTTTGTTCCCTCTTGACGT
>Ga0179593_1379075_pt1 | contig 15444 bp, 19 predicted proteins | sample CZODoug2_1_08_16_FD_185931 | JGI IMG/M metagenome (GOLD analysis project Ga0179593, IMG submission 185931) | Vadose zone soil fungal communities from Angelo Coast Range Reserve, California, USA - CZODoug2_1_08_16fungal (PacBio error correction) | ecosystem: Environmental > Terrestrial > Soil >... | reverse complement strand
ACCCTGTTTCCCTTTCGTCGTTGTCCTTTTTCGCTGGCTTTGACGTTCCCCTCGTTTCTTTCGGACCACCCTGCTTTGTGTTTTCCCCCTCAGGATCCGCCCGCGGGTGGTGACGCGGTTTTGGGAGGTGAGGCAGCGTGCCTCTTGTTGGCACCAAGTCGAGTCAAGTGTTTTTTTTATCTTGCCGAGGAGGTTGATTATTCTTTTTTTCACCGTTTGTGTTACTGCCCTCCCGTACCCCACCCCTCAGCCATTTCCTCTGTTTTTCTTCTTGGGGTTTTGAGTTACGTTCGGGTGTTTTGAGTCAGCTTTTTTTTCCTGGCTGTCACACTCTCTAGCAAACGATGATTTTCCTTCCCCTTTCCCCGGTTCTTATCTTCCCTTTCCTGGACTTTGTGGACTTTAGCCCTTTCAAATTCTTCTACGTATCCAACCTCTTTCCGTATTCTCCATTCTTTTTGTTTTTTTTTTTCTTGATCAATTTTTCGAGTACTTTCCGTCCACCCCCCCCCCCCCAAATTATTTAAGGCCCATTTTTTTTTTGTCTTCAAGTTGAGACCCAAGTGTTTTAAATTCCTCGCACCCCTAAAGAAAGGTTTTGGATTTTCCCGATTACAGGGTGCGTTTGTTTACCCCCAGTGATTTTTGTTTCCCCCCCCCCCTTGATATCTTAGTCTGTTATTCCCTCTTTTTCTTCTTAGTTATTTTTGTTATGGGGAAGTTGTACTTTGTTCCCTTCACCCCTTCACTACGTGCTGTGTTCCCTTTTTTTAAATTGTCTGCTTAAGGCCTCTGACCTTTTTTGTCGGGGCGCAACAGGGTTTATTTCCATGCCCGTCTTTGGGTCTTTGCTTGTTGATCCGTGTTTGGGAGGGCTTCAAAAGTCCCCACGGTAGTTTTTCCGGTCGATTTCTTCCAAGTGGATAATTTTTTTTTTGTGTTCTTCCAATGGAACCCGCGTTGTGCTTCGTCCGTGCCCCCGCATTTTCCTTTCAATGGTTCTTCGAACCCCAACCACTACACGTTTACCCCCAAATTTTTTTAATTTAACCCCCCCCATTTTTTTTGACCCCCCGACTTATTTTTTCGTCTCATCCCCCCTACAACCCAAGGTTTTTTTCAGGTTGGGGTTTTCCTCGAGATTTTTTTGGGTCTTAGAACAAATTTGCAAAGTTCTCACCCCACTTTCCTCCACTACCTGAACTTTGTTTTGCGAAATCGATCTGACCCCTGGCGGCATTTGGTGTCAAGCTTCACGGTCGTACCCTGCGTTTTTTCGGATTTCCCCTTCCGACCCTCCCCAAATTTGCCGGACGTATCGTGACCGCGTGGCCCCCCCCTGCGTTCCCTTTCTGTAGTTGTTGTTCTTTTTTTTCTTTGAGTCTTTTTTTCCGTCTGTCCCGCCACTTTTTTTTTTCGGTTTTGTCCCCCACAAGGTTTTTTTTTTATTTTTCGCTTTCACTCCTGTCCGCTTCCCCCCCCAATAGTTTTTGCTGTCCCCATCGGACGGGTGTGCTCGTGCCCCTTTGCTCCTTTGGGACACTCTTTTCTCCAGCCCCGGTGTTTTTTTTTTTTTTTTTTTTTTCTTTTTTTTTTTTTTGAAGTGCGCGAGTAATTATTGCTCATTGGGCTGCCGCCTTTTGCCGTCACTCCTGCCCGTGCCCTTGGAGTCGACCCATTTGGCAGGTTGCAAATGACGGGAGCGATCTTTTAAGCCACCCCCCGCGGGGCCCTGCCATGGTTTTTTTTTTTTTTGGCTGCTGGGCCTTCCGTTTTGTCACATCCCTTTTGGCCTGTTGCACCCACAACTTGGCCCCCCCCTGGCTTTTTTTTTTTTCTGGGCTGGCTGACCCTTGTTCCGTTTCTTTGACCGGCAACTGCATTTTTTTTTTCGACGGCCTGACCCACCTTTCCCCCAACCGACCTTTATTTCACTTCTCTTCCCCTTTTCGTTCATCGTACAGCCGTTTTTTCTTCCTGTTCGTGGTAGCTAACCCTGTCGACAAGTCTTTTCCCCAAGACAACCCCGTTTTGCCCCCCGAGATTATTCACCCCCTCTCATGTCAACTTTTGAGCGAGGTACTGCAGTTTTTGCCTCCTCCAACTTCTTTCTGACGCCCCGCTTTTCTTTGATCGCCCCCTTTGCCCCCCCTGCCCCCCTTTTCCAACATGTTTGCGGCCGTTTTTGTTTTGTTTGTTTGGCAAGCTACCTTTTGTTCTTTCCGTGAACAGGTGTTTTGGGTTTTACTTCATTCCCAACTCACCCTAGGTTTTTGAAAAGCTTTCGAAGGGGTTTGTGATGTTTTTACTACTTTTTAGGGGATGACACAGGCGCGAGTGGGTCCTTTTACAACTTCTCTGTTAATGCAATGGTGAATTAGAAAAAAAGCCAGAACCCCCTTTTTTATTTGGTAGTTTGAAGGACCGTTGTATCTTGATGTCTGTCATCCCCATTTTTGATGCTGCCTTGATGTTGTTTTTGTGGGGACATGGGGCCTGTTGTGACCTTGTGATTCTTGTATCTCGTTTTTTGATTTCCGTTTCCCCTTTCCCATAACCCTCGCCCCCCTTATTGTTCGTCTTCTGTCCCGGTTGCCCTTGTTGACAACCTTTATGGCCGTTTGGTTCTTAATTCCCCCAGATTATGATCTTTCTTCCCTGTCGCCTTCCGGACCTTGGCCTTTTATACACCATTCCCCCGCCCCCGTCGTTGTTGTTGCACCAGTGTCGGGCCCCTTTCTTCGTTTTTTCCCGTTTCCATTATCCCCCCAAAACTGAGTGTTTTGAACCCGTTTTCCCCACCCCTGGTATTATAGAGCATCTGTTCCTTCATTGTTTCCGACTTTTCCTCTCCCTTCTCTCGCCTGGTGGTCGGGCCCCGGCTTGCATTCCCCCCCCCTTTCCGAGGGGGGTGACTGATTTTATCGGCTGGTCGTTTTTCCGTTTCCACCATCTGCTACCCCTAAGCTCCCTCCTGTTTATGCAACAGAGAAGTCCGTTCCGGTTAGTAGTTTTTGCCGCTGAGTTACCCCCCCTGCGTTTCCGAAGATTACCCATCTTTGTTTTCCTTCTTTCTTTCAACCGCCCCTTTCGTCCAGCTTTCGACCCCCCCTTTTGGCATGACGGGATGTTCGTGCAGGCGCTTCTGTAAAAACTGTTCAACGTGCCTCATATTCCCCCGTCTGACGACCCCCAAACACCAAACATTTTTGCCCCCTTTCAAACCCCCAACCCAACCAGAGCACATTTGGTCTTTCCCCAAACTTCCCTTGGAATCGTTGTGGGTGAAGCCATTTAGGCTTAAGGGTGTCTAGACGCCATCGTGTGCTTATGAGTCTTTCTTTAGATGGTTAGTTTTCCCCCCTGGTCTTTCGATTCAAAACCCTTCTTTAACATTTGTTCCGTGACCCCTTTGAAGGTGGCCGGCCCGGTGGAACATGCTCCCATCCACCCCCCCCAGCGCGTGTCCCTTTTCCGGATCTTATTTCACCTCTTTTTTTTTTATTGTCCGTTGCCGGCTGTCCTATGACGACTCGCTTTCTCAAGGTCGTTTTGGATGTTTTTTTCTTTTCTATAATACTCTTTTCCTTTTTTGTTGTTTCCCTTTAGCTCGACTAGAATGCACTTCCCTTATTCCGTCCCCCTCGATGATGTCTGGCGGTCAAGCTAACGGGTTTTATAACATCACCCGGGTTCTACCAAATGTAGACACTTTTGATGCTTGCCTCTTAGAGGTCTTTGGTTCCCGTCCGATCGATTGTTGTCCTTCATTTTTCACATGACCTTTTACTCACTCGGTTGGACTAGTTTTTTGCTTTTGGTAGTTTTCTCCCCTCTACCGTCCGTCTTATGTCACCCGTCAAGGTAAACGGTCCCTCCATTCCGTTATGGTGTTTTTGGTCTGGTTACTTTTTTTTTTTTTGGTTGGATCGTCGGACTTTCACCGCCCGCCGAGTCCCTTTGCCCTGAGATCCGGCTTTGAGTCTTGCTGTGTTCCTGGTCCCCAAACAGGTCCAGGACATGTTGCTTCTTCTCCCCGCTGCCCCAGATGGGTCGCGAACGATTTTTCCTCGTGCCCCTTGACCCTTCTCTTCTTAGACCCCGACTTTTTTGGATCTTTTTTGAACTTTTTTTTTTTCACGGACGCCGAAGTTGAGGCCCTCGTCCATGTATTCTCTCTGTTTCAGAATTGAAACACTTTTTAGTGCCGGAGATAATTCTTGAGTATGGCACCGGCCCTTAACCTGTTCCCCCTGTCTCTCTTTAACCTTTCGGTTCAATGTGTTGTCTTTGCTCAGTTCATGCAGACTTGTCTTTCCCTTACCTTCCACATTGAGCCGACCTTCTTGGTGGGTTGGGGGATTGTTTTCCCCAATCCTTCTTTTCGGCGCTCTCCCCATGTTTGCCCTGTCTCCTCATCTTTCCTGGGGGCGCTCTAGCCTGCCGTGGGTTTTCTGACGTTTTTTCCTTGGCGGAAGCGGCTCAACCCCACGCTATCCCCCAGGTTTCTCCCACTCAGGTTCCTCCTATTATTGGCTACTTTCACCGCGTCCCCCAGTGTTTCGTCCGTCTTGGACGGTGAAACGAGTTCGTTTTTATGCCACTTTCCCCTATTCAGGCTTTTGGACAAGCTGGCCCCCCCGCCTTCCGTGTTATCCACCATTTAGTTTATTGGTCCCCCTCCCCCCCCCATGGTCTTTTTTTACCGGGCTTATACCTTTGCTTTCGTTTGTTTTTTCCCCCCAAATTTTTACTGGTCTCCAACTGTCTTTGATTCTCCCAACACCCACGGTTCCCCTTTTTTTGCAGTGACCGGGCTGTTTCAAGTGGCGACCAAGACGCTTTTTGCTTTTTTCATGTTTTTGACGGTTTTCCTCAGAAAAAGCGTAGTCCAGTATTTCCTTTGCGGGTGATACAATTATCGGAAATTTTTTACTTGTGGACCACTTTTTTTCTGGCCCTCCGCGCCACATCCCATTTTTTCACTGGTAATGACTCGTGTTTTTTTTTTAATTGGAGATCTGTTTTACCCGCTTTGACGGTTTTGGTTATGGGTTGGTTTTTTTGCCGGTCCTTCCTTTTTGGTCCCTTCAGAGTGAGGTTCCCTCCCATCCCCCACTGCCTTTTGTCCCCCATCGAGTTTTTCGGTTTTTTTTTTTGACCCCTCTGCCCCAGTCCCCCCCCCGAGCATGTAGGCGCCTCGATTTTATGTTACATTGCCCTCCCTTTTGTCCTAGGTGGTTCCCCCCAATGGCCCCCTCCCCTACTACTATATGTATTGCCACTATGACCCCCCCCAAGTTTTTTTTACAAGTTTCGTGTAGTGTATAGTTTATATTCTTGCCGTTTCTTTTTAGTAGCGTACGATTTTAGTTCTTTCGTGAATATTGCCTTACGTTTTTTCTGCCCCCTTGCTGTCTTTACGGATCCCGCTCTCCACGTCCTTTTCCAAGGACCTTCTTGCAGCGTGTTTCTCTTTTATCTGGTTTTCTGTATTTCTGCTTTCAATTTTCTACCCGACCGCTTGTGTCTTGCAGCGTTTTTTTTTCTCCGTCCCAGCTCTTACGCTCCCTCACTGCTGCTTTCCGTTCTTTAGACCTGGACGTTAGTGGCATTTCGACCCCTTTTTTTTCTCCCTGTCTTGAAGTATGTCCCCCCCCCTCGAGACTTTTCTGCCGATTCGTTCCCCTTTTTCTGTTCCCTTTGTACATGTTAATTGTGCCCCCCTTTTTGCTTTTTTTTTTCCGTCAATCCGCCCCGCTCCTTTTTCCGGCTCCACCAAAAGACCCCCCCACCCCACCCACTACTGTATAGCCGGCCAAACTACTTGCTGTTTGATCTTTCCAACCCCTGTTTTGAACCTTTTTTTAGAATTTCGGCGACCCCCCCCCCCCATGTGCGGGCCCCCCCCCTCCCCCCCCCGGTTGAAAACATTGCAGCCTTGTTTCCTGTTGGCCCCAATTCCTTCCCGTTGTTTTCCCAGGCAACCCTCTTTGTTAGCCCTTTTTCCTTTCGACCCCTTTCGACTAGTTGAGCACGCACCCCCTCCAATGTGTCCCCCCGCGTGATGGGTTTTGACACGGTCTTTCTTTCGCCTTTCCCTTTACCTTTTTGTTCCAATTCCCGCAGGGTTTTTCCCAAGTTTTTTGGTCTGTTTTGTTTTTTAAGGTTTTGTTTTTTTTTCCTTGGTTGGTCACCTGCGCATGAGACGGCCCCCCACCTCCCCGGACGGTCGGCTTGGCGCGTTTTTTTTCTCCCTTTTCCGCCATATGTCTTTTCTGAGGACCCCCAAACTTTTTGGGTCCCTTACGTATGGCTCCGTTCCTCCCCGCTCTTTCCATGGTAAAGTTGGTTTGTCCCTTTTCCATCCTTGATTCTCCTCCAGGACTAGGGGTCCCCGGCGTGCCCTTGGTTTTCAGACCGCCCACATGTCCTAAGTTCCTATTCACCGACGGCGTGCTTTTTGTTTTGACCTGCCCAATTTTCCTCCCAGTCCCCCCCCCTGCGCACCCCTTAGAATGCCCTCTTTTACAAGTTATTCGTAAAGTTTTTTTCTGTTTAACCCCGGTTGGTCTTACCCCTTTCCCTATTTGTGACGAAACCCCCCTTCCTCCCTTGTGTTTTTGCTCCCCGTGGCCCCTGGATTCGCGACCCCCGTTTGCTTCTATCGTCAAGGTTCCCCACTATCTCTTTAGCCTACCACAGTTGGCCATTCGTTTCCGGGTTCCCTTTTTTTCTTTCGGATGTTTTCTGGTTCACTCGTTTTGCTCTTTTTTAGTCCGGTGCACTTTTGTCCGAAGCGTGACTTTGCTGATTTCCCCCTTTCGCCCGTCCGTTTCAAAGCTTCTCGCTTTTTTATCCCGATTCATAGATTGGTTTGGGTTCTTAGTTGACTTTAGTCGGGACATCGACATCCCGTTGTTGGTATATATTCCCTATGGTTGGGTTCAATGTTGAGGGTAGGGTCCAGATTGTGGTCCCCCTGCCCCACTGTCCCCCCTGTTGCATACAGTGATTCTGACCCCACCCATACCACCCTAAACTTGTAGCCGCATTTCTCTCGTTTTGTCGGCCCCAACAGCGCATTTGTCAGATCCAATTGTCACAGTTTTCGCACAACCCTCAATGAGGCTTTTTTTGTCAACCCCGAATTTTTTTCCCCAACTGAGCGTTGGGTGGTCTTTTTCTGGTGAGTTGAAGCGCCGGATCTATACCGAAATATTTTTTTGCACACCACCAACCTGCACTGCATGATTTCTCAGTTGTGGCCATTCGATCTATTTTCCTACTATCCATTTTTTGTTTGTGAGCTAGGGGTTACACGCGGGATCCGACCCGCGTTGATTGGCCCCCCCCTCTGTTATTCCCTATTAGAAGATGGTATTTAAGATTTTTCATCTTACCCTTTCCATTCCCCAGCCCGTTTTTTCGTTCTTTTCCCCCCTCCCCCCCTTTGTTTGAACCTTTTTTTTTTTTTTCCCTCCCAGTTTTCTGTTTTTGTCGCCTTTGTTGGGACCTTCCCCCCCCGTATCCCCCGATTAGATTTGCGTACTTCGGTAAGGGTGTTTCCTTTTTTTCCTGAAGACGGGGCGTTTTTTGGATTTATGTTACTGAAGCACCGTTTTCTTTCTTCCCCGTGCCAGTTTTGACCTGGTAGTTGCCCCACCTTTTTTTCTTGGTTTGACATGCAATCCCAGATTCCAACAGACTGATCTTTTTATCAGCTTTTTATTTTTTCTGCATTTTTTTTTTCCTCTTCCCATTTGAAAATATACCCATTTTTTTCCCCCAGATATCTTTTCCCTGTTGAGGTTTCGACTCCTACTAGCTTTCTTGCTTGATTCAGCTTGCTCCTGACCCTTCCTTCCCCCCCTGTTTCCGCCGAGGGTTTTTTTTCCCCTGTGTTCCGAGTTTTTTACTCAACCAAACCCCTTGTAGGAGGTCGACGGATTCTCTGCCCCTCGACCCCCGCCCCTTTTCCCTTTTTCGGGCAGGGTAGCCCTTCTGGCTAAAGTTTCGGGTTTTTGTTTGGAAGTTGAGATTAGATCGGTTATGAATAAGATGACAAAAATTATAGTTGTATTTTGTTCCTTTCCTTTTTGTTGTTTTGATGAGGATTTTTGGGGCCGCCAGCCTTTTTATTCCCCCATTTCTGTCATAGGGGGTGCAAGAACATGGGCTTCTACCTCCGGGGTGGATAGGATCTTCTTAGTCCTCCTTGCTGCAGACCAGCTCCCGTCGGGGACTCGTTTTTTAAGTGGTCGTGTGGGTGGAGCGCTCTTTTGTCCATGCCCCACTTTTACGTCCATTCCGTCTGTTTAGTGGCCCGTTTTTAATTACCTCGTTTGATTTTTTGGTGGTCCCCCCCCTTCCTTGTTTTACGGTGCTTTTTGGTGCAACGTCGCGTTTGTTTTCGGACACCGCCCTTTCCGTACCTTCATTTTCGCGGTCAGCTTATTTATCCTGCACTTTTCTTTTGTTTTTCCTCCGCCCTAAAACGTCTTTGCATTCTCCACACGCTCTCCGTTTTTTTTGGTCGGTTGCGCTTACTCCCCACAACGTTGAGTTCCCCCACCTTTTTCCGACCACCACCCCGCCACAATGGTTTGTTGGCTCGGGAAAATTGTGTGTTACCCTGAATCCTTTGGTCGTTGTAGGCCAAGGTCTTTTTTACCTTGTCGTTTTTTTTTTGCCTGCCGCGTACCTGCGTTTCACAGTTGCTGATCGGATGCCCTTTCCCCTTATTTTTTGCTGTGCCGTCACGTCCGTTCGTGTTGGTTCTTGTTCCCAACTTGGGTTTCGTACTTTTCAGATTTTTCCGGACCTTTTTAACTTGTCCGAGTAGTTTATCACCCCAGTTTGTTTTCCCGCTTCAGTCCGTTCCCCAGTTCCCCCTGTTTTGGTAGTAGTGTGTCCCCCCGCCCGCTTCGCCCACCCCCACCTCCGTCGTGGTCCCGGTTGACTCTTATCCGGCGGTTTTTGTGTCCTTCTGTGGTGTCTTTTGGTTCGTCTTACCCTTTCATTGCCCACCCCCGAACCGGCCTTTGCCGGGTTTTAACCTGTTTTCCGCTCCCTTTCCGTTTCATGCACCAACTCCCCGTTCACACACCCCCAAAAACCAAATTCCTTTCGTAACACCAGTTCCGCTCTTCGTTATTCTTTGATGATTGACCCCCCCCCCCCCACTCCACCCGGACCCCCTTTAAACCCCCCCTTCTCCATAGGGCCAATTACCCCACACACCAATTTTTCTCAGCCTGCGTTTGACCATGCTGATTTGTGCCTCATTAGTTCCCACACCTTCACAGCGCTCCTTTTTGACCCCCCAAGCAAGCCCCCCCCCTTCGTCAAGATTTGTGGACTGGCGGAGGGGTTCTCTCCCTTTTCCCTTGATCCCCAACCAATCGTCGTCGTGCTTGTTACTCATCACACTTTTGGTTCTCTGTCGACTCGTACTCAGGCCCACCCTCTGCAGCGTGTTTCTTTTTCGGTGAGCGCTTATCCGCAGCCTTTTGATTTTTGTGCCCAACGGTTCTTTTTATTTTTTCTTTATCTCCCTTTCGGACATCTGCGGTGATCTTTCCAAACTTAATTTGCCGCTTTGTGTTACGGTTCCCCCCTCCCACCACCTCCCTCACCGGTTTGTTTTTCGTTTCGTTGGCTATCTTCTTGCCTGCTCCTTGGGCCCCCCGCCCCTTTTTTCCCCCTTCGGGTTCTGTGTACAGTTTGAATTTTCTGACCCCAAGCTGTCTACTCAAATTTTTTATGGTGGGTTTTTGTTTCCCCCGTGCTATTAGTTCATTCCCCCCTATAAGGAAACCCTTTTTTTTTTTTGCACAATTCCTTGTTTGGCGTCACCGGTTCCCTTTTTTTGTTCAAGGCCCCCCTATTTCCGTGTTCCTTTGTTGTTGCTTCCCTGCCACCCCAGCTTGCCGTTCTTCCCCCCCTTCCCGGCTCGGTGCAACAGGTTTTATTTTTGCTTGGAGTTTCCCTAACTCTCCCCCCTGCCGCCAGGCCCCTTGCCGGTCTCTTTTCTTCCCTCTCTTCCCTCAGTTTTGGTTGCCGGCCCGGCAGCGTTTTGCCCCGGTGGCGCCCCGGCGTCCCTTCTACCTGGTCCCCGCCGCGTCCCTTTTTGTAGTTTTTTTCCTTTGTTTCCTTTTCCTTTCTCCCTGTGGTTGGGGTTGTTGGTTCTCCCGTAATTTTTTTTGTTGTTTACACCTTCGAACCTACACTTTTTTTTGTGGGTGCTTTTTTTTTTGACCTTTTGTTTTTGTTTTGTACTTTCTGATTTTTTCACCCTCCACGATGATTTTTCCCCCGCTGTCCATGCACTTTTGAGACTTTTTTTGTCTTGACCCTGGGGCGAGTTTCTTCTCTTTTCAAAGATTCCCGCCTTCAGGTTTTTTACCTTTTGCACATATCCACCCCGCAGAACATTTTTAGATTTAGTGACTTGTCGGACCTTCAGCTGATAGGTCTCCCCCCCAATCCTTTTTTGCCATTTCTTTTTGTTGAGTTTCACCGTTCTTTTCCTGTCCCCGTCTTTTCTTCCTGGACCGCCGCCACTCACACCCTTGAACCCCCTTACTTCCGGGAATTCCTGTTTTCTTTCCCCCGTCCCCCTTTAGAGTTTTATACACTTTGCAATGTTTCATAGGCGGTTTAAAGCCCTTAATTTGAAACACCCCATCCCTCCCAGTCTCCCCGGTTCCGCTTTTTCCCGTGCCGGTGGATTTTATGGGGTCTGCGCTGTTCCCGTCTCAAACCCCCCCCACCTGATAACGAACCTTGTTCCGTTGCATCGGGAAGTTTGGGTCCAGGTCGTTATTAATAAATGGCCTTCCGTTCCCTTTCACCGGGATCTTCCCCCTGCTGTCCGTGTGTCGGGATCCCACTCTCGACAATCATGTTCTCTTCAACGAAATTTTCCTCTGTTCGGGGGCCGGCCTGTGACCCCCACTGTTCCGCCTCCCACTCCAGTTTTTTACCCCCCCCGTCGGTCCGAGTACTGTTTGCTTTTTATCAATGTTCTTGATCTCCAATTTTGTTTTTTCCCCGCACTTTTTTTTTTCCCACCCCGTCTCGACAGGGGACCCCAATCCCGTACTTTTGCCCCCCCTTCGGCCTTTGCCTTTTTGAAATTTTTTACCCATAGGCAGATCGGGGCGTTTTATGCGCAGTCGCTCGTCGTCGGAACCGTGCCTTGACCCCCCCTCCGCACGAAGACCCTGCCCCCCCAACCCACCTGTATGCCCCGCCAACAAACCAAACCCCCTCGCTTGTCCAGTTCCCCTGTTTTTTGGATGTCGTCTTGAGGTGGGTTTCTGCCCGGCCCCCCTTTTTTTTGCCCCGAGTGCTTGCTAGTTCCCGTCTGGTTTACGTGTTTCTGCCGACGCCCGGTTCCCCTGGCCCCCCCCGGCTGCCGCTACCAAAACCTGTTTTTTTTATTTTAACTGGACGTTTCTCACACCTTTTGCTCCACTCCCGGTTTTTGATCCCCCCCGCGGGTCGCCATCGTCCTTCCCGGTGATCCCCAGTTAATGGTTTGGATTTCGTAATCTCTGTTCGCCTCTTTTCCCCCTCTTTTCATTCCCCCATTGTTTTTTTTTGTCCTTGTTTTTTTTTTTGTCATGTTCCAGGCCCCCTACTTTTCCCTGCGTTGTTTTTCACCGGGTGAGCATCAACCTTCCCCATCATGTTTTAAAGCTTCTTTTTTTCGTCCGTGTTTTCTTGCATTTCGAGGCTCGTTGTTCTTCCGTTTTTTTTGTTTGGCTTTTTGCATACCCCTTAAAGTCCCTTCCTCCCCTCCGGGATGAGCCTCTCTTCTGGTTGCTATCTCTGCGGAAGTCCCCCGGCTTTGAATTCGCCGGCTTTGGGGTTTTTTTTTTTCGGTTATGTGTTTTCTTCTTGTCATTTTCCTTTTTCCCCCGTTGCAAGCACCCTGCCCTTGCGTGGCCTTGCTCCCACTCTCCCCCGAGATTCGCTTCTTGTTCTGGAGGCTCAAACTGCGGTCTTCATTTTGTTTTGCGGTCTTTCGAACGAGCCCGATTTTTTTTTTTTTCCTCGTTCAAACGGCCCCTTGGGGCTCGTGGTCGGCCACCCTTGTCTCATTCTTTTTTCCCCCGACTTGTTTCTATTGATTTTTTGCACGGCGGCCGCCGCGTTGATTTTGCATCGGTATCCCCTTTTTTCTTTTTTGTTCGAGACACGCACCACCTTTCTTCTAGTTATGTTAGTTTATGCCTTCCATACCGCTTTGCACCTGAGCACACCCTGTTTTTCACCATCAGTTTTTTGTTTGGGCTCTTTCCAAACTGCCCGCCTCGATGTCCGTTCACGTGGCAACCCCAGTACTTGCTCCGGGTTGTCTTTTTGTGTCTTTTTCACTGCCGTTTTTCGTGCTGCCTGTCCCAGGGCACATTGGTTTTCCCCTCTCTTTTCCCCTTTCGGACTTTTAGTTTTCGCATGGTTTTTTATTACTTGGTCCGTCTTGATTGCGTCTTCCCCCCCCCTACGCGGATCCGGTACCCCTCCCCCCCCCACATGCATCCATTATTATTTGTGCTCTCCAAGTTGGGCAGTACCTTTCGGCCGACCTACCTCCCCCCCTCTGGTGCGGTACGGTTGCATGCCCACTTCAGTGGTTGACGTGACCCCATCTCGCCGGGGTTTCCTTCGCCACGTCTCTTTGGCCTCCCTCTAGCTTTATCTGCGCTTTCTTTTTGTCCACCAACTTCTTTGTCGTCCCTCACCCCCCCAACTTGTCGTCTTCTACAAACCCCCAAACCGCTGGTCCATTTCGATCACGGAGGGAAAGTGGCTTGATTCCCACAACATTGTCGCTGTGTATGTTCCTTTCCGTTTTTGTGTCACACGGGCCTTCCAGTTTTGCTTCCCTTGATGGTCCCCCACCCCATCTCTTCCCCCCCCACTTTTTCTTTCTCACTGATGGCGGGGGGGGTACCTCGAGCCAAAACTGACTGGTTTCTGACCCCTGTAGCCTGCCATTCCCTCCCCCAGCTTCTTCCCCGATCCTTGCGAACGTGTCTCCACCCTCACGGACCGCTTTATGTTCCTTCCCCCGTCTGCTAGGGTCTCCCATCCCCGGCACTGACTCATGACGTATTTTTTTCTTCGATTTTCACTCACGCCGTCCATTTGGCCCCCCACCACCTGCGCCCCTCTGTTGGTTGTGCCCCTGGTTAGTCGATTTTTTTTCCATTGTTACCCCCCTGCCCCCCTACTTGATGTGAGTGTCCGCCCAACCGTGGTCCCCCCTATCACCTTACCACTCTGCACTGAACGATATTAGCCTCCTCCCCAAAACGTTCGGGATACACGATTGTCTTCTCTCGTCCGAAACCCCCTTGGGCTTCGGGCGTCAGTTACTTTTTTCGTACTCGCAGTTTAGCTAAGGCCTATTCCTCTTCTTGTGACCTGAGCCCTCCTTTCGTGAGTTGTGATCGCGCCCCCCTTATAAACACCTTTTTTTGCCCCCCCCGTCGACCAACGTGCTGGCGACTGATCAACCTGAGTGCTTAGTCCGTCTCTAAAGTACCTCGTTTTTTTCCTCGTCTATCGTCCGTTTTTCCCCTTGATCGGAGCTTGATTCACTTCACTTTCCGTTTTCCTTTCCCTAGAGTTCTTTTCCGAACGTTGTTTGGTTCCAAAGTTCACCGGCGACGCCACCGTGAAATTTTTTTTTCTTTTTTAGTCCAGAATCAAGAATGTCGTGTTTATTTCGGTTCGGACTGGTCGCTTTTTGGGCCCATTTCGACATACCCCCGCCCCTTGGTCCATTGATTCCCGGTGGCCCACCCCTTCACTTGTTTAGCGCCCAGCCCACCCGATCGTTTCCTTAGTACCCTTGGACCCTGCCCCCTTTTTTTTTGAAAACGTTAAGTTTTTTTTCTACCCCTCTTTGTCCGTGGCGTTGCCAAATTGGTCACCGCCTGTTTTACCCGGGCGTTGTTTTTTTTTGCTGGAGGAACAAAACCTTTTCCCCCCCCCCAAGCTGCGCGTCTCGGTCGGCCCCACTCCTTGAGGGGGGTCAGGTCAGATTTTGAGCACAAACAACCCTTTTTTTCCCTCCCCCAGCTTCAGGATCAGAACACCCCCCCCCACTGTGCGTCACGCCCCCCCCTTTTACAAATTGACCCAATTAATTTGTTCCCCTTGGGCCGTGCATTCTTACCGAGTGGTGTGGCCCCAAGTTGCACCAACCCACCAAATTCCACCACCCGCAAAATTTAGATCTTCCCCGCCACCGACCATCGACCTCTGCGCAATTCCCGAACTCCCACTTGGGAAACAGCGTTGGAAAAGGGTTCCTTGAAAGCCCAGGCTTCCGTGTCGCACTTCAAATGTAACTGTCCCCACCCTTCATCAGGGGTTTTGAACCAACGTTGTTGCTTGGGTCGGAGTTGGTTTTTTGTTGGTCTACGTTTGGACGCGGATCTGTTATCCCGCCCCCCCCAACAATCCAAACAAGTTTTTGACCCCTTACCCCCCCCTGTATGCGCCTCGTTGTTTGTTGGATAGTATCCCCCATTGTTTTGTACACAGGTCGGCTGCCCCCACTGTCTCCGGAGCCTCACCCTTTTGAAAACACCTTTCACAATTGTTCTCTTTTTTTGTCTGCAAGTTTTCGTTTGGTCCTGTTAACCAAAGGGATATTTTTCTCACACTGTGGTGTTTCAACACCAACAACCTACCAAATACTAGATGGGCTTGGTCTCAAACCGTACAAGACATAGAGTGGTGGGGCCGAGAAAACTTTTTTCGAGTTACTTTGAGGCATTGCTTTTCCTTTTTTTTAGGTTTTTTTTTTTTTTACCGCTTAGTTAAACTTTTACAACTCCAACAGTATAATTCAATTAGTCCCGTCCAGGCTGAGACTCAGTTTCAGTCCCCCCCCAAAATGCACCCCCCCAACAATGCTGAAAACTGTGCTTTCAGACGCCATGCTTTGACACCGTGAGTCTCAAACTCCTGCGTTTGGCTTGTTTCCGAGTACACATCCCCCCTTTGGGAGTTTCCGTCGTGAGCCATCTCACCAATTGCCGACCATCGGCCATTCGCATTGGAGGAGGTTTTAATTTCTCACCGTCTCTCATACGTAACTCCCCCAACCTGTTTTGTCACATAGGCTTTTACGCCAGAAACCCCGGTTGGTCCCTCTTTTTCCCTTGTACTCCCCTGTCTCACATGCCGCTCCTTTTGCGGGTCCCCCCCATTTATTTTATTGGTGAAGATTTTCTTTATCCCGCACCCGGTTGACTTTTGATTGTGCCCTGGAACTTTCGTGTAGCGGCGTTCATTTCCACTTTTTTCCCCTGTAAGGAATCCCGTCAGGGGTTGGTTCCTAGGTATTTTCCAGGTCCCCACATACCTCTCTTCCCTACCCTCCTGTCCCCACGCTCTCTCCTCCCCCACCCTCCTTTC
>Ga0179593_1327693_pt1 | contig 15444 bp, 16 predicted proteins | sample CZODoug2_1_08_16_FD_185931 | JGI IMG/M metagenome (GOLD analysis project Ga0179593, IMG submission 185931) | Vadose zone soil fungal communities from Angelo Coast Range Reserve, California, USA - CZODoug2_1_08_16fungal (PacBio error correction) | ecosystem: Environmental > Terrestrial > Soil >... | reverse complement strand
TTTTGAGGCCCTTAAATACGACGAGACGCGCACGCATCACATCCCATGTGCGGTTCTAGCACAAGGACCATCTAGATCCTACCAACCCGCTTAACAGGAGGTTTTTTCATGCGGCAGTATCGACTTCCCTGTCACCTAAAGGCTCTACCTAACTCTTTTTATTATATCGATACACGCGCCCCTCTCCTCCTTGTTTACGCTTCACTAGTACTTTATGCAAGTCTTTTCACAATCTGTGAGTGTCGACCTCTTACGCGTGAACCACCCGCAGGGTTACACCCGGCTTTTTTATCAAGGGCCGACATGTTGTGAAACGTGTGTGAGTCCGACTGAACTTTCCCCCAGAGTCACCCTCCCCCCACCCTTAAATTGCTGTTGTTTTTTTTTTTTTTTAATGTCGTGTTGGGATTAGAATGTTTTGGTCCTGTCTTTCCTAACTTCAGGACTTCCCTTCTGCAGTGGTCCCATCTATTCCTTTCCCGGTAACTGCCCCATCGAAGGAGAAAAACGTCGCTTGTTTGAACCGCTTCTATGCCTATTGAGTACCGCCATAGTTTTCCCTCTTATAGTTATTTTGACCCTTTTTCTGCCCCCTTTCCTCCCATGAGTTGCGTGGGAAAGCACCTTACAATCCCTTTCCGCACAAGGGTGCCCCACATCTGCCACCTTTTGTCTATTCTGACAAAGTTGTCTCCATTTTCTAACTTTCCCTTTCCTTTTTGGCTGAGTGTCGCCTGGTACCCCATGGACAAGAGACCCTTTTACCAGAAGTGCCCTGCCCCTACGCCTGCCTGAGTTAGTTTATGCCTTCGCAAGTCGTTTTTCAGATTGCGTTTGCTAGAAACCGGCGAGCCGAAAGCCTGTATACCTGGTACGGTTGATTTATTAACCGGTTTTTTGAAGAGAGCCTGCGTTTTTTGCCGTTGTCCCATTCAGTCGCCGAGCCTCCCAAACAACCCCCGCCCTTAGGTTCCCTCGTGAGCGCCGTTGTCGTATTCTTTTTTTGCCTACTAGCGGATGAATGCTTTTCCTTTATTTACTTTTCTCAGCCCTGTCGAAAGAGTAGTACGCGTACTCCTTCCCACATTGGCCTTGTACAGTTTTTACCCCTCAGCGCGTCGCCACAATTAAGATGTCTCCCGATCTCCACAGATTCGTACTATTTGGTTTTGTTAAATAGGACATATTTCCCCATTGGTGATTTCCAGCTTAAGAGTTCGTCCCCTCCTTTACCGCTTTTGGCCTTCAGTCAGATCATTTTCTCTGACCTCTTAATAATGCTTGACACCTTTAGTTTAGTGCTGGTGTCTCTTGTGGCTACACTTTTGCCTTCGCTCTTTGGTCTCACCCGTCGCTTGCCGTTCTTTTGTAATTCACGTTTCCAATTTTCCTTTCCCCGTATCAAGGGAACTTTTAAGTGCTTGTTACCATGCGTTCCCACAGATCCCGCTGTTTCCTGGCCCTTTAGCGCGCCTCCATTTTTTGTCAACGTCTTTCTTCCTCCAAGTTCCGTCGCTACGAGTACCCACACTCGGTGGAGTACTCCCGTGACCTGCCAAAAATTCTAATCACGTCTTCATTATTTTTTTTTTCCCGGTATGTTCTAACCCCTGTTTCGTCTAACCCAGTAAAGGTTATGCATCTTGTGCCTTGCTCCGTTGAAAGTCGGTCGTCCGCCCCCAGTTCCTGTTCCGTTGTCACGTGCTGAGTAAGAAACGCCAATTAGATAGATGTATCCCCCCCAACTCCAACTTGAAGAGGCATGTCCCTTTTTTTTTCCCCCCTTTGTTCCCCCCAAAACGAAAGGGCAATCTTCTCTTTCATTTCTTCTTGCCAGGCCTTTTGGATTCATATTCAACGTTGAGCCGTTGCGCCCTATCCTCTCCTTTCCACTAATGCCGAAAGTCCACTTGCGGGGGTGCTTTTTTTTTTAACCAGCATACGTAGCCCCTTTCTTCTTCCCAGCGTATGATCTGATCATATTCTTACGCCCAGGCCCCTCTTGTCTAGGTCTTAGGCCGGCGGCACCCGGGGGTGTTCCTACAGCGTTTTACCTCTTTCACCGATGGGAGTGAAAAGTTATTCCTTCGTGCGTATTTCCGGCTGTAGCTTATTAAGTGGTGCTTATTTAGATGAAGATCTCCCTCCTTATCATCCCTTATTGTATCGGCCCATGACTTGGTCGCTATCCACTTTACCTTCTCCTCCTTTTTTTTTATATATATCTGTTCCCGTTAGAACTACCCGTCATCCGATCGATGAAACCTTCTTGCCGGGTCTATCTCGGGGAATAGAAATGTATGTGCCCGCCCTTTTTTTCATAAGCCCCCGCAAATGCGCCTCCATTCCCCTTCCCTCCTAATCATTCTGCCTGTTGGTAGTACCCAGACGCCGTAAGGTGCGGCAATTCTGCATTCTTCATCAAACTGGTCAGTGGGAGTCCTCTTCATCGCTCCGAGGCAGTCAATCCTTTTCTGTACTCGACCGTATTGCACCCCCCCACATAGACACTACTTCCTCCTCGGTACTTTAGGACCTCGTAGAGTGTTCTCCTTCCCCCCGGTATACAGTCAGTTACTTATTTCCCCCGGTCTCCCTTGAACTCATTCCCACATTTGTTGATTACCCGCGTCCATTTTCCTTACTACTTTCCGCATGTAGGTTTCTTTTTTTTCATTGATCACCATCAACGCTCGTCTGGGTGCGCCCGTCAGCTAGTACCGTATGGTTTTCCCTCCCCCGTGATGATTCCGGCCACTTTTACCACGGATTTGTTCCCAGGTGAAGTAAGCCTGGATTCATATGACAAGTGTAAGCATTCCTTTTTCACATTTTTCACCTCAGCACCCTGGTCTTCCTCCTTTCTCCTCGCGTCCCCCCGTTTACATTACGTGCCCACCTCCTATGGGGCGTTTCTTACTTGGAATCATTTCCCGTTTTCTTTCTTTTGCAACTCTGGTAGAGAATTTTCACCACGAGTCCCTTCCTTCTCTTGGGGGTTTTTGGGGGAGCTTCCCCTTTCGTTGGCTCATCGTCGCAGTCCCATGTGCAACCGTGGATTTGAAGGATCACCTCCCTGCACCGGTAAAAGACAGCCGTTTTTCCCCCCTTGAGCTCACCCACCAGAACTCGCGAATTCGGCTTCTCGAGTATCATTCTCAAGCCTCTCGACCCTGTCCGCTCGCTTCCTTCGGCAGTGTCGGCACTTTACGCCCCTCGGCGTGAGAAGGTTCCCACATTTTCCTCCGTGGGAGGAAAAAATTCCGCACCGCCCTGACGACCCTTGATCTCCTTCTTTCGTTTCTACGCTGTTGAGTTCTAGTGTGGTTGGTCCTTTGCGCACACATTCGGGTATTGAGAGGTACGCTTCTTTTCTCGCTACCCTCTGAAAATGATGCCGGTCGCCCCCGGCTGCTATACAGCGGATCCCCTGCAGCCTTTCAACCCTTTCCTTCTCTCACCCTATTTCCTAGCGACTTTGTTTTGGGAAACGTTGCTCTACCTCCCTTCTTCTTTCCAGTGACCCTGCTTCTAAGTATCTAATCACCCAACTTTCACATTACATTCCCAAGTTACCGATTATTTCCCTTTCCAGACATACACCTTGCCCGTTTCTAGGAAATCCCCCCTCACCCCCCTTCCTCTTGCATCCCAAGGAGAGTGTTGCTGGTTTCTCCTTCTCAACACCGTTCTCGCTTCCCGACCCCCACTCGCCACGTTCGACTAAAATTCGAAACTCGACCCTTAGTCCCCTGTCCTTTTGCCTCTTCTTGTGCAGTGGACTGAAATTTCCCCCTTTTTTCGCGTTATTCAGGCAAAGCCTGTAATTTCAGCCTTTGGGATTAGGCCATGAACTCTTTTCTTCCTTCTCACCTTCCATCCGTCATTTTCCTTTTTGAGGCCCAGCGAGCGCGTTGGGGCAGTACCCTTCTTTTTCCATGCAGACGACTGTTATCATTGGGAATATTCCACCCATCTCAACTAGTGAATTTTCTCGAGGTTTACTCCTCGTGCCAATACTGCCCCTCATTATTTCGTTGCAAAGCAATTGATCGATACTATGCATGATTCAAACGAATTTGACCAACACTCTAATAACTACCCCCCCCCAATTCTCGATGAATTCCCTGCAACACTCCGTCGTCATATCCGTGACCAGAAAGCTGAGAAAGTCTGCTGCCGATTCTGTTTTCTTCACACCAAATCCATCCTGCGTTTGATCCCCCCGAGTTTGCCCATCTATTTCTGATTGATCAGATCTCCCGGATTTTCTCTCCACCCAATTTTTTTTTTTTTCCTCTACTATCCGAGACTAAGTATGAGTATTTCTGACTTTTGGCCTTTCCCCCCACTCTTTTCTCTTTCCAATCATCAGTGGGTTTTTTTATCTATTGTGGTGTTTTCTAACGCCTCAACTGCCTTGATCCTCGATATGAGATCCTCCCCCCACTTTTTGTCTCAGGTTCCCCCTGTTTCTTCCACCTACAGAGAATGGGAACTTCTTATAACCGACTTGACTTGGTAGGTAAGAGAATCCACACTGGGCGTTCGAGCATTGTTTGTCACTCTTGTATGTCATCTGGAATTTATTTTCCCAACTTTTATTCACTGATACTTGCGGTCCGAGTAATATTCTTCCTGTCGAACTTTCCTCGTTCGGTGCCCCACGAGCATCTAGACCGAATTGATGGATTCTCGTCCCCTATTCCTTTTTTGGCACTTATGATTTTCTATGTCCTGATAATTGTGCGTGGCCTCGCCTCTTAACCTGTCTGCATTCATCCCCCCCCTCTGTTGAGATATATCCAGAGCCCTCTGTTTCCTCTCACCCGCATCTTTTCACACTCGCGGCTCTTGCGTCCCGTCCTTAGCCCCAATCGCTGTTATTTCGTTTGTTTTTCTTTCCCCTTTTTTGCCCTATTGCCTTGAAGGAGAGGTGACAGGCACGTTTTCCCCATGTCCAGTAAACGCGTTGATCATATTGCCATTCTTCTACCTTTCTCCCGACAAGGTTGTTCGCCTCCGTGATGTTCTGATTATCGCTCGTTTATTCATCTACAATAAAGTAGTTTCCCCAAAGCCCCCTTTTCCCGCACACCGCGCGTGATGGGTAGGAGCTTCTTCAACTTCTTTGACCGAATTTTTTTGACCACTTTCCCGCCGCTGTCTGCATCTGATTTTCCGCACTGTGATTGCCCCTGTTTTGTTCTTCTCCTCACATTGAAGTTATGCAGCTGCTCTGTTCCCCCTTACCTTTCCTCCGAGCCCTTTCCAAAAAAAAAAGGTTTCCCTCGGTGAGCGCCTTCTTGTCGTAGAGTTTGACTCAACCCGCTTCTTCCTGCGAGACCCCTCTGGCCCTTCCCCTTGAAGATAGTGAGACCTCCCCGTCCCCCCTTTTCCTAGCCGAAACGAAACGTTGGTCTGACGCCCCAGCTCCCCACAGACATAAACTCCTTTTCCGACCACTCAGTAAGATGAGCCCCGGGAGATCCCCTTCATCTACGTTGGCCGTCTGTTAATCGAAAAGAGAGTAACAAGGCTTGTTTTTTTTTTCGACTCCGGCCTGTACCTCAGAGTGAGCCCCTGATCTACCTATGCCGTCTCACCGTGCCCTTCGCTCTGAAATTGAAAAGTCTTAGTCATGGGGGCCGATTAGGTTTTTTTCATTATTCTGTTCTTTGGTGGGCGATACTTTCGCGGCTTTTGCGAATGCGCGAGCTAACCCGTCCCTTTTTTCGTCAGCTACCCGCCTTCTAGCTCTTACCTCGGGGCCGTGTTAGCCGGTTATGGAGCCTTTTTCGTTTTGCGCCCCCCCCAGTGAGGGTTTCAGTTCCACCTTATGCGATCGGCCCCTCGAGCGCTGGTACCGTTCAACCGTTTTTATTCTACCTAAACTAGAAAAGATCTTTCTCCTCTACCTGCTTTCTCCTTGAGTTAGTTAAAGTTAGAGTCTCCCCCCACTCCATTTTATGCGCTTATGGCGGCCCTTGGTCCCTTGTGCGTCATCCCCGGTAGTCCTCCTAGACTGTACCAACCCTGAAAATAGGCCTTTTCTTCCTCTCCTCCTCCCTCCATATAATAGAGAATTTGATCGCCCTCCCACATTCTTCAGCCTGCCCGACCTCAAACAGTTCCATATTCGACGGCCCCCCTATCTGAGTGTCCAGTCATGAGGAGCCCTTCACCCCGTTTGACGTAAGTTGATGGCCTTTCCCCTTTCTTTCAAGGCGATTCAGTTCCTGAGAAGACACTGTTGCATTCTAAATCGATTACAATTGTCTTCACCCCTTTGCGTACTTATAGATGAGGTTGATCTCTGTTCCCCTAGTTTTACTCACAGGTCACTCTTGCCCGTTTTTACTTTCTAGGGCACTGACTTAGTTCGGTGTCTCCCTCCGAGCTCCTTCCGCCGGCACCCCCTTCCTCGGTCTTGTCAGGCCATCTCCCTCTCCCCGATTTCGGAGTAGGGGTTGAAATGTAGTTGAGCGCTCTGCCGATGAGGACCCTTGCCTTGCACTATTGTATTTGGACCCTGCTGCTTCCCTCCTCCTCCGTTCTAGACTGGCAGAATGCAATACAGTTGTAAATCTTCCCCGCTGTTTTTCAGTCTCATTTCAAAGCAGTCTCCGATTCACGGTCCTGCCCCTTTTCCATCCAGAATAAGCTAATACGACTTCCGGACCTTGTCATCTATTCCTCCCCTTAAGCATGGACCTGTTTCTGGTGTAACGGGCCGGCCCTTCTGCGTTCTGCTGCGGCCACCTATCCCTTGCCAAGGATACTCAACTGTTCTCTAAAGATGATCCGAGAATGTGCTTCCCAATCTCCTTCTGGTTGATAAACAGTCCCCGGATTGCCACACTCTTCGTCCGAGATCAATCGGCATTTACCTCGTTTGGATGTCCCCGGATATGGTTGTCGTCTGCGAGCATGATGAATAACTTATCCTTAGTCCCCGACCACCGTCGGCAATTAGGCAAGTTCCTCTTTCGATTTCTTGAGTTCAGTTCCCGTTCACACCCTCGTAAAGTGGGAGTTCTCTCCCACTCCTTAGCCGTTTGCGCTTCAGGTTCTTTCTATTCATTTTTTTCTCTCCATCATCAGCAATGTGGACTAGGTGTAGCCTCCTCCTAATAGCTACCCTTTTGTTTCGCACTCAAGGACTGGATCATGTGACCGCTCATAACATTTCGGGAGACACGATCCACGCCTTGTCCTCCGTTCTCTTATCGTATTCATTGCTCCATCGACAATGTATCACCCTTTTGAAATGGCGAGAAGGTAGACTCGCCGTTTTTTACTGTCATAAGTGACAACATTCCTTATTGGAGGCTATTCTTCAAAGGAGTCTCCCTTCCCACCCCTTCCTTTGGGGCCCCGAGGTGACCCTGTCCCCCTATCACAAATGATCTTCCTTCCCGTTATTGTCGCCATAATTTTTGGCCACACTTGTCAGAACGCCCCCCCTCTGCGACCTTCACCGACTAAGACACCCTTTTGCTGAACCACAAGAAAGAATGGCCGCCATCAGTTGTCTACTCCTATCAAGGTCAGATCGACTGGATGATGACATCTTTGCCAGGTCCGGCCCCCCCTCTGACGTAGTATCCGTCTTTTCTTGACGGTCAGCCACTGCCTTTTCATCGGTGTGCTGCAGCAGGTTCTAACCACGGCCCAGCTAGGACTATTTTTTATTTTTTCTTAATGATTGTCCATCTTACTTCTTTCTTCCGCACGCTGATTTTCTTTGTGCGGGTTTCCTGCCCCCCTCCAACGTGTTTTGAGAGGTCCCCCCCTCTTTCCTGTGCACATCACCATTCGAGGCCCATTCCCTTCCTAGCCCCATGGTATTTTCACCGCCCACCGAGCTCGTTGGAACTCTCAAGAGAGTTGGTTTGGGGTTTCTTTCTCTTTCTTCCCTCCCCCTGCGTGGCAGTTGGCCTTAATAAAAATTCAGGCTTCTTTTGAAGACTCTCCCCCCACGACGTTTTCAACCCCCAAGCCTTGCCCCAGATGCATACATTCGGCTCGGTTTTTCCCCTTTTTCTCGTAAATCAATTCTGTTCCGCAAGTTAGCATCCCACTTCCCCCCCCCCCCTCAGCAGGCGGCTTTTTCTTCCCTGCTTGCACCCACACAGGATCTCCTTGCTGTCGCACTTCCCACGGGTGTTTATCCACTCAGAAACCCCCTGGTCCGGTCTTTGAAATGGCGGCTTCCACTCGTATTGAAGAGCCGCCGCTTTGGCCAAGATGAACACCCCCCCCCCCCCCCCCCCCCACCCACCCCCCAACACCCCCCCCCCCCCCCCCCCCCCCCCCCCCCCCCCCCCCCCCCCCCCCCCCCCCCCCCCCCCCCCCCAACCCCCCCGCCCCCCCCCCCCCCCCCCCCCCCCCCCCCCCCCCCCCCCCCCCCCCCTCCCCCCCACCCCCCCCCCCCCCCCCCCCCCCCCCCCCCCCAACCCCCCCCCCCCCCCCACCCCCCCCCCCCCCCCCCCCCGACCCCCCCCCCCCCCCCTCTTTTCTGCTCCGCATTTCCGCTTTATCAGTCAAGAAGCAAACCCGTCGATCCCTTCTTTTGTGATTCCCGCCCCACATCGCATTTGCCCATATTTAGTCTTCTCCTACTTCTCTCTGCATTTTTACACACACAGCGCCGGTTAGAGCGGATCTGTCTTCCTTGCCAAATTGGATCTATTTCCCTAACTGATAGGCCCCCCCTTTGTTCCCTTCCCCCCAATTCTTTAGGAAAATTTGCTGTCCATTCTCGGAATACTCTTTTCCAACCCCACTTTGTGATAGAATTTTTCCTTTCGTGTTTCCATCAAATTGAGTTTCCTGGCCCCCCCTCCATCCTCTTAATTTTTATCCCAAGCCATTCTCTATTGAATCCTCTTGCCAGGCCCCTTTCTAAGCTGAATCGAATCTCCGACCCCTTTCCCTTCCTTTTTTAGGCCACTTGAAGGAAATGCGTTACCCCCCCCCTCCACAAAGTCCGACGGCTTTTGCCCATTCCGTCCTATTTTTGATAGAATACATGGATCAGTGGCGATCACCACAGTTGTTGGCGTTTCCTGCGTTCCAGTCTTCTTCCCTTGACACTTTTTTTCGGAAAAAATACGGGTTCTTTTTTTCTCCTCCTCCGTTGTTGTTTTTCTCGTTTTCTTGGTGGCCGGCCCCCAACAGCCACTCTTTCAAATAATCAGATTCAGGGTCGAGATGAGCGTCGAAGCCCCCGGATTTGCTTGAGATTTGCCTTTTCCATACGCAAATGGGTGCCCCCCCGCTTTCGCTTTTTTGAGGTCATCTAGGTAAGTAGATCGTTCTTTCAATTTTTCTCCTAGAGAAGTACGCGTCATTTTTCCCCCTTCTCCTTGCGGTTGAATCGTACAATCGGTATTTTTTTTAAATGATCTTCCTTCTGATGAATCTCTGGTCATTATTATTCTTCGCTCTTGTTGGCGACGATCTTAGCTCGCCTTAGTTGGGAGAGTATCCTCTTCAAAATTCTCGAGTTTTTCTAGTCCTTGCTTCACCTTATCAACGGCTCTAGTCTAGCATTTTTACCCATAGTCTAGGAACTTTGGCCCATTTAACTTAATCATCGCATTCACCTTAGCTCCCCTCATGTCTCCTTCAGGAGGGAGTACCTTACGCTCATTTCCAGCTTTTATTGCCCCAATGTCTGCGCTAACCATTGGGCTCTCGGGTCCAATCGAAGCCCCCACCTCGGTGGAATCTCCCCTAGTCTTCCTTTAACCCTCTATAGGTCCATGGGAGACCTACTGATAATCTCCGTGGCCTCTTCCTTGCTAACCATCAACTTCGCTCCTGTGTCAGCAGGAGGGAAAGGAACGACTCTTTGCTTTGATTATCTCCATGTTTGTTGAAAGAATGTTGAGACCCCTTTCCCCTTACCAATGTCGTTATCTCTTTGTGTCGTACTGTGTGCTCCCTTTTGCCTCGTGAGTGTGTCATTATGCCAGCTGCAGTGCGTTCTTAATGAAGTTGGTTGTTCTTCCCCCCCCCCCCCCACTTCTCTATACGGTGAGCGCATATTTGGATTCCATCTCGTTTTTTTCGACCCTTCCAATATCTCTTAAGTCGCTGACATGTCCGCGTCCGAGCTAAAGACCCTACTGACAGGACCTGAAAAAAGAAAATATCTCGCGAAAAGAGTAATGACCTTCATAGATCAAAATGCTTTTCGTTCCCTACCGACGACCCCTCCGTTGGTAACAGTGATTTTTTCCGGTCAGACTGACATAACGCTCGTTCCTTCAAAAAGAATCTTTCCGTTCTTTTCATCGCCACTTCTACTATTTCTGGGATCATTCGGTTTCGCCTCTTTTCGTTTCGGTTGTCTTACTGCTTAGGGTATTTTTTTCCCAGAATGGTGCTTCCCTCAAGGCCAACATGGGCCCCGAGATACAGCCCAGTTCTTTGGACATTTCATCTCTCCCCCTGGTCCGGCCCCCTTGATGGGCTCCTGTTGCTTTCTCTGTCTGTCAGGTCAATTTCGGCCTCTTCTCCCTTCCGTTCGCGAGTTCCATCCCTCGTCGTTTGGGTTTCCAGTTCCCAATTTTCTCCCCAGCCGAAGCGATGACATTGAAGAACGGTCTTCTTTTCTCTTTCGGATCCAAAGATATGCGTGTTTGCCGCCCTTTCGGTGGCGTTCTTTGCGAACCCTTTACGAGCATGAGCTCGTCCCCTTAACCTCCCCCTTCGCTTTCTATTATGTCCCCCCAATGCTCTTTCCAATACTCATCTCCCTTTTAGATCAAACTTGTTATAGTCAGGAGGTTTTTAACATTCCGCACCTACAGTACCTAATTCCAGTTCCCGGATCGTCTCCCTCAAAGAGATGATATTTTTCGTCCTTTACCCCCCAAAGGGCACGAGTCGCGCGCGATTAAACACCGAATGGGAAGCTTCCTTCGTTTTCGTTGGAACTTTTCCTCAGGTCGACTGCCATGCAGCGCTTCCCTCTAAGGACCTTTGAATTCGAGGTTCACCTGTGCAATTTTCCTCCACTTAATCGAATATCTTGCTCCGAGCTCCAATTTGCTTTGCTTCATCGATAGATTCGATAGAGATCGGGTTATCCGTCTGGTCCGACATGAAGTTCTTCCCGCCATTTCCCCCTCCCCGCTGCCTTTCTTTTGGACATCTACCCCTCTATTCTTTTAATCCTCCCCCCGGTTGTTTCATAGTTTTTCCCCCCAGAACTACAAGTGATCCAAGGTCTTCCGATTCCACTCGGCATCCCAGACTCAAAGAAGGCTCCGTCCTCGACGAACGGAGAATACTCTTTCCCCCTCTCTTTTGCAGAGGATTCGTACAAGTCTATTCCGGGCGGACCCCCAATAACGTTGAAATTATATCATTGACCCCTTTCCTGTTTTTACTCGCTGATAGAGAAATCCCCTTTAAATCTACTCAACCTGTCCTCAACGATCCAAAAAATAATAGATCCCCTCCCTTCCCTTTCCGGAGCAGGTTCTCAAGCGTGTTTTCTTCTAGACTTCCTCCCCCCATTTACCACACGGAATGTACACAGCCCTTTCTCGAATTATTTTTTTTCTTTGTACTTGTTTTCCCAAGCTTCCACCGTTAAGCTTCGCAGTTAAGCATTCTGTCTTCATTTATTTTTTTCTACATAACGCCTTTTTGTTTTAGCCTTCCCGCGCTCATCTTCGGTCCCGTCTGTTTCCTCGGCCTGCGGGACCCCCTTCGTTCAGAATGTGGGCGCTCCCTTTTACTCTTTTTTTCAAGCAGATACTTCTCTGCTTCTTCGAATTTTTCCTTGTCACAGTCATTAAGCACGCAGGGTTTTTTGCAGGTCCGAGCAGGCCTCGTCTCCTCTGGCCCCGAATCGACCCTCCAACTTGTCCCCTAAAACATCAATATTCTTCTCTCCCTGAATTAAAAATTCAAGATTGCGTTTATTGGTACTGTCGGAACATTTTTCACCTGATGCATTTTGCTCTTGCCCCCGGTATTCTCCGTATCCAGCAGAAATTATGACCTGTCTAGCATTCTTCAGCACAGATTAAAGGAACTACACTACACACCCCCCGACCAAAAGCACTCCCATATGATTTCCCATTCGCGACTCATGTGCTTCATGTAAGAGCGATCCTGCTTGATAGGACGGAGAGGAGTTTTAGCTCACTAGTTTATAGCAGCTTTTTTCTCCCCCTTACCGTTACCGGTGGAGCGGTGCGGTACCCTCCATAGGACGACATCTGTGATTCTTCCAGCTAGTTTCTGACCTCTTAGTTGTGGGGGTCTGCTCCCCCCACCTTTGTCTTTTGTATTGAGAGTCTCTTGTAAGCGACGCTATGCAAACCAATTGAGGTTCTTTTTTTTTTTGCGTCGACCGGCAGTCAGTCTTGTCCCCCAACCTCGCAACCTAACTGATTATATGTTTTTGGGTAAGGATCGGGCGATTCATCCCTCCTTTAGGCGCGCATCACTTCCGGGCTTCCCCGAATCAATGTTCAATCCCAGTCCCAACCCCAAATTTCTTTTACGACTGATTAATAATTTCTCGGCCAAATTTCTCACACCTCCCTGAGACTACCCCAAGCTCCATTCGTAGTTTTGCTGGCCCCGATTTTTGCTATCGAACCTTTTGATTCATCCCCCTCCCATCGCACGGTTATATTAAGTTCCATGTTCTGTTCCACCATGGGTTCAACTTTCCATGAAGAAGTGGACCTAGTCCCTTCTTGGCCGTCCTGTAACAGGTTTAGACGCAGTCGCTTTACTTCAAGCCATATCATACCCTTGGGGGCCCATACACCCCCCAAGTCCACTCTTGCGGTAAACTCAAGCCCCCTGTAATCGACAAATCTGGCGTAGTTCTGTTTGCGATTGCTCTCCCGGCCCCCCCAATGATCTGCCCACCCCTGCCTTTATTCTGTAAGACTTGAAGGTTTCCCCCACCAATTTCTCGAGGGCCCATCAAATCAATTATTCTAGTCCTTCCTAGTGCAAACAATTCTCTACCCGAATAATCGTTCCAGCAATTCTAGCTGAATTAGTGACCCTTCCTCTCCTCCAAACCCGTAATACTCGGCCCCAATCCATTCTCCCTCCTATCGTCCTTCAATATTCTTAATCCGTTTCTTGCCCAGCAATTACCTTTTAGCTCCTCTGATTCCTCTTGACCCCAATGGCTAGGCGTTTTATCCAAACCTTTGTGCATTCGCTCTTTCTATGCTGCCCAGCTCTCCTTTGACGCTCCAAGTGGGTTTGGCTATTGCCATTCCTCTTACCCATGAGTATCCCCGCTGTAACTTTTGCCTTCTACCACATGTAATTTTTTTCCTCCTTTTTTGTGGTTGCGAGAGCGGTTCCCTTCCCGTTACTCTTTCAAATATTTTCCGCGAGATTTCCATCCCAACTTTTTTTGCCACGCCTTTTTCCCCCATGGTTTATACTGATAACCCTCCCCTCCTTTCCCTTGATGGGCAAAAAATTCTATCCTTTGTACATTTCCTCGCACGGCGTGGTCTCTCAGAGAATTGCCCCCCTGTATTTTTTTTCCATGCTCATTTCTTGTTTGTATCTCCTTGCCCCCCACAGGTATTCTACTACCTTGTTTTTTTGAAGAGTATTCCTATCGAACCCTTTTCCGATCCTTGCCTTTTTCCCGAGATTGTGTTGGTCCCTGCCATAGAGATTCTTCTTCTGAGTGTTCTTAGAGATTTTTGACGTTTTCCCAAGGATCATGCTCATCGTTGGGGCGCTTTGGCCCAATAGCATTACCTTTGAGCATCCATAGCCCCACTCCGTCTAGCTTAATGCACATTATCTTTTTTTCTACAAGAGAACGTTTTCTTTTTCCCCCCCCAGACGGTTTGATTTCTTACCCTCTTGTCAACAGTTCCAAACGCAGTGACCTCTTCCCACTTCGTCTTCATAAATTTCTCCCCTATCATGGTCTCCCTTCCCTTCTTTTCTTTTATTCTACAGGGCCGAGTGCACCTCCCCTCATCGCATGAACTCCTCGTGTCCCGGTCACACTTTTAGACGGCGGGGTTTTTAGTTATGCTCAGCATTGTCTGATTTTTCGGATCCACCTTTCCCTCTGAACGTAGCTCATTGCAATAATGGATGTCGGTTTGTGTGTTTGTTTTAATTTTTATTTTACTATATCTCATAAGGAAGTTGCTGCCTATGTCCTTGATTCATATCAAGTCCCAGAGAATTGACAACCACCCCCCCTAATAGGCTAAAACTTTCGCTCACATTGTTCTTAGAGGCTGATACAAGGTGCCCATTCCCCGTTTCGCACGGCATATCTCTTACTCTCTGACATGTCCCGGAACATCCCGACCCAAGTGTTGAATGCCCACAAAACTAGCGGTCGCTTCAACGATTAGTCGAACCGGAGATCCAGCTGTGTTCAATAGGTTTTTTTACAAATCCGTGAAAGGGCTTGACCCTTTCCCTGCTATGTGACTCCTTTTTCCGACTTTGCTGGTTCAGTCAGACCCATGACTTTTCTCTCTAAATGCAGTTGTTCGCGAAGTGTTGACTCACCTCGTCCCTTTCTTTTTTTTCTTCGATTCGTGCGTTGCCTTCGGTCCTTGCGTCCGGTTCATTTTGCGAATTTCTGCCACCCTCTTTCCACGACCATAAACATGGTTGACCATTCCTTTCGCGACCCCTCCAGAGTCTGTTTGCCTTAGTAGTGATCGCTTGCACCATTGGATGTGTTCAGTTCATCCGGATTCGTGAGTTACATCGGCGCTATTGCTACGCTGCCAAAGACGTGTGCCGAACTGTGAACCACACAAGGAGAGCATCCTTCTGAGAAGTTTTTTCCCTTCAGTTTCTCTCCCGGCGCAGGCTCCCAAGCTTCTGCGCAGATTGCCCTTCATTCCCGGCCCACGTGTTTACAGCCCAATACGTTTTTTGTACTCTCGCGACGTCCTACCCCGCCCACTTATCTGTCATGTTGTTATCACCTTCGATCTTGGGCGGATAGAAAGAAAATCCGGGCGTTTTGAAATGCCGCACCAATGCGCCTTAACATGTCCCTTCATGTGCAGGCCTGGCCAGTGCACAACCTGCTCCAAAGTGGAGTTGAATCCTATGCACACCTTGCAGCGTAGGCTGATATATCTAACATGGTGCGCTTGAATGTCGCCAGTGATTCTGCGTTTTCCCACCGTTGACATTTTTTTCTCAGAGATTATTTATTTTTCCATCCTTTTCGACTTTCCCGCTGTTTTTCTCTGATGTAGCAGACCGGCAAGTCTTTCTCTTTCAGCGTGATTCGTTTCCTAAGAGCCCCCCCATTCTGCTTTTTACAATCGATTCCGTCTCTCGATGCCAGGCTTTCTTCTCTTACGGGTTAAGCATTTGTCTTCTTCCTCTTACTCTTATCTCCCTTTGCCACGCCTTTTGCACCATGAGTTTAACCTGCACCCT
>Ga0179593_1648612_pt1 | contig 15445 bp, 28 predicted proteins | sample CZODoug2_1_08_16_FD_185931 | JGI IMG/M metagenome (GOLD analysis project Ga0179593, IMG submission 185931) | Vadose zone soil fungal communities from Angelo Coast Range Reserve, California, USA - CZODoug2_1_08_16fungal (PacBio error correction) | ecosystem: Environmental > Terrestrial > Soil >... | reverse complement strand
AACGGCACTCTGAGGCCCTTCCTCCCCCCTCCTTCTCCCCGTTTCATGGTTGGACTCCGTTAACCCAGGATTTCCTTTTGAGTAAGGATTTCCGTTTTTCCCCTCCTTCTTTGCCTTGTATATCGCCTGACCTTTTTTCCCTGGCGGGTAGGCGGCAGTTGGAAGTTGCCCCCCCCTCCCCCCTTCCTTGTATTAGAAAGTGAAAGAGACCTCATCCCCCTTTCTTTTTTTTTCTTCCTGAATCTCAAATGAAAACACATTCCTTAGCACCCTCCCCTCCTTCTCCTTTTTTTTTTTTTTTCCGCCACATTACGAGAATCACGGTTCTCAGGCGGAACCCACGAGAGGACTGTTGCGACCTCTCTCTTTTCCGGCTCCAATATTTCTACTTTTCCCTTCCCCCCTTTTCATTGGGGTAAAAGATGTAGTTGATTCAGATGCGTAGGCCAGCGATTCCCCTCTTTTTTTTCTTCCAGGCATCTCCAAGGTCCATGTTATGGCAGATGGCGACCTGCCCTCCCCTTTTTTTTTTTTCTGGGTCTTTCAATTTTTCCCTCCCTTTCCTTCTCTCGATACTTCAGAACGGAATATTGACCCTTCCCCACTTTTTTCCTCTGCACATGGAAATATAGTCCTCGTTGCCACCTCGACTACTGGCCTGTCCCTGCCCCTTTTCCTGGCCCTCTAATCGACAACCCCCTTTCTCTCCCTCCCCCTCCTCCTTCCCACGGTCAGATAATCGCGCAGGCGTGTGGCCTTTTTTTTCCCCCTCCTTCTCAATCCAAGCAAATTGAAGATCTCATCGCTATCAAACATCAATGTATTCTTCGCCCTCTTTTTTTTCTTCCCGTGTCCTATTCTTTTTTCTTCTGCCTATGGAGTCCGTTCCCCTCTCTGGCGGAACGGTAACGGAGCCTAGAAAATGCCCCCCCTCTTTGCCTCCTTTTACTCTTTTTTCTGCATATCGCGATCGTATGCGCAGAGCTCCTTTTTCTTTTTTTTGATACGGTGAGACCTAGGGCAAGATCCGCTGACCGAAAGTTAATAGTTTTTTTTCCCCCCCACCCATTCCTCCATTCCCCCCATCCCCCACATGCAAAAAGAGAACGGCGACACTCCTCTTTTTTTTTCCCTTTTTTTCCATCCCGAGAACGCTGCATTGTAGGACGTGGCTTCTACCCTTTCTCCCCCTGGAACCTTCTCTCTTTCGCGGGGGGTTAGGTTTAGGCCTATCTTTTCCTTTCCCTTTCCCCCATGTCCGTTTCCACATCACGCTCATCGATCGGACGGCCTGTTTTCAGTTCCCCTTTTTGAAGAAGTCCACTTTTCTCCTTTTTCTGTGAAGATGTCTGCAACTTCTGTCCCCCCCCCCCTTCTTTCTTCCCCCTTTACTGTCGTCGCTTCATTGAGTAGGATCAACTGAAGCCCCTCCCATCCTTGTTCCCCCTTCTTCCGTCGGTCCGTTTTTTTTTCCTCTTTCCTTTCTTCCTTACCGCGAGCAAGTGCGGGGACTTCCCGTGTTACGTTGTTTCTTCTTTCCCCTTTTTCCTTTTTTCCCACATGTTCGCTAGTAATTCCAATCGTTTCGGCCTTCCCCGTGCGTCGGTTTTTTCCTTCTCTTTGCATTAATTTTTCGTCTTCTTCCTTCCCTTTCTCCCCCTGCAGAGTCGCCATGCGACCTTATACACCCTCTTCTTTTCTTTCTTTTCCCGGGTGGCGAGAACTAGTTCCCGGGCGTGGTGCCCCCCCCTCCTTAAGACCCCAACTTCTTCCTTCCCGTTGTAAGGAAGTGGAAAGTCGACGTTCCCTCCCTTTTTCCCCCCTCGATTAGAAGGAGCGGTATGTTACGCTCCTGGGCTTTCATCCCCCCCCGGCCCTCATTTTTTTTCCTCTGTTTATTAAGTGGAAGAATTCAATGCTTCCTTCCCCCTTCTTTCGTTGGCAAAGTCCTCGTTTAAGCAAACCTTCTGAGATGTCCCTCCCCCCCTCCGCGTAGTGCATTCTTCCTTTTTCCTTTTCCACCGCAAACCGTTACAGAACGTGGACGGGCGGAGCCCCCTCTCTTCCCCTTTTTTCCTATAGTGGTTTGGCAACAGAGCTTTTTCCTCAGTGCGTCTGTTTTCTCTCCCGGAGGAAAACCCCTCCTTTTTCTCTCCTTTTCGCAAGAAAGGCGGCTGGAATTGCGACAGTTTCCCTTTTTTTTCCTCCATAGTTTTCCCCTGCCCCGTTAAGAGAACCCCGTGTGAACGAAGCGCCCTTCTTTTCTTTTTCCTGAACAGTAGTTGAACTGCTGGTGCGGCTTCCTTTGGGTAACCGTTTTTTCCCTTCCCCCATATAGAAAAATTTCTTTTCTTTTTTTTTTTTCATTACGCCCGAGACTACAATAGAGTGCTACCTTATTTGTTTCCCTTTTTTTTTTCCTATTTTCTCGACAATTCAAATGTTCTCCCGAATCCCTCCTTCTTTTTCCTCTTTAAGCTCTCCCAGAAAACGGGTGGCGCAACGCTTGGCTTTCTTTCCTCTTTTTTCTCACTCCTCCCTTTGTATAAACAGACTCCCTTCCTCTCCTTTTCCCTCCAGGAAGAAGTTGAGCGGCTCATCGATGCAGCCTCTCCTTGGCATAGTACCTTTGCCTTCCTGCGGGACGAAACTAGGGTTTCTCCCTCCCTCCCCTTTTTTTATTCACGTACAAGGAGGGAAATGCCCTTATGGGTGTTTTAAGTTCTTCCCCCCTCCCCTGGCGACGAATTGACTCACTCCCCCTTTTTTTCTTTCCATGCTCACGGGCAGTAATAGAACCATCACTCCCAAGGCGATCCCCCCCCTTCTTTAAAGGCTTCTCATTTTCCCCCCCCCTCCACACGCTGCGTCATTGCTTAGACACGCTCTTCTCTCCTTTTTTTTTTTTTCTTAGCTCCTTTAGGCCATCAAGCGAGCTGAAAGAGACCACCCCTCCTTCCCCCTTCGCCAGAGCCCTTTTTTTTTTTTTTCCTCTTCCCTTTTTCCCGAGTAGATGAGCCGGCCCCCTGGAGTTTTTTCTTCCCCTTTGAGGCTGCTTTCTTGGAAAATCTCTCTCTTCCTCATCCTTCCTTTTTTTCTTTTGTTTGAGCCTCCCTCTTCCCTCCCTGGTTGCGGATGATCCCTTTTTTTGTCTCATCTACTCTTCAACTTCAAGCGAATCCAAGGGAACTCCGTTCGCTGCAGATGGCGCTTTCTCTTCCTCTTTTCCTCATGGCCTAACAGGATTTTTTTTTTTCTTCCTCCTTTTTCCCTCCCTATGCGTGGCAGAAAAGCAGTTCCCTTGTGTGCGGATGTCCGTCTCTTTCCTCTCCTCTCCTTACAGGCATGGTAGATCGACTGGGCCTTTCCTTTTTTTTTTCTTCCCTTTGCCGAGGAGGAAAAGAAATACACTGAGGCTCGGTTGTCACTCCTTCTCCAGTGTTGCGCTTTTCCTGAGCCCCACACCTCTTCCTTGGAAGTGAATAACATGCGCTGACTTCCTCTTCTCCCTCTGGACTCCTTTTTCCTTCCCAGCAGGAGTAACGTGGCGTAGTTTTTTTTTCTTTCTCCCTTGTAAGCTGACATCGATGAGCCGACGCAAACTTCTTCCTGTTCTTCTTTCTCTCCCCCCGTGGAATGTGAAAAGACCGTATTCGGGTCGGTTATTTTTCCTCCCTCCTTTTTTTTTAGAAAGAGCAGAGGCCGCCAAGCTTTCTCCCCCGTGCGGCTCTTCTTCCCCCCCCTCTTGCTTGATATTATAGAAATGTGTCGGTTTTTTTTTTGAGAACATTTGAAGTGTAGGGAGAAAAATTCTTCAAACGGTTCTCTTTTCTTTTTTCCGTAATTAAGACGGGAGTTCATACAGCCTTCTTTTTTTTCCTCTCCTTTTTTCCCCCTTCCCCCCCCCCATTATCTCAGCCATCAGGCAACTACTGTCCTCCACCTCCCTGCTCATCTCCGTTTCCCCCTTCCCCTTTTTTTTTTGGATTGATGCAAGGCCGAGGATCTCCTTTTTCCCCTTTCGCAATCCAAAAGTTTACTAAGATGATTCCTCCTTCTCTTGGGTTTCCCCTTTTTGCCTCCCCCCCCTCGACGCACTGATGCCAAAAGCTCTTCTCCCCCCTCCCCTTTTGAACGACCTCGATTTGCTCCGCCCCCTTCCACGTCTTCACCCCTCTTTTTATAAAAACCTCCTCGTTCCCGGGAAGGATCTGGAATCTCAGACAGTTTTTCCCCTCTTCCCTTCACGGACTCTCCTTTTTCCCTCCCCTCGCGAAGACGAGGAGGTCACCTCCCCCCCCTCCCTTTTTCCTCCAGGAGCGTAACAGACCGCTCCTTCTATCCCTGTTCCTCTTTCCTTTTGCTAAATTCCTCCCCCTTCTTATCGGGTGCGCAGTGACCCTATTTTTTTTTTTTCCCCCTTGTTCGCCCACCCTGATCCCTTTCATCAGAGGCTTCTTTTCCTCTCTTGTTAGAAGGTCGCATAGGCGAATCGGCGAGCCCTTCCTTCCTTTCCTTCTTCTTTTCCCCTCTTGAATGCAGGAGCCACACAACCTGAAGACACGGGGAGTGCTCTTTCCCTCCGCGAACATGTTCCATCGGACCTTCCTTTTCCTTTTTTTTTCCCTTTTCTTCTTCACCAGACGTAACACGGGAAGTCCAGCCAGTGATCGCTTTTTTCTTTCCCCTTCAAACTCAGTGAGAGAAGGCCGGATTTTTTTTTTTTATTACCGACGAAGCAGGGTTAACTCAGGTGGAGGAAGGCCCACTTTCCTTTCCTGAGACTACTTCCCCTCCCCCCCTTCCTCCTTTCGCATAAGGCCTAGCAAAATCCTTTTTTTTTTCCTCTTCTTTCAGACAGCGGTCACATGCAACGGCTCCGGCCTTCTTTTCTTTCTTCTCCGAGATTATGTTTTTTTTTCCTTTCCCTTTCCATGGTCCGGATAGTGAGGGCACCGGCAGCCGAAAGGGCCCCCTTTTTTCCCCCAGATAGTCCCCCCCCCTTCCCCCTTCTCTACTCCAACCACCTCGACTCTACAATTTTCCCCTTCTTTTTCCACGCAGAGTTTCGGGATTTACGCAGATGGCCAACTTTTTCCGTCCCCGGGATTTGCCTTGGTTTTTTCCTTTTTTTTTTTCCCCGTCTCCGAGGCGGAGTGCGATCATGGAAGACTTTTTCTTTCTTCCTCCCCCGGGATGCTGCCCTAGGTATCACAGTAGCATCCGCTTGCCCCTTTTTTTTCCCCCCACTTCCGCGCATTTCACTTCTCCCTCTCTGCGAGATGCAGAACCAGCCTAATCTCCCCCCCCCCTCCTTTTTTTTTCCTTTGATAGGCTCCTTACGTTCACCTCAAAAGTATCCGCTTTTCTTCTCAAATAAGGCTCTCCCCTCCTTTATGCTTCCGGCTGACAAGGATCCACAGCACGATCTGTAGAAGAACTCTTCTTCTTCTTTCATTTAAATTTTGGCTTTTTTCTTCCCCTTCCCCCCCTCCCATGAGAGATTATCTGGGAACTTTTCCCTTTTTTCTTTTTTGACGGCTTCCACGGCAGCTAGGAGTGGAGTGTCTCTTAGGGGCCTGCGGCCTTTTTTTTTTTTCGGAAACTTTCCCTGTGGGGGTGGTGGCTACGAGGAAGAGATTTTTCCCCTTTTCCCTCTTACCTTTTCTTTTTTTTTTTCAATATGTCCGGTCTGGAGGACCTATGAGCAGGACTTATTCCCCTCCACGCTGGATTGTATTTTTCCTCCCCCCCCATTTGACCTTGGAGATTGAAGGGAGTGGGGCGTCCCCTTCCCCCTTCTTTTTTTTCCTCCCCTCGGAATCAATAAATCGTTTCCCAAATGACCCACTGATTCCTTGTTTATGCGAGGACCCCCTCTACTTTCCCCCCTTTCTTTTTCTTCCCCCCTTCCTCCTTTTTTCCCCCGCCTGAGAAACGGGATTCTCGGAATGTGGCTTTTGCATCAGCCAGTAGCAGCGTTCCTTCTTTTTCACAGAACTCCCAACTTTTTTCCCCCTTTCTTTTTTTTTTCGTCCGCAACAAAACGGGATTTGCAGAACGTTCTTTTTTCCCCCCTTTACTACCAATTTGAACGTAAAAGAGAACTCTCTTGGATAATTCACCTTTTTGCAATATTCCACACCCGTCTTCTTCCTTACTCCTTTTTTTTAGAGGGACTGGTTAAGGAAGGCGATATACTTTCCCCTTCCCTCCTCTCACTTCTCCATCGGGTGAAAGGAGTACAACCATGAAAAACGTGCGCAATTTGCTTTTTTCTCTATTTTTTTTTCTGCCTGAGAGTGATGGGGTTTTCTTCCTGGGGTTTTTTTCTCTCTGCGAGCACGATCAGGCTTAGCACCGATTCGCGAAAATCAAAAATTGCGCCCCTCTGGTACTCCTTTCACCTTTTTACTCTTTTTCCTTTTCTCTCTGACTGCCGTAACAAGTACTCTAAGACAATTAGCTTGAGCTTCTTTCCTCCCCCCCCTTTCTTTTTTTTTTCTCCAGATATGTTCCTCACTTTTGAGTCAAATTGGTATTAGTACAGTTTTTTTCCCGACGGGACACGTGACCTCCTTTTCTTCTTACGAATCTAAAAATTGCGTCCCCCCCCCCCCTTCCTTCTTTTTCCTTTTACTGGGTGATGCCAAAGAACAAATTCCGAGAAATCCGTTTCTCCTTTTTCCCCCCCACGAGATTCTGTTTTTCTACTTCTCCCCCTATGAGCATAAACATTGCATTGATGGTAGAGTCCCTCCTCCCTTTTTTCTTTCCACGATGTAGTTGATTCCGATGCGGTAGGCCAGCGATGTCCCAAGCTTCCCCCCCCTTCCTATCCAAGGTCCAATGTTATTTTTCCCCTCTTTTCCCCTTCAGTAGCAAGCCCAGCGTGGATGCACTAAGTTTCCTCTCTCCCTTCCTGACGGATATTTCCTCCTCTTTCCCTTCTATCAGGCACATGGAACAATCTCGTCATCTTCCCTCCCCCCCTTTTCCCACCCTCCGCAGGCCCTCTAAGAAGACACTCCACCATAGCTCCGTGGGCAGTTCCCCCCTCCTCCAAGCCGCCATCCAGTCTTTTCCTTTTTCCCTTGCCCCCCCCTTCAACGGCGTAAATACACGGCCATGAATCTCCTTTCCTCCCCTTCCCCTTTTTCCCTCTTTTTGACCCGGGGTGGATCGTGTCCGCCGCCCTTTTCTTCCCTCACGAATTGTCCCTTTCCCCCCACTGCCCGGCGCGGAGAAGTTGGGGGAACTTCCTTCTCTTTGCTCCTGGTACGCGTGGGTGGATCTTCGGCGGTCTTCATCTCGACTTTTTTTCCCCTTGTCCGAACTGGGGCATGCGCGGGTCCTCTCCTTCTTTCTTTTTCCTTTTCCCTAAGTCATAGTGGTATTCAAACCACACCCATTCTTCCATGATCGCCTCCCTTATATCTTCCCCCCCGAGAAAATTGCGCCCCCCTTTTTCCCCCTTCCTTTCTTCGTAAATACCGAGACTATGCCTGTCGGACGTGGTATTTACTAACAGATGGTATCCCTGCAACTTGTAGAGTCGAGGTGGTGTGAGTTCGCGTTTCTCCGGTGGTTTGCGGCTTTTTCCCTTTCTTCAATATCAGGAACTGCTCCGTTTCCCTCCCCTCTCCTCCTTTTCTTTCTACTCAAGACAAACAAGACCGGAGACGTTGAATGTTACCGCTGTCTGCCAACTTCTGAACCTTTCTTCGTGCTAGGATTATCGCCCCCTCCCTATCCCCCTTAATAAACAGGCTTCCCTTTCTTCTCCTTCCGTTCTCCACGAGTGCCAGTTGGAGTCACTACAGCGATCACGATGGGGACTTCCCGTGTAGTCTTGTCTCTTTCTTCATTTCTTTCCGCTTTCCTCCCCGTCTTAGGCCTCACGTGAGTAGTGGTAGGTACCCCCTTCCTTTCCTCCCTCTTTTCCCCGTTACGGCCTGCCATGCTCGCCAGAGTCGCCTATGCGACCGCTTCCCTACGGCTTAAGACCTCTTCCTCTTTTCTCTCACTAGATTAAAGGGCGGGGCCTCCCTTCATTTTTTCCCCCTATCAATCCCGTTTCAGGACTGGCAGTCGACGTTCACTTCCAAGGCAAGTAGATTTTTTTTCTTCTTCCTGGGATGCGTCACTCCGGCCGCCCTTTCCCTTTTTTTTTTTCTCCGAGTTTCTTCAGTGGAATAATTCATGCTCCTTCCTTTCCGAGTTTTCCTTTCAACTGTCTGAGATGTAAACAGATCCTTTTCCCCCTTCCCCTCTTTTTTCCTTTTTTTTGTTTTTCTACAAGCAACCGTACAGAAACGTGGAAGGCGGAGCCCCCCCCCCTTCTTTTCTTCAAAGTTGTCCCCTCTTTTTTTGCCGCAGTGCGTAGATGGTTCTTTTCCTTCTTCTTTTTTTCCCCCCCAAGAGCCGCTCGATCATCATCTATATAACTTTTGGCTTTCTCCCCTCGAGGCGGTGTGATTCCTTCCTCCACTCCGCCCGAAAAGCCAGTTACCGAGAACCCTTTTCCCCTCTCTTTTTTCGGTTCCCCTTCCCACAGTAGTTCGTAAATTTGGGTCCCCAGTATTTTCCTCCCCAAATCATGCTGGGAACTCCACGTGTAATCACTCCTCTCTACCATAGATGCTTTAGTTTCCCCTTCCCCTTTTTTCCCCCGATCGCTTAGGCCCCCGGACACATTTCGAGAATATCAAGTCCCTCTTTTGTCCCCCGGTGGCGCAACGCTTGGCGGCTCTGCGATTTTTTCCCCCCAGACTCTCCGACTCTCCCAGACCTCACTACCCGACAGATTCTTCCCCCTCTCCCCCTCAGAAGTTGAGCGGCTCTCGATGCAGCCGGGCCCCCTTTTCCCCCTTGGCATAGCAATATGCTATTTTTTTTTTCCCTCCCTTCTTTCTTTTTTCTTCAGTCAGCGACGTCGGACAGTCATTCCTTTTCCTTTTTTCAAGGCCGCAGAGATCGGGACTTGCCTCCCTTTCCCCACCTGGAGACGATTGAAAAACCTCCCTACACCCCCCTCGCAGGCATGATAAAGGCAGTGATGCCACCTCAAAGGTTTCTTTTCTCTGGATGAAATAAAGCATTTTCCCTCCTTCCCCTCCCCTCATCTGCTCGAAGAGGGAGAGGATATGCGCACGATTAATTCCTTATTCCCTTCTCCGATCTGCCCCCTTCTCTTTTTCTCCCCTGAGACATCTTAAAGAGAAAGAGTCTTTTTTTTCCCTTCTTCCAGAAAATGGATGGTTATCTCCCTTTTTCTTTCCTCTCTCCTCTTTTAATGAATAATAAGTTGTTGTTGTTGAGATAAGTCTTTTTTCACCTTCCCTGGTGCGGATGAGATCGGCCACCTCCGGGCCCCCCCCTTTCCTCTCAAGCCAAGGGACTCGCTCTTCTGCGCTGCGAAAGATCAGGTAGAGGGTGTGTTTTTTCCGCTCCGATGGACCCCTTTTCTCTCCTTCTCCCTCCCCCGATTCGAGAAGATGCGTGGCGACTCCCCTTTCTTTTTTTCCTTTACGGACCTTATGGAGGGCAGGCCGTCGAGCCTCCTTTAAGGCATGGTATTGCTTTTTTTCTTTCCACAGCAATAATGGGCTTTTTTCCCCCGTTTTCACTTTTTCCTTTCGCACTTTGGACTGAATCAACAACATTTGATTTCCTCTTTGGACGTGAAATCAAACATGCGCTTCTTTCTCCGGGACGACAGCCGAGTTCGGTGCCACCTCCTGGTCCGTCTCTTTTTCCCTGATGCAATGGGGTCGGATGCACCCTTCTATCCTTTCCCTTTCTGTGGAACAGCCTTCTTCGGGTAGGGACGGCTTTTTTTCCTCTTCCTTCTTCCCCCCCTCTCCTCCTTCCCCAGCGTTGAACACCGGTTCGGGGAGCTTTTTTTTTTCCCCCCTTTCTTTCTTTTTTTGTGATATTCTAAATGTGTCGGGGGCCTAGCCTCTCGCTAACTTTGCCTTTCCCTTCGGTTAGCAATCTATGGTAGTCTCGGCGTAATTACGGACCGCTTTTTCCTCCCTCATTGATTTTTATGTCTTGTACCCCCCCTTCTTTTTCCTCCCCCCTTTTTTAGGAAACTACTTTCCTTCTCTGTGGGCGCTTCGTTCCCCCCTGGTTATCCCGGTTCCTTTCTTCTGGAGAATTAAATTTTTCCCTCCCAAAAGTTACATAAGTGAGGATTCGAGCGGCTCTTGGTTTTTTATCCCCTGAGATCTGTTCCCCCTTCTTTCTTCCCAAAGATATTGTTAGAAAACCCTCTCTTCTCCCTTTTTTTTTCACGTTCTGTAACGGTTGCTTGTGAAAACGGACGCCTTCGCACTTTTATTCTTTTCTCACTACGATTGTGCTTTTTTTCTTTCCCTCGGGACTTCCTTTCCCCTTTTTTTTTTCTTTCCTTGACTTATTCCACTGAAGAAGAAACTCGCGACGACGCGGTCCCTCCCAGCAAAGACGTTCTCCCTTTGTCGTACATAAAGATACTTCGATCCTCTTTCCTCCTCCTTTTTCCTTGCCAAGTCCTGGAAAAACGGGATTATCGGGTGCGCCCCTTTCAGTACGTGGGTTTGACTCCCTCCCTTTCCCTTATGTTCGCTCACCAGGAGAAAAATGTCCTGTCCTTTCCCAAACGAGCTGCTGAAAGCCTCGGTGTAGAAGGTGCATAGGCGACTCGGCTCTCCTTCTTCCGTAACGTTAGTCTCTTCCTTCTTCCTCTCCCCCCTGGACGCAAGGGGAAGGCGAAGACTCTTTTCCTTCCCCCTCTTTCCGGGGTAGTGGCGACGGAAGGCAGGCACAGGGGGACCCGTCTTCCCCTGTCAGTCCATTCCCTCTTTTCTTTTTCTTTCTTCTGGACTGACTGGGATGGCGGAGAGGCTGAGTACGACGAAACCGCGTGTCCTTCCCCTGTTGGAGGGCCGCTTTCCTCTCCCTCCCCTTCTCCTTTCCGATAAGCATAGCAAATCCGATTTGTGTTCTCCTTTTCCCTCCTTTTTTTTTTTCGTGATTCTTCTCCGAGAGCCGGATGCCTGAAACAGGCCCGTCCGATCGATGAGCGTTCTTTTCACGGCGAGGTTCTCTCCCTTTGTGACAACAAGATAGGCCGACCGAACCTTCCCCCCCCCCTTTCCCCCCCTCGACTTACAAGGTGGCCAATTTCTTTATCCCAGCGTCTCCTCCCCCCTGTCCAGACCCTCAATTCCCCCTCCGCTCGGGCTTTGAAAGGGATTGTAGCAGTTATCTTTTGCCTTTTCCTTTTTTTTTTTTTTTTCTTCTTCGATCCATGGAAGAAAGGGGTGTGGTGTCTTTAGACTTAATTTTCTTTTCCCTTTAGCATCCGCTCTGAACCCTGCCCCCTTTCCTTCCCCCCCCCTTTTTTCCTCTACGAAGCGCGAGATTGCAGAACCACGCCGACGATCCCCCCGCCTCTCTTTATTCTTAGTTTGCACTTTCTCGTTCTCTTTCCGTGGCAGTTGGTTTCTTTTTTTCCCCCCCAATTCGTTCGGGGATCAGGCGGCTGACACGAATCAACGTCCCTTCTTCTACGAATCATTGATGTTTTCCTTTTTCCTTTTCACTGGAAGCTGAGCGAAATAACATTCACCCCTCCTCTTACCTTTTCGACTTCCACGGCAGCTATGAGTGGAGGTGTCTTCTTAGAGGCCTGCGGCAAGGTTTCTTCCCCAGGCCAGTGTCTTTTTTTCCTCTCTCCTGTGCTTAGACCTGAGCGAGCGCTTTCACATTTTTTTTCTGTGGCAGACCTATGAGGCAGGACGGAGTGACAGAAGCTGGCTTTCTTTCTACCAGAGGTTCCCCCCTTTCCCTTTGAGATGCCTGGGAGTGGAGAAGATCCCATTTTCTTTCCCTCTTTTCTTCGGAATCAACTACATCGTTTACCCAATGACCCACTGGTTCCCCCTTTTGTCGATTCATCTTTTTCTTTTTTCTTCCCAGACCTAGCGATTTGCACCTTTTCTTTTACCTCTTTTTTTTTGAATCAGCAGCGCGCGTTCGCAGCTTAAAGAACGCTTTACTCTGAGTCTGCTTTCTTTTCTCCCCCAACGGGATTGCAGACGGTTCCTCTTTCCAATTTCTAATACCAATTTGAGGCAAAAAGAGAACCATCTCTTTTCTCCTTGGCTTGTTTCCTTTTTTCTCCCCCCGAGACGCAAGCGAATTGTCTCTTCCCTTTCCCTTCTTCTCTTTTCAAACGGAAAACTTACAAAAGAAATCTGGGTGAAGGCAGTCCCATCCCCTGTGCGCAATTTGACTTTAGCCTCCCTCTTTTTTTCCTCTTTTTCACTCTATCGTTACTCCTCTCCGTTGTGGTTTTCTTCCGGCACTCTGCGCCCTGCGCGCACGCTCAGGCTTAGCACCGATCGCGACACTCCCCACCCTTTCTCACGTTTCCTTTTTGGACTTTCCCCCTTTCCCTCCAGGGGGGAAATTGTATATAGGGACTGCCGTAACAAGTCCTCCTCGTTCCCTTCCCTTTTTTCCAGTGTGGAAGATTGACACTGCCACAGATACAGATAGTTCTATTTTTGACGTTCCTTTGTCTTAGAAAAGTTGGTTAGATTTTTTTTTCTCGAATCTACAAATTGAGAAAAAAGATTCGTCATCCCCTCTTTTTTTCCTTCTCTTTTTTTTTTTTTTTCCAGCCACATTCAGAGAATACAGTTTCTTCCCCCCCCTCCCCCCCACCCCCCCCCCCCCCCAACCCACCCCCCCCCCCCCCCCCCCCCCCCCCCCCCCCCCCCTGGCGGTCCCGTTTTCTTTTTTTCCCCTCCCCCTTCTCCCAATATGCGCATAAACTATGCCTTTTCTGTCTTTTCTTCTTTTTTTATTGGGTAAACGATGTAGTTGATCACGATGCGGGTAGGCCATCTATTCCACTCGCTCGTCCTTTTTTTCCTCCCCCCCGGTCCAGTTAGGGCAGATGGAGACTTCCCCCCTCCCCCCTTTTTTCCCTCGTCCTGTCATAGTCTTCAGACGGAAATATTGAACCCGTGAACCTGTCCGTTTTCTCTCCCCCTCGACTACTGGACTGTCACGGAAAACCGTAGCATTCCCCTTTTCTCCTCCCCCCCCCCCCTCCACGCCGCCAAGTCAAGATAATCGCGCAGGCGTTTGGCCTGGGAAGTCGCTCAGCTTGTGCTTTCCCCCCTTCTCTTCCTCGCTATCAAACATCAATGATTTGCGTCGACCTACTCTTTCTTTTTCTTTCTTCCTTTGCGCTCGGCCTTATTAGCGTCAGATACCCCAACTGCCACTGGCGGGCTACTTTTTTTTTTTTTTTTCTTTCATAGAAAAGGCCCCACTCTCCCTTCTTTCCTCCCCTGGCGGGGTTCTGCATATCCGCGATAGTATGCTGCAGAGCTGTCCTCATCACTGTGGAACTTTTTTTTCTTCTCCCTAGGGCAAGCATCACGCGGCCCGCTCTCTCTCGCCTCCGCACTCGGAGCCGGTTGCAAACCCAACCTTCCACAAATGCAAAGTCCCTTTTTCTCAATCCCTTTCCCCCCTCCCTTCCCTCCCCTTTTTTTCCCCTGTGCTTGTCGAAGTGGATTTCATACGCTGGGAGTCAATTGGCCCCTTTTCTTTCTTTCTATTTGGCGCGGTGGGTTAGGTTCTACTATCTGTTGCCGGCCCTTTCGGCTGCCGGTCCACTTCGGGACCTATCCCCCCTTATTTTCCTTTCCTGTTTAAGGATAAGCCTATCGAGAAGACTTCACTCCCCCTTCCCCCCTCGGTCTGCAACCTTCTGAAAACCATCGGGAGTTTTTTCTTCGTAGCTTATGCGTATGACTTCACCTTGTCCCCCGGAGTACCCGGCTTAGTCGGTACTACGAGCCTCTCCGCCATCCCATGTCCCGTCCGTATTTCTCTCACGAGTTCTTTGATCCTTTCTTTTTTTCCCCTTTTCCCGGCATACGTAGCCACTACCCATGCAGAGTCCGCTTTTCCCTTTTTCCTCTTTTCCTTTTTTTTGTTCGGATCCTGCATAATCTTTCGAGGCCTGATCAGCGTTTACACGTTACTGCCGCCTGCCTCGCCGAGTCGTTTCCCCTTTCTCTGACACGCGCTCATTCATTTGTCCCTTTTGTTCTCTTCCCTTTGCGGTGCATGCACCGATGAAGGACCACGTCTTTTCACTTTTCCCCGATAACTTTTCTTTCCCTTCCACCTTTCAGAGATCGCACGCGATAGGGAAGGTCTCCCCTTTCTTTTCTCTCCTTTTCTTTCTTTGGCGAGTCCTCGTCGTCGCGAGGTCTTCAGCTGGAATAATTCATCGCTGTTTTCTTTTTTTTTTTCTTCCCCTCCCTTCATCAACTGTCTGAGATGTACAGATCCTTCCCCTGCCTCTTTCTTTTTTTTTTCGTGTTTTTTCTAAAGCAACCGTTAAAGAAAACGTTGACGTTCGGAAGCAGTTTTTCCTTTTTTTTTTCCTTTCACAGAGCTTGGCGCAGTGCTTCCCCCCCCTCTTTTTTTCTTTGATGGAAAACCAAGGCCGCTCGAATTCCTCATTTATTTCCTTTTTGATTGCGCCAATTTTTTTTTTTTTTCCCTTTTTCCTCCCTACGCCTTGCAGGCAATACCGACGAACCTCCGTTCCTCCTTTCCCTTATCCCGCGGCGGAGCTTCGCGTGAGGGTGAACGGAAACCTTTTTCCTCTTGGCGAGATACTTTTTTTTCTTTTTTCCCCCCCCCCCCTTATCAGAAAAAATCAGCTGTCTCTTCCCTCCTTTCTTTTTGATACCTTCGTAAAGTTGCAAGATTTTTCTCGGACACTTCCCTGTTCTCCCAGATCGCGTTTTTTTTTCCCCCCCGTCGAGTTGTTCCAGAAGCGGAAGCTCTCAACGACCCCTTTTTTTTTTTCTTTTTTTTTCCACCAAGACTCTCAAGCCAGTCCTGGCGTAATCGAAATTTTTTTTCCCCCTTCCCCCCAACGATTCTCAGACAGGACTCCTTTTCTCTTCCGCTCGGACCGCCATTGCATTCGCCTTCTCTGATTTGCGCTCTAACATTTTTTTCTCCCCCTTTTGTTCGTCGGAAAGTCAGCGAAGTCGACCCTTCCTTTTCCCCCCTTTAAGCCGCAGAGATAGGGAGGTGTTGCTCAGTCCCCCCAAGTTTGACTTTTTCTCCCCCCGATTGCACGAACGACCAGTGTCTGTCTGTTTCCTCCTTTTTCCCCCCTCCCTCCCAGGCGATATACCAGCTGTTCCCTTTGCTATCCTTTCGGGCTTTTTTCCCCCACGCTGCGTCTGCTTCGACACGAATATGCTCTCTTCCCTTTCTTTCTTTTTCTTCCATCGCTCTCTGAAAGAGAAAACAATCTACCTGCATCTTCGCCTCTCATTCTTCGAGACCTTTTTGAGTTTCTTTCTCCCTCCCCTCCCCTGGAGGTGGAACGCTTCATCCTCACTTTCTT
>Ga0179593_1279069_pt1 | contig 15445 bp, 16 predicted proteins | sample CZODoug2_1_08_16_FD_185931 | JGI IMG/M metagenome (GOLD analysis project Ga0179593, IMG submission 185931) | Vadose zone soil fungal communities from Angelo Coast Range Reserve, California, USA - CZODoug2_1_08_16fungal (PacBio error correction) | ecosystem: Environmental > Terrestrial > Soil >... | reverse complement strand
TTCCCTCCGCATGAACACCTCCAACTCTACCAACAGCTTTTTCCAACCAAATTTCACCTTACACAACCTTCCCGTTGTCGTTGCTCCGCTCCTTCTTCTCTGGTGCCCCCCTTTAATGGTCCCCTTTCTTGACTTTGTTTTTGCCGCCTGGACACTGTCTGCCCCCCGAACTACCAAACCCCTCTTTGGGTTGCTGCCTTTTCGACGACGCAGTATACACGCTCCCAATCATTTTCGGCATTCACTTTTTCAAACCTTTGGCACTGCAGAGTTCGTCCGAATGTTCAATCTTCTTTAAGCGGTCAGTATCCTCAGGAGCCACTTTTTTTCCCATGGAAATGTCTTGCGTTGGACATACAGTCCACATTACCCTTCACCCCAATTTTATTTGCGGTTTGTACGCTTTTTTCCAAGTGGCCCGACCAGAAGACTTTCCGAGTCTAATTAAGAGCCCCCCTTCGACTTTCACCCCCTCGGTTTGGGTGGGGGGGGGGTGCCGTACGATTTTTTGAGCCCTCCACTGTTACTTTTTTCTTTCAATTCACGTCCTCTCTTCCTTTTCCCGCAATTTTTTTTTTTTGGTTTGTCCCCCCCCCCCACCCAACGAAGGTACGGGATCTTGAATTTTTTCTTAAGCTTAAGATCTGTCCCTTAATTGAACGGCCAGTTAAGAATTTTTCCCCGGTTTTCTCCGGCCACGGCCCATCCGCCACTCAGCTGTGCTCTTCTGCCGGCTTACTTTTTTTTCCCTAAAAGACCTTGCGGGTTTGACCCCCGGCTTCCCGCTCTGCTCACCTAACACAGCCTGATTCCCTTTCCGTCGAAGCAATTGGATTTCCCCCCCCCTTTACGTACACTCATTCTTTTTAGTCCCCTCCCATCATTTTTACATTTCTCTCCGAGCACACCCTTGGGTGCGTTCCCCCCGCGGGAGAGAATCCTTTTCAAATTTTCTGATTCCCCCGTTTTCATCTTTTTTAGCTTCTCTAGTAAGTTTACCTTACGGTCCGTCCCCCTGAATACAGATGCTGTGAGGCTCCCCAATTGCCTGATCCTTTCTTTTTTTCTGATTTATCAAAGCCCACCCTCCCTCCCGGTTTCCCCCCCCTCTAAATGTTGCTTTGCTGGCCCTGGTTTTTGGGTTACACGGTTCGCTCTTTGCCTCAGAACACAAGATAAAGAACCCGTTAATGGGTTTCTCCATAATTTGGTCGTAGTCTCCTTTCACCCCGGTCGCGCACTTCCTTTACGGTGCTTTCTCCTCACAGCATTAAGTTTTTAAGGTTCCGACCTTCCGGTCAAATTTACTCTTTTATACTAACGCAGTTGTGTTTTTCTCCCTGACGTATTGTGACCCGGAATTCAGGTTGCCCAACAGTGCACTTCCTAAAATCTTTCCTTGTCTTCCCAGAACGGTGCTCTCCACCGTTATGGGTTTTGATTCGAGACAAGACCCTTCTTGCCCCCTGTTCAGCTTCGGTCTCCCTGGGTCCTTCCCCTTCCCTGTCAATAGAACCGTTTTCCAACCCTTTTCCTTTCCCCGGGGTCCGCGCGTACTTCAATGGACAAGTGTCTCAGTGTGTTTTCTGTTCTACAGGTGTGCTTTGCCTCCATCCCCCTTCCCTTCGCCACTGGGGGAAGCCAGCATCTGTTTGATTCCCGGGTTTTTTTCGACACCGCGTCTCCCTGGAAGAGATCAATGATCTCCCCTTCCTGTGTGCGGTTGCGCCGAATTGGTCCGAGGTTCTCTCTTGCTTTTCGCAAACTGCTTAGTCATGGATTTGTTCGAATTTCGTGGTGCTCTATCTCTACCACAGGGTTTGGCTGCTTTTTCCGAAGAACTGGACCTGGCGTTTTCCTTCTCAGGGCCCTGAGGGCCGGAGTGTGCTCCCAGCCCGTCTTTTGTTTTTCCCCTGGTAAACACCCCCCTTCAACCCGGCGACCTGAATTTCTGTCACATTGGGCGTTTGTTCTTTTTTACCGACCGTGAACCTAGCCTCAGTTGCCCTTCTTTCTATTCGGCGCCCTCTCTTCTTTCCCGGAAAGTTTATGTGGTTTCCATTCTTTTCTTTCTTCCATGGCTTACTAGAGCTGCTTGACACCTGAGTCATCCCCCCCACCCCCTTGCCCACCTTCTCTCTATGGCGACTCCTGTTCCCCACATATGGTAGGAACTTCGTTCGTAAATCTAGGTCCTTGCTTTCCCTTTCCCCCTTGCCCATTAACATGAACCCAAATTTTTTCTTGTTTTTCCCGGTTTTCGATCTTTTTTCCTGACTTTGCTGTTGCAGCTCCTCTATGTCACAATTGCCTTCTCTCAACTTTCTCGGGGAACCGCCGTCTTTCCCCTCCGTCTCAATTATTTTTCCTCATCCTTGCCTCAAAAAGATTGTGTTACTTTTTTTCTTTGCTTCCCTAAACCCTTTTTAACGTCCCCCCCAAGACAACTTCCAAGTTGCATCCCCCGCTCTCCATCTCTACCCCACCTTATCCACACCCGTCCACTCCCCACCCACCCACCCCTCCCTACCTTCACTTTCGCATCCCCCCTACCCCAACCCCCCCCCACACCACTCTCTCCTCCTCCTCTCCCTCACACATGGTACCGCACTAACTCTCCCTACCCCTCCTTCTAAGCCCTCCCCGCCGCCCCCCCTATCATTCCCCAAGTTTAGCCCCATCCTAAATAGAAGATGCCTCAGGAGAACACTTTAATTTACTTTTTTCTCGATTCTCCTTTTTTGTTTGCCCTTTTGTAAGCGTTTTTGGAGTGTAGGACGTTTTAACCTCCCCGTTGGGTTTTGAAATCGGACTGGTTCCCCTATTCCCGGCCCTCAAGTTCCTATTGATATCCTATTTGATCTGAATGTCGTTTCTTTATGATCCCCTATCATCCCGGTTTCATGGTGCCGTAACCCCAGGATTGTTCCTGTCTTAGACTTTCCCGGAAAATGAAAGCCGAGATCCACTTTTTTTCCCCTTGATTTTACTCCCCAGAAGTCCTCCACCATGTGTTAATTTTCGTGCCCCTAGACCCCGGATTTTAAGAAGTTCTTCTCGTAGCATGACCCACCCAGCCCCGCAGTCGAGTAGCTTTTCCTTTTCCCCTTTAAGAATTCGGTCTCTCCCGGCTTTTCCCCAGACAATGGGTTTAACTCTAGACCCGGCGACACCTTTCTTGCCAGGGTGCCTTTTGGATGTTTGTTCTCTTTCCTGCCTTGCCCTGACCCCCCCCTTTTTTTTTCGCTTCAGGATTCGGAGCCCCCCCCCCCCATTCCCTAGTACGCTAGTACTTTTTTTCCCCCAAATTGCCCCCTCAACTTGGGGCCCCGACTGACTCAATACAATAAGGGATATTTTTTGGCCAACCTCCTTGATTAACTAATCCACACCTTTCCCGCGTCCCACAACTCCCCCTTCGGATTTCCCTTTTTTGGAAAACCAGGGTGTTCCCTGGCCTTCCCCTTTTCACAAATATTTTTTTGAAGTGTTCCCTCGGTCTTTTCTTGTTTGTCTTTTCCCTTCCATGTTTTTCCTCTTAGAACACCACCCTTTGTCTCGGCTTGATGGGAGATGGCAGGCCGATCCTTCTTCGTTGTTTGCGGTTTGGAAGTCGTTTTTGGGGTCCCCCGATCAGGAGTTGTTTTTTTGCCCGATTCTTCCTCTGCTGTCCGAGGGAGCCTTTGTCCCCCCCCCGTTGGTCGTTGTCACGTACTCCCCTTTTTTTGGTCTCCCATCTTTCAACACCCTCTTACCAGGTTTCGGTTTTTCAGAGGCTCCCCCCCCCTTTTCCTCCTTTTCCCCTCCCCAATTTTTTGCGGGGCCCATTTGTTTTTCCCTTCACAATCCCCCGTGTGCGTCGTCAGCCCTTTCTGGATTTTCTGGACCCCCCCCTCGCTTTCCCCCCCCCGCCCCCGCCCGCCCCCCCCCCATACGAGTCTTTCAAGTACAACTTAATTTTCCCCTTTTTTCGACCCCCCTTCCAATCCCCCCTTTTTTCTAATTTTTGGACCTTCCCCTATAGCAAAATTCATCACTGAGTCCCCCCTTGCGATTATTCGCCGGCCTTGTTTTTTCCCCTTTTCCACGCATTCTGATTTTCCCCCCTTGTGAATTCCTTTTGGCCCCTGCAACACTTATTGCTTTTTTCTTTTTCACTCGTCATTCTTAACAATCGGCCAGAGCATTCCTTTCCTCTGTCTTGTTTTTTTTTTCAAGACCCCATGCGTAGGGCGGTGAATTGGTTTCCGATTCCCTTCTTATCGGTGCCGTTGTTTGTTCGTGGCCCCCCCTAGTTTTGTTAGTGCCTTCTGTTCTCCTCGACTTCTATCCTGAAGTGTCCCGTGGTTTCTCTTTCCCCCTGCATTCCCGTTCGGTAATTTGATCGCTCTTTGACTTTCTTCCCTCTTTTCCTGCCGCTTTTTTGACCCCCCCCTGTGAGTTTTCTTCCTTACGGTGCTGGGTCCCCTTCCTCGAGATGGTACTCTCTTTTCTCGTCATACCTTCTTCTCCTTTAACCGAACTGATCTCTCTCTGTCCCATCCTGCATAATTTCTCTTGGGACCCCCTTACTTTTTAGTTTATGGTCTTCGGCCAATTTCCTTTCCAACTGGTCTTCGTGCCGTCCAGGCACTCCGCTTCTTTCTTTTTCGACCCCCCGGCTAACAGCTGTTTGGATTTACACGTGAGCACATAATGGATCCCTCTCTGTCCTCTGGAACTCTTGGACGTTTTACCTTGTTTGTTTTTTTTTTTTTCTTTGGTCGCTGTTTTAGCGAAGAAGAGCACCCGCCGCTTTGTCAATCGTGCCTGTCGGTACGCGGCGGGGCGTCTACCCTTTTTTTTTCCTGATCAGCCTTTTACCCCTCGGTTTTCCCTTTTCCCCTGTTTTTGGGCTTCCCCCCCTTTCCTCCGTCACCACCCCCCCCCCCAAGCTTTTATCACCTCATGGACCAACGCTCATGTCCTCACACCTAAAACTTTTTCTGATCTGCGTGGTGGACCGTTGTGTGGAGCCTCTGTCTTTTACACATCCTGGAACTGTGCTTCTGCTTTTTTTTCCCCCAGCGCATTCCTCTGTCTTCCCTTGGTCCCTCTTGAGTGTCCCTCTACAGTTGCTTTTTTCCTTTGCTTCTTTCAAGGGGAGGGCCGTGCCCTTAGTGCCCCCCCTGCAGGGACTTACTTATTCATGTCCTGGTGCTAGCATTTTTCCTTCTTCTTTCTCGTGATGTGCTGGATCCCCCCCCCCCCTTTTCAGCAAGATCCGGGGCTCCCCCCCCCGTTCCGATGGTTGTCTTGTTCCTTGCGAGGCAGCTTTTCTCCGTTGGCTATGTGTTTAGTTATTTCTGGCACCTTTTCCCTTTCGCGAGTGTCTTTTTTTTTCCCCCCTTCCCAACGCGTCCCACACGAGTGATTTGGTGATTCGGTCTTTCTTTGCTCCGGCCCGCAGCTAACCACCCCCCGCCCCTTCCCTGAGGTCAAACATCATCCTCTGGTTTCTTTTTTTCCTTTATGTGCTTCCGGTCTGTTCGTCTGGATTTCTTCACTATGTCTCCACTAAGCCTGGCTTTTTTGCAGCTGCCCCTACCCTGGAACGTCAACTTGGTCTCTCGGCGGACAGCTCCTAACAGAAGACTCGCGCCATCAGCCTGCCAGCATTGATCAGGCACCCCCCTCTTGATGTGTCCCCCGAGTGGCGTCTCCCCTTTCCCCGACTCTCTACGATACCTAGTTTGACTTTCCCCCGCCCACACCCCTTTTTCTCTTGTCTGACAACGTTTTCCGTCCGTTTGCCCGTTGCGGTCGAGCTCACATCTTTAGGGGAGTTCGGCTGACCGGCCCTCCTCCTTCATTCTCTCATGCCCCCTTTTCTTCTTTCCCAAGTTTGACCGGCCAACGGCCCTTTTCTACGAAGACTTTCGGGCCCTTTCTTTCCCCTGCGGGCCTTTGTCGAGTCTCTCTCATCTCTTCAGTTTAAGCCTATGGGTCTTACCATGGATCCGTCTGTTTCTGTTTTTTTCTTCCCCTGCCCCAGTGGGCCTTTGTCTCACCCCTCGTTGCGGCGTTTGAAAAGTGTTTTTTTTTTTTTTTTTTTCTTTTTTTTTTCTAAATACGAAGTCTCCCGTTGCATTTTCCTTTTTTGGGTCCTTTTTCCTGATGGTTACTCCCCCCTAATCGAGGTCTTTGATCCCGGCGTTTTTATGTTTTCCGCAGCACACCGCCGGCGTTTGCCACGGTCTTCTGTTTAATGTAAACGTGGGCCCTTGCTCCCACGTTTGAGACCTTCTCGTCCTGCCTTTTTTTGCCCGTCCCGGTGCCTTTCCCTTTGACTTTTACGGGGCTTGAATTTTCTAGACTTTCGTTTCGGCGGAAACCCCCCAAACCGTCTTCCCCCGGCAACTGTTGCGCGCTCTCTCTGTTCCTTGTTCCCCACAATAAGTCTTCTAGTCTTCCCGTTTCTGAAGTGGTTTTCCTAGAGTCGGCATTTTTCTTTCGTTCGGATGTGCTCGGATTTTTCCCTTGAATCCCTCTAGTGGTCCTTTTTCCGCCTGGGGCGGTGATCTTGCCGGACCTACTCTCTGCGTTCGTTCTTTTTTCCTTGACGTAGTTTTTTTAATTGTAGAGTTCAGCCCTTTTTGAAGTATGGCCGTGTATTGGTCCTTAACCGTCTCCGGGTTTTCCCTTTGGAGGCTGTAAGTATTGGGAGCCTGCAGGGGTCGTTTTCAATGTCCCCGGGCTATGTAAAATGCGTCGCCTCCTGTCGTGAAGGTCAAGCATTTAAGTACACACCTCCCTCTCAGTCTAGGCCGTCGTAGCTCCCTGAGAAGGTCTTTCTTTTTCTGTCTGTTTTTGCAATGCGACTCGGAGTTGTAGCCTCTGTAACCTTGTTCCTCAATTTCCTTAGATTTTTGTTCTGGACACAGAAGCGGAGATAGGGGCCAAACTCCTGCAATTTTGTCCTCTCATTTTTTGTTGAGTCTCCTACCAAAACACAGCTGCTTTCATCCGTTCTGCCGTCCAGGTTCTTGTCAGCTACGGTGACGGGGTCGGGGTCCTTCTCTTTTTTTAACTTGTGTGGTGTTTTTTTTGACCCCCCTACTTCCCCGGCGTTGTCTTTTCCCTATGCCTGGCGGTGGAATTATGCCTGGTTTCAATCTGACCCCCTGTATCTCGCCTTGTACTCAATATACCGCCCTGATTGCCTTTTTACTCATCCTTAGCTCCCCAAAGTATTCGGCCAACCTTTTTACCTCGAACTGCTTTTTGCGGTTTTCCCCCGGCTCTGGCTGTCCTGCACGCCCCTTTTTGTGCTGTGGCCATTTTTGTGAAGCCGATGACCGCGTCTGTCTGAAATTCGATTTTCCGACTTTACTTTTTTGCCTCCGCCAGTCGCGGTTATTTTGTTATTTTTTTCTCTCGATGCGCCCCAGACCTGGTGTGAATTTTCTCTCGCCTCAAAAGGCTTCCCCTTTTCTCGTTCTCGCCTTAGGTTCGAGGCCGTCCTCCCCTGTCCCCTCTTGGGTCTTCCAGAACGTCCGCAGTTCTTCACCCCACATCGGCATTATCCTCCCTTCATTGAGAGTGAGTACCCGCCCAGTCCCCTCCAACGCTGTTCAAGTATACCTTCCCCTAGGGCAATTTTACGTTAATGTTAATTGAAAGAAGATTGGCCCCCCTGAAGCAGGCGTGCCTTTTTTGTTTGTCCCCTTTCCCCATAGCGGTTCACCCCCCCATCCCGGTCAGTCCCCCCTGGCACACTTTGGTTTTTCTCGCGCTATTTTCTACGCGGAGAGTATCCCCCTTCGGAGCCCGCAAACGAAGAGTCTTTTTTTCTGCCCTTTGTCTTTTGTGAGTTGGCGCCAGCCCCTACTGCCTTTTGAGTGCCACCTTAAGTAAGCATATAGAACTCGCAGATGGACCCAGTGACCTTCTGACTCCCCCACGCATAGCGTGACTCCCGCCCCCAGGCGGACACCCTTGAGCGCGGGTGCGGTCTCGGATGCGCGCAACCCTTGTACCTCCCTTTGAGTGTTGAACGCGAGTTGGTGTCGAAGTAGAGGGGACCCTTCCATGTAGATTTTTTGATCCCCAGCTCGCTTTCCCCCCCCCGGCATTCAGGAAGCGAGGCCGAGTCTTTCCCCCAACTGAGCTGGGGGGTGTTAACTTTCCTCTGCACAACCAACAGTGTTCCGGAGTCCTTCCTGCATGTAGCCTTCCCGCCTGGTTTCCCTTTTTTAAGGGTTGGCGGTTGCTAGTATGGTTTTTTCGCACGCCTCACCCTTAGTTTTTAGGATTGTCCTTGAGTAGCATGCTGATAAGTCTCGTTATCCTTTTTTTCTTGTTATTGACGCTACTTTTCCCCCCGTAGGATGTTTTGGCCTTCCCCCCCACTCATTGGCGTCAACCGTTCAGTTCATGCCCCCCTCCCGTTCCCAGTTCAACTGCGGAGTGGTTGTCCGAGGTGCCCTGGGTTTTCCCGATGTTTCTTCCTTAAGTCCTCGTTCAATTGTGTTTTGTTCTTGGGATTGATTTTTCGCACCTTGCCCCCCTGCACACCTGATGTAATGTAGGTGGTGTCATCATACAGTTTTTTTCCTTTGGAACCCCAGCCGCCCAGTTTCACCCCCCCCTTTCTTCATCGCCGGACGATATCTTTTTGCAAGCGGTCCGTCGCTTTTTCTCCTCCCTTAGTGTTCTTGCCTCCCTGATAATTTTCGTTGTCCTCCCCCTTTGGATTTTCGGACCAGCCCAGCAATTGGACCTCCACTGTATCATGTATGTCTTCATCTTCAAGTCCCCCTCTTTGTCGCCGCTTTTCTTTCAGGACAAACAGTAATAAGTTTTTGCCATCTAGTATCCACACCATTCTCTCCTTTTGTGTTATTTGACCAGAGAGCAGTTATCCCTGGGTCATCATACCCGATTACCCACTCAAGTAATTCCCCATCCTCCCTTCCAAACCCTTCCTCTCCTTTATATCCCCTCCCAGTGATTTCGGTCTGATTCGTTTGGTCACCAGTCCTGTGAAAGCTTTCTTGCCCCAACCCCATCAACCCCCCACATTTTCCGCCCGCTCAGCCGAGTGCTCTTTGAGTCCTTATTCCTTAGATGTACCTATTTGTGGTCGTCCTTTTTTTTCATGAATCTCCGATTGTATTCTCTACCCCTAATTTTCCCCCCCCTGTGTACGTGTCTGGAATAGCGTCACCCTTGTTTTTTTTCTCTACAGGCCGCCTTTTTCCCCATTCCCGTTTTGTCCTTCTAGGCTTTATTGCATAAATTCCCCCCCTCTTGCGGCCTACAGTTCGTGTGGGATAATATTGTCTTGGCCCCGCCTACGACTTTTATAGCGCCCCCTTCTGGCCCTACGACAACCTTTTTTCATTCTGACCCCTTCGATTAAATCATCCGTTTGTTAACCCAACCAAAAATTTGTAATCTTCCCTCCCCCTGAGATAGTTTTTTTCCTTATATACCGACCTCCATCCTACAAGTTGTTTTGGTCTGGCTTCGGTCCTTTCTTCCGGATATAGAGTTGACGACCTTCTCGTGGAGTGTCAATGACCACCAACTGGGTTGGGTTTCGACCCACTACTTATTCCCATCTTCTATGACCTCGCCCGCCCCCTCCTTTTTTTCTTTTTATGGTGACTCCGGCGTTTCCTTTTTTTTCGAGTTCGCGTTTTCGTGCACCCCCCCCGCCTTAGCTTTCTCGTTCCCCTTTTCTGCTCGAGAGTTGCCAGATGAATTCCTTTGCCCCCTAGACCTTAAACGTGCACCCACGGGAACACTGGTCTACCACAATTGAGCCTTCCCTTGATGACGGTGAACCCCCAACGGAACGCATGAAATCTCCCCTTAAGGTTACATTAAGCGGTTTCTTTTCCTTTTATTTTTATTTCATCTAAACCCCCTCGTTATGGTAGTGCCCCCCATCCCGAGTACTCACCGTACCACCTTATTACCGACCCCTGTGCCCTCTAGTTCTTTGACCCGCCTTTTCTTCGTGGTTGTCCATAGTCAGTCGGTTTGGGTTCTCCTTCGCTGACCCCGGCCATCGTTCTTCTGCGGATAATGGGGCCTTATGCACCTCTTTTTCAATGCCCCGCTTTCTAGCCTTTCTTTTTCTTACGGTCTAGTTCTCTTTTTAAGCCCTGACCCCACACCAATGCGATGTTTTTCTTTTTGGCAACTTTTCTGCCCTGATGGCATCTATTCTCAACGCGTTCTTCACCTCGAGGGTTTGTTGAATTTTCCGATTTTCCGACATCATCCCCCCCACCCATCCCCCAGATTTCTTGAGACTTTTTCCCTTCCACTCCTGCTTTTTTCACCCCACCTTTGACCCTTATAGTGATCTACACTTGTTCCTTTTGCTGAGGTCCTCTTTCGTATTAGGCGACCCGAATGCCTCTGCGTTACCCGGGTTGTTCGAGTTTTTGCCCCACCCCACAATCACACTCCCCCGCTTTATTTGTGGCTGGTTTTTCCCTACCCCCCCTTGTTGCACTCCCCCAGCCCTCCACCCCCCACTTTCCCCTTTTGACTTTTTAACGATTGGTCCTTTTTTTGAAACCCCCCTTGCTAAAACACCCGTCTCATTGACCACCAAATACTCGTCCTTTGATCTCTGTAACCCGTGTTGCTGATAGAGGTGTTCATGTGCTTTCTGTGTGAAAGCAAAGATTCTTGTCCGGAGTCTTCACACCCGGTAAGTTAATGACGGTCTCCTTGAAGTTTGCAAAATTCTCCTCCCTGGCAATTTTTTAAGCCGGTCTTCACCCCTTCACTGACCCCAATCCGATGGAACGTTTGATGATAGGTTTCCAGTTTCCCATCCTGACGAAATTGGACCTTTCTTCTGTCCACCGGTTTCGAACAGAATCATTCTACTGGACTCCGCAGCCCCCAGACCTAGAAGGTGGTGACCAGTCGAACCTGTTCCACAACCAGGTTTTCTCTTCCCCGCTTCGATTTTTCTGCAGTGTTCCCCGTTTTCTACCTTGCGATCTCCCAAATTTCACTCACATGTCCGTTTTTGACGGCTTCCCTTTTACAAGTACACCACTCCCCTGGTTTGCGTGTGAAAAAATCCTTCTTTTTCCTTCCGTCCTTGAGACCATCTACACTACAGCCCGAGTCGCCTGGTTGTCACCGCTTTTCGGCTGAGCGGTTTGAAAAGCCTTGATATGAGGGACACTTCAATCCGAAGGCGTCCGGGGTTCTGGGAGTTTTTAAACCGTCTTTTTACACGGTGTCTTAGGAGTTCCCCTCCCCACCCGATGATGCTCTAGTAGGGGCTCCTTACACAACCTTTTAACCGTGGATTTTCTGTTTCATACCCTCGACGGTCTTATGTGGTTTGACTTGACCTCTGATGAGTTCGTTATATCTTTTCCTTTCCCAAAGATCCTCTGCATTTCCCTACCCCTGCATTGTCTCCCCCTGCCCTTGTCGAGGTGCCCCATTTTTTTTTGCTGTTCCATCCCGGTTTTCACAGCCTCTTAGGTGTCCTGTTTTTTCAGTACATTTGCAGCCTTTACCCTATTTTTCCTCTCTTTGCTGTTTTACACTTTAGACTTGATCCGGCGGTTTTGATGGGTTTTCTCTTTTTCCTACCGCAATACAACATATGGTCCGAGGTGTTTTCTCGGGTCCTGGTATGGCTTGTCCTAACCCCCCCCACGGGAATGTTTTACCGCGTTCCCTAAAAGTTTTTCATTTTTTTCGATGCAGGTCTCCCCCCCCTTTGAGGCTCATTTTTTTTTTCCCTTTGCACCCCAGTAGGTCCCATGCGTGTCACCCCCCATACAGTCTGTTGGTGTCTAGGCACTTTTTTTCTAGCCCCCCCTTATTCCCATGACTGGGATTTTTTTTTTTTATGGCTCTCAGAGCCCCCCCTCCTTTTTTTCTCAGGTTTTCCCAGTAAGTATAGGTTAAGCCCCCGTCCACTTCGCTTCTTTCCTTTTAATTGGTAGATGTGAGAGTTTTTTTCTTTCTTTTTTGTTGCCACTTTTTTGGTGAGCGCCTAAATTCTTTCAATGCCCCCCCTATAGTCCCGATTTGATACGGCTTACCTTTGCTCCCCTGGGTCCTGCCCGTTCTTGTCTTCAGTGGTTTTTTTTTTCCCACGTCATAGTGACAGGCCGTTGTGCATACGTGGCCCTCCCTGTCCACCCTTCCAAGGATTACAAAAACGTGGACAAAACTCCGCATGCACCACGCACCACCCAAAACGCACCTGGTTGCTTCAAGCGCGCTTGACGTTTGCACTCCTTTGTTTCTGGGGTTCATACCCCCCTCAATTTTTGTGGGGTTGGGAGCTTACCCATTTCTCCCACCTTTTTTAATTTTCCCCCTTCTGTAAAATGTCATGTCCACTTTTTGGCTGACCTACTATCTATTTCCGCCACCCCACTTTGTTTCGAAGGCCAGATCCGTCTGACCCAGCTAAGCCATTCCTCACTCTCGAGCCAGGTTTTTTTCTCTTATCTAACGGTCCCTCCTGTCCGTCCGTCGGAAGTTTTTTATTGGGTCCCCCCGATTCTAATTTTTTCCAATAGGACTGAATTTTTCCTCCGGAGGCCCTTGTCCCTACTTTTCGTTTTATTCGAAAAAAAACTGACCCCCCCCCTTCAAAACACCCCAAAAGCATTTTTTTTCAAAAAACTCTTCTTTTCCCCGTTTCCCGCCCTCAGGCATCCCTACGTCCCCAGCCGGTTGGCGGCCCCCCCCCCCCTTTGACGCTAAGCACCCCCGTTTTTCCCCAAAGTGGCTCCTCCCCCTTCCCCTACTAGGACACTCCCCGTTGGTTGGGGAAGCCCCCCGTTTTGACTTTGTTTCCCCGCGTCACTTTTTTCTCCCCATTCCCCTATCCGACCCCCCCCCTGAGTTTATGGTGCCCCCCACCTTGATCTCAGTCCTGTCACTGTCCTCCCTTGCCTACCGACACTCTTTGCAAGCTTTTTTTTTCCATCCCTCTGAGCCCCACGATTACCGCCTTTCTTGCCCCACCCCGGTTTCCCTTTGAGCGTTTTCATTACCCTCCCCACCCGTTTCCCACCAAAGAAATGAAGGTCTTTGGTTCAAGGCCTCCGCGGCGGGGTGCCAGGTTTCCCTTTCCTCCCCCTTTCCCCATTATCGCTTCTGCACGCCTTTGACTTCTCCCCCATCTCTGTCTTCCTGTTCTTGCTACAAATGTGTTTCCGTTTGTCCCCCACCATTTTCATTTCGAGACTCCCTCCGCCCCGCCCCCCCGGGGCTCCGGCTGTTCCAACAGACTGGGCCGCCCCCGTGTTGCTCTTCTTTTTAGTCCTTCCTATTGAAATTTCCCCCTCCCATTCCTTTCCTCTTCAGTTGTTTGAATTTCTGAAACTATCTCGCTGCACATAGGTTTTTTTTTTGCACTTCCCCTTGTCAAGTATCCCCCCTACACACTTACTCCCCCGTATCCCCTCGTGACACTGAATTGAATGACGATTTTGAAGTCTTGCACAGTCGTTTCTCTCCTCCATCTTTTGCATATTTTTTTTTCTCGACTTGTTACCTGGTCATGATTGTTGATTTTTAGAAACCCTTGAAATCTTTCCCACTTCCTTGTTGACCTTAGGGCCCGAAGCCGGGCCTTGGGAAAGGGTCTCTGATTTGGTTGATTTCTCTACTTCCAAGTTCTTTTCCCGGTTGTTCCCCCTGCATTTTTGCTTTCCTCTAGATATAGTTCCGCGTCTATCACCTTTTTTTCTTTTCATTGCTTCCGGTGCTTCCCTGCCCCTGCCCTAACTTTGGTTTTAATGGCGCCTCCCGCTGTTTGATTTTTCCCTCTGTACACAGGGCTCGTCTTTTCCATTTTTTTGTTCACGCCGTAAATAGTCGTGCCCTCCCCAAGCTTCGATGTCCCCCCCCCCCCCCCACGTTCCGCCGGTTTTGTGCCGCCTCCTGTTTCTTTGTGTACCGCCCCCCGACCAGTTTTCTGGTTTACCTTCTCTTTGGGGGATTTTTACTCGTCCCCCAAACACCCCAATCCCTCCCATTTCTCTTTGATTCGGGAGACTTTCATCCGCTACAGTAAATGCACCTTTGCAATAGATATCGCTGCTTTAGCCTTCCGTCCGACCTCCCCCCCCTCCCCGTACCCCTGGGACATGGCGCGTTCTTCTCTATGCCTCGGGTCAACTGGAAAGTCCTTACCCCGTGTCTCATGAAGCCCCCCTCCCCCGCCATTTTAGCCACGTCGAACGGTTTCCCGCATAGAAAGCCCTTTTTTTGATCGGTAGTGGCTGGCGTCCCCCCCTTTTAAGAACAACCGCGGCTTTGAGTGGAAACCCTCGGTCGTCAGATCCCACGTTTTTTCCACCCCCCCCAATCGTCACCTGGCTTCTCAGTATCCTAAAGCACCTCGTCCTTTCGTTACCCCAAGCAAGATCCCTTTTAGTCGTTGTCCAGAGCTCTCTCCGCCCCACGGTTTCCTAGACCCCCCCCCTGCCGAATTTGGTTTTTGTGGTGTTTAGATTCTTGTGGTAAACTTCTCCCCATCGCGTCTTCCCCACTTGAGTTTCCTTTTTCCTCGTTGGCCCCCTGACTCAGCAAGGGTTTGGTTTTTTTTTCTCCCGTCGCCCCACGATCCCCACTTCGATCACATCATGATTTTGATTCGAACCAGAGCGTGGTTCTTTTCCACCCTCCACTGAGTGCTCCCGTGCTATTTCTTTTTTTTTCGCTTCCCTTTCTCTTGCCCCTCAAATAGACGCGATTACCTCACAAGAGCTTGGTGAACCCTCCCGTGCCCTTTTTTGCTTGCTATAGATTTCTCCAGTTCCCCGTTCCTGCCTCCGCCAAGACCTCTGTCTCCCCCCCTAGAAAGCTTCCCCCCGTCAACAATAACGTTTTTTAGTATCAGTTTCCTGTCCTTGCTCCCCGGGTTTGATGTGCCACCACCAGAGATAGCCTCTTCCTCCAGCACATTTGAGTCTGTTCCGCGCCCCCCTCTGTGTCCTGCTGACTTTTCTTTCTTTTTTGCCCAGGATAATGATAGGTTTTCTTTTTTTGAGACTTTTCAGATCGCGTCTCCTCCGATTCATGACGGCACGATTTCCATCACCGCGGTCCCCCTCTTTCCCCCTCTGACCAAGGTTTCCGAGGGATAATCCCCCAAACCTTTAGCTGAGGTCCGTACCACGCTTCCCATGCCTCGCCCAGGCCCCCCGGAAGGGGCTCTTGGGAAGTTGGCCTTAAAAGGCTGCACCCCACTTTTTCCCTCCCGATTTCTGCCCTTCGACCCCACTCCCCCCCCCACCTTTTTGTTGGGAAGTCATGCGTTTTTCCCCCCAATTCCCCCTTGGTTCCCCGAGGAGGTGATGTCTCCCGACGCCGTCTAGGTTCCCTGTTTCCGCCTTATCCTTCCCCCGGCCGATGGTTAGTCTCGGATTTCGCATGTCACCCAAGTTGC
>Ga0179593_1389474_pt1 | contig 15446 bp, 14 predicted proteins | sample CZODoug2_1_08_16_FD_185931 | JGI IMG/M metagenome (GOLD analysis project Ga0179593, IMG submission 185931) | Vadose zone soil fungal communities from Angelo Coast Range Reserve, California, USA - CZODoug2_1_08_16fungal (PacBio error correction) | ecosystem: Environmental > Terrestrial > Soil >... | reverse complement strand
GCACCGCCAGGTCATACTTAACTCCGATCCGCTACAGCTCCCACCGGCTTCGTCCATTCTGCCCGATCCTGATTCGTCTTTTGCCGCCTCTCATTCTAGGTCCCCTTCTCGCGCTTGAGGTTATCCCATTTTTGCTCGATTGTTCGACCGGACCCCTCCGTCCCACGATTCCTTCCTTCTCCGACAAAGTTCATGGTCGGAGGACGAGCACCTTTCTTTTCGCAAGTCCAGCAGGACCATGCAACCACAATTCAGCCCGGCCCACTATTTGGTTCACTCGCTCCCGTTGATCCTCTCCTATCTATTAGTCTGTCCCTATCTTCCTTCCGTTAGAATTTATACTCGCTTACTGTTTTTTGCTGATTTTTTTTGCTCGCCAACTCCCGGCGGAGGCTTCGTGCCTCTAGGGCTCGTTTGCCCACGTTGCCATGTGCCTTTTTATTTGGTTAGCCGTTCTTAGGTATATCGCCATTTGTTCTTGTTTTGAATTCGCCTCGACTCGGCCACTCACTTTTCACTCGGTTTCTCGCCCCCGACCAAGCAGCTGAAATTTTGCGTTCCTTTTTTCCCCCGCTCGCCTTCTCAGCTATTGTTTGCGTTTCTTCCGCGTGTTGTCGTTATAACCTAAATGGTTTACGCAATCAACCGGTGCGCCCCCATCTCTCCCTTTTTAACTCCCTCGCCGCTTTGTTTTTCTCTCTTCTCCCCAGACCCTGTTGTGACTTGTTTTGAATTCTTTTTTTCAGCCCCCTCCCCCGTGCGCCTTCCCAAGGGTCCCCTGCGCAGCACTCGGTGAGCGCCCGGTGCTCCTATTTCATCTTTTATTCGGGCTCACCAACCTGAGGTTTTTACTTTTTCTTCTCTGCCCGTCCGATCTTCTGTGCTAGGCGTAATTTCCCATGTTTTTTTCGCTCCATGGCGCTACTCTCTTTACCCCACCACCACTTTCGTCACATTGCCTCCCTCTGTCTCGAGGTTCTTCTCCCTCCCTTTTCTTTTGCACCTGCAGGAGTCCCCGCTTGGTCGACTAGCCCGCCAGGCACCCTTTGTACCGCACGCTTTTTGTATTCACGCAGTTTCTTCCTTTATTCCCGTCGCCAATTGATTCTGCGTTCCAACTGACCGCGACCCGTCCTTTACTGGGTTTGCCAAGTGCTCTTATGGATCTTTTGATGGTCTTTGAGTTTCGGTTTTTTTTCAAGAAACCCCCATTTTATTTGCTTTTTTAACTTTTTCTGTCGGATTTTCGGCCGAAATTTTTTTGTGATTTCTTTTTCCGGTCAACAAACCCCCCTTCCTCCTCTTGACTTGGCTTCTTCCTGCACCAGTCCAACATGATTCCGTACTTTTCCCCTTTGCGCTTTTACTTTCCCCCGGGGTTTCCCCTCTTCCCTGCACTCCCCTCCATTAAGTATTGTACATTTCTTGCAGTCTCATACCCGAACCACCTTCCCTTTCTTGTTGTTCGACGCGCGAACTCTTTTTTTTGTCGGAGTCCTATGGCGGATACTTCGCTTCGGTTTGCCGCAAGGCGGAACTTTCTCCTTTTTCCTATGGCCTTCGTTTCATTGCATTTACACGCTGCATCCTGCCCAGGTGATACTGCCGGTCAATGGGCCCCTAGTCTTTGGTATTCGAAACGGCAATACCCTCTCTTCCGTCACCTCGCATTCTCTGTTTTACCAATCCCGCCGCGACCGCCCCCCCGCGTTTTTGACCCTTTCTTGCTCGCTTCGGCCTCTTTTTTCACAAGAGTTCCACTTGTTACGATCTTTCCCTTCATTTTTCCCTTTTTTTTTCCGTTCATTCTCCATTCCAGGTAAGCCCCTCATATCCCTTTTTTCTCATGCACACAGTCCCTTTTTTCTCTGTTCCATGAGGTTAGCTTCCTAGCCAGATTTTTCCCTCTTGGTCACGCGCCCGAGTTCTTTTTCCCTTCGTTAATTTGTTTCCGACTTCCGCACGTTCAAATGTGCCCCTCTTCTCGCGCCGGTGAAGCTTGTGCCTGTCGGTCGCGCGGTAAGAGCCCCTGACTCTTCGTCGTCCCGGCGTCGATCTCTTTTTTTGCCGTGTTTTGGGGTATCCGAAGAGGCCACCATTGCCGCTTACTCGAAGTCAAATTGGTGTCTTGCTATGATAGACGTTTGATTTCCTTCCTCGTAATTCGACACCCAAGCCAGTTTTTTTTTTGATCACCTCCCCCGGTAGTGCGACACGACAATCCCTCAGCAAAATCCTGGTCCCACACTCTTCATGCGATCTCTGTACCGGTGGTTGGTATTTCTTCGTTTCAGAACAGCAAGCCCCAATTGTTTTGCCTTTTTCGCTCCCCTCTTGCGCAGTTTGTTGTACCTTGCGTTTTTCTCCATATGTCCTTACACGACCCAGGCCACTAGTTTCTTCTTAATTGCGATACGATTACAAGTGTTTTTTTTTTTCTCGTCCTTTCTTGGTCGGGTCCCGATTTTGACCTTGTCCCTTCCCCCAAGTTTCTTTATCTTTTACAATTTTGCGTTTTCTCTGGCTTCCTCGCCGTGAGGGTTTCAGACGCCGGCGCACCCCATTAGTTGGTCAATGTGGTCTTTTGGGGAAGTGCCTCCCTCTCCAGCCTTTCCAGGCGATTCAAAGGCCATTTTTTTAGACAGCCTCCGCGCACCCCTAGCTAGCACGCTGCGGTCAGACCAGACTTCGCGGTTTGACAGAAAAATGCCTATTCCCCCACGGTGCTGTCATTTTTTTCTCTTTTACCCGATGCAGTTCTTAATTTTGTCTGGTTTTTAATTGGTGCGGCGTGGATGCAGCAGAAGCGCTTTCCGAACGTCGATTTCCCGTCAATGGTACTTTGGAACCGACCGTTTTCGCCTTCCAAAAACGTAATTTCCTGGTACCTCTCTGTTCTTTTCCGTGCTTTACGTGCTTTGCTTTTTTGTTTTTCTTCCGATTCCTCCTCGTTGTTTTTTTTGTTTCTCTGCCCATTCGAGAAGCGGCCTCCGATTGCCCCCGGTGTGTGCCAACTAACGCCCCCCTTTTTTTCGTACACACTCACTGCCGACTCTCTTTTCGGTATTGCCACGCGCCGCATATTTTGATTTTCCGAGATCACTCCTTTATGACACGTTCACGGCATTCCGCCACCACTTCCCTTTTTCCTGCTTTACTGTGCGGACTTGTTACGCTCGTTTCTTATCATACGTGCCAGCCTGTCTTTTTCTTCAATTCACGGCCGCAAGCACTTTTTTTTTTCGGGTGACGCGTTTGCGGTCTACGCCCTTTGCTCTTTTCGTTAATCTTGCACACCTTCTTTTGAGTCTTTCTCTGGAGCAGATTTTTACCCCTTTTTTCATTTTCCATTTACTTACTGAACACCTTTGACTTTGATCGGTCAGCTTGCTTCTGCTTTTGCTTCAACCTGCACTTCGCTTGCCGGCAATGCCTCCCTCCTTTGCTCCAACATTAGGTCTCTTTCCTTGGTATGCGTTTTGGCAATCTTTGGTCTCGGGGGACAACGAACTACTGCTCCTTTGACCACGCTACCGCGCCCACTGGTCCTCTCTGCTTCACCTGTCGATTTTTCTTCCCTTACCGTTCCTATTTAAGTTGTCGGCCGTGCCTTTCTCGACTCACTCTCGTCCGTTGTTCCTCGGTTTGCCCCACTTTCTTTAGACCCAACATCTGGACTTTCCCTCATGGCCTTTTGACCCCTTCTTCTGAGCAGTTGGTGACTGGTCTTTTGTTGTTTCACGTCAGTTGCCACTACAATCTCGTGGCCCTTACGCATGCCTTTCCTTGTTTCACCGGTCCCCCTTTACGTTTTGCCATATCCTGGCGTCATTTTTTCTTTCGACGTCGGAGTGGGCAGCGTCGCCAAAACACGCCACTACGCTTTGCCTCGCGCCCGCGTATATCACCTTTTCCTTCCACTGTTCCCACCCCTCGCACACCGTGTTTTCTTTTTACTTGATCGGATTGTACCTTCTCAAGTACGTACGCGTCGCTCGTTCGCCGCGCGATCGCTCCTTGCTTCCCTCGCTCTTTTTTCTCCCCTGCTCCCCTACACACTGCTTGCATGCGTTTTTTTCCGCATTTCTCGCCCTGGCAACCTCCCGGTAATGTTTTCTGTTATCTTCCCGCCACTTTTCTGCGGCCAATGAGTCCTGGTCTCCTTTTGCTAAGGTTTTGGTCCCCGTTTGCGATTTTCCGGTAAATTGCCTTGTTCCGTTCTCTCACGCTTACCGCGCCCCCCTATGTGCGTCATGTCTGCGGCCTGCTTTTTAGTTGATTTTAGCGCCCCCAGTTTTTCCCTTTTTTTGCCGACGCACGCTCGCCGCAATGACCCACGTTACGGATCCTCATTCGCGGATTCGGCCACTCACTTTCTTTCCCCTGATTTCCCTTGATCCGTAGGGATCCGTCTTAACGGTCTTCACCTCGCAGTCAGGGTGCGAGTGAATCCCCCGGCCCGGTCCTGCAACCTTTGCTATCCGCCAACGACTGCGTCCACCTCCCCCGATTTCTGCCCATAACTTTTCCCCCCTCCTCTTTTTCTTCTAGTATCACAAGGCTTGAGTTTACTACATAGCTTTGGTGGTGTTATGAACCACGGCCCGTGCTCTCTCTTGCACGTGCCGTCGACAACCGCGCACATGTAGGCGCGACTCTCTTGCTCCCCTCCCGCGCAGCCGCTCAGAAGTGAACATCACAACAGGCAGTTCCGGCTTCTTTTTCTCTATTCTTTAGGTACCCACTTTTGACGGGTCCCAGACTTCACAATCGACTACACATCGCTCCACAAGTAGTCCTGGCGGTTATCGTCGCCAATATCTGTCCCTTTTGCTTTTTTTTTTCCCTCGATTATTGCGCCCGTTCCTCCGGTCCCGAACACTGTTTTGCGCTTTGTTTGTTTACCGCGGCGAGTTCCGTCTCGAGCGTTATTATTGTCCGACCTTTTCATCCTTCTTCTTTTCTCTTGTGTCGACCTCCTCAAATCGGCCAACCTTCTTTGTTTTTTGTCGCCAGTTTCCTTTCGACCCCGCCAGTCCTCGCCGCACGATGCTTGGCTTTTCTCTACCGCTTTATATCTCTCCTCGCAGCTTGTGTCGCTGTATAACTGATTTTTCCCTTTTTCCCCAATTCCACCAGTGCGTGGTGAGAGCCCCCCCTTTTCCTTTTCCCTTCCTCCGGTGTTTGTGTGCAGAGAGCCACCACTGCCCCTGGGACCAGCGCTCCCCCCTAATTTCTTTCACAGCGTTTTACGATTTTACCCTTTCCTCACAGTGAGAGTCAAGGCGCACAATTCCGTCCCTTGCTCCCTTCGGGCACACCGGAGCAGCGAACCGCTCTTGAGCTGTTAGCGTTTCCGCGTCTTACAAAAAAAGAGGTGTGCTGTGATATTTTTGTGGACATATTCGGAGGATTTACTTTTTGCTCGCCTTCTTTTCCATTTTCACCACACCTCTTCCCGATGACGTCCCCATGGCTAATCTCCGGGCAGATTCTCGTACCCCCGATGATCACTAAACCAGTCTCCGGTATAACGTAGCCCTGAAGTTTACTATTTTTTTCACCCGTGCAGATATTTTGGATGTTTTCCCTACGATCTTCTCCTCTGCTGCACCGGCAGTGACGCCTCTTTTACCCAGAGCAGTTTTACGCGGGACCCTTCAATTGAAGATCGTCTTTACCCGGTCCCCCTTTTCTCCTACAGTTTCTTCGCGCACTGCAGTTGTTCTTTCCTGGTTCTTGCCCTTTTCTTGTTTCAAGAACAAGGCGGCTGCTACCCTTCGCCGAACGCTCTTCCCTGGCCTCCTGTCCAATTTAAACACATTCTCTTCCCCCTTTTCTTCCCAAGCGCTGTTGTTCGGCCCTCTCCCGACGTTATCCGAGTCTCTTTCTCTTACCGGAATAGTTTCCCTTTCCTCCTATTTCTTTTGGAGTCACACTTTTCCGATTCCAGTATTTTCCCGTACATCCTTTTTTCCTCTCTGCAGTCGTTAACTTTGCCCCCTCTTAGCACAATTTTTCTTACTGGATTTTCCCGCCTTGTTTTTTGTTCTCTGTCCTAATTTGACCAATCTTTTTTCTTTCTTTTCCGTTTCTTTTCTCATCTATGTAGTTCCTCTTTCTGCCTACTTTGTTTCAGATTGCGATTTTCCTCTTCCGCCAACTCGGAATTTCCCTTCCCTCGTTCAATGAGTTGTTTGCTCATCTATGGAAGTTTCTTTTCCTCGCTCTTCTGCAGGAATGCTTTCCGACAATTTACTACCCTGACAGAAATCTTTTAGACCCCACATTTTGACAGCCTCAAAGTGTTCGTTTAACTGAACGTTCGGCAAGGCAATACTCTCAACTTAGATACAATTGAACTCTTGGCTCTCGCTTATCTTTAGGTTCTCTCCATACATGGTGTTCAGGGTAAGCGATAAACGATGAAGGTGCGAATATATGCCTTTTTCGGTGTAGTTCCCAGGTCCATTGTACGATGAGACCGATGCTATGTGTCTTTTTTTTTTTTTTTCCCTTTTTTTTTTTCCCCCCTCCTTTGCGTGCCCCCCTCCCCTTTGTCGCAATGTAGATGTCCTGCTGCCGGCCTGCGCTGGTCCTTCCGCCCCCATCTTCCTGGCGAGTTGATTCCGCATACCACTTTTTCATCGGACTTCACAGCGTCTCACGGCTTTTTTTCCGCCTTTTTGCATGGTTCCCGCCCTGCGTCATTCCTTGCCCCTCACCCCTTTATTCGCCGGTTCTTCTTTTTTTCTTTTGATTGTGGTTCTCCTGCGGACCTATGCCCCTATTTCTACATCCCATTGCTGGTATGTAGTGTTTCCTGGCCTTTCAACACCTGTCCCCCTTCCCTTTACGCACACTGCTCTTCTCATTTCCCACTGCTTTTGCTTTTTTTCTCCCCCGTTTTTTTTCCTCCCCTCGAATTTTTGCGGGACAAATTCTTTCTTCAAGCTCTTTAACTTTTTCGGTTGTACTTCGCACGCCCCCCCACTGTTTTTTTTTTTTTCGCCGTCCCCCCCGCTTCCTGTTGCGAGCGTATTCTTTCGTGGGTCCCCTTTTTCTTTGAAACTCTGCTCCTCTCAGACACAGCTTCTCTCTACCTCCACCGCACGAGTCATGTTCTGTGGTTTTTCTTGTTTGTCTCGTTCGCGCTCATTTCTTTTCTTTCCCCGAGACTCGCAGTTATTGTCCCTTACGCATTTCCCCATTACGCTCGCTGTTCCCATTGTTCTGTAGGCTGCACCCCAACCTCACCTCGATCCCCTCCTGTTTCAGAAGTGAGTTTTCCTTCGCACACCCTTTTCGGGTCGACTTTTAATTGGCGCACGCTCCTAGGCCGCCACTTCCGTATGACACACAAGGACCTCTTTCCATTTCTTCATCCGACTCCTGTAAGCCACGCGCTTGTTCCTCATCTCCTTTCACCTCTTCTCCTGCCTGCCCGCACTTTTTGGCCTCCTTTCTTGCCGGACACTGTGGTCAACATTCCTTCCACCTTGCTTCCCCCTTACGCCCACAAGATTCCTTGTTCTTACTTTCTCAACTCGGCGTGGCACCCCGCGGATGCGCCGGACAGAGCCAAGTTTCCCCGCTGTCTTAATTTTGCCGATTCCTTTTTCCCCTCCCTCCCCTCGTTTTCTTCTGCCTTTTTCTTATTGGAGGTAGTTGTTCCCCTTCGCGCGTCTTTGTTTGGTGTTTTTGTCTCTCCAGAATTTCTCTTTACTATTTCCTCCCCCGTTTTTTGTGTCTTCCTCCCATTTGTACGAGATATGGACCCCTCTTTCCCTCTTCCTCTCCCCCAACATTGTCCTCCGAGCGCAATTCTTTATTTTCTCCTTTTTCTGCTCTTTTTTCACTCTTTTAGGCACTAGTGCAAGCGCCATGAGCATCTTGCTCCTTTTGCATTTTATTCCTCCCCCCCCCCCACTTCTTCTCTAGCTTCCTTATTTCTCGACCGTTTAGGCGGCATCTCTTTCTCACACCCCTTTGTATATTTTACTTTTCCGGCCGCATTTTTTTTTTTTTTTCCGCTTATGTGCTTTACTTTTTTATTTCTCCTTGTCCACTCTTTTCTTTTTTGTGATGGTCAGGTCCTCTTCTCCGGATCCCTCGATCGGTTCACTTTATTTATCGCCTTTCCGGCTCCTTTCCCCCTACCCCACAATGACCAACTGCTTTCCTTTTATGTTTTCCTCGCTTTTTCCTCAACGGTTTCCTGTAGAGAACCTCTTTATTTTTTTCATTACCCCTGCACCCCTCTTCCCTTTTCTGGGTGTTTTTCGGATTATTGCATGTAAGTCGCCGGGCGCTTGACGAGCTTAAAATTCCTTCCCTTTTCCTTTCTCTCTTTCTTTTGCACGATATGTTTTTGAGTCCTCTCCTCAATCTTCAGGCCATTGCTGCTTTACGCTCGCCCTGCTGTTCCTCGTCCTTTTCCTAACTTGTTGCTTCTCCTTTACTCCCCCCCCCCCTTCCTGGACCTTCTGCTAGTCTCCGTCCCCCTTGCGTTCCTTCATTGACTTCCGACGTCGAGCCGGTTGTTTTTCCCCCTCCCCTTCCTTGCATTAAACTCCGCTGCGTTCCTAATTTGCTTTGTGGTTTCTTCCCCCTTCGTGCCCAACTTGCTGTGTTACTGACTTTCCTTTTGCCTTTTTTTTCCCCTTTTTCTTTTTCGGCGCCCCTCTTTTTAATTCCCCCTTTTTCTCAGCTCGCAGCAGACTGGCCCCTTATTCGGTTTCACCTCCCCATCACATTTTTTTACGCACTTGCAACGTGTGCGCGATTTCGCTTTTTTCGGACTTGTCTCCTCCCTTAACCCTCTGGCCCCTTCCAAAACTCACCCCCCCACTTTGTCATAATAGTTTTGTTGGCAACTTTTAGCCATTCGACGCGCGTTTTCATCTCCTTCTTTTGCGTTTCGCCACTCTCCCTTTGTTCTTTACTTTTCGTCAGTCCTTTCCTACCTTCGTTTCCCCGTCCTTCGCTTTCCTTGGTTTGCGTGTGACCGGTGATGCCGTATTTCCACCTGCCCCCAATTGATTTTTCTCCCTTTATCGAATCCCCGGCAATCTCCTTTCATTGCTATGTATTCCTCAGCCCCCTTCTTGGCCGCCACCCGACAGTTTTTGCCCCCCCACCGCTGTGTCGGTTTGCTTGTAGTCACCCCTCCACACCTCTCTACTGATTTTCCCGCGGTTCATTGGAGGTTTCGGTGAAGTCTCCCTAAGACTCCGCTCTTTTCCCGCTTCATAGTGCACTGTTTACACCGCCTCACTCCTGCTTTTTTGCTGGGTTCTCCCCTCTTCGCTTTTCTGTCCCTCCATTTTTTTTTTTTTTTTTTTTTGGCCCATTCCCAACTTCCTCGATCAGCCGTTCTCCCTCGCAACACCGATGCGCCCCGCTCTCACCTTTTCATTTTCACTTTTTTCGATCAAACTACGCTCCATTATGCATCTTTCCTCTTATCCGCCATAGATCGATACGCTCGATGCCCGCTATTGGACTAAATCCTCTCTTTGTCTGCTTTTTGCTCCTGAGTTCCCTCTTCTCTTTTCCCCCCTGCATCTTGTTCTTCCCCACGCTTGGGCCATGGGCCGATTCTTTTCTTGCTGACGATTGATTTCGGCTTAGCCTACCCCCCAGTTTTTCGTGAGCCGCCCCCTGTACGTTTGCAACCCCCCACCTTCCTCTCCGCCCACTATCTTATCAATTTTTACTAGCAGCGGCCCCCTGTTTCCATTTGCTACCTCCGATTCTTACTTTCCCCCTTTAGATATGAGAAGGTGCTTCATCCGGCTGCGCCATCGCGAAATAGTTTATCCTCCATGTTGCTCTCGTTTCATTGCTTTTTGCTCCATTTTTTTCCCTTTTTGATAAACCGTTCCCTGTGATTCCTCGGTTTGCCCCTAAAAATGCCTTTGGCCGATTTGTTGTGGCGCTGTCTTTCTGTTCTCAGCGACTGAAGGCACTCCCCGCCTTTCAGATCTGGGTCTCCGTGCTCTGCCTCCGCTCACCCTTCACCGTACTACTTTTTTGCCTCACGTTCCGTCTACCCCCCTTTTTTTTCATACCTCCGGCCAGGATTCTCACTATTCTTTTTCCATCCTTCTTTCTGTTAGTTTTGGCCTGATGCGCCAAGCCCACGATCGTGTCCCGCTAACCTATTCAATTTCTGGTCCTCCCCTTGTTCTTGTCTCCCCCCCCTTTCTTTTCATCCTCTTCGTTTTTGATACCCCGACCCCTATGGCGCACTCCTGGTGTAATGGGGACCCCCAACCAAAATCTTAGCGCACACCCAATTTGCCGTTATCCCCGCTCAATTCCACTCTGACGATTCCTCCATGGCGCCACCTGAAGTCCCTGTTTTTTCCTAGATGGTTTTTTCTGGCCCGCGTATCCCCCGCGAAGTTGATGTGGCTTTTTGAGCTTTTTTTTTTCTTCTTTTCCAACAGGGACTACCGATACTGAGGGGTTCCCTTGTTCGCATGGCGACTTTCCTCTCCCAGCAGATCTCTCTTTCTCCAACCTCGCGCATTACCTTTCGCTGTCTTTCCCTTCTTATCTTTCCTCCCGTTTTTGTCTTTTCCGACGACTCATCACGACGTCTATAGTAGGTTCCCCGTCAATTTTTGATTGATCACGAGTTGGAGAATCTTTATTGGAGCCGCACTTTTCGCGATTTGCGATCCCCCTTATCGCCCATTGATCCTGGACCCGCAATTGATCTATTCCCCATATACATTCCCTCCCCCCCCTTTCGGTGCCAAGATGACTCAAGGCCCTGCAGTTGTTCTTCTCCTGGGAAGGATTGCGAGTTTTTTCTCTTTGTTCTTTTCAGGGGTCTTTTCTCGGGATGTTGTGGCGACCGCGCATCAATCGTCATAAGGTCAAAAAACCCTTCCTCCGGAAGTTCGGAAGGAACCTTCTGCGGTGCCCCGCGCATGGCGTCGATCGCCTCGCAGCTTCGCCCTTTATGTCGTCCGCGTTGTCCGCTATTCAAGCCCCTCGTTGCTTTTTTTCGGACTCCTCGAGATTTTCAGCCTGCAGTCGTTTAACCGAACCTTTTTGCCACGTGTGAGGACGCATCTTTTCCCAATGCTGTCCCCCCTTTCTGGTTCGGATTCCCCCCTATCCGCCGGCGGCCTTCCATTATTCGTGCATGCCTTAGCATTCGGCCTTCCGCACTGAGTGTCTCAGCTTGAGGTTGCGACTTCGCCGGACCATCCATGACCCCCCCCTCATTGCCTAATGTTGTAACCGATCCTAGTCCCAACCGACCCAAGGTTTTTTTTCCCCTTCTTTGTGGGAAAGCACCATTCCCTCTTAAATGTTGTTTTATGGCTTTTCGCTGCGATCTCCTCCATCTTTTTTGATAACGGCCGACGATGTTTCTACGACGAACTGCTCTGTGGAGCTTTCCCTATGATTTTCTCACTGAGCCACCCCGTTTGTTTTCGTCGCTTCGGCCTTCTTGTTGCCGCAAACTTGCCAGCTTTGTCCTTTTTTTTTCCTCTGCTGCTTTCCCTGTTCCGCTGGCGCCGTGCGAACGGAGACCGCGTAGTTTTCCTCGCTGGTTTTTGGCTACGGCTTGCGCACTCTGCGCCTTTCGAAGACCCAGCTTGGTAGTTCTTGATCGGCGAATGACTGTCATTCCTCCTGCCTCGCCTCTGAACCGTTCTTCTTTTGTACAAATGACTTTTGTTCCTGCACCCTTCCCACAGCCCTTCATCTTGTCGACATGTTTTTCTCATCGTTTTTCGCGACCACTCCCAGGTGGCTCTCTTAGAACCCCTTGGCCCGTCTCCGTTCTGTTCTTTTCCGCAGAGTAAGGCTTTTTTAATCCTAGACGGCTTTTTCGGTTGACTCTTTTCCCCTTGAGTATCTTTTTGCTAGTTGCACGGCTGTTCCCACGGTTAACTTTGATGCCCACCACCAACTTCCCGGGCTTGAGCTGTTCCCTTTGCCCCAAACTCCCTCTTTTCTCGAGACTTCCGGCGCAGCACTTTCTTCCTTTTTGGCCCTCCCGGTATTACTGCTTTTCACTTTTATCTTTTGAGCGGCTCTCAGGCGTACCCTGAGCGCTTACGATACCCATGCGCCCTACGTCCCTTTCTAGTCCTCCCCCCAGTTGTTTGATTAGCCCTACATTTTTCCTCCATGTCAGTAAGTCTTTCTTTTTCTTTCTTTTGGACTGGGAACATTCGAATTTTCCGTCCGATTTGAGCGGCCTCCCATCGTCCCGATCTTCAATTTCTCTTTTTTGTTTTCTGGTGTTTCTTCCCCTTCAAGCGCTCCACGAACGCGCTCTCCTGATTCCTTGCGCGCGTTGCAGATTTAATCCCTGTCCCTCTCGCTTCTTTTTTTGTGAGTTTTCTTTGGATTGGTCGATTCTTGTTGCAAGAATATTTTCCTTTGTTGTTTTCGAGAGATCTTGAATCTCTCCTTTTCCCATCCCTAATTGACCCCCCAAGTTCGAAAAGAAGCGCGTTAGATTGTCTGCGCCGCTGTTTTGATGGGCTTCTCTTTCTTCTGCGTTTCCTTTTTCCCGCCCTCCCGTCATGGTCCATTCCCAGAGACGCTTGAACTCTCACTGAATTGCCCCCGTCCGGCTCCGTTTTAATTCTTCTTCGATCCGTCGATGCTTTCCCGTGGAGGACGCTTCCCTCCCCCTTTTTGCGCGCGGTAAAACGTCTGGTATCTTTCGGTCATTTGATCTCCCAATGTTATGGACGACCTATAACCTTGACCAACTCTTTGCTTTTCTTTCGCCGTCTGTTATTCTTTTGCTTTCTCGGATTCAACGTTTTTTTTCCTCACACCCCTTCCATCCTCTCCCGCTTTCCTTCTCTTGCGCCTTTAGTTTATTTGGCAAACGGATGCCGCAGGCGCCTCTTTTACTCGTCACACTTTGTTCTTCTTTCACCTAGTTCGATCGAGGCCATTTTCATCTCCTCCCCTTGATACGAGGTTTCCGATTTCCCTTCGGTTTTTTCTCGCCGCCACCCCTTGTCTCCTTTGTTCCGCTTCGACCACCCCCCTTGACTCGATTCTTTTTTTTTTTGCACACTTTACGAGCTGCTTTGCTCCCCCCCCCCCCCCCCCTATCTAACATCCCCCCCCCCCGACCCCCCCCCCCCTTGACGATTGGACCTGTGTATGGTTATGCTTCGCTCCCCTGTCATTTGATCATTTTTTCCGATCGCTTGTGGCGTGAGGACGGAAACTGAATCCGTTTTACTTCCCGACCTTAGACTACCACAGCCTCCTTTTTCGACTTTTAAAGGCGCGCCCCTTCCTTTACGGCCCCAGCCCCCCACTACCCCTTATACGCCGTCCCCTCTTCCTTCAGGGAGAGGACACCCTTGAATGCACCTCATGCGGACCGACGACCTTCTACGCTGGACTTCGTTTGGAAATTCCCTTCTTGTCCCCTTCCTGCTACGACTTCTTTTAATGATCAGAAGTCACCTCTACCGCTCCTTTAACTTGCCATCTTTGCTTCTTCTACCCCCCCCTTCTTCCTGCGTCTCCACAGTGGCTTGGAGATCCCTTGCCTCGCTAGTCTTCGGCACCTGAAGATAAATTCGGCTTGCCTGCCCCCTGGACAAACAATTGTCCTTCCTCTCCCGGCTCCACGATTTGTTTGCGCTTGCTCCGTCATGGATGTCCCCTTTTTCTTTTCCCCTGAGTTGCTCGACGCGTGCTGCCCGGCCAGTGGCGATGCCCTCGGCTGCTTTGAAATCCACCACTCGTGCTTTCCCATAGGGGACTCGACTCGATCTTCTGAGCCAGTTCTTGGTTCGAGCCCCCCCCATTGCCCCTTTTTGCATATTAACTGTCTTGCCAGCCTTGTCAAGCCGGCTCTCCATGCACTGCGGCGATTGTGTTTGTCCGCAACAGCCACCGTTAGTTGAGTTTCACGCTGTTTGGTTTTGACCGGATCGTTTGTCTGTTTGGGGGGGGTTCCCCCTGCTCGCCGCCATTGTACTGGTCGGCGGTCCCTTGTTTCTTCTCTGCCCCCAGCCGTCAGCCGGCCCTCCCTCTGCCCATTGCTTTTCACCCGAGCATTCCCCCCGCGGTAAGTTTCTTTGATCATTTTCCCATGCTTTTTTTAGCTGCCCATCCTTACTCCGGTCTGGCGGGTTCCTCTTTAGCAGAGTTTCCCCAACCTCTGTTGAGCCTCGCGGTTTACTTCTGCGAATTATCAGTTTCCTATCCACAGTGAAACGTTTCGCATCCCTTTTTTCGTTGTTGTCACGACCTCCTTTTCGCTTTTCTATTCTCCTTCATCGGGCGAGTTTTTTTGACAGAATACTTTCCTTCCATTCGACCTCTTTTTGTGCGTCCTCATCTTGATCCCGCAGCTGCATTTTTTTGCTTTACTTCGGACCCTGAGTCCTCGTTTCAGGCGCCCCTGGCCGTGTCCGCGCGACGTTTCGTCTACCCCTAAATGGTTGCCAATTCAACTTTCGTTTCTACTCCCTTTTGTCCTTCTTTGTTGTTGTGTTTATTTTCCACGCACAGGGGTGAGTCCCTTTCACACCTCATCTTTTAAGCCCGATTCGCTCGATCAATCCCCCCCCCCCCCCCTATACCCCCCTGCGACGAATTTGCTATAGTTCTCGCACCTTTTCATCCTCTCACGATGTCTTTTCGCGTGTTTCACTAAGCGTTTTTCTCATGGATTCTGCCTCAGCGAACGTTCCTTTTTCTCCACAGACCCTGTCGATCTTCACTTCGGCCCTCTTTTCTCCTGGTCACTATTCCGGACCCCTTCGCGAACCACTTTTTCTCTCAACCCTTTTTCTCTCCCCTTTCAGAACTATTTTTTCCTGGGCAGACGCCTCCCCCTCTCCCTTTTCTTCGCCTTCCCTTCTTTTTCTTTTCTCCATTTCTCTTTCTATTTGTACGATTTTTCGCCGTCTTTTTTTCAGGGGATTCCGCAATTGACTTAGTCATTACCGTTTCTTTTGCCCCAAGTGCAGCCTATGTCTGTTTCCGTCTGCGCTTGTGTTCAAGATTCTTTCCTCCCCCCGCAATTTACCTGTTGTCGCCGAATCCCTGACCTCATCTATTCCAACTGCGCTATTTTCTCTTCCCCCAGCGGCGTTGGCGGTGCCCAGCGCATCGCCGTCTATAATGATCTGGCATGGCCCCTATTAGCTTTTTTTCTCAGATCTTTCCTTCTTCAAGTTGTTCTATCTTCCCCAAGGACCGCCAGTCGAGCGGACGCTTTTTTTTTTCCTACTTGGCTATCTCTTGTGGTGTTGCTTTCCAGGCTATGCTTCCCTCTTCTGCCTTCTTGCTCTCCGGCCCTTTTTAGTTCCTTTTCCATTTTCCTAGACGGCATTTGGCATTTGTTTGCTCTGAACCGGCATCCAGCGCGTCTCATTGCAGCCCTCTGGATTTCTCCCCCCTTTTCGTTTTTTACTTTTCATAGGCTT
>Ga0179593_1444426_pt1 | contig 15447 bp, 16 predicted proteins | sample CZODoug2_1_08_16_FD_185931 | JGI IMG/M metagenome (GOLD analysis project Ga0179593, IMG submission 185931) | Vadose zone soil fungal communities from Angelo Coast Range Reserve, California, USA - CZODoug2_1_08_16fungal (PacBio error correction) | ecosystem: Environmental > Terrestrial > Soil >... | reverse complement strand
GTCTTTTCTAGGAAGGCCCCCCCCCGGAACTTCCCTTAGACCCATCCGTGGTCCTTCCCTTCGAATTTGCGTCAATTCATGATAAAATGATAGGTTCCGTTGCTTGCAAGCCCTCCCCTCCGGCTTCAACCCGATCACCCCCTCAACCACTTATCCTTTGAAGACCTGTTCCCTCTTTTGTTTTAATGATGAGGCCGCTGATCCCTTGAATGAGGTTTTTTTCTAGCCCTTTCTCCCCCCTTTACGTGTTACCCCCCCTTTCATTCCCCCAAATCTCCCTCTTCCATCCGACTGCATAGAGGTGTGAGAGCGTAGGAGGCTCCCCTTCGGGTTCCCCCACCGGATGGTAGGTAGTATCTTCCCGGCCTCGTCTGTTCCCAAATAGACCGTACACCTCCATTAACCATCTTTCCCCTTGGCCTCGTCGCGTAGCAGTCCCTGGGCGTGGTTCTGCTCAAGGGGGGTTTCCCCCAACTCGGGATTTGACCCCCTCGCGTGTTTTCTCCCTTGTCCTTCCTTTTTCCAAAGGACCCCCATGCACCACTGTTGTGCCATGCTTTTTGTCTCCGTTTTACGATCTGTTCAGGCTCTGCAGGCTTTCGGTTATACGATCCGCGAGAGACGGATTCCTCCCCAACGAACCCTTCCCTTCCGTGCTCTTGTTCCCATCTTTGCTGGGGACACCCCCCCTATCATCTCGCAGAAAGCTCCAGGTGCCCCGTAGGAGGTCCCCATCGCAGTTCCCCTTGATGCCACCCTTCCCGGTTCCTTCTTTTCGTGGAACATGGCTGTGAGATTTTCAGTGAACGGCTGAAGACTTACCTCTTAGTCCCCCAAACCCCGGGAAGGAGAGGCCGAACGCACTCCTTCCCTCAGAATTCCCACTTGTTCCTTTTTTTCCGCTATCTTGATTGTCCTGTAAACGGGAAACCTTGGCCAATTCAGGCGATCGTTGCTAACCCCATTCTTTCCCCTTCCCCCCTGACAATTTCCTAAGACTTTGGACGTTTTGTTCCCGTACTCATTGATGAATTTTTAGGATAGGGTTAGACCCCAGCAGGCGGTCCCAGTTGGGAAAGTCTTCCCCCTTTTCCATTTTCTTCCCCTATTTTGCCCCGCCGACGTTGTTACGGCCGTGGCGAATGGGAGTTTCGGGGAGCACGCCGTTTGGTCGGTTTGGAAGTCCTTTTCCCTGGCAGGGACTGATTTGTTTGAAATTAAGAGGGCCGTTTTTTTTTCGGCTACTTTCTTTTACTGAAATTGTCTCCACGTGAAGGATGAGGAGTCCGATGGCGAAGCAAAGGGAATCTTTACCCTTCCTAGGAAAGGAAGCCCCCCCCCCCTTGTTTCCTCCTCCCCGTGCAGGTTTTGGCCCTTCGCTCTTTTGACCCACCTTCTTTCCCTGAGTTTGGGTCTCTGTCTAGAAATCTCCACTAATTCCCTGGAAGGCGGAGTTTAGAGGTTCTGGGACCCAAATGGAGAAGCCCCCTTTTATCTTTTCCCGTTGTTTGTTTCTCTCCTTTTATTGGTACGTGGTAGTGCCACGGGAGAAGCGACTGGAAAGAAAGCGCCAAAAATCCATATAAATCTTTCTAGTGGATTCCTATTCTCCTTTAAACAATCCTTCTTTAACGACTGGCGCCCATTATCTAAAAAAAGCGTTTAGTCACCCCAGATGTTAAGTTTTCTCACCGTCTTCGACCTCTAGCCTTCCCTTTCCCCTTACCCTTCCCCTCCGCACCCGTGCCCATTTCGGTCAGTCCCTCCGAAGGCCCAACCTCACATTCTTCTCCGCGGAAATGAGCGCACACGCTCACTGCCAATGGGAGGACCATCCTTCCGCCACCCCCGTTAAAATGCGTCTCTCCCCTCCAGTAACGTGTTTCTGGACAGGGCCTTTATCAAGATTCGCCACGCTTTACGCGCAGGTGGTGCTCTTCTTTTAAAACCAAAAAGCCCGTCCCCGGCCTTTTTTTTCCCCAACTTTCCACCCTTAATTGATTCTCCGGGTTACCACCCCCTATCCGATTCCTGTTGCCGTAAGGCGCGGCTGATAAGTGGTCTTTTTGTCAAGCACGGCCTTTTTCACTGTTCCACGCGGGCCCCGCACGAGCGTTTAGCTCGTTGGCCACCTGATACCCTCGATGTTCTCAGATCATTTTTGTTCCTTTTCTGTTTTCGGCCTCTTTTTTGTCCTTCCTTTCACTCGAACTGGTCTCCCCCGGGGATCCATCCGACTGCGCACTGCATCTCATGAAATACCCGTCCCCGCCTGGCGCTCAGGTTTTCTCCATGGCGTTTTTCACCATAGATTCGCTTCCGCTGGAACCGAGTTGCTATTCATCACTTTGTTACCCCCTCTTGAAAAGTTTCCTTTTTTTTTCCGTTAATTTTCGGATGCTCTATCTTTGCGCTCGAGAGGGGGATACCAAAATCCCCGGATCTTTTGACCGTGTCTTCCCCCGCGCCTTTCTTTTTTTGCTGCCCCCTGCCTTGTCGGGTGGACCTTTTGACAACTATTAATGTACCAGTGGCTCCAATTAGCGAAGGTTCTTTTTCCCCCCCCAGACTTTTGTGTCCCCCCGGTTAGCAAACCTCCCTCCTAGGCGGTTTCTGCCGCTGTGAATTTGGCAAAGTTATGGTGGACGGTTGAACGTTGCTTTTTCCCTTTTTTCGCGAACTCTAGTCGCACACGTTTCTCCCTCTTTTAGCCTTCCTTTTTTTTCCGAGCTCTACGAGAAAACGACGTTTCTTGAGGCCGTTGATAGTGCCCCCCTCTGTCCCCATCGTCCTGAGCCCAGTGCTGACCAATCCTTTTTGTGTGCGCCGGGAAGAATGACACCACTTGGGGACCCCACACGGCTTTTTGCCCCCCCTTTTAGTTGGTTTGCGGCTTCTCTTTCTTCTCCCACGGAAATAAGTTAGGGTTTCTGGCAGTCTTCTATCCAAATAGGGGCAGGTGCGTCGTTTTTTTGAAGATCCTTCCTCCCGATCTTCCTTTTTTTGTTGTCTCTATCTTTATCCTCGCATCGGAGTGCCACCGAGAAACTGTTAGCAAAGTGGCCAATAAAGTACGTCCTGATGCAGTATTCCTAGGCTTCCTCCTCGAGTTCTTTCCATTCCCCCGCCCTTCAACTCCCTAATCCCCCCAAACGACCCGGAAAGAGGCGGGAACCATCTTGGGTGTTGTCTCTTGCCGTGTCCTTTTCTTTTTTTTCCCCAGGAGACTTATGAACTTGGCCTGTTGGGTTGAGTTGCCCCTGGAAAGCAAGACAGTACCTGAGGAGAAATCTTCGCGGTTTTTTCTTCCTCCTCGTAGCTTCTCCTCCTTTCCCCCCCCCCTTGCTGGTCTTTTTGTTTTCAGATTCCGTCCCCCCTCGCGGACAACTTCATGTTGCCGCCTTAGAGTTAGCGGGAGGTTAATGGCTACTTTTGTAAACCCCAGGATGCCCCACCGCTTGATTGACTAGTGTCCGGTTTTTCACGTGCCCCTCCCCCCTCTTTACCGTTGCAGCTCCTCTGTGCTTGCCCGAGGTTCCCCCCTTGTTCTTTGAGGTATGTCGTGTCCTTACCACCCTTCCCCAGTCCGAATGCGCACCGTACGGTTCCCGCCCATGAGACCTGCCCCCCAAGGCCCTCTCAACCTCGGGTTTACCCATTCCTACGTCCTCAGGTGCCATCAGTAGTGTCTACAAATTCTGCAGTGTTCCCCCCCTAAGACTGCTAAAAGGCGAATTCCGGCGTTTTTTTTTCCTTTTCGGTCGCCCCGGGCGGCTGGTTTTGTTTTTTTCCTCTTGTTCTCTCGTCACCCGGTAGCTTTCGAACCACGTCGCCAGCTGCTCTGCGCCAGAACCCCCAGAGAGATTTTTAGTCGTGTTTCCGTTCCTTCTGCTTTTTACTGCGTCCCTTGGCGGCCACTGGCTTGTTTTTTTTAAGAGGGCACGTGCCAGCCCAGTGATGCAGGCAAAAAACTCCTTTGGCCCCCCCGTTTCCCCCGTTTTTTTGTCGAAAAGTCCTTTTGAGTTGGTACAAACCACAGACGCAAACCTCGCGCTCGTACCCGGCATCACCCAAACCCCCCCCCCCAACACCCACCACCAGCACGCTGTAGTGCCGGGTTTTCCTTAAATTAGAAGGGTGGCGAGTGGCAACCCCCTTCTGTTCATGCCCACCTGGTTTTTTCGACTGAATTCGCCAGGCTGGGCTGGTGCGGCGACGGGAGTCCTTTTTTTGTTTTTCTTGTCCCCTCTTAATCTTTTTTAGCCATCTCGTCCGCGGGCGGGAGGGCCCCCCCTCGGGGGTAAGCGTGCCGGGGTTCATTTCCGATGGGCAGGACCTTTTAAATAGGCTTTCTTTTCCCGCTTGCATTTCCCTCAGCCCCTCCCGTTGGTCTTATTCGTTTTCCGAACTCTCGGGATGAGACATGCTAGGGAAAACTTTCCATGATTCTTCTTTCTCTTTTTTGATTTGAGCGATTGGTTTCTTTCCCCCCGGGCCTGCAATATGACGTGCGCCCTCCCAGCGTAAGGCTCTTTTCTGGAGGTTTTTTTTCCTTTTAGCTTTTTGCACTCCGAACCGCCTCTCTTTCCCAGGCATTCTCGCCGGCCCGCCCCTCTCAACAATTGCACTTCTTGTTGGATCTTCTCCCCGCCTTCGAAAAAGAAAGTGGCCTGCCCTAATCTTCTTCATTCCCCGTGACCGCCCCCCTCATTCCCTTCCCTCCCAACCTGTTCCCGGTGGGACCTTCGGCTGCAAGATGCCTGTTCTGCCATCAGCCCCCTCCCCCTCGTTCTCCCCCACCCAGTGCCCCCGCCAACGGAAGATCACGAACGGCGCTGTGCACCTTTAGGGTGGAAGAGGTAGCGGATGGGTCTTTTTCTTGCCTTCCCTCTCCAGCCTTTTTTCCCCCCCAGCTTATAGCACCCCCCCGCTCGCTAAATTTTACGGTGACAAGGGGGATAGTGACGTGATCCTTGGTTTAGCCAATCCTGCCTTTCCCCCGTTTTTTATTTTTTCCTCCAGTAAGCTGCATCTTGACATCATGAGCGGTTTTGAGATTTCACGGAAGAGTTGGCGACAGCATCATGCTGGCTGTTAGTTTTTTAGGCAAGACTGTTTTTCTTCTAAATTTAGTCCAGTTTCTTCATAGAACGTTACCACTGCCTCCTCAAAGCGTCCTGGTTCTGTAGACTCACTGGAGTGAAAAGCAGAGATTTTCGACATTGTTTGACAAGGGACGCGCTATGTTATTTTTTGTTTTTCCCCATAAAAGTCTTCGGTACCCTTGTCCCCTTGTTGCTACATTGTCCTGGCTCCTTCGTCGAAACAATACCCCTGTAGCTCCCCTTGTTTCATTCTGCTTCCGAACCCCTTTCTTTCAGTGGTTCACTTTTTCTTTGAACCTCACTAAAAGTGAACCCCCTTAGTAACCCAGACCAGTTATGTCCAAAAGTTAGCTTAATAGCCTTTTTTCGGGAACCTCGCTTGTCCACTGGTTCTTTTGCCTTGAATGTGGAACACGTCTGCGGCGAATATAAGAAACCCACCCGGTGGGACTTCTAGGTTCCTCTTCCCCCCCCACGCCTCTTGATCCCCTTCGTGGATTTTCCCAGGAGGTCAACCGTAGGTAATGTCAGGAAACCCCCCCCCGGACAGAGCTCCCCGCAGCGACCCCCTCCGATGGGTTACACAGTCGCTAAGATTTTGTGACTGCTTTGTTTCGGGGAGTGGACGGAAACCTCTCCCAGTTCTTGAGCTTGGACCCATTGGCTCCCCCTTTACTTAGCAGTCCCTACCCGTTTCTCTTCCCCCCACTGCCCTTTCAGTGGCTCTCTCCTGGTCGATCGATGACGGTACTATATATATTTTCCTCATAATGTTGGAGAGAGTTCTAGCTAGCTATCCGATTCCTTGTTTTTTACCAAGGATTCTTTAGGTTGCTTCATCATGAATGCCAATGGGTTTCCCCCAAGGCCCCCACGATAGTAGTTTCTTTTATTGAAAGAGCCTTTTTTCCTGCGTTCTTCCACCAACTGCTCCCCCCCCCCTTCACCGATTTTCCTCCCCCCATTTTCGCTTGTGTAACCTGGTGAATTGCTAACATTTTGGTGGGGTTATTTATTGCAATGAAGGAAGAATTTACCACCTCCTTTCCCTTCCCGGCCCCAGCTTTCCCTTCGTTTTTCTCTTCTCGAACGGACCTTGTTTCTTCCCCTAGTTTTTTCTTTCCGTGTATCTAGGCCAAGATCATCTACTGTCCCACGGCCACCATGCCACGCATTGCCCCCCCTGCGTCTGCGTTTCCACCCTATCTGATTTTTTTGGTGTCACCCCCCTTTCGGTTCTGAACCCAAATCCTTTCTTCCTTTGGAAGTGAACGTCCCCCTAACACTTGGGCCGAAGAGTCTACGGTCCAGAAGGAGAGAAGTTCTTTGTCTCTTCCTGTTGGTGGTCCCCCACCCCAACCCGCGACGTCTTCCCCCGGTCCCTTATCCCCGAGGATTTTTGTCTGTAGTGGCTTTGGTAAGAATAAAAAATCGTTCCCCCCCTTAAGAGCCGTGCATCCTTCTTTTTGCAACCTGCCGTTTCCCCCGCCGTTTCCCGGCCCACTGATAAGTTGTCCCCCAGGGACATGTGTTTGATGGTGAATGGCAAGAGTTTAAAGGGGCCGGCCTCCCCGCAGCCCCCAACTCGTGCCGAACGAACTGCCAGAAAAAACCCGGTGGTGGATACCGCATGTAAAAAGCCACGATCCCCCACCCCTTCCCGTTCCCAGCTTGCCACTCACCTCTGCCTTGCACGCCCGAGACCATTCGCTGACCGAACTAGGAAGAAATAGTTGCGTGAAACACCCCCATAGAGGGCCCCAGACACCGCCCTATTTCGTTACGAAACCCTTAACGGACACCTGGCAGACAGAACGTCCCCTTGAGGCATATACCCCAACGTTGAAAGAAGGCCTCCGCCATCCCCAGGCGCTGTCGGTCCAGACTCCAGATTTTTTTCTCCTTTACGTTTTCTAGAGTGGAGGAACGCGAATGTGCTTGCCGACCAAGCGAAACGTTTCCCTCCCCTTTCTTGGACCCCCCAAATTTATTCGGTGGGCCCGTTCTCAGATTGACTCTTTATGATGGGAGTGGGTAGAACCAGCAGCTTGATGGGTGATCCAAGACCAGTGTCCCTCCAGAACTTTCCCCCCTGTGGCCATTACAAAGATTAACGGTGGAGGGGACGACCGTTGGTTGGCGGTTTCTACCGGGAATCTTTCCCGAAGGGCACTGAGGCAGACGGTCTCGGTTGGCTAATTCTGTAGATGACCCCTTGTTGTTCTCTTTTAGGAGGCGAAGCCAATTAGTTTCTTGACGGGCGTCTACCACATTTAAAGCCGTTCCCTTTGGCTGTGCTGTTTTTCTTATGACAACGTACCGAAGGAGCTGGTGAGGTTGGCGCATAATATTCACTCCCTTGCGTCGGCTGTTGTTTCTCTCGTTTTGCACATGCTCAAACCACTGGAAACTTGAGTTATCTCTTTTCTATAATAAGTTGTTGCTAGAAAGTGCTGAGCCTCCAACGCAACTTCGCACCTCTAAAGGGACGGGTTTTTATCTTCGTTTTCTCACACCTAATACAACTCTCTTTACCTTGCCCGGACCCGGCACGCAAACCGGACTTCTTAAGTAACCCCCCCTCTTTTCCCTTTCCGGTTTCACAGCTCGCTGGACGGTTCCTTTTTCTCCCGACGGGTAGACATTCCCCTCCCCCAAATACGTGACACGGAAAATGTCGCCAAAATCACCGCGCCTGGTTGAAATTTCGTCCTGAACTTGGGACTTTCCAGACAGACGTGGACAAAATCAGGGCGCCCCACGCCGTCTTTTTTTACTGACCAGCGGGTCAAGGGCGGCCTCCCTCACGGAGCGGCCGTTCGGGGCATGTCTTTTCTGGTACCCCCAGAGACAGTGATTGTCCGACCCTTCTCCCCTCCCCGCAAAGGGCCGCCCCCACTTTGATCCGGGTTCCTTCCCGTTATCGGGTGGCTTTCTGGCTACCAGCGGCCGAAGGTATTCTACTCAAAACAGTCCGGAGGAGAATTTATAGGTCTGCGGACCTCCCACCAGCTCTCGGTTGCGAAGCGATAATGCTGGTCTTGTTCGAAGCCGGCTTTTTGTTCTGCCTTTCCCCAATTCGGCGACCCCCTGGTTCTGACCATTCCGTTCAATTGCAAATCCAAATTACCCTCATTGTCCTCCTTTGACAGCTTTGTTGTTTTCACACCTGCAGACGACCCACTTTGCCGAGCGGCATATGATCGAAGGTGGGTTCTTTCCCCAGAAACAGACTCCTGGTAACTTTCCCTTCATGTCGGCGACCGTTCTTTTCCTTTCTCGTCCTGCTCTTTGTTCCAATCCCCACCTGAGATGAACAGGCATTACACGTCTTCGTCAAAAAGGCACTCTTCTGCCCCCCGTTAGGTGATTGTTTTTCTGTCCCCCCCCCCTTCCCAATGTTCAGCAAGTTCAGCAGCGTATGTTTCACTCTTGTGCCCCCACTTGGGGTCTGTAACTCGCCCGCCCCTCGACTCCTCCTTTTGTTTTCCTGGCTGTGTGTAGGTCTTGGGTTTTCTCCCTTCTGGCGAACTCTAACGCACCAATTTGTGACGCCGACGTGTAGGACTACATAGAAGTAGCTTTTGCCATCTTCCCCCCGTTGATCGGCGTTTTTTTTGGCCCCCTCTTTTTTTCCAATTTTAGGCCCCCTGCCAGGTATATGCACCCCCTCTAGGATTTTTAATTTAGGGTTGCCCCCGTCCCTCCTGGGAACCTTCCCTCCTAAGGGTTTGAGTGGGTCTGGGCTTCTGTTTTTTCGTGCTCAATGAGAAGGAACTAGTGATAAAGTCTAGTCCCGTCTACTGAGAAATTCTTCCCCCCTTTTAGGGGTTATCTTTCGGAGGGATTCGATGAGTCTCTCTTGTCATCATCCCGTTGCTTGAGAGATGTTTTTGCGCATCGAATCCGCCCCCCGAGTCCCTGAAGATAGCCAGTCCCTGGTCGTCCTCTCGAAAGTATGAATTTGACCTGGGCACGCTCCGCCCTTCTGAGTTAAGTGATTGCCCTGCCCACATACCAAGCCTCCATGCGCTTGGACTTTCCGCTTGTACAAGAGTTTGTTGTCATTTTCATCAGAACCCCATGATTCCTTTTTTTTATTCCAATTGGCCATGGACTTTATGTTTTCCACCCATCGTACCAGTCTCGCAATAGGCTGGTCTGTTGGTAGTCTGCCCGGTCGTTAGTCTCTGGCGTCACCGGCTGGTGGGGTCGCGTTAGGCAGCCTTTGAATTCCCCCCCGACAATCACCAAGTGGAGCAAGCCGTCCGTCGCTTCTTTTTGCTTTAATGATACAGGGTTTCCCCTACCGGTTCGATCCCTGCGCTGTTAGCCACTCTTGCCTTGTCCCCCACGCCACTCCCCCCCTTTTTTGACGTGGGCAGCCGTTGACGAGCCTGCGCCTTGTTAAGGCCCTTTTGTACTTCCCGTCTTGGGTTTCTCCAATTTTGCCTCGCTCGCAACGTCACGTTGCCAAAAAAGAATGGCCGGCCCGGTCAATAACCCTTTGTGGTTTTCCCCACCTTCCCCTAATTTTCCGTACCCGCGGTCAATCCAAATTTTCTGTGACACAGACGCTTACCGTGGACACGGCCGTTTGAGTTTTTCGCCATGATGAGTCAGGATGGTCTTCCCCAGGTGAGCCTGAATTTCGTTCACCCGTTTCCATCCAAAAGCAGGCCCCGAATGGATCCCAGCACACTTCCGTTCTGGTTGGATAATAACCTTCTCTCCTGTTCCTTAATTTGTCCAGGGCAGGGCCCGCTTTGTGGTCATCACTACCAGCCCCGTGACGTTTTGGACGCCTGTGCCCTAGAGCCCTTTGGATGGTCCTCCCGCAGCGGGGATGGGGGTCAAGAAGCACTGGTCTGCCCCCGTTCCTGCCTCTGTAGGTGGCGTTGAGGCTGCACACGGGGTGTAGGTCGTGGTTTTTCACCTTCCCACTAGAAATGGAGGTGCACTGTCCTCCGGTAGACTTCGCGTTTCGGGCCTCGAACGGTGCCGGTCTGAAGATGGTTGGAATTGATGCTGTCCTTCCCTTCCAGTCTCCTGGGAGCCTAGGTAGGCACACTGGGTGAAGTGATTTCTCTCTGGCGTCTCCGGAGGCCACCCCTTCCCGCTGGTGAGGGGTGCCCTGCGCTCGGAATCAATCCACTACCTGGTTTTTGAGGTGTGTGCACGAAGCTCCATGCTCGGCCCCTCAGGGTTCTTTTTATAATTCCGGTGTTTTTCGAGAGATCAGTTCCCGGTGCACAAGGTTTTCCTTTCCAGACCGGCGCTCAAATCCTCGCCCTCCTCTCCCTCCCTTCAGTGCGTGGTCGAGGGAGTAAGTGCTTTGCAACCCCCCCACCCCCTCCGTATCCTTTCCACAGCTCCCCCCCCTACGGGTACAAAGCCCCTCGCAGTTTTTTTCTCCCCTCCAGGCGATTTCCCTTAGCCCTGACGGGCAGCAGCCTGCCCTGACGAAAAAAGCCTTTCTGAACCCCCTCCCGAGACCGACCGTAGGTTCCCCCCGGCGCATCTGTTTTCCAGTTTTGCCATCCACCCTTCCGCCACGCCATAGATTTTTTCCCTTAACCCGGCAGGGATAATTTTTTACGTCCGCTTCATTATGCTTTTCGATTATTTTTTCCCCCCCGCAATCGTCAATGATGGGGGCCCACTCCCGCAGCCCCAAGTTTTCTACGGGCCACGATCCGCCTTGACCGGGGCTGGTACGGCGCCCTTGGCTGTCTGTCACGTAACTTTAGTTGAGCTTGTCTAAAACAAGACCCAGCGCCGTGTTCGATAATGCTCTTGGATCTGCCCGAAGTGGTTTTGCACGCCTTCCGGCGCTTTTTTTTCTGGTTGACTAGCCCCTCCCCTTGCGTCTATTAATCCCCTTCACTTGCATGTACTTTTCAGGACGTTGCTTATCCTTCTTAGATGAAGTCTATTATGATAGAATGTTTTTTTTTTTTTCTTCTCCAAAAAGCACAGCTTTTTCGCATTTACATTGCCGGCCAGGCTCTTGGGGAAAGAAAGGTTCTCGTCCTCTTCGCCGTCCTTTTATCAGACCCCAATTGGGCTCTTAGAGCTGAAAAGTCATCTTGCAAACGGCGGTTTTTTGCCCAACGGTCAGGATGTTGAGTGGCTTTACCCCTAGTCTGGCAACTCTCTGTTCCCATAGACCTTTCAAAATTCTCCTTCAAATCCCTATTACCGCGCTAACGCTGCGTGCCCTTTGTCGGCACGTGTGGTCGGGGTGGATTTTTTTCGCCCTCTTCCTACGCCCACCCGGTGGACGACTCGTCTCACTGTCGCGCGCCCACCGCGTCTGATTTGGTGGATAGGGGTTTTTCCCCCTTTTTTACCCCTCGTCCTTTCCTTTATAAGTTGTCCCCCCTTTCTCCCTGGGGTAGCAGCCTGCATGTCACCGACCCACTGTTGCATGCTCAAGAGGGAAGGTTATGGTGAGCGGGTGTTTTGCTGTGCAGGAGGCATTCCCCTAGGATTGTGGACTCCAGTGGTCCCTCGCGAATTTGTTCCCCCCTAGGGCCTGGCGCCTGAGCTTTCGCAGGATTATCTTCTCTACCCCATAAGTTTTTTTGTGTTTGAGTTATTTTCATCAATCCGGCACGAGCACCGCCTCTCCCCCCACCTAACGTGTGCGCGACTCCAACGCGCCCAACCGTGCTCTGCTATTTTTTTTTTTTCTATTCGATTCCAGGCACCGGCTCCAAGCCTGACATACCAAAGCTAGACCTTGAGTGTCCCCCGCGGGCTTTTTCAGGAGGCTCCAACTGGTACTCATTTCATGACGAAGTGTTGACCCCCCTTTTACCCCAACCCTAGACGGCATTTTTTGGAAAACGTAGCGGGTTTGTCAGTGAGATTTAGTTCCCCCCCTCCCCCCTGAGTAAACGGAGGGTGGTCTGGTATGAGGACTGTCCTCCCCTTCCAATCTGACCCCTCCTTCTTTGGTCAGGCAATAGTTGAGGTCCCGGTGGGGTCCAATACCGGTCTGTTCACCGATGTTAGCCTTCCCTCTTTCAATAACCTCCCACTCCCCCCTTTCCTGGTCTTTCGTGTGTTAGGTGTTCGTCTCCACGGTAGTCCATATGGCGGTGGGATCCTCCTCATGAACGCGAGAAGCTATCGTCCCGCTCCTCCCCCCCCACCTGTTTTTTATTTGCGTGAGCTGTTAGACCACCTTTATATTTAGGATCCCCCCCTTTTCTCCCTTTTCTCCCCTGCAAGTTTTCAACTCCATGATTTGGATATTGAGAACGACACGGCGGAGGTACGCGTGGCCTGTCATGAGCCATGGCTGGTCCCGTGACTTTTGCCCCCAACCCGCACGGGCCCCCTCCCCTTTCAAGAATTATCTGCCCGGCCGCGTTACAGTGACTTTCTGCCGTATACTGTAGACCTGCCCTGGCGGCTGCGCCTTTTTTGTGCGTTTTACCCCTTCTCCTTCTGCCGTGAATGTCGTTCTTTGCCCAGGAATCGTAGGTCCCCTGTTTTTTAAAAGCCACACCGGGCTTGGTTCCCATTCTTTGTCGGATCCCGGGCCGTCCCTCGCCTGCAAGGGGCTTGCGGTTTCGCTTACAGGCCGGTTCCTGGCCGAAGTTGGTTCCTTGGGTGCTGTTTTGTTCCCGGGTGGCGGTATTCATCTGATGACCGCTGAGGCGAAGGCCGATGGGACGGTTCTGAATCTAAGCCCTTTAACTCTCTCTTTGCAAGCCCCTTTCTTTTCCGGGCCCGATATCGACTTACTGCGGAGAGGATTGAGAGATGGTTTCGTTTCCCCCCCGGCACTCAAACGCCCTACCCTCCTCCTTGTTGTGAGGATGACACTTTTGACCAGTGGGAAAACGGGTAATTTTCCAGCCCGCGTGCCAAACATCCTATCCCTTAGGGCAAGTAGGCGTTTTAAACTCTCTGCCCCCCCTATAAAATCCTTTGATACCTTACCGGCACCCCGGTCCGCAGTCCAAAGAAGTTGTCTCTGGGCCCTTTTCAGCTAGCTCTCGGGTTATGAACCCCCCCTCCGGGAACCCCGTATACAAAGCCTAGCGACCTTCGGGTCCTGATAAGTGAATGTGCAATCACTTCATCCTGTTCCTTACGTCCGCCATCGACTTTTCTCCCCCCGAGGCCCATACGACTGGGGGTATGGGTTCTGAGCGTGGGTCTCTTGTACACCCCAGGCGGCAGCTGCTTTTCCTACCAATCTAAAGCACCTGCAGCTACTTTTCCCCAGATCCGCAGGTGGGCTCCTTTTATCCGGCCTGCCCTGGCCGACCACGACAAGCCGCTGAAGGAGACCTAGGCGGTTAGCGTGCCCACGCCACAGCGCTGCGGCTCCCTGCGTCGTGTTTTTTGCTGTGACGCGTCCCCTCGGCCGCACGGTGGAGCTGACACCATCGCCCGCACTACAATTTACGCTCTTCCTCTGGTCCGAGGTCTCTCTTCGCATTTTCGGCCCCTCCTTCACCATGGGCTCCCCCGATTATAGTGTGCACAACTGCCCCTGACAAGCTTTTCCACCTAAGGTGTGGGTTCCTTTGTAGGTTTGCGCGCAGCTGACCCCCATTCACCCTGAACGGGAGCCGACCCCCAGTCCTTCGGGAACACTTTCCAGTCACGACTCTGCCCTCTGTGATGTGCTTTACGTTTCTTTTCACCTCCTGTCTGCTTGTTAATCCCTCCCCCTCTTTCCCGACCCCCGCATCACCTCGCTGAATTTTTTGCCTGTGCCACGGGCTGGTGGCAGGGGACGTCGATGGTCCATGCCGAGACTCCACCAGGTGTTCCCCCCTCCCTCCATACACGCGTAGCTCTACCTGAGATTTGCCTCCGATCTCCGTTTCCCGATGGGTTCACACTTTTCCTGGCCATTCCCCTCCTCATGACCCCCTAGGAACGAGGCCCCAACCAGCTGGGAGGCGCTAGCGGTATGGTTTTTTTGGGGGGTTGGGTTTATTCATGCGTGCTGGCAAGGATACGTTATTTTTCCTGCCCGGCAGTCCTCTGCCTGATTGGCCTCGCGGCAGGTGCCGTGGCCGCGTTCTGCGCATTGCTAATCCTCTCCCTCCGTGTTGTGAGATCTAGCGCCAATATTTGGCTAGTTTTCACTCGCTTTCAGTATGCGTCCCACCTGCTCAGTCTAACTGAGTCTCTTAGCCGTGCTGCCAGAACGCCTCCTCCAGCAACCGAGCATCCCCCCTGACCTGGCCACGTCTTTGGCGTTTTTTCTGAACATCCTCTTGTGTAGACTTATGACCGTTGTTGGATCCAGGACTATGGTCGTCCCATACGCGGCCATGAAGGCTTAGACACGCGTGTGCCTGCTCCCTAGTTTTTCTGGTCTGCGCGTCCAACTTGGGCGTCGTAGAAATCCCCATTCAGACTTGTCCCCCCTAAGACAAGTGACCCATGGGTCTCTTCTGCCGTCGCATTTCTCTCGGAGTTTTCCTTCCCTTGTTTTTCCCCCTCCTGGGCTGACCAATCGCCCCACGTTGATTTCCTTTTAGAATGTCCAGCAATCTGACCGTTTGGGAAGCCTTACGTGTCCCGAAGAGCGCCGTGGAACGTTTTTCCAGTAGATACTGTGAGCTCCCGACCCCGCTTTTTCCCCTCCTGCGACGCTTTTTCCCCCTCGGTGAAGAACCACCTCTCATAATCGGGCAGAGTCCAGGTGCCATTTCAGTGTGTCGAAATTCCCCGACATGTCTTCCCCCCCCCCTTCAGGACCTGGGGGTAAGTTTGCAGTGGCCTGGGTAATCATTCGCCATGTGCCGGACCGACAGCACCTCCCTTTCCAACGCACTAGCCCCCAGGTTCTCGCCCAGTCCCCCTTCCCTCTGGTTTCGTGGTCGACTCCCCTCTTTCTCCCTTTAGAGCCCCCGTGCCGCCGAGTCCCTAGGAGCAAGGGCCAGCCCCCTTGTGCCGACGACCTTGACTGGTGTGTTTCCGTAGAAGATTTCCCTTCGGTGGCCTCTGTGTACCGACTCCCCCCCCTCCAACGCCTTTTCCCATTTCGCCGCAAGCTTGCGTTAGGTTCCACGAGCGGCGGGGCGCTCTGGTGTTCGCGGCTGTGAGTAATTGTTCGGGTGCGGGTTGGTTTCGGTGCCGGTACACTTTTCGTAACGCAGGTTGCTGCGAGGGAGATTCTTTGATATCTTGCAGACTATGCGAGGGGCCCCTGTGGACCTCGTGCCGGGGTTGGAGAGCGGAGCGACTGATTGTTTAAGGCCTCGTCGCCTTGAAGTTGTCCTGCGTAGCCTCCTTCCCCCGCGCACGATCTGGATTTTTGAGGGTTTCCAGCGACGGTTTGGCTCCACAGACCCCACTTGCA
>Ga0179593_1420840_pt1 | contig 15447 bp, 15 predicted proteins | sample CZODoug2_1_08_16_FD_185931 | JGI IMG/M metagenome (GOLD analysis project Ga0179593, IMG submission 185931) | Vadose zone soil fungal communities from Angelo Coast Range Reserve, California, USA - CZODoug2_1_08_16fungal (PacBio error correction) | ecosystem: Environmental > Terrestrial > Soil >... | reverse complement strand
CCTTCTGTCAATCGGCCGGTTTTCCTTTTTTCCGTTTTTTTCTGAATCTTTATTAAAGTCTTCCTTCCAGCGCCGCTAGTGGAATTCAAGCTCCTGACGCGTCATAAGCTTTTCCTTGACTTCTTCTCCTCACGTGCTGGCCTTTGCGCCCTGCGCCGTACTTCGGTACCTGTCCACGGTTGAGGCGGTTGGGATCGAATACCCTCTCTTCCTTTGACCAAGTTGTCCGCTGTACGGCAAGAGGATGATCTTCAAGCCTGGTTTGGCTTTCCTCATACATTTTCGTCCTTGTTTGACTCTCGATTTTGACTTTTCTGAGGCCGAGGACCGGTTTGAGTTTCTCGCACGTCTTAGGTAAAAGAGATAGCAACCCCCCCCTCTTGAGCCAGGCCAATGTCAAGTGGCGATTCCTCTGTCCCAGTTGTCTCTCCCGTTTACCTCTTCCTCCTTTTCAGAGACCTTGCTTCTCCCCTTCTACTGCTAGAAAAAGGCAGGTTGTAGAGAAAAGGTTTTAACTAGGTTGCCGACAAGACGCGGAGCTATGGATCTGATTACCTCCTGTTCGTCCCTGCAGTTCTTAGTGCCCTGCTCTCGCTTTCCCGGCGTCGGAGAGAATTTATTCCTTCAAGAGGTCCTCGAAAAGCGCCTATTTCCCCCGGTGAGATAATAGTTATAGAGCTCTGGTGAGAGTTTCCCACGATTTCCCTTTTGCATGCCCTCTTTCCCCTCATGAAAGGTAGTCTCAGATTCTGCTTTTTTCTATTTTCTCTCTAACCTTGGACATCCCCCTCCCCGTGATCGTCAGTTTGCCAGTGCACCCATAGTTTCCGGACGTGGCTCCCTCATCCGTAGCAATTTTCCCCCCCTCTGAGTCTCCGCGTGACGTCCGAGAGAGTCTGCCTTTGAAAGAAAGAGTATTGGCTGAATCAAAGACCGACTCTTCTAACCCTTTCCCCCCTTCCTTCGGGCGCTTTGAGGGTTTTCCTCCCTTTGCCTCGGTATTTAGCAGGTCCTTTTCGAGGATAATGCCAGTCTTCGGCTCCGGGGCGGCGCTTCGGTCGGAAGCGTGGCGCCTTTTTTCCCTTGCCACTCCTATGCGGTCCTTTCTTTCCATAGGTAACCCCTTACTTTTCGGGGCCAGTCCGGATTTTTGCAGAAGACTCCCGGACCAGATGTCTCCCTGTCGTCTCCCTTAAAGCGTCGCGCTTTTCGCGCTCCCGTTGATTCTTTTCCGGTTTAGCAGACTAGGGAGCCGGTCACCGGGTTTTTGGAGCCCGTGCTCTCTCGCCAGGTGCCCACCTTTGGTAGGCGAGCTTCCTCCTCATTCCGTCGACACCCCGCCATCCCCCTTCTCCGCCCGCCGGCCGTCTGACGCATTACCCGCCCTCCTCTTTCGGCGTCCGCTGTCGCGTGTGCGTTAGGACAAGTGCATCCCTTATTTGTCCCCCCTTCGAGCTGGGTTAGATCAGTTTTGCTGCCCGGTGTTCTTTTCGCCCCCTTGCGCAGGTCATGGATGTTCACGTCGACCGGCGTCTCCGCGAAACAAGGGCCCAGAGCACAAACCACTTCTTTCTGACTGCGCGAGTTTTTTGATGCTACTGGTGGGTTTCCAGCCGGCCCTTCGCGCTTCTCCACCACTTCTCCTTCGTTGTTCCCGCGCCGCCCGCATTAGAGATCCTTTCCAGGACTATAGACCCGCTTCTTCGGTGCTGAGCGATTCCCTCTAACCAAATTGATCGCGCGCGCTCCTCGGCGAGCCACCTTTTTTATTTTCTTCCCTTCGTCGAGCCAAGCCTTTGTAGTCCCATGTAGCTGCTCGCTCTGAGGATCGGGTAGAGTCCCGCGAGAAGTCTGGTCGTCCTTTTTTCACCCCCCCTTCCTTCCTGAAGCATCCCCGTCGAGGATCAATCCAAGTCGGGCGCTTCTTCTAGTTCCGCTTAGCGTATACTGCGCTGGCCGCGCAAAGCTCTTGCCCCTTTGCTACTCTACCCCCTGCCAGTCTAGACTGTACATGCGGTTAATCTCCACACCCGATGTTTTCTCAAGGCGTACCTTTCTCGGGCATCCTCACTTTTCGGAGCGAGCTCGCGGGTCGATGTTTCTTGTGGCACTTTTTGTCTTAACCCCTTCCTAAATTTTTTTTCTCCTATCTGAACTTAGACCAACCCCGTCTCCGAGCGCGGTCCTCGTGTGCTCCTTGGTTTTAAATTTTCTCCCGCACTCTCTTTCACTCTCTTCTCCTCTCCTCCCCTCTCCCTGTATCACGTAGTCCCCCTGCCGAGATCTCTTCTGAGAGAACGGTCGATTGCCGCGATCTGAGCCAATTCGCGTCCTCCCACTCGACCTGCTCTCTACCGCGGTCCCCTTTTCCCTTCCCTCCCCCTCCGCTAGTTGTATTCTCGACTGCGCGCGATCTTCTGACTTAGTAGACTATGCTTAGGTTCGGTCCTTCTTTTTTCTGTCGAAGACTCAAGAGGAGACTACTTCTAGTGGTTTTGCTTTCGCGTTCCTAGCCGCCTCCAGTTGTCCTAGTCGATGCTGCCCGAGATCCTCTTCTTTCCCCCCGACCGATCCTGAACCGACCTGTATCGCTGGGCGATCGTCTTCCTGACCGTGATTTCCTCTCCGAGCTGTCAGATGACACCTCATGTTGTCCTCCGCGTTCACCATCCGCGTCGATAGTGTTGTGGCGAAGGCTCGAGAGGTCTCGGCCCGTCCACCTCCCCTTTCCCCTGACTTGCAGGTGATCTACGTCCCCGGGCACGACCCGACCTCTCCCCCTCGCTTCCCCTGAGCTCGAGCTCGCTTGTTTTGTCGCGGGCGATGCGCCATCTGTTTTTTATTGTGACCTTTCTTGCCTTGCTTTTTCTTGCAGTGATTCTCCGAGCACGGGGGAATATGCTTTGGGCAGTCCAGCGCAGGAAGCTGAAAGCTCTCCCTTGAAGTCCCGACGTGATGCTTTTCATCGACTGGAGGACGCGGTCCGGTGGATGTCTTTTCTGCTCGCCGAGGCGGCTCACGCCGCCTCTCTGCGATCCTTATGCTCACCGCGAGCGCCGGCACGACCCCCGGGTGGGGCTCGAAGACGGTGGAGACTATCTCCCACCAAGTTTTTCGCGACTTCTCTTTTTTGTCGATCACTTCACGGGTTTTTGCGCTTGCGCCCGCAGTTACGGTGATGACGCTTCCTTGCCATTTTTTTTTTTCCGCGGCGTCTTCACCGCGACGGACGCCGTGGTGGGCGCTTCAGCGCCGACCGAGTGTTGTTTTACCTTCCTGCCTGACCCACCTGCTCCTTACCCCTTCGCGCAGTTCGCTTGGTGCGACAAAGTGTGAGCACGGTCGGACTCCAAACGGCGCCCTGCGCCCTTCGCTCTAGTAATACCCCCCTTGCACCCACCTTTGATCCTCAAACTGCGGCGTCTCGGGATCCTGGCTCCTCAATGATTCCTTCTCCTCCGCACTTTTCGAGAATCTTGGTGCCGGCCTTCGCTTTGGTCTTCGGTCGCGCTCGCCGGCTGGCGGACTGGTCTGTCGTGTTTTGAATGGACTCGCGATGCTCGTCTTTACCCTGTTGACCTCTCAAGCTGCACGTCGGGCCCCGGTCCTGGCACGGTCCCCCTCCCGGCTTGCGGCACCGGGAATTTTAAATCATCCGCTTTATCGGCCACGGCGCGAAGTGCGCGGCGCGACTCCGCTGTTCTTCGCATCGCTGATCCCCGGCGAGCCGCCCAGGCGATCCTACGGTCGTTTTTTCCCCCTTCTCTTCCTTAGAAACAGCTCTGAGTGGTGCAATTAACTTCCTGCCTTCACATTTATATTCTACATTAATTCGCAGCTTTTTTCCCTTGCCTGCGATCCCTTAACCAAGGATTTCCGGCATTGTCGAGCATACTCGCCTTCGCAACCTCACGAGCGTCGGTTTTCCGTCCGGTACGAAGCGTCGTTTTCCCTCCCCCTTAAGGGTCCGAATTCGGTTTTCGCGGCAGGGACGAGCAGGCTGCATCGATTTTCCCGATTCTCCCCCGCAGCCTTCGTCTTCAACTTTTCTCGCATGCTTTGCTACTTCCGCTCACGTTTTGTTGTATACTCGATACTTCAGATCAGCTCGACCCCTCAGCGCAAGCGCGACCCCTTTTTCTTTTGCCCCTTATGCAGGCCTCTCCTTTAACGGCATGCATCCTTGCTCACGCTCGTGTACAGAGCACGTCAGAGATAACCTGGAGAGTGCCGGAAGATGAGCGCTTTTCTACGTTCCCTCCCCTTCATTCGGGCTGGCCGGCCCCCTCGATCTCAGCGTCAGTTTCCTATTGTCAATTTGGATCCGAGCTCTCACGAGTAGGCAATTCAAAACGCGGTGTTTACCCCCGTTGCCGGTTTCCCCCCTTTTCGGTACGCATTCCTGCCTTTCGACTGACTTTGAGGGACGGCAGCCTCTTCACGTCGGAAACATCGCCAAGGAGCATGGCGCTTCCCTGAGCGTATCGGGGCCCTCCTTTCGCTCGCTCGATTCGTTCCGGCCTCCGGTCTCGCCATCGTCAGCCACGCCATCGAGAGGCCCCATAATGGCTTTACACCAACCCTCGCAGGAAGCCGATTCACCCTCCGCGCGACGGTCTTTCCGGCATTTTCTTCTTAATCCCCAGGGTCTGACCGCCGCACCCTTGACACTGCGATGAGCCGATCGCGCTTTACTCACAGAACGTCGCGGATATCAGGCAGACCACGAGTGAGTCCTCAAGTGATTTTGTTAAGGCCACCTGCCTCCTCCTGTCAGTGCTCGTTGGAAATACGCGAAGCGAAACGCTTGAAGGCGAACGCGGAAATTTTCCAGCGTAAGATCTTATTTCTAATCAGTTTGTTTTGAGTATCCGCCTCCACGCTGCACGCGTTCTTAGCTGTGCCTGTCTTTTCACTGATTTCCTGACGCGCCGCTCTTATTCCGCTCCTGAGCGCACGTTAATCGGACACGCGTCGAGCGACGTGCTTTGAGTGTGTTTTGACGGTCTCCCTCCTTTCGTTTACCGTCCAACGTTTTCTCTCCCCTCCCCCTGGGGACAACCTCCTACGAGTGTCGGAGGGCCACCTTGTTGAATTACGAAAAGCGGATTGGAATTTTCCTTGCGGCGCCTTATGTCATCAAGGTCGCGTGAAGAAGAGACGTGCTTTTTGCCCTCTTTTTTCGATTTCGCGCCGGTGAGCACAGTTTCCTCGCGAGGTCGAGGTCCAGCGATCCGACAACTCCTAGCAAGTGCACAACTGCCCCTTTTTCGTTGATTACCCTGTGTTCCTCGCAGTGAACGAGGAAAGAGAGAAAGCTACATGCGATTTTTCTCGAAACCTTGCGGTTGGTGTCCGGTCTGAGGTTGCCTTTAACTCGCTGATTTTTTTTTTTTCTTCAGCTGTAGGAGTCAAGCTTGGCGAGCGACGCCTAGATTTGAGACAGCCAGAGGCCTCTGGTATGCCGCATCGCTCTTTGAGCTCGGCCGGAACCCCCCGGCAAGGGTAGATCGGAGCCGGGAGAGAGCTTTTAGAGGCCTCGATGCTTCTTTTTGAATTTCGCCGAGGCCTTCTCTACTATGCACTTTAGCTCTCTTCTATTTCGATCGATTTGAGCCCGTTAACGTCTCTCTGCTCCCAAAAAGAAATTTGGGATTTCCGCCCGATATGTTTGAGTTTGATCCCTCATCCCCGCGGCTGCCATCGTCTCGAGCAGACTTATGACGTCGAGAGATAGAGCCGCTTACTGCTAGATAGGGGGATGCTTTTAGGCCATCCTCCGCTTTCCCCTCCCTGCACCTTGTTCGGCGCGGAGTTCTGTGTTTCTCCGGTTCCGGGTATTCGAGTGAACGCCGTTGGCTTTATTTGCTCTCCTCTTTGGGCGCGCGTTCGACGATTGCTTTTCCGTTTGATGTCGTCATTTGCACCCCCCGCTGCGTTTTTTCCGCATAGATTTTGACCCCCCGTCGCGCAGCCCTTTGAGTTTTGCCGGAAGCCTCCCAGCGATTCGGATCTCGCTTTTTTTTGCCTCTCCGTGCGCTCGTGGCGTCTTCCAGCGCCCTGGATTTCGTCACACTTTTTTCCCGCACTTGGGGACCTTGCGTTGACGGTTTTGAGCGCATCGTCTTCGCCAGTTTTCCACAGTGGTATTGCCCCGGCGCCGATGATGCCGAACCCATCCCATCCCCTGCGCGCCCACAAACACCCACCCCCCACACCGGTCTCCGCGCCGTAAATACCCCCTCCAGCGCTGGCGCCGCCAGTCCAGGGTGCGGAGGCCCTAATGAATAAGTTTCCGTAAACCCGTAGCCAGAGTACTTCGCACGTTTCCTACGCCGGTTTTCCTTCAGGCGAGCGCCGCTTCGCCGTAGTGACCCACCGTCGACCGTGGAGCTCCCCCGAGAACAGTTCGGCCCCATATTTTCTCCGGACCCTGCTATCAGGTAGATGCCGGGGTGGGACTCTTTTAAGCTCGCGCCGCGTCTTGATCTCCCCCCCCCAACCGCGCCGTCTTGCGCGCCGGACTCTGGTTCGAGAAGAAGGCATTGATATTATCCTTTCGAGGACGGCTTTGGCGCGCGCCGTCTGCACCCCTCCCCCTTATGCTTCGGCGTAGCCTCGAGAGAACGCTTTGGTGATCTAGTCGGTTTTAGCCTTTTGAGAGTCCCCTGTCCTTGCCATTGCGCTGCTCCCCCCCCCCGTGAGCAAGGATATGCAGCTCGCGCTTGCGCTACTATGGTTTCCATAGCAGTTCTTTAGGGGTCACGGACTCTCTGGCGCCCCTTTTTTCGAGGATCCGCACGCGTTGCAGCTCTCGCGGATCCTCCTTTCTTCCTGTCTGTCGCCCGCCCCCGTTTTGCCCGCGTTTAGAGCTTTCACTGAGAAGTTTTCCCCTGACGTTCATCCTCACCCCAGATGGGCGGTCACTCCGCCCTCCCTCTTCCATCCTCGAGCCGCCGAGCTAGCGCCTTGGCTATGTTTGAGGCTGTGCCCTCGATGTACTCAACCTCAGGTCTCGTGGTCGCCGATATGCCTCTAGCCAAACCCCAAAGATATCTGATCTCCGTGTCGATCTTTGCGTTAATCAGCGTTCCTATAGGAGAATCCCGAGCTAAACTACGAACAGTCTCTTTTTTTTTTAGCTTGTCACTTTTTTTCGGCCGAGAGGAAGAGGCGCGAACGTTAGAGCGTTGTCGCCATGGGGACAGCGAACTTTTGCCGTGACGCACCTCTACCCGCCCCTTCCTCGCCTTTTAGGAGCCGTTGTTGGAGGCCCTTCGCATTGCGAGATTCGCCGAGTGCGCTCTTTTCTTAGGCCACCTTTTTTCTGGCGAAAGGACCACGATCAGAGGCCGCTGGCTTTTCCTTTTTGAGTAGAGGTGGTACGCCTAAGAAGTGCCCGCGTCGGCTTTTCCGCTCTCTCTACGCGTTTCGCGGCCTCTGAGTAAGGCCCCACCCCTTTTGCCGTTCTCCCCGAAGAACTGTATATTTCAAGCGAGTTCCCTCTTCCGCTGCTCGCGCCCATTTATCACCTACCCGATGGCCAGACTTGCCCCACCTAGAATCGCTCGGAGATTGTTGGTGTCTCCGGCTTCCGAGCATCGGAGAACACCGCACCAATTTTTTCCGTTATATACATTCCCCTTGGGTACCGACATCGCCACTCGCCCCCCCCTTCGCCCATCGAGCGCAGCTCGCGTATGCTGTTGATCGGGCGCTTTGAGCGCCCTGGTGAGGCTTGTAAAGCAGTTCAGGAGTTTTCGGGCGGCATCCGAGCACGCTGTTCTCGCGTTGCTGCGTTCGTAAATTGGAAGCCGATCGGACCGCTTCATTTGATCTGCCCCTCCGGCTTTGATCGACTGGATTCCCCCGGTTTGGTTCCCCTTGACTGGCGCCTTTTCGCTCCTTAGGCGTTTTTGCGCGACGTTGCCTTTCCTCATCTCCACGGGAGTCCATTCAGCATCCCCTTGTCTTTTATCGGACGCAGTGCGTTTCTCACCAATCCTTAGCCCGCAGGACTTGCCCTCTCCCACTGCTTTTGCGAGTCGCGCGCCGAGATCGACGGTTTCATCTTGGGTCGTGACTCGGTTTCTTAGACCCTCTTGGCCGTTCTCCCGCGAACTTCCTTTTTTGAGCTAGCTCCTTTGCCCAGTTCAGGTTATTCCCCTCCTGACCCATGGCGAACTCAACGCTCGACAGGTTCTCGATCCGTCTTGCGACCCCTTGTTCATCGAGGGCTGCCCCGGTCGACGTTCACATCCCCTCGCACGGCGTCGAGTCCCTTGCCCTCCTTGCTGCTGCCCCTTGAGGCTCTTGCCTCGGTTCCGAAATTATTACTTCACCTGCGGCGGCGCCGCGTTGGGTCTTTCGGTCGCGCTCGCCTCTGCGCGTTTTATGGGCCCGTTGTTTGTTTGCTGTCTGATGTAGAGAGTAACCATGGGCACTTTGCGAAGTCTCGCGCTGGGCTTTTCTAAACCGGGGGTCCGCTTCCCCTCCTTCCCTGCGGCACCCCTGTTACGAAACCTTCACGCTCCGGTAAGCCACGAGAGCTCTGTATTGTGGGCGTCTCCCAGGCTGCTTCTCCCCTAATCCCTTCCGCTGCGCCGACAATCGCTGAACTCAGGCTTTTTGATCATAGATGAGTTTTTAGTTTTGTGAGTGGCTGACACGGCCGGCCAGCTCTGCCCTCTCCTCGCGTACCGACCTGAAGTTCGATCGGTCCCCTTTCCGTCGCTTTTTTTTCTTCATTCGAAACGGAACGGCGAACTCACGCTTTTCAGGGGTGCCGGCTACGAGCGTTGCGTTTCTTTCGCTTCAGCATCCCCTACGGCTCTCAGAGCTGCTTCTTCTCGCTACAGTCCGAGGCCTGAGAGGCATGGGACCCTGGCTCCCTCGACTCGTCGCCAAACGTTTCGGGGCAAGAGCTGTCCGCCATCGAAGTTTTTGGTGGGCCTTCGACAGGTTCTTCCCACGAGCGCTCTATCCCGACAGCGCCAGCGCGTCCCTCCCCTGGGGCAGGATGCCTTTAGCCATCGCGCATGCCGCATCATCTTGACTCGCCTCGGTCCTCGAGTCGCTCCCATCTCGCCATCCTCGGCGCGTGGCCTCTGCTTTGAGCGTATGCGCTCCCCGAAGAGGAATCGTTCCTTCTTTTTCCTCGAAAGGGCGAGCCCTTACTCTCTTTTCTGCCTACGAATCTTCTCCAGCGCGTTCGCACATCGTTGACCAAACGATTTTTTTCCGAATAACCAAGGCCGGGTTGATTCCTCCTCGGCCTGGGCTCTACTTCTTCCGGTTGAACGCCGCCGCGTTCCACGTTAGGGAAAATGAATCGGCATGCAAGGAGTGGCCGGCCCCGATGTTTCCCTTTTGGACTCATTTTTCGGCCAGTCCGAAGCAGGCACCGCCCTTCCTTGCCCTCGCTCAAGCCCTCCCATTACGCTTTCACGGCGCTGGATTTAGCACCAACGTCGCGGCATTTTTATCAACCATCAGCTTGTCCCGCACTTTCCCTCGTGCAAGCGTTTCTTCCTTTTATCACCATTTTTGACGCCCCAAACGTGCGCTGGTACTCGCCGTCGTGACGAGCCGCTTTGCTCCTTCAGTCGCGAGAAGCACGCTCCTTTCCTGATCTTTCATTCCACTCTCTTCTCGTTCATTAGTTTGCCTTTCCTAGCAGCAACCCCGTGGAGGCGGACCGCGTGTCAAGATTTGGCCCTCCTAAGCCCTTCTTCCTCCTCTCTTTGTAGAGAATATCTTGGGCCCCACGCTGCACGCCTCCTCACGTTTTTCCTTTGTTTCATTCCCCTCTTTTAAGCCCCTCCCTTTTTTCCCTTCACGCTCCTGACCTGGCCTCCCTCTTTAGACTGCATAGAGTTCAGCTGGCGGGCGCTTCGATGAGCGCCTTCGGGAACTCACTGTGCGTTGGTTTTTCTTACCTTTACTACTCTTTTTCACGGGGCCCTGCGGAGTACGGAAATCCCGGCGGTGAAATCGGCTTATGAAGGGTTGCAGAACTCGGTTGATGTGACGCCTTGTATGGCCTCTTCTATTGCCTTCAGCCGGTCTCGCGTTCAGCGGGATGATTCCCTGATAGACCGTCGGTGAGCCGCGGACATGCCCTGGGCTGATCCGGTTCCCCCTCTACCGCTTCTCTTCCTTCTGACGGCAAGGCGATGCCCATAAAGGCGTGTAGAGAAACCCCTTTGGTCACGCGTTTTAGAAACTTTTAATTCCTCTCTAGTTTCCCCCTAAGTTCGCTTCCGAGGATCCTTGTAGGAAGCCGAGTGCGAATAGGTTTCGTGCAGGCCCTCTTCTATCCACGGCTTCCTATCAACCTCCCCGCCCAGGTGGTTCAGCCCTTTTGGAGGCGAGAATATTTTCTGAGAGAGTGTATCTCCCACTGCATGAGAGAGAGACACTGCCCTTTTTAGTCTCTGAGGCTCTTTCGGATTTCGAGATTGAGATCGCTGTCCGTATCTTGAAACCAAGAGTATCTTTTCCTTTTCGTGCGTATCCTTTTTTTGAGACGCCCAAGTTCGAGGCGCTGTTCTTGCGCTGGCGTGCCTTTCCCCTTCATCCGTCTCGCTGCTGGCTTTTCGCTCCCCTTTCCCTCTCTTACCTCCTTTCAAACTGATACTTGCTTTTTTCGCGGGTGGTAGACTTGGACGGTATTTTCCCTCTGGGTTTTTACAGAACTGTGTCGGTTTTTCTTCTCTAGGATCTCTGGACCCCTGAGTGGGCGGCTGCAGTGTCATTTCACCACTCTTTTATTAGGGTCTAGCAGGATTTCAACACCTCGTCTCTCTGGGCTTTTCTGACCTGAAAGCGGCTCATGATCGGCGAGTGCAGAGTCGCCGAAAAGATTCTCTTCGTGGCGATTCCATGTGAGGATTAGAAAATTTGTGCCCTTGTCCTTGCTTTTGCCCTTTTTCTAGACAGCGCTTCTCTGCTCCGGTTCCCTGTGGTAGGCTGCATCGCCTAGTAAAAGGAAGAAAAACTCAATAAACAGGGCGGCTGGATACCTCTTTCCCCGAAAGACAGCCTGCGAGGATAGAAGTGCTTGATTAATCCTTTGCCTACCTGGTCTTCCTAGACCTTTTCATCCTCTGACGGTGTAGATCAGGAGGCAAGTTATGCTCAGTCATGAGAACTTGTATCGAAAGTGGCTTAACAAAGTTTGCCTGCTGCTTCGCGTTATGATTTCCCCTTTTTTCATAGGCCCGTTCTCCTCCTTCCCATCTGCTTTTTTTTTTTTTTTGGTTTTGGGTGAGGGCGTGGGAATGTTTTTGCGGAGTTTGTTTTTTTTGGAGTGTGTGGTTTGGGGGGTGGGGTTTTTGGTTTGGGGGTTGGGTTAGGGACGGAAGGTTTTTTTGTTCGGTTTGTTTGGTCGGCGCGATCTCCCCCACGGCGCCGGTCTTGATCGCCGGCCTGCTGGTTCGCTTTCTCCCCTTCCTTTCTCTCGACCCCTTTCCTTTTAGTAGCTGCGGCGCGCCCTTCAACACTATGCTGAGCGGCCCTGATTCCGGTCAGAGGCTTGGTTTTGTTTCCCGTAGAGCCACCTACCCTTTTCCTTCTCCATGCTGCTTCCTTTCTTCTTTCTCTCAGCTCGCGCGTTTCCTCTCGGCGCTAGGCTCCCTCAGGCCTTACTTCGGGAAGTGCCCCCCTTTAGGATAAGCAGTTTTCAGCTCTTCGCGTCTTTCGCGTTATATTCTTCCTCTGTTTCCCTCCCCGTTCCCCTTCTCACCGAGTCCTCGATTTCTTCAGACTCTCCTGCCTTGGTTTCCTCCCAAAACGTGGGGGCCCACTGCCCGCTCCCTCCTTCTCGGCCGAGATACCGGCGGGTTACGAGTGGCGTCCCCCGTTTTGTTTTTTTTTTCTTCCCCTTCCTGTCTCCTAAGGCCCCCCGTTTTTTCTGGTCGCTCTCAGCGATAGATTCGCCCCAAGAATACTTCTCTTATGCGAGCGGTTTCTTTTTTTTTCCCCCTCATGTATGAGAAAGCGGCTCCAGGGACCCTCGCTGTATCTTCTTTTTCCTTCCCTTGATCACTCTTTTTGTCTCGCGTCGAGGCTCTCGAAGAGTCCGAGAGCGGAGCCATCGCCTCGCAATTATCTCGTGACAAATAGTTTCAGCCTCTGGCCTTTCCCCTCTCTCTGTGATCTCGCGCTATTTTCTTCGTTAGTATTAGATTCTTCTCGACTACTTCCCCGTTCTTTGTGTTCTGGGAGGGCCCTTCAATCTTTGCGAAGACGGGGTAGTTGTGCGTCCTTTTGCTCCCTCCTCCAAGTGGCGCTGTTCTGATCTGCCTGCAGCGCTTGTGTTCGCTGCCTTGACTTTTTTCTTCCCTCCCCCGAAGTGATCCGCGAAGATCGGGCCCGCTCTATTTTCTCTCCCCCCCCGATGCTGCTCTTCCAACTAAACTTCTTGTAGGAACCTCGCCCATCTCTTTACGCAGCTCTTAGATTGGGGGAGAACGATCTCTGTCCTTCCCCTACCTCCCCCCCCCCGTCAAAAATGGTATTTCTTCCCCTCCTTGGACCAGACCCATCCTCCCCTCCCCCGCGTTTTCCGTCGCTCGAGCTAGACGGATGAGAGGGATTATCCCAGTGAGAGACCATCTGGTGGGGAGGCTGAAAGAAGGATAGTTTAGGGAATCTTTACTCTTGTTGCCCTCCTTTTCTCCTGGCAGTTCCATCTTCTTTACCGCCCCGCTCCCGGCTCCCGCGAAGAGCTGCCAGACGTTGCTGCTAGATGGATTTCCGGCGAGTCCTGTGACCCTGACGCGCATCGCCCCTCCCTCCCTCTTTCCTGATCCCCCCCTCCTCCATCTTCTGTGAGCACGCAAGTTTCGGGGCTCGACAGTTAAGAATATTCACCCCCCTCCTTCTTCGAAGGCTGAGTCTCTCTCGACCTCCCCTTCACTTTTGTTGCTCCTTACTCTGCTTTTTGCAGCTGGAACGTAGGTCTTTGTCGCGCTGGACCTGAATTCTCTAGCCCGGCCGGCTCTTTCTCACGCCCTTCCTTCCTTTTTTCAGATACTGCTCAAGAGTTACGGTCTTCCTGCATTACTCAATCCCCCCCTTTCCGTCGCCCTTTCCTCCCTCGCGAGGGTTCGAACGTCTGCGACCACGTGTCATCGTCTAGGCACTTTTCTCTTCCCCCCTTTCTCAAGGATCCCTACACCCTGCTACCGGGTGCTCAGCCACGTTTCGCGGAGTCTGGTTACGTCCTCTTCTTCACTTTCGCCGAAAAGCGAGGAGTTTAAGGGGCTACCCCCCCCTTCCCCCTCCCTTCCTTTGGACTGCGGTTTTTTTCTTTTTGTTTAGGATTCTCTCTCTCGCCTTACCCTGTGGAATGGGTAACGAGATGGATATCCCCGGTGCCGGTCCATTCCGACGGCACAATGGCCAATCACAAAAGTGATGCAGAAATCCTCTCCTCTTGAGGTCTTTCTCAGAATTTCTCCCACTTCTCACGATTAAGGAGTCCTCCCGTCCTCTGACCGACCCTTAGTGGGTGATCCCAGGGGAGGACTCACCGCATCTTAATTGCCCCCCTTGCCGCAGCACGTTTCGGCCTCGTTCGAGAGTACAACGTCCTTCTATTTTTGTTTTTTTTTCTCCCTGTATAGGTTCTCTGCCAGGAAACTTCCGTACCCCCCCCTTTAGAATCTTTTTCAACTTTGCCGGTCTTTAAGAGAGGCGGCTGGCGCTGAATTCCTTTCATCATAAGAGAGTCGAGTTGTGGTCGCCCTTTCCAGCCTTCCCTTCCTTCTTCTGATCTAGATTCGTCTCAACTTTTCGAGAGATCGCTGTCACTTTGTTTCTTCATCGGTAGACGTGCTCTAGATAAAGGCTACCGAAGAAAGGTGACTAAATTTTCTGGACTGAGCAGGTCCCTTTATGTCCCCTCATCCTGATTACCTGTCAAGCTCTCATCATCTTTTAGTAAGCGCCGTAGCTCGGCTCTCTCGTGCTTAAGGAAGCTGTAGGAAATGACTTACTTCCACCTCTAGTTGGAGTCTTAAATCCTCCGCAGTTGCGGCTCTGAGTAAATCCTCGGATCGTCAGTGATCCCCCGACGCGGTCTTAAACTTAGTGCCCAAAATATTTACTTTGGTACTTTCCTTTTTTTATTAGCCGGTTTCGCCTCGTTCCTTACGAGGAACACAAGGCACCGTCACTCCCCTGGCAAGTGCCCTGTTCTAACCGACTTCTCTCCTATTTTGCTCATTCTCTCTGATACGGCGTCACCGGGCCTAGGAATTAGTTAACCCGGTCCACTCCCGGCCCCTGCGAAGGGCTTCCAGTCCACGAGTCAGAACCGCAGTAGCTTTCCGTTACAGCCGCCAAGGTTCCCCTACGAAGTCACAGCTTTTTACCTCCACCTTTGGCGAACGCCTCACCCCTGGCCCGGTCTACTTCTTCTCACCTCAAGAGAACCAGATTACCATGGATCCATGGCGGGGACCTTTTTCATTTTTAAGTTTAATGATTCACGTTTTCTTAACGCGCTGTCGGCTCCTTCCAAGAGCAGGAACCAGCGTGCCTTCGTCCCTGCGTCAGAGTGTGGCAAGATTTTACTTGTGTTTTTCTCTCTTTTGAAAAGTAGCATTTCCCCTTCCCCTCCTGTTGATTCTCGTATTTCCCGCTCCTTACCGAGCCTCTCGTGGACTCACGTCACCGACGGACGGACCCTTCAATGCGTCCTCTTCCTCATCTTCCCGAGCGAAGTGATGGAGGGCAGGATCGGAGAAGTAGTCCATGTAACCTTCTTCTTTCTTGTCTTTTTATTCCCTTACACTCTTTGATCGTCATGAACCCGTGCGGTGCCGACTTCGTTGAATCGGCTGGGGTCCTTTGCTGTCGCCTTCCCTGTTCGACTTTGTGAAGAGAGCTGCTTGTATTTTATTTCGAGCCTCTTCCTTTAGGTTTTCTCTCTTTGCGGCTGCCCCCTTTCCACGCGGCAACACGCTAGGTGATGCCCAATGCTCGTTTGGCCGGTACTTAAGATGCCGTGCCTCTACCTTGAAAGGGAGAAGTAATTTCATTTTGAGCACCCCCCTTTCCCTTTTTTGCGCGTTGTTCACGCTGTTGCCTAATCTTCTTGAGAAGCTCGTCCCTGCGAGTCTTTCCCCACTCCGGGCGCGACCTGCAGAGCTGCCTTTGCTGATGTGTTTTGGAATCAGGTTCAGCTTTTCCTCTCCCCGCGCTCTCCGGTTAGCCGCGTCGTTACTCCTAGACCGAGATTTTCGTAGAAGGTACCGTTATGATTCGTTTTTTTTCCCCGCGAACCTCTCTGATAAGTCTCCCCCTTTTTCCGATCGTGATCTAGCTTGATCTCCTTTAACCTTCTCGATGAAATCCCACCCGAAAATCGGGTCGTTGTCGAGATCCTTTGGCGTCTTATCTCTTTCGATAGATAGGAATGGATGTACTTTCGTCGGA
>Ga0179593_1427459_pt1 | contig 15448 bp, 22 predicted proteins | sample CZODoug2_1_08_16_FD_185931 | JGI IMG/M metagenome (GOLD analysis project Ga0179593, IMG submission 185931) | Vadose zone soil fungal communities from Angelo Coast Range Reserve, California, USA - CZODoug2_1_08_16fungal (PacBio error correction) | ecosystem: Environmental > Terrestrial > Soil >... | reverse complement strand
GCGCTTTGCCCTGCTCGTGGGATCTCTTTTTTTTTAAAAACCCTTCCTCAGGACGATAGTTTTTTCCCCCAAGCTTCTACAGCGAAAATGCTCGGGTTTTCCCGGTGCGTCTTGGTTTTAGTTCCCCTCCCCCTGCTCGACCGCACGATTGGAGGCCCCTTTTTTTTTGGACCCCGGCGGTCCACCCCCCCCAGTCTTCCTCTTGCGGGTCACCCCCTTTTCTAATTGTCGCCCGCCCAAGCGTGTCCTTTCACAGTTCCTTTGCGCACTCAACTTTTTTCCATAGTATCCCCCCATGGTTTGCCCTCCTGAGTTGCGTTGTTAAGTTTGACGCAGGTTCTCCAGACCCTTCGCTTTCTTGTTTTTTTATAGCCCCCCGCCCGGATATTTTCCCCTTTTGTTTCCAACACGTTTCTTCTAGCTTGTCCTCTTGAAGGTTTTTTAAATTTGTTTTCGTGCCTTTTTTGTGCGCGCCTTTTCCGGCTCTGATCCTCTGCCCTGGGGGACGTCCCAGGCCGAATGACTCCCCCTCTGGGACCCTTTTTTTCCAGTATTTTGTTCCCCCCCGTCGGCCGTCGACCAAATGCGGCAATATTTGCTCTTCCATAGCTCTCCGGAAAGGATCCCGCCCTCCCCTTTGGATCCCCTTTTTTTTGTGCCCCCCCCATCATTCATTCATTCTCTCTTTTCCGAGTCGTCGTGTTCTTCTTGTTTTTGTGACAACCATTTTTTCCCCCCTTACGTTTCCTTGCCGGTGGTAGAACCGACACCCACCACCCCAAGTCTTTTCACCCTAGACTTCGGTTACCGGCCGTTAGCCCCAGATTCATTGGGCAAAGATACGGTTTTTTTTACCCTGATGGGCGGGCTCTTTTTTCTTCCCCTTGCTCGGTGTCCCCTCCCCCCTTAGTCACTTCCCAGGGGATCACTCCCGACCCCCCCCCCGTCCCTCCAGGCTACCTCTTCGCGTTTGGGAGGTCCTGGCTTCAAGTTGTTTATGTGTGAACGTCCCCAGACACCTTTTCTAGCCAAACTGTTTTCTCCTTCGTGCCTCCTTTTCCCCCAAGATTTCAAGGATTGCTTTGAATCGGTAGCCCCCTCGCTCGTTTTCACTTCGTTTTTGCCTGATTCTTGACGCCCCCAAAGTTTTTGGCTTAAACTCGATCAGACTACGTCTTGTGTCTCCAATTGTAACTCTCCTTCAGGCGTCAGGCGTGAGGTTTTGTTTCCGGTGGTTCCGGTTCCCGCTGTCGTTTTTACGATTAGTAGTGTGATTTTATTGGACCCCCCCATTCCCTCGCTTGTTCCGGAAATCTTGTGGGGGGGGGCCGATTGCCCACTTTCGGTCATTCATTTACTTTATCCGCACATATTTCCTTCAAGTGCGTGTTTTTGTGGACCTTTGGCATTGTCCTCTCCCTTTTCCCGCGAAGTTCCCCCCCCCCCTCACCCTCCCGACGGTCTCCGACCTTCTTTACCTGTCCGTTCCGATTGAGCTTTTTTTTCCGCGCCCGTTTCGTTTTTCAGTTTTGATTTTTAATTTAGAGCTTTTTCTCCTTTGCGGCGAGCCTTTTCCCATTCAGCCGCGTTTGGCCGAGCATTTCCTGTTGATTGTCCCCTTTTGCAGTCTTGACTTTTGGTGGGCGCGCAACCCTTTTTCGTAGTCTTCTCGTAAGCTTGGATGTTATTTGATTCAGCGTGCTGACCTTCCACCGACATTTTTTTCCTGGGCCTCGCTTGTACTTCAGGCTTTTCCCCTAAGTTTTCCCCTGTGGTTTTTTTAAGCAGTATGTTTGTCATGTCTGTGACCCACTCCATTTTGGTTTTTTTTTCTCTTTATTTTGTACGTGGAATTACGCTTCCTGGCCCTTTCGAGATCATCCCCCAAACTTCCCTCACAGGGACCCCCCCAACCAATCCTCTATCAGTGTCCCTTTTCTCTCCTGGTCAATGTTTCCGGCTATTTTTTTCTTCCCCGAACATTGCCTTTTTTCTTGTAAACGGGTCGGGGAGTTCCCCCTTTTCCTTGCACCCCTTCTCCCCGCAACCTAAAGTTATCCCACCAGGTTCGTTCCCCGTAGGTCCTTTTGTCCGCTGGTTATTTCTGTAATCATGCAGGCTGGGGTCGCAAAACGTTTTGTTTCTGTGGTGATACTTTGTGTCCCGATTTTCTGGGGCGTACTCCCAAGCGTTTCCCCTCGAAGCGAACGCACCCCCCCCTTTGGCGTGAGTGTAGGTTGCCCCCATGAAGAAACGGTTTTTGATTCGTTACCCCATTACCTTCCCCCCTGGCCCACTTTTTTCCACCAAAAACCGATGTCTTTTTTTTCTTTCCTTTTTGGGACCCACCCGTCCCCCTCGGAACGTAAGAATTGTTTTTACCGTCCATAGGGTTCCCTTTCTGTTCTCATGGCCGCCCCCCACTCCGACTTTTTTTTTTGGCTTCCCCGACCCCCCCGGTTGAACGTGGTCTGCTGTTCGCCAAGCGTCTTTTCTTTGCAAATTCGGTCCCTTTTTTTCCTATGCCGGACTCGTTTGGACGTTTGACCCCCCCACAACTTCAAGGACTTTTCAAGTGTTTTTCATTTGGGATTTTTTTTTTTGCGTTTTTTTTTTTTTTGCCCTCTTGGTTTCTGTTTTTTTTTCCACGGAAGTTTTTTCCACCCAAGCCCTCTTTTTCCAGAACCCCCCCCCCACCCTTTTTTTTCTTGATGCCCGTTTTGCACTTTCCAGTCGTGTTCTAACCTCCTTCACCCGGACCTTCTTGATCTTGGTTTCTTGGACTTTTTGCCCGATGGTCTCTAGTTTCCCTTACAAACCCCCCAACCTCCCTTTCCCTTTCGTGCCCCAATACTCAGCCATGGTGTCACGATGTTCACAGGGTCTCCTACCCCCCCTGAAGCCAACCCCTTCACACTCGTCGAAAAGGGTCTGGCCCCATTTTCTGCGTGTTGCTCCTTCTCCCCCCCCTTTCTTGTTCAGAAGCTCCTCTGCCCCTCGGGGCGCAACCGGGTTGCAAACTTTCAAACAAATGCATATCCCCAAGCCCTCGTTGCACCGGTTCCCCTTTCTCAAGCGTAATCCATTGTGACCTGCGCTCGGTGGACCTTGGTTTAGTAGCCGGAAACTATTATTTCTTTTCCCAAGCTAACTTTTTTTTCCCGTTTTCCGACACTTTGGGCCCTGGTTTTTCACCAACCCCAAAAAACCCAAAGTTTTTTGATCGTTGAAAACTTGTCTTGTCGAGTTGTGGTCCCGATAGTTTCGCGCTTTTCCAACCAGAAAGATTCCCTTCCCCTGCGGTGTCGTTGTCGGGGACCCCCTTTCTTCGTTTAGCTCGCCACAACAAAGCGTCCAGCCCCCCATCAGTGATTCTTTCCCCCATTGTGTATTTCAACCCCCCGATGTTGCCTCTGCCCACAGGACAATTGGTTCCATGTTTCCTCTTTTTAAGAGCGACCACCGCTGTTTACTCTCTGCCCTTGCCTTCTGTGTTTAGACCCTTTGATTGGCTAGCCTTGACCCTCAGTTAAACAGCGGAGTTCTTTCCAGCCCAGAGTCGCTCGGTTGGGAACTTCGCTGTCGTGCGGAACAAACTTGTATGCATCGATTTGTGCTTTTTCCTGATATCTCCTCCCCCCACCCGCATGCACATCGACAAGGTGTTTCCATTATTTCTGTCCAGCTCCTCCCTTAATGTTCTTTTCCTCCCTCCGATCGAGGCCCAACTTTGTCCCCTTTTACGTCCTTTTTCTCCGGGCCCGCCATTCGTTCGCGCTATGTCCATTCTTTCTCTCTCCGGGGCCTCCTTCTCCCTTTGCAGCCCGCATCTCAACCACCTTCGTGTCACTCTTTTTCAGTTTGTTTCCTTTTCCTACTAATATTTGTTTTTTTGTTAGAGGATGTTCCACTGACCCGAGTGACCCCCTACCTTGTTCTCATTCTGCCTTTGCCCCGTCTTGCACTTGCCCCTCGGTGTTCCCTCTCCCCTCCTTTTTTGGGCCAAGGTAAGTTTTTTCTCCGACTTTCTTGCCGTCCGACCCCCCGGTACTTTTACATGCCTCTTTTTTAAGTCTCTTCGTCCCTTTTTTTGCCCCCCTTTCCCGTTAGTGTTCTTCCCCTTCCAGACTTTCGCGTCTGCCGCTTTTCTTTGATCTATTGGTAGACTGAACACCGAACTTGGTTTTTCTGCGCAAACTGGGTGGGGGCCCATGGTTGTCACATCCGCGCCTCAAGTCCAGTCGCGATTCTGGTTTTTTCGTAACCTTTTTTCATTCGACTTACTTTTCCCCCACTTCGTTTTAGCACTCCAGTGCAGGTCTTTTTTCCCGAATTCCCCCGATCGGTACACCCCCCCCCCTCCGGTGATCTTTCCGGCCCCGTGACCCCATTTTTGGTGGTTCCCCCCCCGTCACGCTTTTCCCACTCTTTTTGCGCGTCTTTTGCGTGTCTTTTCGTTTTTCGATCTCGGCCTTAACGTCCTGTCACTTGAACCGTTTTTTTTTTATTTAACTTTTCGATTTGTGTTTCGTCTGGTTGCTATGTGGTTTTCGTTCCTTTCAACAAGTTCCCTATTTTGTCCGAAACACTGTGTTGTCTGCCCCACTGTTTGTCGTCCGTCCAATTCGATTCCTTGCCCTGTTTGATGGGCTTGTTTCCTTCTACCTTCCTCCCCACAACGTCGTCAGTCTTTGTGATTTTCGCGTATTCCAGCCCTTTCACGTTTTCTTCCTGTTGTTTTTTACTATTCTTCAACTTCTCCCCGAGTTTTGTTTGTTCATTTTGGATGCTTTTTTTTCAAACCCGTATTTTAGGTTCTCTGCCTCCAGCTCCCTATATTTTGTCCTTACTTGTTTCGTTCCCCCCACTATTTTTATCTGATTGGTTTCCGATCAACCCCCCCTTTCCCCACAAAATCGTTTTTCCTTGATGTTACGATGTTTGGCGTTTGCAGCATCTTTTTTTGTTCTCCTTTTCTGTGTGTATAGTATGATCTTTTTCCCTTTTTCGATCATGGACCTCGATGTTTGGGCAGTTCCGCTTGTAGCCACCTTGTTGTTGACTAACTTTAATACTCACTCTTTTGTTTTGGTCTGTCCTTTGCCTGCTGGGTTAGCATGCCTTCCTTTGACAACGCTAGTTCAGCCGATGGACACATCCGGCCGTGCTCTAAGACTGACATTCGTGAGTTCCTTGGTTACACCCCACCCCGTAACTGTTTTGGCGCTCTTGAAACCAAAAACACGGGGCCCCCGAATATTCTCCTCCAAGAGTTTGGCTCACCTGTCTTTTTTTTTAGTCCCCAAAGTCTGGGGGCGTTTGAGGCGCCTTCCGCAATTCATGGCGGATTTTTTTGCGGGCTATGAGAAACCCCGCTGGTGGAGCAAAGAGGACTTTTTGGAAAATTCTGGGCAAAGAACCCCTTATTAAGTGGACAAATGCCTTTTAGTTTGTTTGTATATTCCTTTTAATGGAAGTTTTCCTCTGTTTTGATCTACGGTTTTTCCAGTTTGGTTTAATGGCCTTCGGCCCACGTATTCCCGTTTCCTCTTTTCCTTTGTAAGTTTTTTCCACGCAGGGTGTGCAGGATATTCGGTCTTCTCTTTCTTGGCCGCTGTAGTACTTTTTGGTTTTTTCCAAACCCTTTCTTTTCTTCCTTTGCCACCCAGCTCCCCGTCTAAAAAAAGTGTTTTGTTCCCCCAGCCGTCCTGGCCCCCCCCCCTGAGTTATCCCATGCTCCCCCCCACACCCGGTGGTGGTGCTTTTTTCTTTTCTACCGCCCCACCCTGGTTCGTTGTCTTGTTCTCTCCATGTGGTGCCCGGGTTTGACTGCGGCACTGGTCACTTTTCCCGAACCTTTCCTTTTTTTTCACCCCCTTTTTTCCTGCAGATTCTTTGTTCCCCCCCCTTCAGTGACATAAGGCCGTGACCCAAACTTCCCCCGGCTCTAAGGACGCCTATTTAGTGGTTTTTTGGTTCTTTTTTTTTTCTCTTTTTTAAGTTGGTCCTGTGCTGATGATTGTTGGAACCCGGTCCCTCACAATCGTCTCCCCCTTTTTTACGCCCTTGTGTGACAACCCCCTCATGAGGTTTTCTGCCCCCAGTGAATTACCCTACCCATCCCGCGTGCGTTGAGGACTAAAATTTGCATCATTTGAACCCAATCGCCTCCCCTGTAAACTTATGCCGTTCTTGTGTGAGGGTTATGACCTTTATCCTACATTCCCTATTCAAGGCTGGACGAAGTCTCCAAGAGCTTTTATGCGTGCGTAACCACTTCAAACCTGTTTAAACCAGGTCTCTGTTTGATTTCCTTGCCCCTCTTGTATGGTGACATTGAAGACCCGGGGCGGTGCCGTCTGGCCCCCTGGCGCCATGCCCCCTGATAGACCCCCGTCTGGCGAGCCCCCTAGTCTGAAGCCACCCCATCTCCCTTTCCAGTGGTGACCTTGTTCCCGGAGTTCCTGTCGAGGGGTCAGTGACCCCTTCCTCTTTCCTTTTTCCTCTTCATTCCAATTTTCCCTTCAAAGTACGGGGAGGAGGTCCGTGCTTGGCGGCCGCGCGAAACGATTTTCCCTACAATGGGGCTGTTGCTGATTATATTTACTACCCCGGTCTCCTATCTTGGTTAGAGTCTGTTTAACCGGCTCGTGGCCCCGCGTTTCTTTCCAGTTTTTCACGAAATACCCCTCCTTCCCCCAGTCGTCTCGGGAACCGTATGAGCGCTCGTAGTCTGCCTATTTATTCCTTTCCAATTCCTCATCACAATACTTTCCTAGCGGACGTCAAGCGGACATCTTTCCTTACTGAATCCTGTTAGCCCTTGGTGATTCTTTAGATTCGAGGGGGACGTTGTTCATGTTTCGTGCCGTTCAACCCCCCACCCTGCACCTTTTATCGACGGTCCCCGCGTTTCGCCTAATGGATAACCCTTTGCCACATGGCTTTTTCGTGAGTTGATCCCCCTTTATTTTGAATTGGCCGTTTTTCCCACTCGTCTCTTGGTTCAATGCCCACAGTGAACTCCAGTCCCGGTTTCCCCCCCCCGCCTATTTTCTTCAATTTTCCGAACTACGGGTACTTCGCGCAATCCGTCATGGTTTCCGACTTATTTTTTAGAATCCCCCCCCAACCCCCGCTCCCCCCAGGTGTTCTTTTAGTGTTTTAAGGCAAGCATCCCACTCCGTACGGCCCTGGTCCTCTGAGGGGGCCTGTCCTTGTCACAACGATCCCGGTGTTCCCCAGCGAACTTCCCTCTTTTCTTTGAGATATATGTTTGCGACTAATGGCGCGATTGGTTTGAGTGTGCAGATTGACTGGTTTCAACCACATATCCCCCCCTGTCCCCAGTTTCTCCTTCTTCCCCTTCGCACCCCTCATATATTCCTGCGCCATGACTCACTCCCCCTTCCCCTGAGGCACTCAGTCACTGGAAGCTGGGTGAAAACCCTTTGCTGTACTGCTGGACCCAAGTGCTTCCTCCCTTCCCTGGTTTGTTTGTCCCCCAACCGTGTGATTGTTTGGTCGCGTGGTCTGACCAATCCCCAAAGCTAAGGTTGGGTTTGCAATGATTTGTATTTCACCTAGAGGCTGCAGCATCTCACGTTTACTGCCCGACCTTTTCCCTGATAGTTTTTGTGCCACCGTTCGTTTTCTGTTTCCAACTTGGTACTTGTTGTCTTTTTTCCCAGAAAACGTTTTCATTTCGCTTGTTGAGCCGTTACTTTCCTCCGTCGTGGTCCCCCCCCCTCTTTTCGCCGACTATGCTGTCTTGATTTTTGTACCCTGTTTCCGACTGGCCCTTCTACAATTGGGCCGGAGTGTCTTCGGCTGTCTCCCTCTGTTGTTTTCAAGACTATCTTCCGTCTCTGCCTGTTTTTTCGATAAAATCCCTTCCTATCACTTTTGGGCGTCTATCTCTCTTCTCCTTTTGTTTTTTTCTGAGAGAGATCCCGCTTCTTTTTAGTGGTACAAAAACCTTCCCTCTGGTAGTTCCTTTTGGCTTGCGACACCGCGAAACATTTCTCCCGTTCCGTGACTCCCCTGTTCTTTTTTTTTTCTCTGAGCACTTGCCTTTCCCCGCTACACTGTCTGGGCACGCGGTCTTTTCATTTTTTTTCCTGTCTAAACCCTGACTTGAAGGGCCACCCGTTCCCCCACCCCCTATTTTCTTTTCCAGCTTCCATCTTTGATGGACACCTCCCCTTCTCTCACCTAAACCGCCTCCTTTCGGCATCCTTCTGCCAATCGTCTGGCCCATTTCATGTGAACTTCATTGTCCCACTTTTCCCACCTTCGCTTGATGGGTGTGAAGTTACCCCCCCTCGTTGCTCTCCCCCCCCTTTTTGGCCCCCCCCCATGTTATTCTAGGTCCCTTCATGGGGTTTTGCGCCCAGTTTCACCATTTTCTGTAGTTTATCTTCTGCTACAGTGTTTCATGGGAGTTTCTAGATGACTTGGGACCTACCGAAGCGGAGGCGTCTGCCTTTTTCCCTCTAACACCGTAGTCAGTCTCTCGTCCCCCCCAAACAAATGTGCTCGTTCATAGATATCACCTACTTTGCATTCGCCCGTTGGTCTTTTTTATTTAACTGGCTTTAGCCCGGTTTCCTCGTTCTGAGTTTTCCTTTGTCCTTTTTTGAAACCCTTTAACATAGAAAGCTCTTGCCGGGGTCGTCCCCCCCCGACGACAGTTTTTTTAAACCTTAGAGGGCTTCAGGGACCAGCGATGACCCCACGATCGTCCCAGGGTTCCCGCTCTTTTTTTTCACCTGGCTGTTGTGTTCTTGTCCCTTTTTTTCGTGGGCAACGCCAACTTTTTTCCCATACAGGATCCCCAATCCCTTCCGGACCAAGAATGCGTTGTCTTATCTATTAGTGTCAAGGCTGGGTTCCGTTTCAGTATCAGTTAGTCATTTGTGAACGTTCCCTCCCACCGGACTTCCCCCTGTATATGGTTGTTACAATGATAGCTCGGACTTCCCAGGCGGCTCATGCGTTTTCCTTTTTCCGTTCCTCCCTTATTGCTGCCCGCTCACCACGGCTAAATCCTTGATCAGCCCTCACTATCAGATCCAAACCTTTTTCCTATGACGGCGAGTGTGCCCTTTTTGGTCCGACGGGCACAGCCTTTGTTGCAAGATCCGCCCGATCATCCGACGACCACACCCTCTCTCCTGGTTATTTTCCCTGAGACGGTTTGCCGGCTCCCCCCCAGTTCGGCAGGTTTTCGACTTTTGATCCGTCACACTCTGCCCCTACCCGATGTTTGAATTTGCATGCCCTCCCTGACCTCTGCCCCCTTTTCCACGTACCTCCCTTTATACGGACTGCCGGCCTCTTGTTGTCTTTTTAGGTTGTCGCCTGCCCGCTGAGAACCTCATCCTGATTTTCTCTCGCCTCGCGCGCACTTTCTTTTCCTTTTTTTTTTTCCTCCCTTTGCGATCTATTCCTGTGTCTTGACCCCCCGTTTGCGTGAAGGGCTTTCACCACCCCATTCGCGTTAGGTTATCGCCCTTTCTGCTGTTATGATTAAGGTGCTCTTTCCCCCACCGCCTCCGCTGGTTGTTACGTATGCGCTTGTCCGTTCATTCTTGTTTTCCGTCCCGTTTACCTTCTGCTGTGGGTCTTTTCCTACCCCCCCTCATTGCTTGTTTGCTTAAACACCAGGGACCGGTGTAAGATGCTGGCGCCTGCTCTCTCCTACCCATGACAGTCCAAAACCCAGTCCACACCCCCCCGCCTATATTTTCATTGTCATTTTCGATTTCGGCCCCTGGGTTTCCGGCACCTACTTGGCCCGGACGCTGCCTTCCTTCTTTTTTGACAAGGTGCCAGTTCTTGGTCTTTTCACTTTCCCTCCTCAACCGGTCCCCATTTCTTCTTCATTCCCCAAAAACTTATTGCAAAATTTCGTCAAAATCTGACACCGCTGTTGGAGGGTTCCTGTGTTAATCCTCTTTCCTAACTTTTTGTTGGCGCCACCACCCAACGTATGTTTTGGATAAATTGGATGTGTTTGTGGTGGTCTATACAGGAATGGGTGAGTAGCCCCTGCCGACTTCTTTACGCAGCGCGATCCCCCCCACCCCCTTCCCCTTTTGTTTTTCTTCCAAGAAGTTGCAATTTGGGGGCTTTTGTATAGTGGTCCCCTCCCATCCCTTAAACATTTGTCCCCCCGTAGTCTCCAACTTTTCTTTTTTGGCTTGACAAGTTGAGGGCCCCCAGTAAGCAGGCTTTTGCACTGAGGGTGCTTTCCACCGGTTGAAGCACTCCCACTCCCATGCGGGCGCCGGTGCCGTCCCCCCCCCGTCATGCGTAACAATTTTCTATGCTTTTTTCCTCGCTAGTTTTTCCTTTGTCACCCACGGAGCCCGGAATTTTCTGATGGCTGATTATTAGGAGGGTCTACGAGTCCCCCAACTTAATCCTTTTTTTCCCCTCCACACACGGAACCTGAGCAATGGTCCCCCGCCCCCCCATCTTGACTTTCCCTTCAGCAAGGTTTGATTTCAAGCTCCTCCCTTACTAGTCCCCGATTTTGGGCGGAGCTGCCATGCCTGATCTATCCCAGCCCCCACCCAACAATCTTTCTTTCTTCCTTTTTCAGAAGGAAATGCCCCGCGTGTGTTCATCCTTCCTCCCTGGCAAACGTCCATTCGTTCCCTGCCCCTTTTCCCCCCAAATAGCTTTGGGCGGCTTTGCTCCTCCTGGTACTGACAGCTTCATTCCGCACCTCGGGTCTTCCTTTCCTCCTTTATTCCATTATAAACCGCCCCCTGTGACCTCCCTCCTCCCTCTTAGGCTTCCGTTAAGTTGTGGAGCTTCTGCACTATGCCTTCCACTGCCTATAGTTGGAAGGACGTTCCCCCTCCCGTTTGCCCTCCAACAGTTTTTTCTCCTTTTTTTCTTATAGTCTGAGGAACTCTCGTCTTACTACCCCTCACATCGTCAAGCTTTCCACCCCTCCAGGCAGGTTGTCCCGTGTACCTTTCGGCGAATCTCGAAAAACCCGCCTCCAACTCCCCCCCGATTTTCCCCCCCCCAGTTAGGCACTTTCTGTATATTCTTTTTTTCAAGGACAACGTCCATGGTTTAACGATCGCCGGACTCCCCGCGGTCCCAGTAGATGATTTTTTTGAAGACCCTGCGTGATTTCTCCTCCCCCTCGTGTAACCCCTTGACGGACCCCATTCTCCCCATGGATCGCGACGTTGTTCGTTGTCAGCTGGACGACCAAACTTTGCTCTCGCGTAAGGACCCTATTTTTATCAAGCTCACTACGCCCTCCCCTCCCCTCCCGGGCCCGCTCTGTCCTATTCCCTTTTTTTTTTTCGAGTGGACTTGATAGAGGCAAAGGTTCACGGTCCGAGGCAGGTGAAGTCTGGCCGCGGCCTATTGCCCGTCTTGTTTTTCTTCCCTCCCTATTCCTATTTCCTCCACTGTGCTTTCCCCCCCCAAGGTCGTGTCCAAGTTCATGTGAATCTTCTTTTCCTTCTTTGGGGTTGTGTTGTGTTGAGATGTTCTCACTGACACCCGTCTTGGGACCTACTTTTTTCCCCCCGATCGCCTGTCACCCAGTATGAAAGTGCTGCCTCTTCTGCCAGGATGGGGTTGAAGGAGCTTTTCCCGGACTTTTGGGTGGCTTTGTCTTCTTCCCTTACGGTAGTTTGAATTCCTCTCTCCCTTCTCTTCGCCCTGAAAGAATTAGGCTCCTGAGTTGATATGGTTCGTGCGTCTTCTTTTTTGATTCATGACCCTGCCGATTTTTTTTGAATTTTGGCATTCGGCCTGCGACCTCCCGTCCCCCCGGATCTGGAGTTGAAGTTCCCCATTGCCCTTTCTTGTTTTTTCCAACCCACGGGGTCGTGACTTTCTTTTTTCTTTCCCCTACATAAGACGCTTTTGAGGTTCAAAGAGTTTTGCGGGGTATAGACCAAGAGTGAACCATTGTCTGTAGTTCTCACTCACCTTCGTTCCTTTTTTTTTTCCATAGTTTTTCTCGATTTCTGTGTGGGAGTTACCGGGTTTTTTATTTTTGCCGTCGAGGTTGGTGTTGGTTTTTTTTTTTGTTCCCCGTTTTTATGTTTTTTTTATCGGCCCCCGGTTACCCGGCCAAACCCCCCTCCAATTTCGTTTGTATTTCATTTCGCTGTTTGATAGTATCGGGTCTCGACGATCCAAGTTTTCCCCCCCCTCGTTTTTGAACTTTTTTTTTGGTTCTTGTTCGTCGTTTCCCATTCGGATCTGGTCCCCTTGGGTTTTTCCCATTTGATGTTCATACCTAACCTTGTCGCCCCGGATTTTTTGACTGGTTCTTCCCCCCCCCCATCCCCCCCACGAGGCTTGCGTATTTTGATATTGCCCTTCTCCCCGCGTTTGTCTTCCATTCTCTTTTCCCCCCACAACCGAGGGTTGAGGAGACTCATAGATTTTTTGGGAGACTTTTGTCGACGATGTCGTTTTATTTTGATGAAAGTCCTCCACACATTCGTCGGGTCTTTTGATTTTTGAACCCCGAGATTTTGTTTTTCTTGGACTCCGGGGGTTGATTCCCTCTCGTTAGGTTCCGTTCCTTCGCTGATCCAGTCGACAAGTGTAGCACCTGCTGGACGTTCCTTCATAGCTTTTTTTGGGGTTCGGCTGGTCCATTGCCTCTTAGGTGTTTTCTGTGAACCACTTTTTTACTCTCCCCCTAATATCACCCGTTTTTTTCCACTGTAACCCCCTCGTCTTTCCTTTTGTACAGTCAAAGCCTTTTTTTTCTATGACCAAAAACCTTCCCCCCCCCCGCATGATTTTTTTCTTTTTTTAACTTCATACCGCTTGTTCGTCACACCATCATGGAGGGTCAACACTGTATTGGTGTGAGCAGCGCGCCGCACAGTTCTTTTTATGTTTTGAATTTTCTAACCGGATTGGAGACCATTTGTTTTCCCCGGTTTCCCCGACCTTGTTATTGGTGAACATCTTTTATTTTTTTCCACTTGGGTACTTCCCCCCCGCCCTCATTTTGCGCTCCTGGGTTGGGGCCCGTGTTGGTGAAGGGGGTGGTGTTTTTAGTCCCCAACTTAATCCCCCTAAATTTTCCCAGAAATTCCAGCCTTTTTTGAAGTGTCCTCGGCCTTCTTTCTGTTTTTCCTTCTTGATCCCTTTCACTGCTGATATGTGACACCATGCGACCCAAGTTATTCCCCCTCTGGTTTTTTTTTGTTTAAACCCCCCCCCCTCCCCGGGAATGACCCCCCTCTTTTTTTTTTCCACCCAGCATCCAAAAAAATGGCGTTCTACGGTTAGAACGCTCCCCCACTTGGGGTTGCCTACCGATTTTGACTCCCGTTTTTTTTGCCGGTTTCAGGGGAGGATTTTACATTTCCGGGTGACACCATCATAAAGTCCCGCGTCGTTTCAACTTCAGGGACCCTCGCGTGAAACCCCTTCCCCCGCTCTACTTTTTGTCCGACTTATGCTTGGTTTGTGTTTTCTTTTCTGTCCCCTTGTAAGTTGATCTTCGGACACCCTTGGTTTTCCATCCCAGGGTTCATTTTTACCCCTTGGTTTTTTCTACTCTTGACCCATTCATGAGGTTTTTCTTCCCCTTTTCCCCCGATTACTTCCCCCACAGCGCTTTGTCTTCCATGAGGCGGCCCTTTTTTACCCTCGGTTTGCACCCCCTCCTATTTTTCCTTCCCCTTTTTTTTACTTTTTTCATCGCTGAATACATCCGGAGGTCGGTTTTTCCAGAAGACCTCCGCTCGTTTTTCCCCTCGTTACCCCGTCAAACTTCCCTTGATCGTTCTAGTCCCGTCTTTTTCCCCCATTGCGTTGGCGGCGCATTTTTGAGGCCCTGCCCTTTTTTTCGAAAAGCTCGCTTATTTCAATCCGCCGGTGTTTTTCACTTTCACTTCCATCAACCCCGATGAGTCAGACCGCGTGGATGAGACCCTTCCCCTCGCTGTCGTGGTCCGTGCGCTTCATTTTGTGGTCTGCCCAAGTCCATAAACCTCCTTTTGTCGTTTCTTTTTCCTGAGCTTTTTCTTGATTTCCCCTTTTTTTTTTTTCCCCCCCCCCCCATCCTCCATCCGGCCTTGGGCAATCTTCGTTCTCTTCCATCACCAAATTTTGGAGTTTTGTTGGTCGCCTCTCCTCGACTTCCCTTTTGGTCCCGTGCGTGTCATTTCCCCCCCCGGCCCCAAATTTGCCGGTCCTGCCGTCGTCTCTTAAAATGTTCAATTGGGAGCGTCTCTCTTATTCCTTCTTCTTCGTCCTTTCTCCCTTTTGATTCCCCCCCCATCTTGAATCGGCGCCCCTTGGAAGTTTGACCCCAATCTCTTCCGGCTGCCTACCCGTTTTCCGTATGCTAGTTGATCTGGCTGCCTCCGCCCAGCCCCGTTTTTCTTTCCTTGGCGTTTTCCCACCAGCTCCTGCTCTCCCGGCCCAGGCGTACGTCCTCCCGTTCCTTTCCTCTTGGCATGGATTTGGGCGGTTTTTTTTTCCTTGTCCTTTACTTTGGACGTTGGCCCCCCCGGCGAAGCGGTGTCTTGAACAACGAGCCCACTTACGATTGGGCCCGGGTTCCTCCATCTCTTTCCCCCTTTTTCCTCGTTCCTTCTGTCACTCCGAATCTTTCGTTTTTCGCCCCCCGTTTTTCAAAAGGGGTTTCAGTCGATTTTCCTGGGTCCAAGTTTTGGACAAGTCTCCCCACTTCCTCACGGCGGCACCAGGCTTCTTTTCTTTTTGAATTATGTCACCAACTTTTTCCCCGTTTTTTTGTGATGCACCCCCTTTTTTTGTCTCTTTTTCTTGGGCGCCATCATTGGTTTTATGGGTTCACAGCTGTTTGTCTTTTACCCCCCAGCCCCTCACCCATTCCAAGCGGTTTTTCATTGGGCCCCCGTCCCAGTTATATAATAGCGTCCCCACTTTTCGCCGCTAGACACTCCAGGCAATGGCCGTTGGCCTTGGTGGCCGCAAACACGAGACGGCTGTGACAGCTTCAGCACTTTGGGTCCGTGGTGATCTCCTGGCCGGGGTCTTTTTCCCCCTTCGTCCCCAGGTTGCGTTTACACCTGGAACACCCCCCCCCCCAAAACCCCACCTGTTTCCAAATTTTAACACTTGCTCTGCAATCGGCACTTGTAGGCCGAATATTTGTTTTTGTTTTTGTTTTCCCCCTTTCCCCTTTCGCCGGCTTTTTTTTTTTCCCCCCAATCTCCTTTCTTGTGATCCCAGGACAATTTTATCGCGTTTTTGACAGCAGGCTTCCGCTTTTAAGAGTGTCCCCTGCGCTTTCTTTTGCGTTGGCTCTCTGTTGCCTTTGATTGACCGGCTGTCCCCTGATCCCTCCCTTTTCCGAGCATTTCCTGTTTTTTTCGCAAGCCTTTTTTCCCCAACCCCCCGACTATTCTCACGTCGGAGGTCCCTTGGTTCGACTCCCTACCGATCTTGC
>Ga0179593_1287938_pt1 | contig 15448 bp, 17 predicted proteins | sample CZODoug2_1_08_16_FD_185931 | JGI IMG/M metagenome (GOLD analysis project Ga0179593, IMG submission 185931) | Vadose zone soil fungal communities from Angelo Coast Range Reserve, California, USA - CZODoug2_1_08_16fungal (PacBio error correction) | ecosystem: Environmental > Terrestrial > Soil >... | reverse complement strand
TCCGTTTCTCCTTTAGCCTGATGCGGAAGTTGTGCCAATCGTGTCTTTTTCCCAGATCCCTTTCCGCAGAAGGTGCCCCTGAGCCTGATAGTTTTCCAGCCTCATTCGTCGGATTTTTGAGTGCAACCCCTTCCGCACCAGGTCCGCTCTTATTTTGGGCGTGATTTGAGAGATGTGAAAAACCCACCTGCCGAAAGGCGTTAAACCGCAATTTCTCGCTCCTCGACCATCATCAGAGTTTTTCATCTTGACACAATTCCCATGCGCTTTGTTTCATATATGGTGGCCGCTCTTAGCATTTTTCCTCCATCAGCCAACGTCGGCAACGATACGGTGGCTTCGTGCGTAGGATTAGGAGTAGGAGTCCCCGCTAATGGGACGATTAGGTTCACACGTGGTCCTTTCAAACCCCTGGTTCCCAATACTAGAAGTCCCTTCACAGGAACGCGCGGCTCCCTTAGATCCACAGGGTTTTTCCAGCCTGACTTTTAAGTTTTCTGCCCGGTTGTAGAGGCTTCAATGGTTAATCCTCAGGCAACCGTCAGCCCTCGGACTGGCATAAAGGTTACCCTCTGCTTGTGTGCTCGGGCTCCTCCCGCAGCTGGACAGGCAACTTTTGTTGGTTTCCCACCCTGCCACTTACCTCCCCGTGCAATGACAGCGTTTCCCCCGCGTCCTGAGTTGCCCAAAGATTTAGCGCTTGCGGGGCCCTCGGCTTTTCCAGTTTCCTAACCAGTCGATTCTCGAAAAAATTAATTGTTGGCCCGTTCCCCGACGCGATTTATCACACCCCTATGCGTTTCCGGGGATATTTTTTGTTGTCTCTCTCTCTTCTAGTTGATCTTGGCAAAGACTCTCTGAGCAACCCCAGTAGTAGTTTCCCAGCCGCCAGTGTTTTTCCTTTTAACTTTCCGTTCCCCCCATGGTGACTGCCCGGTTTCGGCCATCCTCCTGATCTTACTATCCCCCAATCCCTGTTTTTTGATGAAAGAGAAGCCTTGAAGCCCTCCCTTTTTGAACCGCCTGGCATCCCCCCCCTGACCTGCCTCTCAGGCTTATGCCCGGCCAAATTGGCCTGAGTCGCGCTTTTCCTCCCTGGATTCCCGTGTTTTTTTTTTTTGAACCCCTTTCCTCTCCCTAACCTTTTATCGCAGGCCTCCACCCGATTTGTTCATTTTCCCCCGCCTCTCTCCTTCCCAGCGCCGCTATTTTCTGTCGGATTTGCGCGTGAAGACTCAACAGTGTTCGCCGATTCCAACCCAAGCCCCCCATAATGGCAGATAGGGTGTTGTCTCCCTTGCGTTTTTCCAATTTTTTTTCCTGTTCGGAATTCTCGTTGATCTTCCTCGCATTAGTGTTTACGCCTATGTTCCGATTTTTCGGTTCTTTTGCGTTTCTGAGCTTGCGAGGCAGCTAACTCGTAGGGTCTTGTTGCGGGCCCTTTGTCGGTATGCCACATTGGGGCGTTTAAGGTTTCTTCCCCCCCCCCCCCATACTTGTGCCGGTTTTCTGGAATGGGGCGGGGTCCTACCCCAAATTACGCTTTTGTTCTGTGCCAAGCCCCTTCGTTAAAGCGGGTTTTCTCAAGGGTAGAGAGCACACTTTTTCCACGGTTGAGGTCGCGCGTTTCCGATTCTCGTGGTAAGCCTGGTTCCAAGGACCTAGACCCGTGTTTTTCTTTGTCAACTGCTCGTTCCTTTAACCAGCCTCGCACTTTAGACGAATTAACCTCCTCCCCAGAAGCTTTTACGGGCGATCTCACAGTCCGTTTTGACCCCTCCCCTGTGGGGTGGTCAGCCATGGAAAAATGGAAACTTTTTGAGGTTCCTCCTTCTCCCTGGGTTTTCTTATATTTCGTAGAAAACCCCTGACTCCTTCTCGCGTATGGACTCCTTCCGCCACGACGTGTCTCCCATTCCATTTTCCCGGTCCCCAAGAGCGAATCCCCTTGTTCATTCGGCGGCATTTTTTTTGATCTCCACTTGACATTCTTATTTCAGAGTTTTTTATTCCCCCTCCCCTCCCATGATTCCGTAAGATCTACAGACCTGATTAACGCCGGCTGGAGGGATTTGCGGTTGATTAGTTTTTTTCTGGCCCCCCTCCCTACACAAGTAACACCCACGCTGGTGCCGTGTAACTGCTTGACTGTAGTTTCCCCCCCCGTCCTATTCTTCTCTATCTTTCCTTTCCCTTGTTTGCAGAGTATAATGGGATTCTCTTTTTTCGAGGTTCTCCTCCGAGACGTAGGCCCCCTTGGGGACTTTTATGTAGTTGCGGTGTCATCCAGATAAGCGTACGTCGCCATCTTTGCCTGCCGGCGTCGGTTCTCCGGCCATGTCTCCATTACGCAATTTTTGTCCCCCGTGGCATTCAAATCAATTCACGTCCGCCGCCTTCCCCCAATACGTTGAGGCGCTTGTGCTGATTGGAGACCACTTTTTTTGTGTGAGATTTTCTCCCATCGCTGCTTTTTTTCGTGTTATTCGCAACATTTAACCCTTACGCAGTACCGCTGACGGTATTCCTTACCCTCCGTCTTTCCATATTGTGCCATTCGGCACCGTAGTAGGATGTGGGATACAGCCTTCATAAGGCGTGGGCGGTTTTTTTACGGGCGGCTACCAATTCTTTCTGTTTCCTCTTACCCGACGTCCCCAGGGCCTCTTTCCCTTGTCTTTTAGCTGGGACCTAGTCCTATTTGACCTTTTTTCCTACTAAACCCAAACCCCACCATTGGCCGGTTTTAGTCTCCTCCAATGAGCTTCTTTTTACAGGCTTTTTTCCCGAACCTACGACAATCTTGCCCTCCTGCGGATTTCAAGAACAACCGCCAATTATTTTTCCTAGTCCCTGGAACTGACCCAATTTTCTGCACTCCTCTTCACCCCCCTGTAAGTTTTACGAAGCCCTTTCTTCCTACATGTGTTCTTGCACCTCTAGGGCCAGGGCACTCCACCCCTATCATATTTCCAGTTTGCGTCCCCCGCTGAACTGGAGATTCAAGTTACCCCCCTTGTTCGACACGACCTTTTTTCCCCGGTTTTGGCGTAATCTCTTCCTGCCACACTTTTTTCTTCTTTGTCTTGTATTTTCCTTTCAGAAATTTTGATCTTTCCCGCGTGCCCGATCATCCCGCCATCCACCGTCTCAAGCCTCTCTTCCTCTTATGCCGATTATGTAAGATGGCTTCGGGCCTTTCAACCATCCGTTTTTCCCCCTGAGGTGGAAGATAAAGTATCCATTGGTCGGGGCTGGCCGGATACCTTTATACCCGAAAGGCTCAGTTCTTAAGCACCATTTTACGTCAGTCTAACTTTCCTAGTTCCGTCGGGTTGTCGGTGAATGATTCCCTAGTGGCCAAGGTTTCTCCCTCGGGTGTATCCAAACAATTGATAGGGTTCAATATTTAAAATACAGTCCGTATGGCCGTTCTCCTCCTCGACACCTCTGTGTTAGGCATCCCCCTATTGAAGTCTTGCGGTGGGAGCCTTTCAATGTCCCGTGGTCTTTATACTTTCTCTTCCTTACTCCCTTGTTCCGCCCTCGTCAAGAAATCGTTCCATATGCCTAACGAAAATTCCCACTTTTTTCCCCTCCGACTCTTGTGTTAAGTCTCTTCGGCGTGTTTTACGCCCCACGCCCTTAATTTATGATCATCACTGGTTGAGTTTACTTCTTCCTCCCGTGTTTTAGCGCTTCCCCTCCCCCCATCGCGACCCGTTGGCTTCTCCCGCGCCCGCGCTTTCTTTTCCAAGGAGATGGCGTACCCCCCGGTTTCCCCCTTTTATTTTCTTCTATTTACCACTCCTTTCTCCTTTCGGCTGGTCGGCGCCCCGTCCAAGCGATCAGGGTGATTCCCCCATTGATGCTCATCGATGGATTGGCTTCTCGCTGCCCCTTTGCCGGCCGTGTCGAGTAAAGAGCACCATCCGGGGACCTTCAAGTTCCAGTTCCCGGACCCGTCCTGTTTTTTACAAAAGCTCATCTTCAGGCCTTGTTACCGTTTTTAGTACACTGTTTGAAGCCCCGCGATGTGAATTAGCAGATTTCCTACTCTCCTTGTAGCTGTCCCTCCCCCCTCTCTTACACTCATCGTCCACCTATACGTTTGCCCGTACCGTGTTTATTTTCTGAAACACCCGGAGACCATACCCTAGATTGACTCTCTCTTCCGCCTTTTCTTTGAGGCTTTAACCTCGATGTGGCGACTAGCTTTTATTTTTTCCATTTCATTCGGTTCCTTCGTTTTGCTGACTCTGATCAGCTCGACCGCCCATTCACTTCCCCTTTTAGACGCGTAACGTGTGGCCCGAACTTCGGACGTGTTTCATAAATCCTAACCTTTTTTTCCTTTGAATTGCGTTAGATCCATGGATATCGTTTTTTCTGTCGCTTTACGTTCTGTCCTTCCGGATCCGCCCTTCCGTCTTTTTTCCGAACTTTTCCTGCCCAGCGGTGACTTTAACTTCCCTTGAGCCCAGTTTGCCTCAGGCTCACTCTACTACCTTTTTTCCCCAAGAGTTACCTCTCTCCTGCGGGTTTGATGACGTCGTCCCTAGTGGTCGTGGTCCTGAACGCTTTTTTTCCAGACTTTCCTGAATCACTTTTCTATTCGCGAGCTGATCGCGCCAGTCTCTCCTCCTTCCCTCGTCCATCCTCCTTCCTCCTACCTGAGGCTCCCCGTTCCTTCTGCATTCGGCGTAGCATCCCCCTCCCCACTTAACGGCCGAAGCGTCTCTTTTCTTTTCGTATTTCTTCTATGTCCCCCTCGTCCAGCTTTTCCCCCTGCTGTCTGATACTTCCTCCCTTTCCTCTATTTCGTTCTTCACCCTCGTTTTCTCTCCCCATGCGCAGACTTCCAAGCCTTTTTCCCCCCCTTCTTCAGTTCCCCCCCGTCATCCTTTTTCTTTTCCTCCCACTTTACTCCCTGTTCTTTGTTTTTTTTGAGCGCTATTCGATTCCTCATGCTCAAGAACTCTTTCCGTATTCGACAACTGCGAGGACCTGTTCTTTCGCTTCCCCGCCTTGAGTCCTGTATGGTATCATCTAACTCTTTCCCCCTCTCAACGTCCTTTTTCCTCTCTCTTTTAGTTGACCCTACTCCCTCTCAGTCAGAGGTCCGTCAAGTTTTTCATTAGGGCGCTACCTCATCAGTCTCATGCCACTTGGGCCTCCGCATGGTATGTCTTTGTCTTTTTCGCGTTCTTTTGGCTCTAAGTCTTCGTGCGCCTAGGGTTGCTCTCTTCCTTAGAGACTTTCCCGTTCATTAACAGCCTCTCCTTTCCTCGTCCCCCAGACCAGATGGACGACGTAACCTTCCTATCGCCCCCTTACGGCCCCATGTCGATTATTGACTCTCCGTTTTTATGTAGTACCTTGCTTCGTTTTGTTTCACCTACTTTTTCCGCGGGTCGTCAGTTTCTCCGAGCTTCTTCTTCTTTCTCCCTTTCTTTTTCGCATAGTACTACTTGGCAACGAGAATCTCCTCTCGAGTTATTCACTCGCCTTCGAGGATCTTCCTTCTTGCATTCCCAACCCAGGGTCCTTCTTTTCCTGCCACCGTCCGATCTTCGTCCTCGTTTTTTTTTTGCCTGCTTTTCTCCTTTTCATATGAGTGATTGATTCCCCCCCACAACCCCCGCTGAACCCTTCCTTCCCCTTTCCCATTTTTTCAACCAGCATACTATGGCGCCTCCTGTCCCTGCTGATTGCCGTTCAATCTCTCTTTTTTTCGTCCATCATCGTCAGATGTTGCCTTTTCGCCCCCCTTTCTTTTATTACGGTTGTCCTTTTTTCTTTTTTTTTTTTTCTCTGTATTCGTTCCTGTTCGAGGTTCGGGAACGATAAGAGTCCTCTTTATTTCTCCTTCCACTTCGTCAGTTCCCCCCCCTGGTTGGTGCCTACGACGCACTCCCCTTTTTCCCCCAGGACTGAAGCGGCTCCTACAAGCTGGTTCCCTTCCTTGTTAAGTGACGGCCCGGATGTTGTTTTCATTAGAGGAAGGTAGTACTTTTTCCCTCTCTCTTAGTCCCCCCCTTTCTCTTTTAGCCACTTTTGTTTAATCACGCTGATTTCCCTTTCTCCTTTAGGCTCCGTTTTTTGGAACAGGAGCAATATTTCTTTTGGCAAGTTATAATCCCACTACCCGACTCCCAGCTTTCCCTATTTTGCTTCTTTTCCCGACGAAGCTCCAACCTTTTTTCTCGATTTTGCCATCCGGCCGCAAACGGCCGAGGTCCCCCCCCCAAGTCGATTTATTCCCCCCTCCCCCATCCTGTCCCCTTGGTGCCCGCCCCCGTATTCTCTACGACCGGTTGGATTGCCTGGTTTCTATAATTTTTTGCTCGACGATTGCGTTCTTTCAGAGGATTTGCTGCGGGACTTGGCCCCGAGGTTTTTTTTTTTTTTTTTTTTTTTTTTTTTCCCCCCCCCCCTCTTCTCACCCCCAGTTTTTAGTATTATCCTGGCTCACAGCATGCAGCGTCGGCATTTCAACCCTTGAACTAACAATTACTTGTGCGGGCTTCTTTATCTTCGTCTCTGACCTTATTTCCCATCCTTTTGGCTACTTCCTTCCCTCCTTTGACTCGCCCCCGTAATAACCCCCGCCTCTCCGCAAGTATAATATGACCTTCAACTCTTCCCTTCCCTTGTTTTTTTTTCTTTCATGGATAAGGGTTCGCGTATAAAATTGCTCTTTTCCGAGCAAGATATTGATCGTCAGCCGCTCCAGAGATGGTAATTTACCCATCGATTCCCTTCCTTTCCCCCTCCCCTTCCGAGATCGCGATAGCTTGCTTTGACTAGACGTGGTCTTCTTCAGTTCTCTCTCCTGAGAATCCCGGTTAAGTATCAAAAGCGTTTTTCTCCTTGTAACCTACCCTACCCATCCTGTCTCACTTTTTCTGTCGTTCCTGCTGTTTATTCTCCTCCTGTCTTAATTGTTTCCCATCTTTGGTTCATTTTTTTCGCCATTGTCAGTCTTTGGGAAGCTTTTTTCTTTAGCTTCAGGTTATTTGCGCGTGTCTTTCCCCTATCCGCGCTTTGCAGTCCCGCCTGTAGGAGCCTTTTCTTCCTGAACCCCTATCCGGTTTTCCTCGGCTCCTCAACTTGGTTTTTTGTTTCCCAGGTCTTATTCCCCTCCGTGGCCGAGTTTTTTTTTTTTTTCTTGCCTCTGCTTTTTTTTTTGCCTAAACTTTTTTCCTGTATGTTTTTTTTTTTCGCCCCAATCCTTAACTCGGTAATAGCCAGTTTGTAGTATGAACCTTCCAAGTTTGTGTTTTTCTCTAGTTTCCGAGTCTCGTTCCCCTTCCCCTCTTACAATTCCTTCCCTTTCGATTGGATTACACGGGATAGTTTATCTCCCCTCAACCAGTTGCTCCAATAGCACTTCCCTCCCCCCCCGCCTGATGTCTTCTTGTTTGCTGTCCCCCCTTCCTCCTCCTGGGCCCAGAATTGCACAATGTTCCGGCAGAGGGCTTTTTTTCTCCAGCCAGTTCACCTGGGTGTTCTTCTCTATTTATGTAGGATCACAAATACCTGAGACCCACTCACTCCTCTCTTCTGGGACTTGTCTCCCCCTCATTGTCTTTCGGCAGAGCTCCTCCACTTTTTCTTTTGGCATTCCGCGCATTTCTTGCTTTTCACTCCACTTGCGTACATTCGGATAACTTTTTGTCTGGCCTTCCTCCCTCCGAATAAGTTTTATCCCTTCCTTCTTGATCTCTGGGTTTTCTTTTCTTTTTTGATTTCACACCGCCACGACCTTTCAATTCCCCCTTTTTCCGGTGTAACGGCGCGGAGAGGTCTCCTTCCCCCCAGATAATGACCCCCATCACATGATTCATACACGGATCTCTCTCCTCCTTAATCCGTGTGTTGTGGATCTCTCTCCTTCTTCCAGCGGTCTGAGATGTTTTTTCTCTTTTCCTTCCCTTCCCGCCCCGTTCCTTTGGCCTTTTTGACTTTTTTCTTTCCTTCCCCCCCTATAGTCTCCTTCTCCATCCCGGCCGCGTACCCCTTTTCTAGAGTTCTCCCCATTCAATTGGTCCCCCGTTACACCTGGTAACCTATTTTCTTTCCAGTTATTGACCCCTTCTTTCCTCCGAATCCCCCCCCCTTTTTGAGGAGACTCTTTCAAACTGATTGGAGTTCACTCTTCTTTTCTGCAGGCTCTTTTTCGGCGTGGCATCGTGGATTTCGCCCCCCCCCCGTCAGAACTTTCCCTTTTTTTTTCTTCCCATCTTTCTGTTCAAGCTTGTGCCCCTTTTCCCTTCCATTCTTCGGACTGTTTTCCGCGCTTCATCGGCGTGTTGCGGCGGTACTTCTTCCTCGATTTTTTTTTCCCTTTAGAGTCCCCTGAGCACGTTTTTATCCCCCCTAACAAAAGGTAGCCTTTCATCCTTTCGCGTAACCCCTCTCCAGCCCTCCCCCCGTCCCCCCTCAACCTTGGCAAGGTTTCTTCTCCCCAATCTGCCTCCCCCTCCTTCTCATGGTCTTGGCGCCTTTTTTTAAAAAGACCTTTCCATTTTTTGGCCCTCCCTCCCCTTCTTTCCCATAACAACCCTGACGCGTCTTGTTCTTCCTCCCTTTTCAATGCCCCAATTTTTTTTTCTGCAGATGCCCCCCGGCTCATTGTTCAGCAGACCCGGCTCATAAGGGCTGTAGATTTAAAAGCTCTGGCAACTTCCCCCCTCTCCCCACCCGTCATCGACCAGCGTCGCCTCCCCCCCCCCTTCCCCCTGTTCCATCTCCCTCTCACCCCCCCATATTGTAGAACTTCTTTATAACAGTTGTTCCTTTTCTCAACAGCTTTCCCGACAGGCCCCATTTCTTGCTAGGATTTCCCCTCTTCCCTCCCTTTGCCTCCCTGGAATCAGTATCCTTCCACCCAATAGTCGCACGCCGAGATCGCGATCCCGCGTTTCCCCTCTTCTGTCTGATTTGGCTTCCCGATTGCCCGAAAAAGCCGATTTGTTTAGTCCTGTCCCCCGCCCTCTCTCCTTTCTTGCTTTTCCCCCTATCAATTTATCCCTCCTGACCCTTCTCCCCCAGTCTCTCCAGCTCGCCCCTTGAATAAGGCCCTTGACTAAGTAGCCGTAGAGCTGCGGTTTTTTGTGGGATCCTTCGATTTCCCCCAGTCTTCTCACCCTCGGTGTCCCCCCAGTTCCTTCAGTTGGTTCCATAGGTAAAGAGCCCTCATAGGGCCCCTTGCATCCTCAGGATCCGTCAAATGCATTTTGTGACCCCCTTCCCTTCTTCCTCTTTCTGCTTGTCTCCTCCGGCCTGTGTTTAGGTGTCATCTCTCACTGCCAATCCATTCTCCAGCATCGAACCGGACTCACCCCGCTCTCCACCTCTCCATATTTCCCGCGTGCCGCCGCATTTTGTTCTCTCTAGCGTAGTGTGCCCTTTCCCCCACGCCCTGTACTGGTTCGACCCGAACGACTTCTTTCTCTTCGTCCCGTTTCGCTCTGTTACGCAATCGCTAAAAGGTGGGCCCCTCTAGCGCAATCGATGAATCAGGTCATGATCTTTATTCAGGTGGCAGCGTGTCTTCTTCTTTCCACAAACTCACACTTTGTTTAAGGTCCCCAACTTCCTCTTTCGTCAGCAAATTTTTTCCTCAGCTGATTCCTTTTCTCCCAGGTAATGACACTTCTGCGAGCATGCCCAGTGAGCCTGATCAAGAGCACCTCTTTTCCCCCTTCCCCCCCCCTTTCGCGGACCCGCTTCTAGAGTCGGCGTCAGGTCCTTTGTAAATTTTTTTTTCCCTTTTCGTCACCCCTTTCCTTTCCTTCCCCGATGTTGTCGACCCCCCTCTGAGTAATGATTGAAAGACCCGAGCGACTCAATTGACGCCGAGGCCGTACCCCTTGTGGCCTTTGTGTTTTTGTTTTGTTTTTTTTTTTTTTGTGGTGTATGCCCCCGTTTTCTGATGTTCCCACTAGTATCTCTCCCCTGCGCACAACTCCTGTCTTGACTAATAGCTTTCGTTGAGGCTGCCCTCTCTTCTTGTCTCTAGCCTTTCTTTTGGAATTTTTTTCCTAGATGGTCGGCGTGTTGTGACTCATAGCTCGACCCCCCTCCATTACCCCTAACCCGTCTGACCGTCTCCTCGGGACTTTTTCCCATCCCCCTCTCTTACAGGTTGCCAGACGAAGAACATTCAATTCCGAGATTATTTCCGTATTTCGTTTTTCGCGTTCATTCTCTCCCCTCGCTGATGGATCCCCCACTCCCTTCCTGTCATCTCGGCGAACTTTTCTTGGTCATAACTTTCTTTCTCCCCTGCTCGGCCGCCGAGGACTAATCAAAGTCCTCATACATCGTTTGGGCCCGTCCTTCCCTTCTTGACGTCTCCACTCTTGTTCGGTGAAGTTCTTAGCCGATCGCTTTCCCTGAAGAAACTGTGATCTTTTTCCCGCTTCTGAGAAGACGTTTGCAGAATGTCCCCTCCTTCGAGAAATTCCATGCGGCGCCCCAAAGTTTCTTCACCTCCTTTTCTTCCTCCCACCCCAGTGTGCCTTCCCCCCTCCGCAGAGTTTTTCGATGTCTCCCCCCCCTCTCTTTCTCAATGCACGCATGGCGCGTGCAACTTTATTATTATACTGCCTCCCAGGGCAGCGAGCGGTTATCGAATTCACTCGTCACCTCCAATTTCGCGACGGACCTCGTCTTCCCATATGCTTCCTTCTTAAAGATTCTCAGTTTTCCCTCTACGTGGTTTTTTTTTTCTCTCGATGAGTTCCATCCCCTCTTCAGTAAGTTTTCGTCTTCGACCCTTTGACATTATCGCGACCCCCGTCTTCTCCTCCCTGTCTGCCGATACAGATACCTCTTTTTTCACACGAGCTCTTTCGTATGTCTCATATCGACTCCCGACTCGACATCGAAGATTCCTCCCGGCTTTCCATTGGTCCTGGATGGAGGAAGATACCTGTCTCCGTTTCTATTCCCTTTTTTCGCCGCATGGCTCTTTCTTCCCGCTTTAGGGACATTGCGAGGTTCGCTCAATCTCTCTCCTCTCCCATTTATGACAGGAACAGCAGATCGTCTCGGTTAACGTCACTCCCCTCTTTTCAGACCGTATTTTCGCCCTTTATTGCAACGCCTTAGATTTTGTAGCCCCGGCTTTCCTTTCTTCCTTTGGATCAAGCCTTTTTATTAAGTGTTTTCTAAGTTAGTCCTCTTGAAGGCATTTTTTCTTCTACCCCGCCCCCCCCCTTAGTTTCCGTATCGCGCTCTCTCCGATTGTCAATCTCCAAGCCGAGATCCTTCGATCCCTTCCTTCCTGAGGAGCTCAGGCTCTCCCTATTGAGTGGCAACATGTCAGTTTTTTACCAACCTTTCCTCACTCTAAGCGGTTAGTGGAAGGCTTCTCTAGGTTCTTCTTTTGCCCCCACAAGTCATAAGGGTTTCCCCCTCGCAATTTGCGCTTTCACTCCGCTTGTCCCCCCTCCGATTTTGGAGTTCCCCATCTTTCCCCTCTTTTCTGCAGACGGATCGGAAGTTCCTCAGACCAATTGCTTTCCGACCCTTTTTCCTTCGGTTTCTTTTCGTCGTCGTTCTTTCAGATCTCTTCTTCGCTTCACCTTCCAGGAAGTTTCAACGGGGAACGATACCTTTTCGCTCCATTGCCTTCTCTACCCTAGTTTTTCCTCGATTGAAGTGACGGCTTTATGTGACTCTTTACTCCCCCTGCTTCTCAGATCCCCAGATTTCCCCCCCTTCTCCGATGACCAGGGAACTTTAGTAGTGCAGGTCCATCCCTCCGGTCCCTATCCACTCTTCTTCTTTTCCAGGGATAATCCCTATTGAATCAGCGCCTTCCACCCTCCTTAATCCTGCGTTGTTCCGTCAGAGCTGCGGCATCTTTTGCCGCCCCCTCACCCCTTTGATGGACCGCGTCATCCACTCCCCCTCTCTTTCCCCTACCAACAATTTTGGGGCCCGTTCCACTCTCCTTCAGATACTCACACATGGCGGCTTTGTGGGTGATCCTGCGTGTTGCTCGCCGATTTAGTTTCATTTTATTGAGAGTTTCCACTGTTCCTGGTATCCTCTTCCCACCACCCTGGATCCCCCCCGGTTTTTAAATGTAGTAGCGGCTAAAAGCCTAAGATTGAACTTGCCTTTCCCCCCCCCATGATTGGTTATGTGAGTCGGTCTCTCTCCCTATTTCCCTCTTCCCTTTTTGTTGTCTGATTTACAACGCTCGCCTCTTTGGTTGCACCCTCCTCTCGCTTTTTAATGACCAGGACCTTATGGACTGACTTTTCGCTTATTGGTCGCGTTCTTGTCCTGTAGAGGACCTCTCTTTTCCTAAGAAAGTTTCGTCACTTGAAGTCCCCCTTCGAGTGGAATTTTCGCTCATCGCCTTCTCTCTTTTCCCAGCTCTCCCCCTTCCCGTTGTCATTAGGCGCTCTTTTTCTCCAGAGGCACAGATCCAAGTGGCCCCCGTTCCTTCCCCAACCCTACCACTGACCATTAAGTCTAGCGGTTTCCCTAACCACGTTCCGTTCCCCTCCTTCATCTTGATGCAGCTTGCTGACGCTGCATATCCTTTTTCTTTTTCTCTTTCCCTCGATCGCTCCTCCTTTTTTTTTTGGACCTGCGTCTTTTTTTTCAGGTTTGATCCCCTTTGGGGAGCCTGTCCACCGTTGGTTTCTTTTTTCCTCCTTTTTGGTCCCCTGGGTCTCTTTTTTTTTTCTTTAAGCTTAGACTTTGAGGGATAGCTCGTGTTTTTTCGCCCCACGTGCAAATTGGTCGTGGTGTCGTTTGAGTTTTTCGTTCCGCCTCCCATGCCTGGCCTTTAGCATGATGACTTTTCCTTGAAATTCCCCAACTACTTTCTACTCCTTCCCACAACCGCAGCCACCCCGCCGGATGAAGCGCTTTCGACCCTTTTTGTGGCACAAGGCCTGCAGAGTTTTCAACCCGCCAGGTGTGCGTTTTATGAGGACATACACACTGCCGGGGCGGCCCTCCTTCATCGTTGGTTCCCCCCTTTGTGGCGGCACGCTCCCAACTTCTTTTCAGACGGCTCCTATGATTCGGTCCCTCCTCCCAGAACCTTACCGAGTTTCTGGCATTGCCTTCCAGTCTGACAGCCTCCGTACCGCCGTCGGGATTTGAGTCGGGAGGTCGTCGTTATGAACACCCCTTCCAGCCCCCCTCCACAACGATGTTGTTTGTCGGAGGAGATTCACGAGACCCCTTCTCCATGACCTTTTTCTACTCCCCCATTTCGATCCTTTTTTTAATGTCTTCTTTGGTGAGTTATAATACGCCTTGCACAAGTGGTGACTTTTCCCTGCATCAGCCTCCGACGCCCCCTCCTAAAGGCCGCGGATTCGATCCTTCGGCATTATCTTGAATCGAACCATCTACATGAGCCTCCAAACTGTTTTGCTCGTTCCGACCCCCTTATGGTTTAACTCGGGGTCCACAATCTTCCTTTGTGACCCCCCCAAGTATTCCCCCCGGTATACTCCTCACGGGCAAGCTTTCCCCCTCCCGCCCCATGTGGTTAGACATCCGGCCGGCGGTTTTTCCCCAGTGACTTTGAGTCTAAGTAACCACGGGTGCCTTTATCTGGAACCCCCTAGAAAACGGCAGGTTGCTCTTTCCCAATTCTTTCTAACGTGTTGTCCCCAAGACCCCTGGAACTGTCACGAGATTCCACCAAGGTCTAAGCTTGCCCCCTTTATGCCGGATTTTCCCCAGTGTGCCAGGACCTCTTCTTTTTCCGTTCTCGGGGCACGCGCAAATAAACCGCCCAAGTCAGTCAAGGAAATGGTCAAGATTACTAGAACGCGGTCTGGTCACCCCTTTTTCCCTCAAAGGACCATTACTTCCGATATTGCCAGAGGAGCGGACTTACCGCGGTTTGCTCCATCTCCGAAACTCGCCACTTCGCCGCCCTCTCGCGAGACAAAGCGCTGGCGTCGCTTGCGTCAATTCTTTGAGGCCAGCCCATACTTTACGCGACCTGACTTCCTCCACTCTTGGCTCGCTAGCCGTCCTGTCGGTGTGCCTGATGCAAAGGCGCTTCGTCACTTCCCCCCCTTAGTAAAATAGGTGGCCCGTCTTTTCCTTCATCCTACAAGTAATTCAATCCCCCATTGCGAGAGTGCGTTTTTGAGTTTTTGTTTTATGCTTCATGGATTTATGACCTGGTCCCCAGGCCTCCTCGAACGACTCTTTACATTTTTGCCACCTTTGCCCAAGGCCGCGAGCAGTAGCTCTTTTCCCGGGCCCTGAATTTTCTCTACCCTGGTTATGTGTTAGCCCTTTTTCTCTGTTCCTGCGCGCCAGTGCCTTAGCGCGTTTTATGGTGACGATGACGCCTCTAGTTTCTATCCTTTCCCCCCTTTTTTCAATTGCTCATGAGGATGCGGTCGGCCTCGGTGGGCCCCCCACACAGAAGTTCTTCCCTATGCTTCACCGCCGTTTTTTCTCGGACTTGATGATCCGATGATCCGAGCACCTTCCCCTTCACCTTTGGCCAAGATTGTTCCTTGGCAGGTGCTGGTACCTTGGAGAGTGTCACCCGGTTACAGTCTTTATGGTAATCTCCCTATCCATCGCTTAATCCTGCTATGCCTGAGATACTGAAGAAATTTTAAAAACGTTAAGAACTTTATGGTTTTTGTTACAACGATCCTCTGCCCCCCTTCACAACCTAGAGCATGAAGCATCGTCCTACAGTTTTCGCGGATTCCCCGATTTTTTTTTCGAGCTTCTCATTTTTCCCTCAATGGCAGGAGTTGTTGTCATATAGCTCCCGGCTCACTACGGTCCCCCCGTCTGCGAGCGTGAACTTGTGGCCCCCCCTAAAAGCTAAGGTTTTCTAAAGTCATCTCTCCTCCCTCTTGAATGAGTTTTCTTTTCCCGCTGCTGGCGGATTCTCGTGCCCTTCGTACTCGAGACCCGACACTTGACGCAGCACCTTCCTTCCTCTTTCTTCTCCGTCGCCCCGAGGAGAACGTGTTTTCGCCAGGTCGCCTTCCTGAATCGGACCCCTAACCCTTTTCCACGCCTACGACCTAGACAGTGACTGCCTCCGGATCGCCTATGACGTCGGACTCGTTTTTTTCTTTTTTCTCTGATCCTCCTTCGACTTGTCATCACTTTGACTTTTGCGATATGATCGCGCCGCCGCGCAGCTTTTCCTTAGAAGTCCCGCCTCTTCGTCAGCAATCTCCATGGGCGCCCCCCAGTTCTTCTTCCAGGTGCTTTCTTCGTCCTTCCATACATTTTCCCCCCCTTTACCTTCCCCTGACGCCGCGCGCGCTGTTAGCTGTCCTTAGATATTCGACCGACGCGTTTCGCGTTTTAACCGCTGTATCTGATCCTTCCCCTCCATTTCCCTAGAGCGGTCGCGAAGAACGTCCCAATTTCTGCACTTGGGACGGAAACGCTTCTGACAGCTTCTGAGAGT
>Ga0179593_1602589_pt1 | contig 15449 bp, 26 predicted proteins | sample CZODoug2_1_08_16_FD_185931 | JGI IMG/M metagenome (GOLD analysis project Ga0179593, IMG submission 185931) | Vadose zone soil fungal communities from Angelo Coast Range Reserve, California, USA - CZODoug2_1_08_16fungal (PacBio error correction) | ecosystem: Environmental > Terrestrial > Soil >... | reverse complement strand
CGTTTGGTTTCCTTTTCTTTTTCAATTTGCAAATTTTTCTTTCATCAAGGATCTGCTTTAGAGGTTTTCCACTTCTCCTTTAGTTCGGAGAGTGTTCCCCCCCCTTCTCTTTTTTCTTTTTTTTTCCTGTGGCTGCTTCTGTATGCGTAATGTTCCCGTCCCACACCTAATCGGCTCTGGCCTTGGTTTCAGTTAGCTGGATACCTTTTTCTGATAGCGGGATTTTGCTCTTTGACCTTGAGAAGTTGTCGAGTTGGGGCTTCCCCCGTGGACTCTCTGATTGAGGTAAAGTCCTTTCTTTTGGTTTTTGTCTTTTTCACCCTCAACATTGTCAGTCCTAACCGCTTCACATCCCTTCCCACTTCATCAGGATACCTGCTGTCCCGTCTTTTTTTCCCTTTTTGTCGGATGATTGCTTATAAAAGCTTTCCCACTCCTGCGTTCCCCCTTCTGATGTTCTCATTCTCTTGTTTTATCTGCTGGAAGCGGACTTTTTTTTGTTAAGCAGCTGAAGCACCCCGAAGAGCTGACTTAGTTGATTATAACGGTGGATTTATTTCAAAAGGAACCCCCTTTCTAGTGTCCCTTTTTTTATCCAGGTTCTTTTTTTTTTTTTCAAGGCGTGGTTTCACTGCACTACTTGAGGATTTATTTTTTTCCCCCACCCGATAGGAGTTTTCCGAGCCTTGTAAAGTATACTGTTTCAAATTATCTCCCTGATTTCAGCAGCATTCGGTGGTAATACAATATTTTTTTGTGAGGGTTCTCCCACAGGACTTTTCCTTCCCCAGTTCCCCCCCCCTTCATACGCCCTTGAGCCCCTTTTCGGGATTAGGGTGGGTGTGCGTCACTATCCCTCCCTCCTTGTCGTTTGTCTGAGTTTCTGCTTTCCCTTCAAGGGTCACGCAAAACCTTTTGCTGGGGGTACTTTTTTTTATCATCCCTGTTCCGCATCGGCCCTTCCCTCCTTTTCACTTTTAAGACAGCTTTTCAACCTTCTGGGCCACTCCTTTTCCCTTTCAAATACCCCCCACACCCCCGCTGAGTACACTTCTGAGAGGTTCCCGCCACTTCCCTTCTTGAACCCTTTTCCGACTCCGGGCCTCACCCGGCAGGTGGTCTTGCCAAGCGCCGCTTTTTGTCCCGGGTTTTTCGGGTTCTCAGCCTTTTCCGCCCTGTCTCCCTTTTTGCAACGCCCCGCCTCCGGATTTTCTTCCCGGCATTGCTTTTCCCGTTCCTTTGCGCCCCCCCCCCTAGAATGTTTTCAGGCTCAGACGGTCCTTTTCTTCTTTTTCTTCTTTTTTTTTGTGGTAAGCCCTCGCCCCAAGCATTTTTTACCCAGCTTACCCCCGTGCTGCGCGTGAGCCTTTTTTTTTTTCCAGTAATTCTTGGTAACGGCTTCCCGTACCCCCCTCCCTTTCCCCCTTCCTCCTCAGTGGTCGACGGGTCAGGAATATTTTTCGATGGCCTTGGGCGTGCCCCAATACAACTTTTCCCCCTAGCTGGCGCTTTTTCGCTTAGAACCTCGTCCCCCCCCTTTTCTCGTTCGTCCATGTCCCCAGGAATGTCGATTTATGGGTCCAAGGCGGCTTGCCCCAGTTTCTGTCCCCTCCGCAGCCCCATCGGCCCATCCGCCCCCTCCCCGCTGGCTGCCGCCGTTTTGTATCAGGGTCCCGCCCCCAGATCCCGGACCTCAACTTTTTGTCGTGTTTTAGCTTGCCCTCGGTGCCCAAAGCACTCTTCTTGTTCTTTTTTACGGCTGTCTAGTTCCTCTTCTCTTTTTGTATCCCCTCCCTTTTCGTTTTCAGTGGCGAAAGTTGCGGCCTGGGAGAGACACAGTTCCTTGCGGACCACCCGGGTCATCGCTTCCGTTTGATGTCTTCCTGCATCTCTTCTCCCCCCCCTCCGTGTTGTTGATTCCTTCTTTTGTGCATTCCTTTTCTTGAGGTGGAAGCGATGACCTTGTCTCACGACCAACTGTGCTCCGCGCTGTCACGGACCGTCATTCGCCTTCTGCTCCTTCCCCCTTCATTTTCTCCCCCCCCCCCCCCCCTTTTTCGCCAACAGATGGCTATCTAGCCCCCTTGCCGCCGGTCAGGACTTTTCCCCGTCATCGTGATTTTTTTGTTTTTGGTTTACCCCCCCTCTTTTCCACGGACCCCCTCCCGTTCGGGCCGAAGTGGTTATTTTTTCCCCTTACAACTGTTTTGCTTGCTTTCCATTTTTCGGCCATGGGGATTTTTTTTGTGGGGTTCTGCGGAACAGCGTTCTTGGGCCTACTGTGCGTCCTTTGCCGAGTTTTTGGGCCATTTTTCAAAAGCTGCCCCCCAAGTTGGCCCAAATTGGAAACCTTTTTTTTTTTCCCCTTTTTGGTTTTGCCTCGGTCGCGTGAAGTCTGAGTTTTTTCGGATGGGGGAACCTGTCCCCCCTTCTGCCCCCGGTTCGACGCTTCGAAACTTTCAGGTCCTTTTTCATTACTTCCGTCTTTCCGTCCCTTTCGCGGGTCACCAAACACGTGAACTCCCTGTGCGCCCCCTGCAAGGCTCACTTCTAGGCATCCTCTTTTTCATTCTTTTTTTGCCGTGGGAGTATAAAGCACGTTGTACACTCCTAATCATTCCCTCCTGAAGGGATCTGAATTCCTTTTTCCCCCCTTTTTTTATGCTCCAAGTAGAACTGAAAACATTTGCCCTCTCTTTCCAATCCGCTTTTCTCTGTCACCACCTCTTTATTGCAAAGGATATCCCTGGCCCCGTTCACCTGTTGTGCGCTCCCCCCCTGGGACACCTGCTATCAGTCAGGGCATTTTTGTGCCCTCTCCCGCCGTTCTAGTGGGCTGTGGCCAACCGCTCCAACCCCCCGGTCACCTCGGCTTTTTTTTTGGTGTTTCGTCACGTCGTTTTTTTTTCCTCCCTCTCCTTTTCTCACCCGACGGTGCGGCATGTTCTGCTCCGTCTCCGAACTAGTCTTCCTCCCCCCTTTTCCCCCCCCCTCAAGGGTGGTTCTGTGCTAGGGGCAGGTCCGCCTCTTCCCCCTTCCCCATCCTCTGGGTTTTCTTTCACTCCCCCCACCCTATACAGCCATGTTTCTCAGGGGCTATTTCTGAGCAATTGTCCTTTGAAGCTCTGGGAAAAACGTGCCCCAACCCCACCTTCAGTTCGTTTTCCCCCAGTCAGATTGCTTGCTTTTTGCTCTGATCTTGCAATCCCCTTGAGCACTTTCCAGTCCCCTTCCCTCCTAGGGGAGGTGAATTATTCCATCTCGAAAGCTCTGTGGCGTCCCCTCCCCCAACAATTGCGGCTGTTTAAGGCCGGCGATTTTTTTTTTCCCATTGGCCTTCTTTCGCACCCCGTGTCTCAGTCACTTTTCAGTGGAGCCTATTTATGTCCTCCTCTGGACGCAGAGCCGATGGTGATTTCCCCCCCCCCCCCCCCTTCGGTCCTTTTTCAAACAGGAAATGCCTCATTGTGTTCCACTCTTTTCTCAGACCCTTGTCTTTCCCAATCCCAGTCCTCCCCCACGTTCGGCTGGCACCTGGAGTATCCTGGATGCCGTGTCTTTCTTTTTTTTCGGTTTCTTCTCCTTTCTTATCCCCCCCTCCTGAAAGAGTTGGTTGACGAAGTTTTTTTGACTTGCGCCCTCCCCCAACCCTTGGTGGAAGCCCTCTTCTCGCGCAATGCCTTCTTCCCCCCCCACCTTTTCTTCCTGTTTTTTCTGCTTTATCCGAGGTTTTTTCAAAAAAAAACTGTTCTGTTTCTTGGCGCCGCTCTCTTGAATCTCTAGGTTCCTAACCCCCTGGATTCTTTTTCCCGTCTCCCTCCTCTCAAGCCCAATGGTGTGAAGCAAATCAAATTCGGACACCATCGCCGGAAAGTTTCCCTTTTGAGGAGGAAGCTTCCACAACCTTGGCTCTCCTCCCTCCTCCCTTTATGCCCCCTGTCTACCCTTTTCCTTTTCCTTTCTTAAGAACTTCCCGACAATCGTTCAACCCCTGGCGGCACCTCAAGGTTCAAACTTTAATTCAAGACTCTGGTTTTTACAGGCACTCCTCTCTGACCCCTTTAAGTCAATTTCCTTTTAATTACCTTAATCTGTTGTGGGGTGTTAGTCTAAGATTATTCTTCAGGTCAGATATCCAGTGTGTGCGGCCTTTCTCCTTTCCCCCCTTTTCCCTTGTTTCCCTTTCCCCCCCGGTTCTTAGAGGATTTCAAGAATTAAATGCCCCCCCCCACGTTTTTGTTGGTAGTCGTGACCATCCCCCCCTTTCCTTTGCAAAAACGCGTGTTAGCGTTGCTCCTATTCCCTTTTTCCTTTTCCTTTTTTCCTTCGCACCTTTTCGTTGCCCTTTGCAGATGATGATTTCTAATCTGCGTCCGGTTTTCCCCTCCACCGAGTCTCCGGAGCGATCGTTTTTGAGAGATAATATTTTTCTTTGTCTCCTTTGATGCTCCCCCCCCTCAGATGGAAGTTGTGCTTTTTTTTTTTGAGTTGGGTTGCCCCTTTCCGTGCCCAAAACCAGCGTTGTTTTAAGGAGGCGTCTTTTTCTTCCATCCCTGGCCCTTTTCGTTGACTTTAAGGGGAACATGAGGCGTTCAGTCTTCACTAAGAAAGCTCCGGACTTCCCCCCTATTGTTTCCAAACGAACCGGGGATCTTGCACCCTGTCATCCTTTAAATAAAAGAGTTGTACGGAATTGAGGGAAGATGTTTAATAAATGATCTGTTTGTCTAAGATTTTTTAGCTACGGTCCCGAGGACCCTTTTTTTGAATAGTGAAGGCTGATCACTTGTTTTTCCTTATCAAGGTGTCACCCCCCCCCTTCTCTGAAGTATGATTCACCAAAGTGAACGGGTTGAGCCGCACTGTCTTGGATGAGATGATATGACCCCCCTTTCGTGCCTTTTCCTAAAGTAACGGTTATGAATATCTCCTCCTTCAATTTTTCATCCACCCTCCTTTTTCTTGGCATTCACCTATATTAGTGGTGAGTTTACCCCTTCTCATCCTCAAATGCATCCTTCGTCCCCCCTGCTTCATTGTTTTAGGTGGGGGGTCGGTTTTTAAGACACAAGGAGTTTTCGTTTTTATTTTCTCTTCCCCTTCCCGACTGCCCCCTTCCTCCCCCTTCGTCGTTCCTTGGGAATCCCCCGTTGAGAATACTGGTGCCCTGTTCATTTCACTCCCGGCCAGGATTTTTTCCCCCCCCCCCACCCTTCCAGGGCGGGATAGAGCCCCACGGCAGTTTTTCCTACCAATCCCCCCAACCAACCCCACAATCCGTAACCAGTCGAGTTTGCTCGTTCCCATCAAAGGCCTTGTCCTCGGGGCCCTCGGACCCCCCTATTCCCGCAGGTTGTTTACCCTGGGCGCGCTCCCCCCTTGTTGTGCCCTTGGGTTGCGTGGTGATCCGTTGAAAAGTACTGCTTGGCCGAAACCTCGTGCCCCCTTTGTCCCTGGGCCCCTTCCGGAGAGCGCCCCTATACTGTTTTGCCAGGCTTCGGGATCTGATTATTATGAATTTGATTTCCTGCTTGTACGCCCCATCTTGCACCCCCCCCCCCACAGCCCCCCCACCCCCCCCCCCACCCCCCCCCCCTTTTTTCCCACCTGAAGAAGAATTGGTGAGACTTTTTGCTTTCCCCCTACTTCAGTTGTTCGTGGGACCGCAGACTTGTCCGTAATCACTGGTGACTAGTACCCCCTTCCCTTTCCCCCCCTCTTGGGTTAATACAGTCAGTACCCCTACTTTTGGTGATGCCAGGTTTTCCCCTCACACCGCAGGTTTAGATACCAGGAACCAACCCCACCTCTCCCCCCCCCACTTCCCTCTTTTTTTCCCTGCCCCCCTTTTGATAAGATTTCGGGGACAAGATGGGCGGTGCACGGCTGCCTCTGTTTTTCGGGAGCCCCCCCACCTCGCCCATCGCCCCCCGATGTCCTTGCCCTTTTCTTCTCCCTTTTCCCATCCCCCCCCCCCCCCCCAGTTGCCCCCAATAACCTATTTTTTTTCGTGCTGCCTCCCGTTTTCGGCAAACCAATGTAATTTCTTAGAGGTTCTTCCAGGTCCTTTCCTGTCTCCTTTCCCTTTTTCTCTTGTCCTTCCCCTTTTTTCCCTCTCATGAGAACTTGACGCCGTTGATTTTTTTCTTACGAGCCATTTGATGAGACAAACCCTGGGGCCCCAGTTCCGTGCTGTCCTATTTTCCAATATATATCTTTTCACCTCCTCAGTTTTTTTTTTTTTTTTCTGAGAGTCTTTTTTCACAATGAATAATCACCTTTGGAAGCGACGTTTTTCCACAACCCCTTTTTGGTATAACGTAACCCCTTTTCTCGTTCCTGAGGAGAAGGAACTAGTTAAGTATCTCTAAATGCCTTCCCCCCCCCCCCAAGAGCCCCCCCTAGGATTCATATAGAACTGAAGCCGGAAGGACACCTTTCCAAGAAGAGTGTGTTTTGCACCCTACCCGTGTGTTTTAATTTTTTTTTGCTCCCAGAATGTACTCCCCCTAAAGAACATACGGTGTTTTTTTAGGGTTTTTACCTCTTGTTATTTAAGGTTTTTTTCCCTATACCCATGATGACATTAATAGCCGTCCTGGTTTCCAGTGGATGGGGGCGGATTGTGTGTCTTTGTCCCTTTTCCCTTTTAACCATCTTTCCTTTTTTTGGGCCGGTACCCTCTTTGCCAACAGATGCCAAATTGCCGGCAGACGGAAGGTGTTTGGCCCGAGTGCAATCGGAGAGAAGTGATGCTTTTGATGTTTCCCTTCCCTCCAATTTTTTTTCTTCGTAGGTTCCCCAATATTTGCATGCACCCCTTCGTAATGGTCTTCTCGTTCCAGCTGTCGTCCATCCCCGGGTTTAAACTTTCCTTCCCATCCAAAAAAGGATCCAATGCGTCCCGACTTTGAGTGGTTTGTTTTTCCGTGTTCCCTCTTTTTGTGTGCTCTTTTACAGTTCCTTTCCCCCCCTCATTTGAAGGACCCCCTCCAGGTCGCGATTTTTTTCCTATTAACTTTCTTTATTGGGGCGTCTCCCCTTGTTGAGTTCCCCCCTCCTCCGATCAATCTTTTTTTAGGATTCTTTTCCCCCCCCTTTAACTTTCGCAACCAAAACTTTGGTTCACCCCCCCCTTTCTTCTTGCTCCTTCCTTTTGGCACATGCTACATTAGTTCTTTTTTAGGCAGGGCCGATTTACGACGTGGATTTTGTGTTTTCAAAGAGCAACCGCTGTACTCCTTGGTGTTCTGCTTTCCCTCCCCTTTCCCCTTTGGTTGGGTCCTCTTCCCCCCCCTTGATTTTTTGGGAAACGGGAGGCGGGTTGATCCCCAAATGCTGAGATTTAGGCCCTCCCCCCCTCTGATGATAAAAGGACGGAATGCCGCCTTTCCCTTTCCTCCCCCTTTTTGTCCCAACTATTTCCCGTGCGCTGGACGCCAACAAATATAAACATTGCTTCCCCTTTTCAAGATTTTTTTATGGCGGCCCTTGTAATGGTTTCCCTTATTTTTTTTCCCCAAGGGTTGTCCCCGACCGAAGATCATTTGGTCCTGCCATTCCCCCCTATTTTTTGCTTTTTCTTCCAGGGTCGATATGAATTTCATGGTTTGGGAAAGGCGTCCGCGATGCGGGGTGCCCCCTTTATAAGCATAAGAATTTTGTGAGACCCAACTTTTTCCCTTCTTTTTTAAGTGCTGGGGGGGGGCACGGCAGATATTTGTTCTCACCCCTTTGTCTATTCTCCCACCGCCAGCACTCCTTCCCTTTCTTTCTTTCTGTTCCCCCCCCTTTTCACTTCAGTCCTCCCGCCCTTGCCTTGAAACCATCTCTTTTTTTTCCAAATTCCACGTGACCCAGGCTCAGGTTTTGCAACTCCCTATTCAGGGAACATGCTGCAAATTCCCGACCCCTTTTTTTTTTCTTTCTGTCCTTTCCCCCCCAAAGGTAAAGCCACCAGGGGGATCCCTGATGCATGGGGTTCCCCCTTTCTGATCTCTGCATTCGATCCTCGTTGGACCCCTTTCTTTCCTTTACTTCTTTTCGTGTGGTTTGCATCAAACCCTTTTGGGGGCGACCGCCCGGCATTGAAAGACTTTCCCTTCCCCCCCCCCACCCTTTTTTTCCCCCTTCTTGGTCATGATGCCCGACAAAAGTTTATTCGACGTCCCCTCTTTTCTCGCCCCTGCCGACGCTTTGGGAAAAAACCTTTGACGTCCAAGACCCTCGGCCCGCATTTTTTTTTTTTTTTTTTTTTTTTTGTCCTAGCGCCCTGGGCCGCGCCCCCCTCAAATTCGAGTTGGCCCCCAAACCCCTTTTTCCCCCTGCCCTTAAGCAGGCATCTTGCCCCCCTTTCCTTCCGCTCTTCTTCCTTCTCCCCGCATTATCTTGGTCCTTTCGACCCCTGCCTCGGCATTTCCTGCATTACCGTGACAATTTCTATAAATTGGGAACTGTTTTGTTCCTTTTTCAACCCCTTTTCCCCTTTCCAACGCCGAGATTCAAACCAGGCTTATCGGTCCTGAAATGACCTTTCCTCTCCTTTTTTTTTTTGAAGAGAGCATTATTTGTATCCTGTCGGTTTCTCTTCCTTTCTTTCTTCCCTGAATTTCCCCCCCTTTTTTTTTTTTTCCTTGGCCCCAGCAATTTTCTTCTCCGATTAGGTAAGGCTTAACGCCAGGCTTGTCGTTTGGGGTTAACACTACCCACCCCTTTTTCGTGCTCCCGGAGAAGGAGCGTCGCGAGTCTATGATCTTTTTTTTTTTTTTTCCTCTTTTGAGTTGCCCTCCTTCACTTGTCGCTTCGCTCCTTTTTTCTTAAGTTGTCGTATGGTTTTCTTAACCACGTTAGTTTAGCCTGCGTATCTCCCCGTTACGCGATAATCTTTTTTGCCGGTCTACTCTTCCCCCCCCCAGTGACCCCCTTCTCCACGTTGTGCGATAGTCTGAGCTTGGGCATTCAAAAGAGGACACCTGTCTCTCCTGCATGACTTGCTCCAGTTTAAGGCGGGAGTTTCTCCCTCCCCTTCGCGACCCCCTCTCCCTTCTTTCCCCCCCTGCATCAGTCATATGTTTTTGCCAGACGAACGTTTTTTTTTTTAGGGATGACTGCATCATGGATCCTTCCACCCAGCCGTGAAAGGATGGAGCTTTCCCCTCTCCCTCCCTTCAATCTTTTTTTTTTTTTTCGGATTGGCCGAGGCTCATGCTTTTCCCCGCCCGGCGTGGACATAAGAATCGCCTCCGATAGTGCTGCTTTTTCCAATTTTGTAGGGACTAGTCCACGGTTTCATACACTCGTTTTTTCCTTTTATTTCCCCCCCCGGCCCAGGTTTGACGAAGCCCCAGAGATTGGACGTCTTATGATGGAACGATTACCTTTTCTGGAACTCGGCCATGACCCTTTTTGGCTTCTGCCAAATATATACTATTTTCATACCTCCCCCTTCTCGGTATTTCCTTCCACAAATTTTCTTGTTGAGGTATTTCCAGGGCCTTAACCGGTTCCCCCAGTCATCCCGCACTTCGACCCTTTCTGCATGATTTAATATTTTTTTTTTGATCCCCTGGCCTCTGGGGATCGTTAATTGTCTAGGAAGGGGGTACAGATCCTGTCCCCCAATTGTTGCTGTTTCGTTGTGAGCATCCCTTTTGCGCCCTTACGTTCTCCGCCATTTCCCTACGCCGGCAGCTTTTCAAAATCTCCGGTTCTTCCCCCCCCCCCAAGCCGTTTTTTTTCCCTTTTCCACTGCACCCCCCAATCGAGTTTTACCCGTCGGTGCGCGGTCCCTCCCCCCGCCGGTTCATCTTGCCCCTTGCTCGGACTTCTGTATGTTGTAAAGAGTCCCCCCTCCTGCCTTTTTGCCTGGTGACCGGTTTGATGAGTTCTTTTTCACGAGTCTCCTTGGCGACCCGAAAACATTTTTTTTTTGGCATTGGGTCTTGGTAGTGTGAACACTCGATTTTTTCCTTCTTAGTCTTCCCTCCTCTTTGATGATGCCTTCCCCCTTCTTGGGCATCTGGTTTCCGACTCGTCACACGAAGAAAAAGATAACACGACCCTCCTGTCCTTTTTTTTCCTCCTTTGCTGCGTTTTGCAGTAATACTGTTGGGGGGTTTTTTTTTTTTTTTTTTTTTTTCATGGGGACCCCCCCCTCCTTTTGATTGTGGAAGTACCTTAAGAAGTTCCTTCTCGAACTGAGGGCCGATTCCCTGGATAGAGAATTGGAGCCACTGTTTTTTCCCCCCCCCCACGCCCTCTTCCCCTTTTCTCCCCTCTACTGAAACCCAGGCCAAACAACTTTAGAGGTTTTCCCCCTTGCCCCCCACTTGATAACTTTCATTTGCAACTCGTTTTCTTTTGATGTGCGCTACGGTCTGAATATGTTTCCTATTTCTACAAATCGTCAAATGCCTCCCCGTCTTATTTAATCCGTTACCTTTCCCAACCCCCCACAAATACCCTTAGTTTTTGCTTTTTTGCGCCCTCTTTCCCCAACCCAAGGAATTTTTCTTGTCTTTCGCTTTCTTTCCCTGTCGGGCTTTTTTTGGAAAGATACATTTTGTTGGATCCATTTTCCCCCTTTTTTGGCCGCAGGTGTCAGGGAATTCCCTTCGCCCCCGGCTGACCCCCGTGGTTCAGTCGTTGACCCCAAGGTTTCACTCCCTTTTTTTTCCCGTTTGATGAGACCCTATTTTTGTCCAAACACTGTTTTCCCCCTTTCCTTCCCCTCCTCCCCTTTGGTTGTTGAGGGATTTTGTGATCATCACGGGCCGGGCACCACCCTTCCCTCTTGGGTCACAGGTAAAATGTTATGCGGCGCAGTGAATTCCCCCACGTTTTTCCCTTATGTTTCTGGGGAGTAAACCCCCCCCTGTAATGGATCCCCCAATAACCCAGTCTTATATCCCTGAAATTTCTCCTTTATTGTAAATGCCCTCCTTTTTGTGTTGGAAAAACCTCCCCTTTTTTTTAAATCAGTGCGACAGCGTAAACCCCCCCGCCCAAACAGAAACGTTTTTCTTCAGAAATTTCATTTGGTTTATGGGGATTCCCCAAACTGATGACATTTCCACCCCGGATGGGACATTTTCCGGGGTGGCTTCGCGGACCCCAACCTCTTCAGGACTGGTGAGAAGCCCCCTTGTTGTCCCCCCCCTACCCTCTTTTCAAAGGGCCTTTCAGCCCCACCCGGCAGCCCCCTTGTAAGCCCTATTCCGACCCTCTACCCCCACTCACTATCAACCCCCCTCTCCCTTCACTCTCCTTCGAGCTCCCCACGCATCTTCCACCACACCCTACCCTTAAACCCCCCCTCCTTCCTTCCAATACCACAATCCCAAAAGTGCTGGCCCCGGCCTCCAACTGTTGAGTTTTTAGCTTTTTGTTGATTTTTGCCCAACCCCTTGTCCCCTAGCCCCGGTTTCCTGACGTCCCCCGGGAAGGAAACACAGGGCTTGTGCCTCCCCCCTTCGTCATTTTGTATTCCTCTTCCCCCCCGTTTCCCCCTACTTAATACCTGGGTCCCCCGGAACCCCCCAAGCAAAATGGTAGAACCCTTTTGCCTCTTTTTCCCAGTTTTTGAGCTGTTTTATTTTTTGGTTGTTGTTATGGCTCACATCTGCCCCCCCATCATTTTTTCCCCATATACCCCTCTGAGAGGTTGTGTCTCTTTCTTTTTTTCCCCTTTGTGTGTGTGGTTGTTTGAGTCCCTTTACCCACACATTATAGTGCTTGACCTTAGTTCTTGTTTTGACAGGACCGCAATGAACGATATTCATAGATTGTGCTTGGCAACCCCCTGCTCACTTTTCCCCCACCGGTTTTTTTCTTTCCCCGTTCCCATGTTAAAAAACCGCCCTGGATCCTGTGGGCCCCCACCCCAATGAAGACTGTTTTTAATGCATGACTTCCCCCTCTTTTTACGCGTCTTTGTTTGTTTCCCCGCGCCCCCCCCCTCCTTTTTTAATTCGCTTTTTGTTGTTTGTTTCTACGACTGATTGTGCGTTTTTGCCGATCCCGCCTCGATTGAAAATTTTGTACCTTCCCGTCCCCTTCCGTTTCTTTTTCCCTGCTTCCCCCCCCGGCACGCGTATGCCGCACCCCCCTCTTATTCTTCTTCCCATCACACCCCAACACTTTTCGTTGCCTTCTTTTTGGTGCAGGTGGACATCCGCCCGGGTACGTCCCCCCCCCTCCGTCTCTTTTCCCCCCTCAAAAACAACCATTAAAGCTTCCCCCCAGGTTGGCTGAGGGAGGAATTTATGAAGGCTCTGGGTTTCCCCCTTTTACCGGCAACCCCGAATGAATGAGGACCTTCCGCGGATGATGGCTTTTTTTTTTCTTTTTTTTTTTTTGTTTGTCTTTTTTTTTTTTGTTTTTTTTTTTTATTTTTTATTTTCCCCTCCCCTTTTTTCATGAGGGACAACACAGGCTAGTCCCCCCCACCCCCCCCCCCCCCACCACCCCCCCCCCCGTTCTGGTAATTTATACATCGGCAAGATAGTGGTCCCCCCCCCCGTTTTTTCTTTTTTAAATCCGTCAAGTGGCACGCGCTTTTTGAATTTCCCCTGATCCAGGCGCCCCCCCCCGTGATCAGCACTCTCATTGCTCCTTTGCTGTCCCTCTTTTTTTTTCTTTCTGAACGCCCCTCTTCCCCCCCCCTTTGCTTGTCCATCCCGAACAAATCTTTAGGCCAAAAGGCGACAAAGGATAAGGGTCTTTTTGTTTTTTTTTTACCTTTTTTTCTTTGCTATTACAGGACCCAGCGAAAATCAGCCGGCACCGTTCGTTTGGCCCCCCATCTTCTCTTTTGATGATGAATGTTGCGGGACTCGGTCTCCGCATTTTTTCTTTCCCCTCCCCGCCCTTTTTGCCTTTTTTAGGCCAGTGATTAGCTGCGCCTACAAAAGCGTGCTCCGCCTCTTCTCTGAAAAGAATTACAAAAATTCCTGTCTTTTTCATTATCTCTTACCTCCAACTCTTTTTTTATTTTTTTTTTCTCCGCCACGATTGCGACGCCACGTTTCCGTTTGCCCCACCCCCAACCCCCATGTAATGTGTCCCCCCCACACATGTCCCCATCCTTTTCTCCACCTTCCTCCAACCCCTGTCTTACGAGTCAACTCACGTTTGAGTTAACACACCTTCGATTTGAAGGAAAGGACCCTGCAAACGCGCACGTTTTTTCTTCCTTGTCCTATTTGGGTCCCTTTCCCCCGTTTTGACCCCTTTCCTTCGGGTAAGTTCCTTCAGACCCCGCCCATTCCCCTTTTCTGCACTAGGCACGCAGTGTGGTTTTTTTTTTTTTAAAAAAATTGACAGGACCTAGAAGGGCAGCGATCCCCCCCAGTTAAGTTTCAATGATATCGTGAATCTCCTCATACTTCCTTGCTTTTATCCTACCGTGTTTTGGTTCATTATTATTCTAATTTTTCCCTCTCTCCCCACTTGGTCTTCTTTCCCCGCTTGATTTCTTCCTTTTCCCTTACGTGCCTAAAGGTGAGAGAGTATAATTGCTTAAGAACGGGGTCTCAGGACCATACAAATTTCGTGAGAAGAAATTAAGTTTTCTAATGTCCCTCTCTTTTTCTATAGACTTTCTTCCTAGGGTCCCGGTTTGACTTTATTCCTGTTAATGGTTACGTTTTTTTTTTGGTGGGTTTTTTTTGTTTCCTTTTTCTATTTTTTCTTTTTTTTTTTTTTTTTTTTTTTTTGTTGGTGTTTTTACAGTATTTTTCGGCCAGGGCTTAGAGGGCGGCCAGACTTAGAATTCTGACTTCTTTCCCCCCCCAGACCCCTTTCTTTTTTTTTCCCAAGTTTTTTCCTCTTGTTTTCGCCCGAGGCGGCGTTGGGCTTCAAACAGCGGTTGGACTGCGTAAGCCTTGCGTCCGACGGTTTGAGGGCAGGGCTCCAAAGGAAAACCATCTTCTTTCCCGAGCCACCCCCCTCCCCCCTGTTTTCTTCCCCTGCCTTCACCAAGCCGATTGGTTTTAGGTGATTTTTGGCATGTCCTGATACCCAGCCTCTTGAAATTATTTCCTAATTCTCCCTTAAGGCTTCCACGCCGGCCTTTTTTTCGTTCTTGACAGAACGAATAGCCTAGAAGATGCAATGGGCTGCCTATCAAGTTTGATTTAACATCGCGGAAGACCCCCGGGGTTTTTCCGGTTTCTGCGCCCCTCTCTGTTTCTGCTCTTCCTTGTTGGCCCCCCCCGGTTTTCGGACATGCTGTCCGGCTATTGATGCAAATATGTCGCCCCAATGTCCTCGATGTCTCCATCTTTTCTCCTTTTTCCCCCCGGTCCTTTTCCCATAGAAGTCCAGATGTCCCTCTCCCCTTTTAATCATTGGCTTATAGGGTGGGGGCGTAGAGCAAGGCGCATTTTTGGTCGGTCGTTAGTAACGGCGACGAGTCACTTGGTGCCGTGGCCGGTTTTCCCACCTTTCTTTTCCGTGCAGCACCGGGGCTCCCATTTCATGTCATCCCCTTTGCTCTTTTCAAAACCATAGTGTGCGGCGCACCCCACCGTCCTTTTCACGCACCCCCCCCCCCCCCCCCCCAAGCTTCGCACGTCTTGTGGGTCCACATCACTGCCGGAGTAATTCGCATGCTCCGGGCTCATGGTAGTGCCAGGTGTCACAAGCTCCGAGCTTTCCTTTTTTTGAACACTGTTTGCCGGGTGGAAGGTAGGAAGTGCGAACGTGTTCCCCGGTCCCCGCGTGGGTGTTTTGGGAATCGATCTTCGTTCTTTTCTCCGTTCTTCCGGCCCACCTAGGAATGTTGTGAAGGTTGAGTCTCTTAGCCTTCTTGCTTCTCGATGGGCCCCATGATTTATAATACCTATTGACCCCACTTTCCCCACGTTTCCCCCGGCGTTTTTTCCCCCCTTTCTCCCCCCATTTTGGGTCGCGTAGACGTGATGGGGTGCGCCGGTGACTCCAAAGAAGTAAGGCCCCCTGATTTTCCCCGACTCCCCTTCTTCATACTTGACCTTTTTGTCGATGGGCCCTTGTTACATTTAACTGCCCTCGCCTGGAGTCCTTTAAAACCTCGCCAAACCACCCCGTCGTTGGTCCCATTGAGGCATTTCTTTAGTCTGTAATTTTACTTCTGGAGCGCACAGGCGCCATTGTTACGCTTGTAAAATATGTACCTGCCCCTCCCCCCCTTCCTTCTTTTGATGGTCCCCCCAGACTTGATAAGTCAAAGACAACCCAGCTTCGGGCCATCATTCTGTTAGTGCGGCTCCTTTCCCCCCCCTTTTTGTTTCCCCCCCCCCCCCACCAGCACTCTCTTGGGAAGGTACCCTGGGATGGAAACAGTCGTTTACGATCTCCTCTTTTTTATATTTGGATCCTCAGTGTAGAAAGAGTGCGTGCCCTTTTGCCCGCTCTCCCCCTTTTACGTTGTGACCAAAGTTTGTTTCACCTCTTTCCGTGAGTCTGCA
>Ga0179593_1498293_pt1 | contig 15449 bp, 18 predicted proteins | sample CZODoug2_1_08_16_FD_185931 | JGI IMG/M metagenome (GOLD analysis project Ga0179593, IMG submission 185931) | Vadose zone soil fungal communities from Angelo Coast Range Reserve, California, USA - CZODoug2_1_08_16fungal (PacBio error correction) | ecosystem: Environmental > Terrestrial > Soil >... | reverse complement strand
CCGATTTCTATCCTCTTTTCCTCCTCTCTTTTTTTCCCGTTTTTTTTTTTTTTTAGACTTCCCGTGTGTTGCCCTTTGTTCCCCCCCTCAGCGGAAGGGCCCCCCCCCCTTTACGTTCACTCAAGCTTGCCCTGTTTTCTTTCTTGACCTGTTATGTGTTTTCACGTTCTTTATTGGCTTCGTCCTGTTTTTTTTCTCCTTTGCCTTCGTTGAGACCATAAAGTCTTCCCTTGTCCCCCCTTTCAGTCTTGCCCCTCCTTCTGTGACTCTGTTCCATTTCCTCAAGCGGGCCTCCCCGGGGAAATGACACGCCCTTTGCCCCGGCCCGATTTTATTCCCCACGATTTTACCATTTTTTCCCCCCCCGTGACCTTTTCCCTGACCGCGAATGTGGCTGATTAACTGAAGTGTAAGCCACGCGTTTTGACCAACCCAACTTACGTATGTTTGTTCCCCCCCTTTTTTATCCTCTGCTCGTGGTGTTTTTTCCCTCACCTGATCTCCCGGATGACACTTTTGTAACACCCAATTTTTTTTTCCCCGTTTTTTTCTGCACCACTACGTGCCTCCCCCCCGCGCCCCCACTATTGTTTTTGGCGTGATTGTGTCCCCTCTAACCCCGTCACGCCCCACCCCACATTCCAGACGTAAGTGATCAGTTTTTGATGTTTCTCAGTCCGGTTTTTTTGAGCATGCCCCTTTCCCCTTTCTGACGCACGACCCTTGGCTTCCCCTTTTTGATTTATTTCACGACAGGGGTTCCTTCACTCTTTTTTTTCAAACCGACTCGTTTAATCCCCTGTCCACTTCCTGTGCGTTGATGTTCTCCCTTTTCTCGTTTTGCACCCGGCCCCCCCCCCACCCTCCAGGGTGAAGACAAACCCGTTTTTTTCCGGTCTTCACCCCGTTTATGCCTCTTCGACCACCAACTGGTTCTGCCACATTCCCGTTGGATTTATTGTCTTTTGCTTTGTCTATGTCCTACCCCCGTATGGCGACTGCAAGTTTCCCCTCTTCTAGATTACCAGGTCAGGTCGTTTTTGATGGTAAAGCCGGGACGTCCCCTTTGCCCTTTTTTTTTTCCAGCAGGCCTGTGACCTTAACTTTTTTTGATTCCACATTCATCGTCCCCTGGTGCCAGAATTTCTGCCTTTCCTGCCCCCAACTTGAGGCACCTGTTTCTACACCGAAGTTTTGTATCGCCCCCCATCTCCTTTTTTTCCTCCCCTAGGCATTTTTTTTTTTTCCCTTTTTCCCAATGTTTAATGATTCCCAACCCCCTTTTTTCCCTTTTGGTTGAAACCAATGCCCTTTTCTTTGCGGACGTTTTTATCCCTCAATGACGACTTTTGGCCCATGGCCTAATAGGCATTTTACCGGATGTTTTTTGCCCCGCTGGCTATCCCCCCAGCCCTTCTTGGAGGGCGCCCACGGCGCGTTTAACTTTGCCGCTCCTCCCCCCTTCGTATTTTTTTTATTCGATCGTTTGATCTGGAACCCTGTCCAATCTCAAGGACCATTACAATTTTCCTGGGACGACCCTCTTTTCCTTGTCTTCCCTTTTTTATCGAGTGCATGCGGCGAGCCGCTTCTCTAGGACTTTTTTGGGCTCAAGCCCTTCAAGGGCCCCATAAGATGTTGTTTGTTTTTTTTTTTCAAGTTGGGAGTCCTGCTCTCCCCGGCAACCCTTTCTTTTTCCACCTACGCTTGGATGCGGGACCGACGGCGTTTTGTGAACCCCCGGGGGGGGGTTTGTCGGATTGCAATGAGTTGGTTTCTTTCGGAAAATGCCTGCGTTTGCTGTCTTTTGACATTTCCCCCACCCTCGAGACCTTTTTGGACAAGGCCCCCCACTTTCTTTTCCCCTCCGGTTTTTTCGCGCGTGCCCTGTCGTGGCGACCGGCTCCCTTCCCCTTCTTTCCTGTCCTCACTTTCGCGTAAACCTATAGTTTACAAACGTTTTTTCGCTTTTTCCTCACCTCCTTTACTTTTTCATACGTACCGCCCTTCTTCTTTTTTAAGACCCGCTTTTTTTTCTCCCGTTCCCCCTTTCCAATTTTGCTTGTTTTTTTTTTGCAATTTCCTTCCGGAGATTTCCTTGGCCCCTACGACCCCCCCCCCCTATCCTCAGCCATGATTCTCCTTGCCTGGACTGAATTTTTTCCACCTTCTTTTTTTGTTTCACTGAGCTCGTTGTTTGGTTTCTTTTGTTACCATATTTTATCCCCCACCCAGTGCCCACTTTTTGCTTGCAAAGTCCCACCTTTTGACCTTTTTTGTCCCCCCCTTTCGAGTTTCTCGTACACTTTTCCGTCCAAGATCAACGAGGGTTTTTTTCCCAGCGCGTCTGTTCTTGTCTTCGGACCCCTTGGCGGCTTCCCTTATTTTTTTGGCAAACAAGCCAAGTATCTTGTCCGAGAAGTTCTTTGTTTTTCTCTGCCCCCCTGGTGTTCCCGTTCGAGCGACTTTTCCCCCTCTTTGATTTTTTTTCTTGTTCTATGGGTGTAGCGCTACTTCCTTTCTTCCCTATTTGTCTTTTTTGAAGTCGTAGCCCCCGCGGATACCAATGCTTCCTCCGACTTGTGAGATTGAACCTTCTTTCGCGACGCGTCTTTTGTCTCTATCTTCTTTCCTCTCCCATCTTTTGTTTTTTTGAGATGGTGGGATCTGCCTACCTTTGAGGGCTCCTCCACCCCCTTTCCTGGTTATCTACAAGGCGGAGTGTCCTCAGATTATTTCCGCTTGCTACGCTCCGTTCGATGGCGGACGATTTGCATATTTTTCTGCGCCAACTTTCCTTTTTTCTTTTTCAATTAGGTGTTACTCTTTGAACTGGCTCTCTGATGACCTCTCATGGTTGTGCAAACCCCCCCCCACACCTAGGCTTTTTCGTGTGCGTTCCTTTTTTCCTTTCCGCTATAAAGTTTTTCAACTTTCTTCTGCCCCTTGTTTGGACTCCCTCCAGAACCCTTGGCTAGTACCTGTTTTCCACACTTGATTCTTGCGACACCCCCTTTTTTCTTTTTTATGAAGCTGAGGTTTCCCCCCCCTCTTCCCCTGTTGGTGCTCTTTCCAGTTGTGAACTGGGTTTGTGTCACCTTTTACGGACCTCTAACCTCCCTCTGGTTTTTGTTCTCTCCATGGATATTGAGCCCCTTCTTTTCCCGGCCTGGCTTTTTTGATCCTTATTTTTCCCGGAAGGCATTCGGTGTTTCGTTTTCTTTGCGTGTTCCCGTATCCGTCCCATTGATTCCCCCCCCATCCCACCCCCGCCCTTCCCGTTCATTTTTTACTTAGGCAGAACCCGCGGTCCCACGAAGCGGCTGTCGGATTTTTTTTGTGCGTGGTTTTTATGGCTTTGCTGTCAGGTGGAAGATTATCTATCGTTACTGTTCCCCCCCCAAAACGCGGGGAGGTTTCTTTTCTTTCCACATGTTCGGCATACAGGGGAACTACAGAGCCCTTGGTTCGTGCCCCCCACGACATTTGGAGCTGAAGTCGGCCTTTAAGAAGTTGGCTTTTCCCCTGGTTACCACCTCTCCTGCTTGTTTCCCTTTAACACAACTAGCCATTTCGTTTGTGTAACACTCACTTATCCGGAAGGTTTCCGCTAGTCGCCCTCCATTTTGTGGTGCGCCCCTACAGCGGGTTCCTTTTAGGCCGTGCCCTTTACTTTCCCACGTGTCACTTGCCCCCTCCACCGCCTCAGCCCCCCAACCCCGCTGTGCCTCCGCCTGGTCTTGCCAACCCCTCCATCTTCTTTTTTTGTTTGCCTTTCGCGCAGCATACTATCCCCCCGCTTCTCCAGGCCCACCTCCTATTCGCAAGGGTGCACTTTTTTTTTCCGGTCCTTTCGATTTTCCCGTTCGCCTTTCTTCGTCTTTTTCCAGGAGGTCTTCCCTGCCGGCTTCATTAGTTTTTTTTTTATTCTGACCTCCCTCCGGTGGGATAGCGGCTGGCCCCCCTTCGGTTAAGTGACTTTTGTTCTGGCTCCCTTTTGCAAAAAACTACCGTCAATGTTCTTGATACTTCGCGGTCAATTTCCTTTGTGGATAGTTTTGCGTATTAACCCCCCAAGTCTCCCCCCGCTTTTGACCCAAGCTATTTTCTTCTTTCCCCCCCACGTTTCGGCCTATTTCCAGTTGCAAGTCTCTGAAGGTTCATTTTTTTTTTTACGCCATGACCTTTTTGACCATTGTTCCCGCTGTATTCAGTTCACTCTTTTTTTATCCGGCATCCGTTCCCTGGTTTCGCCTTTTGTGTGATGTTCACAATCAAATTGATCAATCTCTGTCTTGGTGGGTGGTCGTTTTGCGGTGCTTTTCTTTCGAAGTTTTCTTCAGTTCCCCTCATTTTTTTCCCCACCCAGTTCGGTTTTCCCCTGTGTGGTGAGTTTTTTTTTTTTGTGCCTTCTGGCCGAGTTACTGTGTATGATCCCCCTCTCACATTTCCCCCCATGTTCCGTCTAACAGCGTCGTTTTGCCCTGCTTCCGTCCCCCGTTTGTGCGGTCCCTACCCTCCCCTTGCCCCGTTTTTTCGCTAACCAGTCAAGGATTCATCACGTTGTGGCCATGAGAATCTTTGTCACCTTGCCTCTTTGGTTGTTTTTTTCCCTTCCCTTTTTCCACCATTCCGCCCCCAATCGTTTTTTGGTGCTCCGGCAGTCATTTGGTTTTGTTTTTTTAGTCCCCTGTTGCCCTTTGTTTCCATTCCTTCTTCCCCTGGCTTCCCTTGCTTGATACTTGCGCTGTTGGTATTTCACAAAAGGTTTGTGGTTTTTTGACCAACCCATCCGACGCTCTTGACTTTTTTTTGCTTAACCCCGTCGTTTCGTTTTTGCGGCCCGAGTTTCTTTCCATCCCCCCTGGTTATACCTCTTTTTTCCGGTTACTAGTCTTCCTTTGCGTCGGGGTTTTCTCCGTTTGTTCATAATTTCCCCCCCATTTCTCTTTTATTGTCCCCTGTGAGCCCAGAAGTTCGTTCCACTTTTTTTTTTGGTCCCCCCACGGAAAGTTTTTTTTTTTTTTTGTGAGGGTGACTGGCTTGGTTCGACCAACCACAGTGCCCTTTGATTTCCCCCCCGCCATCGGCCATTTTATCCTCTGATGTGCCGCTCATGGGTTTTTTTCTCGCTCTCTGACACCTTTTGTCCCTGCTCTATGATTTTCTCTTTTCCTTTTCCTCTTTTTTTGAGGGTTCGTCAGATCTACGTTATGCCTGTTAAAGATTATTTCGTTTTCTTGCCATGACGACTTCCCCTCCCCATGAGGTAACACCTGTATGATTCCGGGGTTTTGTTCCTTTTTATGAGTCGTCCTAGGTCAGTACTAGTTTTCCGTGAGTTTCGACCCCTTTTCAAAATTTCGAAACACCACTCGTCCCCAGAATTGCGCACCCAACTCAACCCCCTTTTTTCTGTCCCTTCCGCTGCTGTGCGTCTCCGGCCCCATCCAGAAAAGACACTCCGTCTTTAACCGTTTGCCCCGTGTCCTGATTGGCCTTTAAGTCTTCGAGCCCCCTTTTCTGTTTTTTCCGCATGGTTTCCCCCCACAACTCGGGTCCCAAATTCGCGGAGGAATGTTGTCACCCTTTTTTTTTTATTTTTTTTTTTTTGACCTCCCCCCCCTTCGCGTTCATAACCTGATTTTTTTTTTCCACCTCTAGGTCCGTACCCTTTTCACGGTTCCTGTACCTGCAACCTTCCCCGTGTCATTCATCAACAAACGACCTTTTGTCCTGATTTGAACCCGGAAACGTTTGTCACACTCCGAGGCCCCCCATTGATCAGCTGCTCCTCCATTATGTTTTGGTTTCCTGGCCTTGTTTCGCTGTTTCCTGCCACGGCGGTTGATCGCCCCTTTGGTACCTGTTTAAAGCCGGACTTGTTTCCCCAACGTGGGTTATCCTTGCTTCATTTGCCCCCCCAATTCGCACTTGATCTTTTTGCTACTCGGACCCCCAGGCCTTTTTAGCAGCCCCCCAACCCCCCGTTCCGTCCCCTTCCCCTTTTTTTAACTGTTCTTTTCAGTTACTTGCCCGATTTTCGACCAAAGCCCCTTCACGCCTGCCTTTCAAATTGATTTTTTTTGTTTTTTTCACCTGCCCCCGTACTGGTGCCCCTCCCCCTCTTTCCTTCTTTTATTGATCAGCCTTCAATTGTGCCCCTTGGACTTTGAAGGGAGGGCGCGGACTTTGTATCCCCCCCCCTAGGCGTTTAGTCGTTTGGCTCAAAATTCTTTTTCCTTCCAGGGTCGCAACCCTTTATTTTTGACTTTCTCCTTTTATCAACGGTTTGTTCTCCTTTTCCCTGTTTTTTCCTTTCCGTTTTCCCACTTATCCCCCCCCGGCGGAAGGTTCCTGACCCCCCTCCCCATTGCCCGCGGTACCATTTTCACAGAACATGAACCCTGTCTGTTTGTCCCAGTTTCAACATGCCTACCCCGGGTCTTTGTTGGCCTCCCGGTCTATCACCCCATGCCCTTACTTTCGCCCCTTCTTTTTTTTGTACTTGGCTCCGCTTCGCCAGATTTCGGTATTTTTTTATTCACTGGACCCCCTTCCTCCCACCCTTTTTTTTTTTGACACACCGTGCCTTCCCCTTTGTTTTCCGCCTTTATTATGGCAACTTTTTGCTTTGGAAACCCTCTTTTATCCCTGCGCGGCCTGCTCCTCCCGTCCTTTTTTTCCCTTTAGGCTGGAAGTTGTTTCACCTATTCTTTTTTTTTTTGGGTTTGCTTTTGATTCGTGCGTTGGCCTTGCAACAAACGTCTTAGTCTTTTCCTTTGCAATTTTTTCACATGGACGCTGTGCTGTTGTACCGACTTCGGGCACCCCCCCCTCTGGACAAACCCCTCCCTTCTTGGCACTTTTTTGTTGTTTTTGTCTTCTCACTCGCGAGGTTGGGATGGAATTCCACTTAGAGATTTACCCCCAGGGTACCCCATACCCCCCTACGGACTTCTTCTTAGCCTCGCCCGCACTTTTCTTGTTGCTCAGGGTTCAGGTTGCTGGATTGATTCTCTTGCCTTACATTTTCCGCGAACTCTCTTTTTTTCAACATCTCATCTTTACAATCCGTCAGATGGTTTGGCCGCTTCCCCGCGGCCTGCATCTGCATATTTTTTTTTACGCTGTTCCCTTTCTCCCCCATGGAAAACTTCCTTTTCTTTGTGTTCTTCCCTCATGTTTGAAGATTTTGAATGCTTTTTCCCCTTTTTCACGACCCCCCTCTTTTTCTTGCGAGATTTTTCTCCTTTCTTCCGGCTTTTTAGCATTGCTCCCGTGTAGATCTAATGAGCGTTTTTTTGTCCCTCTCGAGACTTTCCTTGAATACCCCCACCCTTCCCCCCCTTTGGCGACACTTGCAAAAATTGGCTTTTTCCCCCCTCGTCGCCTGTCAGTTTTTTTGCAAGTCCACCCCTATGCAAGGGGTGCTTTTTCTTTTTCTCAATGTCTTGTTTTTGAGTTTGTGTCCAAGTTGGTCCCTCTTCACTACCCTTTGAGTGAGTGACTCAACGATACTTGTTTCTCTTCCAGGAGGACTTCATTGGTTGGGCGTTCTCTGAACCCCTGCCGCTTTTTTATCGTGGTCTCCACTTTCAAAACGCTGGCCGAACCTTTTCCCTTCTTCTTTCTTCTGGTTAGGGCGTATGCATCGTCCTTGCCCATGTTCGCCGGTCTTTTCGCCTCCTCTCATTTTTTGCGATTCGATGTTTTGATATCATGTTGATTACCGGTCTCTTCCCTTGTCAAGCCTTATGCGGAAATCTTTCTCCTTTTTTTCCTCTTTCCTGGTGTGTTGTTTGACTTTATTTCTCAGGCCTTCCATCAAGGTCTTGCTTCCCCTGGTTCCCGTTTATCCTTTTTTTTGTCGTCCGAATTATGTTTCGAGTTCTACGCTCCCCCCTGCGTGCCATTGGCCTTGACGCCCTAGTTTTTTTGGTCCCCCATCAGCTTCACGCGTAACCTGGTCTTTTTTTGATGGCCCTGCGCTTCCAGCGCGGTCCTGGTTAGCTCAAACCCCCCCCCCCCCAACTTTTTTCTTCCGTATCGTTGCCCCTCTTCTCGCTTTCCACTTTTAATGAAGGATTTTGCGTGGCGCCACTTCAGAACCTTGTTTTAGAATTTTCCCCCACTCGCTTTTTGAGCTTGCTTTTCCCCTTGTTTTTGCGACTGAGAGCATAGTTACAGCCCCTTCCCTGTTTGCTTCGGCCTTGACGTCTTTTATCCCCTTCTGTTTCTCTGCCGGCTATGTTTTCAGCGTCCCATTTTTTTTTGCATTTCCACAGATCGTCGTCCCATCTCTCGTCCAATTTTTTTGGACTTGTCCATGGTTAACTTCCCTTCCTTTTTTCCCTCAACCCTCAAATCCGTTTCTTGCCTGTCGTTTTTTTTTTTTTTTTTTTTTTTTTGTGTTGAAAGACCTTTTTACTTCTTTTTTTTTTATGTTTTTGGTACGGTCTTTCGTTGGCGCTGGTAGCTTCGCGCCTGGCTTTCTTCCTTTTTTCTGTGATTCTTAGCCGTTCGGTTGCCCACGGTGGTCGTTTCGTGCCCCTTTTCCTGCATTACTTAAAACACGGGCCCTCCAGACCCTTTGGGGTGTGCCATTCCCTTCACCTGCGGGCTTTCAGCCTTGACCGTGACCTTTCCCCGTTTACTGCCCGGTTGATGTTGCATGTCCCCCAAATCGTTTTTGCATTTCATCCCACCCTCGCCTTTTTCGTTTCTTAAAAAAACCCTCCCTTTGCATTTTTTTCACCTTTTCGGTTCCCCCGCCCTTTCGTCCCTCCATTACCCCCGGGGTCCGTTTTTCCCCCCTGAGGCACTTTCCTTCCCTCCATGACTCCAGGTTGTTCCCAGTCCTGTCTTTTTCATTCCCAACCCAGCTTGTATTTTATTTCCTGTTCCCCCTTGGTCAACTGCTTTTTCCTGCCCACCAAAAAAAGCAGGATATTTTTGAGCAGGTTCGCCGCACTCCACTTTTCGCTCCCCTCTTTCTTTCCAATGCCATATACCTCTGTGGCCTTCTTTTGTTTTGGGGTCAGGTTCTATCCTTCCGATCGTTCTCCTCAAGCGTTTCTGTCCGATCGGGCCCTTTGATGACGGGTTCGACCTCCCCCCCGTGAAGGGATTGTGCCGGCGGACACCGGGTGTTAGCCAATTGTTTTAGGCCTTCTTTTGTACCCTACGGTTCCCTTTTGGATACCTGTTTCATGTCATTGTTCCGGTTCCTGGTTAGTCCCCCCTGGTCAAGGAGGTCAACCCCCATTCAGTCTTTTGACCAAGGCGATTGTCTATTTTCCCCCTCCCTTTTTGGAGCCTGTTCTCCTTTTACAATTGAGCTGACAAGGCAGTCTGTTTGATGAAGTTTTGTCTCCCCCCCAGTCCCCGTGCTTCCGTTCAACCTCCAAATGACTTCTGCTAACCCCAGTACATCCGGTTTCGTTTGGATCCTGTTTCTCGTTTTTGTTTGCCCTTTTCCCCTCCCTTCGGGCTTTATGTTGGTGGTTTGGCGGGTCGACGCGGTCTTTTTCCCCCTTTACCACTTTTTTCCCAGTTCCTGGTTTGCACCGGTGTTTGGCTTGTTTTTTCTGTTTTTTCCGAGTGGAATTTTAGTTTATCTCAAGTCTGCCCTTTGACACCCTTTTCCAGCGGATCCCAAGCGTTCGTGTTTGACAACGTAGGATTAGGACCCGTGGGCGTTATCCCCCCCCCCTCCTTGTCGGGGTTTTAGGAAGGCTTTTCCCCCTCGGGACCCTTTGTCTCCTATTGTACATGTTTGGCAGCCGGGGATTTTTGTGGACCGTGATGTTAAACATTTTTTCCCCCCCTCGTTTTTTTCGCGGATCCGGGTGTAGGTGTGCCCCCTCGAGTTAAATTGTCCTTTTTGCAGGGTTTCCCATCTTTGTCCAGATTTTCATTTTTTTTTCTTCATCCCCGTTTTTGGTCGGACCCCAATTTTTTTTTTGTGACACACTTATTTTTTTTCTGAACACTCCGTTCTTCCCACAATTCGTTCATGGGTCGCTCTTCCTTTGCGTCTCCTAACCATTGTTCCCTTGGCCGTTTCTAGTCGTGTGGGTTTTTTGTCGATTGGTTTTCCGTTCCTTAGATCACAGTCTTTCTTTGTCAACGTTTCGTTTCTTTCCCCCCCCCTGCCCCTTTCCTTTTCCCTTATGGGCGAAAACTCCGTCAACGAGTTCCTGACATAATGGGCTAAATGCTTGACAAGGTTTTTTTTCCCCCCCGTCCTTGACAGGTTGTTTACAGTGGCTTCGTGTGAAGCGAATCTGGATCTACCCGATATTTCCCTGAACACAAGGGCATTTTTCCCTCCCTCTAATATCTATCTACCTTTGGTTGTTTTTGGGCGATTTGGTTTTTTTCATCTTCGCATTTGTTACAGCTTTTTAGTCTTGTCGTTTTTTTCCTTTACGCCTTCACCCAGTTTCCCCCTGGTTCGTTTATTTGTTGGGTGTTTTAATTGCTTTTATGAGTTTCTCCCAGTATTTTTCCGTTTTCTTGCCGCCCTGTCTCCTCCCAGGTGCTCCCCTTTTTTTGGCTTTCCACCACTGTCCATGCGTTTTATCCCACTTGACCCATGTCTGTGCGTTTTTTGTTTTGCTTCAATGATGAGATTGGGGACTGTCCCCCCTACGTGACCGCCCCATCCCCCTGCCCTCGTGCCGATTACCTTGGGCATTCCCCCTAACGCTCCCTTCTCTTCTTTTTTTTTTTTTAGCCCCGACTGGTAGAGAGTTTCGACCACTATCATCGATTGAATTTTGTTTGTCCCCTTTTGTTGATATTATCCATCTGCGACTTTTTTCTAATCACCCGTGTACTCTTTCTGTTCCAAAACGTAATGTGCGTCCCCATTTCAAAACGTTTTTCCCTTACCTCCTTTTTTCCCTTCCCTGCGTCCCCCCCGCCCAACGTCAGGTTTTTTTTTTTTTTTTGCGATTGAGTGTGTCTTTTTGCCACCCCCCCCCTTCCCGCCCCTTTCTCACCTTTTTCCGCCTGTTGAATCCTGGTGTCCCCTTGTCGTCCTCCAGACCCCCTTTGCCTGCTTGGTTTCGTTTTCCAGCCCCCAGTCGTTTTTGCTCTTTGCTTGTTTACCCTACGTCCTTCAGTCCGGGCAATTTTTCGTTTCTTTTTCATGTGTATCACTCGGCAGAGACCCCCCCGCCTCCTCCCACCCCCTGTTTTTGATTGCTTTCACTTCTTTTTTATTTCAACTGCACTTCCGCCGTTCATCGGTTTTTGCCCCCCCCACATTCATCCGCAACATTCAACACGCACCCTGAGCCGTACCTCCCGATCTTGGGCGAACCAGTATTCTCCGCAGGTCTTTCAACCTGATTGTCTGTAGTAAGGCCGGCTCAGGTCCCTTGGGTGATTCCGGTCGAGCGGGCGGCTTTTATTCAACCCTCATTTTACGTTGGCCTTTGTCAAACAGTCTCCCAACTTTGCTGCTCACCCGCGATTCGTTCCTTCACCCGTATGTGCATAGACCATCGTCTACTTCCCTGGTTTTTTCTCTTTTTTCCCAATGGTTAAATACCGCTATCCTTGCGGTTGGATGTAACACCCCCAGGCACCTTTGACCGAATTCTGCCAACAATCCATTGGTCCACCGTTCTTTTTTTTGTGCAACCTGATGAAATTTCAATATGCCTCCCCCCCTTCCTGTTGCCGGGCTATCCCCAAAGACCTTCTGTCTTCGCTCGAACTGGGCCGATCCCTTCCCCGACGCTTTATCGTCGAGATTTGCATATCTCCCCCTTTACCCCTTAATGGACGCAACCCTGAATTCCCCTTGTTCTTCTATGGCCCTTGCTGTAACCGGCGGTTTCTCGTATTTCTGCGGCGATGCTGCTCTATCGCTGCTTTTTTGTGCGAAACTTTTGCCATTTGCTGCAGGATGCTTTTTTTTTGACGCTTTTTTCCCCGACATGGACATGGTCAGTCCCTTCTGAAAGTGACCTAGCGCTATGCACGCCAGCTCTTTTTCTGTCTACTCGTCTGAAACCGCTTCAACTTTTTTCTTTTTTTTCCGTTCCAATGGCCCTAGGTGTGTGAAATTCCCCCAAGCGAGATTCCTTGGCCCCCACGAACGTTGGAATTACGGCTCTGTCCCTCTTGGAGACTTGTCTGTGGGCCCTTTCCCCGCTTTTGTCGGATTCTGGACTTAATTTCTGCGCCCCTTTCTCGTTTAAGGACCACTCTATAAGCTTCACACTACCCTGTTAAGATCACGATGCTTTAACCCGTCGCTAATTCCTCCCCAGCTATCCTCGGTTGCTGTTTTTTCCTGTCCCAACCGGACACGGTCTTTTTTCTTTTTATTGTATTTCCCAATTTTTTTTGATTCCCGTCTGTCCCCGACACCTCCCCCCCTCTCTTTCCTGCGATGTGCGGATAATGTGCGGCGCTCTTCCCTCACTGCTCACCCCTTGATGTTCTACGCTACGACAACCCGATGGTCCGCGTCCGTAGTAACATTGCTACCACAGGCCTTTTCGACGTTTCAAACCTATTTCTGTTTTTTTAGCCGCCATACCCGTTTTCGCCCCGCTTCCCTCTCTCTACCGTTTCGTTTTTTCAAACGTCATTCCCTCGTTTTCAAGGGGTTGCTTTTGGAGTGGCCTGGTATGTCCTGATCTTTTGCTCCCCTCTGCTTCGCTTCAATTAAGAGACGGCGTAAGGAACCATTCTCCTGTGCGAGGCTTTGCCCCTGCTTTGTGTTGTGGGAGGGTTGTTATCTGAACCAGTGGTTTTTTCGGAGCTTGTCCCGCCTCAAACCGATGTTGACTTCCCTTCCCGTACCGTCTAGCTTCATGTGTAGGCTCTATGCCCTGTCCGCCCATTGCTAGTCTCCTTAGCGGTGCCATTTTCCGATCGTTCTCCCTTTGAGATACGAATATCGATTCGGACGATTCTTTTTGGTCCTATCTTCTCACCCTTTGTTCTGTTTTTTGGCGTAGGATTCCTACGACCCCACTCGTCTCTGCCGCCCGTCCCAGTATCTCAGCGGTAGGCCTCCTTTTTTGTTCGCGTTTCCCTGCTTCCTTCTCTGGGCCGTGAGGCATGAGGCCGCGTGACCCTATGATGGCGAATTTCGTGTGCCCATTCGTTTTGTCCCTTTCCTTCGCGCGCCAAACTCGGCCATGGTACAGAGACAACCCCCCCCAGCCCCCAAGGCTCTGTGCACCGATACTTTTTCCCCCCGACTTAGATACCATGTCCTTTTGCTGCAACTAACAGACTGCACGCTGTCACAGACACCTATTTTAGCTGGCGTCCCCGTGTTTCTTTGCGACTGAGGGGGGCGAGTTTGTCCCTTGTCCGCCCCCCATACTCCATGTTGCTTCGCCAGTTGTGAATGTTTTTTGTTCAAATCTGTGTTCTGTCCGGCACGGTTTTGTTTCGAGCTCTCCAGATTGTCAGCAATCTCGCCGCAGCGGTGCTCATTCTTATCGGCCAAGACTTCTTTGTTTCGTTTTGTTGGCGCTTTCATCTCCCCTTCTTGCCTTTCCCTCCCCCTTCCCCCTTCATACTGGTTGAAGCCCCGTCGGTACCCCTTTTGAAAGATTTTAGGTCCGTTTCGTTTTATTCGGTGGGGTTTTTCTGCGCTGCTTGACTTTCCAAAGCGGTATTTTTCTTGCCCCCCCCTCGGGTTTTTCTTCCACTTAGTTTCTATAAAGCCGCCCCCGCGGGTTCCTCCCATACATTTTCGCGCCGGCCTTCAGTAACCAGTGAAGGGGATTGGCCTTTTAAAATTTCTCTATTTTAATCCACATCTCGCTTTTTCTCGAGACCAATCCCTTTCCCTCCTTCGGTTGCTTCGTAGTTCTCTGCCGTTTGTTTGTTAGTTTGTTGGTCCATTTTCACTTTCCCCGGGCGATGGTTTCTTCACGTTGTCAAAATGGCCCCCCCGCAGACCGTTTTCCTTTTCCCCTCAACCTATGTTTCCCACTTCCTCCCCTGCCGCTTTTTTCTCCCCCGTCGAATCACTCTCTTTTGGGCACAGGTTGTCGGCCGCCATATTTGCTACGCTTTCAGCCAGGTATACTTCGCACAGGTTTGTGCTCTGGTGTATTTCCATCCTTGAGATTGTTTTTCGAGATGTGCGTGCTTTTTTTTTCGGTTCGGTTACTTCCGACTTCCATTCTCTCTGGATCCAACTACGCGAGCGCGTGGGCCTCGCCTTCTTTCCGACCCCGTTAACCAGCCCCGGTCCCTTGCGATGGCGGCAAACCCCCACCCTGCGGTTTTATTGGGCCCTTTTTTGGTTGGTTTTTGCAACCCCTGTTCTGTTTTTCTGGACGTCCCGCTTTCAGATTTTTTCGCCGGGCTAGGTTCGGTCTTCTTTTACCATTTCCCCCTGGATGAACCCCCCCCTTTGTCTGTGTCAAGCGCATTTTCTTATCCCATGGTTTCTTGGCCGATGTTTTTACTCACGTTTAGGCGCTTGAAAGGCCTCCTTTCCCTGGGGACTCTGACCCAGTTTTTGATTTTTTCCCGTTCCCCGTGTGCTGCTTCCGTTCACTCCCCTTTGGACTCCTGCCATCTCGTTCCTGTTCGTACTGTTTTCTGCGATGAGTCAATCAAAGATCGCCTGATGCGCTTGGGTGGTCGAAAAAGGCGGTTTCCTTAACGTTTTTCCCCCCGTGTTCGCCTTTTGGACCCGGTTTTTTTTTGTTGATGCGGTGGGGCCTTTGCCGAGTATGCCCCTGTCGCTCTTTCATTACATTCCATGACTCCCCTTCTAACGCTGTTTTGAAATGTTTTAACCACAGATGGTCGTGGACTCCCCCGCGTTGCAGGTTTCTGCTCACCCTCCCCCCCTTCTTTCCCCTGCCGTGACCTGGTAGTGCCTTCAAATGGTTTGCCCTTTAGGGGTGCACGTGCCCGCTGTTTTCCCACAAATCGCCCCATCCTTTGTGGCTTCAGTTCAACCGGATTTTGTTGTACTTTGTACCCCTTTACAATTTCGGTCCATCGGTGCTTTTTGTTGCCCTACATTCGTGAGGATTTTTCCACAGTTTTGTCCAATTACCGTTCCTTCCCTATTGTTTTTCTCCCCCCGGGCTAACATTCTTCTCGGGCACGAGGGAGGGCCCAGTAAATTTCCCCACCCCGGCTTCCAGATTGACATTGCCCCGGGTACGTTCTGCAGTTTTCCTGGGGTCGGCTTTTGTCCCGCCCCCCTCTGTCTCCCCCCTTTTACTCCCCTAGATTTTTGACGCTCCGTGAGGCCCCCAGAAGGGTTTTTTCACTTTTCCACCAGCCCCAATGAGGACTGCCACCCTTTTTGCGCGCCCCTTCCTTCTTCAAAAATTGAAAGGTCACACTCGGCAGGGGGTTACAAGGGATTGAGTCCCCCCTTTCCGAGGCTCTTCCCGTCTATCTGTTTTTGCCCCCCCGGGCATTTCGGAGCCTATTTT
>Ga0179593_1314604_pt1 | contig 15449 bp, 10 predicted proteins | sample CZODoug2_1_08_16_FD_185931 | JGI IMG/M metagenome (GOLD analysis project Ga0179593, IMG submission 185931) | Vadose zone soil fungal communities from Angelo Coast Range Reserve, California, USA - CZODoug2_1_08_16fungal (PacBio error correction) | ecosystem: Environmental > Terrestrial > Soil >... | reverse complement strand
CTCCAGACGTTTTCTCTGCCTTCCCCACCCATGACGCATCCCCTTCCCGATTGGTCTCTGCGCCGCGGGTTTTCAGGTTTCTGATTGAACGCCCCCTCAGTACCTTCCGTTGGGGACACGTCGACTCTTTCACAATTACCATTCCCCCACCAACAAGAATTTCTTGCATCCAGGGGCTGACTCCAATATATTTTGCAACTTCGAGTTAGTCCGTCTTTTTACACCGGTCATAAGAGTGTTGTTTGTTTCTACATCTCCACTGTGACACAACGTCGGTTCCCCTTTTCCTCGTGGAACTACCCCCCCGTGCCTTCTCGGCTTGGATGTCCAAATACGGTCTGTTGTGCCCCCCCCCCCAGTGCCGTTAGAGAATTTCCTCGGAACTTTTTATTCGTGCCCACTTCGACAATATCCCTGCAACCCCAACATTCAGTTGCTTGTCCTCAATTGACACTTCTGAGTTCTATATTCTTTGGTTTTTTACGCCCCGTCCTCCCGCAAGTTGGACCCCTACAGTTTCCCCCCCCCCCCCCCGCTGTTATATGCCATGCTTGCACAGGCCCCCGGGGGATTAACCCATAAAGATCACTTCCCGGTCGAATGAACCGTGCCGTCTTCCCACTCACGAACTCGTGACCGAGTTGTTTACGTCATCTTCGACAAGGTTTTGCTCAGGGCAACACCACCTTTTCCCTTGTCTTACCCCAACCCGAAAGCTTCCCTTTCCTTTTTTCCTTGTCCGTTTTTGACCTTCCCTTTGCCACCCGGTCTCTTTCTCACGTCCCCCCCCCCCACACCAGTAGCCACGTCCCCGTGCTGAAGTTTTTTTTTCCGTACACTGACATTTTCCTTTTTGTCGGCGCTTACCACAAATTTGTTTTTGTTTTCTTTTCCGGTTACACCATGTAATAGGCCGTGCTTCCTCAACCGTACCCCTTCCTCGGCCTACCAAGAAACCAAGAAACCCCTCTTTCCTGTTCGCCGCCCACACCACCCGAAACGCTTACGGAATTTTTTCTGGAGTCAAACTACAGTTGCTTCATGACCCAGGACTGAAGTTAATGGAGCCCCCTTGATTCTGATCCGTGCCCCTGGAGAACCTCTACCGGGCACCTTTTGCGACTTACTGTTCCGCTTTGTAGGAACCTTCTTTGTCGAGTTTTTTCCTTTTTGCTGACCCCTGACACCGGCTATGTCCACGAAACTCTGATAAGGCGGCCAGTCATTCTTTTTGAAGGCGCTCCCCCCTCATCCCGCCATGGAGCGCCGCATGCTTCTTTTGACTTTCTCGCCTCATTCCGGTTCCAATTGGTGGCTACCACGCTTTCTGACATTCTGCCCGCTCTCCCCACACGTTTTCTCCAGCATTCATTACTTATTTGGCATCGGACTTGACTCCCTCCGGGCTTTTCATCCCCATTGTCCCAATTAGCCCCCCTGGATGGGTCCCCCTAGATACCTTCATTCAAATAACCGTAAACATTTACACGTCTTTGCAGTCTATGGATATTTCCATATTTTATCTCTTATTTGATTCCCTATTGTTGTTGTTTCGGCATCGTATTTGTTACATTACATTTTTATAAGTCAGCCTTTTTTTCTGGGGAATTGGTTTTTGCCTGGTTAGGTACCTGATTCTCCCTCAATTTGTATCTAATTTTTCTGATTGTGCCCAGACTCAGGCTGTACTCCAAGACTTCCTGTTGCAGGGAGGGCTCAGGGTGGGGGTAGAAGATTTTAAGATTCGTTATTCGTGTTTCTCAATTTCACATTCGGTTAATTTATCCCAAGCGGCGGGAATTCTTCTTCGCTCTTCTTGAGTATGCGTATCCGCGTCAAAAGTAAACGTTTTCTTCTTAGCAACGTTTTTGGCCTGTCCCTTTGCCATAGGCAGAGGTTTGTTTGTGTTCTTTTGAAAAGCCCACACCATTATGACACTCATTGAATTCACACCGATGCTCGTACTACTTTCCGTTTATATTCTTTCGCCCTGCTAACAATGGCATCCCCCCCATGATTGTATTCCGGTTCTATCAAGATTTTTTCATCCATCAACAAGAGCCATTGTGGAGTGTTTTGCGACCATTCCACCTAGACTGGTTCTTTTTATGGTAAGTTCTGTGGACCGCCGACCCCCTTTTCGTAATTTTAACGGCCCTCGTCCTTAATTGGTTCGAGATTCAAGGCACACTACTACTTTTGATTCCGCCCCACAAAAACCGTTCGTATATGTACTTGGTGTCCCTAAACCTCCAACGGTTTTTCTTTTGAAGGCTGTTTGATGAGAGTTAGCGACATTTTGACTTGAGGGTTCCCCAGGTCCCACTGGCGGGCAGCCCTTATGGAGTTTTAGAAGTCACCCGTGGTTTGTTTTTTTTAATGGCAAGGCAAGTGCTGCCCTTCCCGCGGACGCCCTAGGTCTGTTTCGTAACTCTTGGGCATGCTGCCACAGGTTTTGTTTTTCCCACTCGACAGTTGCGCTTATTCTTTGTTTGCTACATCGGGCCTGGTTTTAGCATTCATTTCATAACGTGGTGTACTGGTGTCGACACCTATTTCGTGGAGGGGACTTATACAACCAATCCATCCTCCGGGTCCTATGAATAGGGTTCCAAGTCCAGCCATTTTTCAGGTTTGGTCTTGGTTTTGGCTGGCTTTTGCCCCCCCTGACCCCTCTCTTTCAGGAGTTGCTCGGCAACTGTTTGGTCAATAGCAGTTTCACGAACTTAGTCCGGTTTTACGCGTTTTCGAAAACCGCAAGTTTCACTGGGCTCCCTCTGCCAATTCCCCCTACTGGTCCCTTGGCATGTTTTTTAAAATCACCCGCTTTGATTTTTTCCAAACGGTGCCCCAAGTTTCTTCCCCACAGCTTTGACCTATCTTTAACGTCAGTGTTGAATGTATGGCGCACGGACATCTTGGTGTTTTTACCTTTTTGTTGAACTCGTCGGCCTTTTCCAACCTTTATGAGGTTTGTGTTATTACCGGTCACCCCCCTGTGAAACTGCGCTGCCTATCCCCCCCCCCTCCTCTGGATTTGCGTCCTTGGTTGTGTGGGCCCGTCTCAATCTGTGATCCCTTATCAACTTTTCTCTTTTCTTTTGATGTGTTTAATCAATGGCGCTGTCCCCCGATACCACCCCAATTTTACTGCTGATTGACCCACCCAACCATGGTTGGTTCCGACCTCTTCGCCTGGATGCGGTTTGGGTCCCGATAGAGGAGGGGCTGTTTAACAATTATCCCCGGTAGATCCCTCCATTTGAGCTGTGGGCTCTTAAAATGGAGCTTTTCGAACAAGATTGCTTTCTCCGTCACGCACTCCTTCTTTGATATTTTAAACAAGCCGCTTTTCTGCTCTTGAACCATTAGGTTAAGCTGATTTTTGCAATTTTTTTGGTTTGTGTTGTCTCTTTAGCAGCTGTTCTTGTGTTTTTTATAGGCCCTCGTGGAAAGGATTTTTAAGTTTTCGGTGCTCCATCAAGGAGTGACGTTCTTCGGCCTTTTGGACGCGCACTCAACGTTTCCAACTGTTTGTTTTGTAAGGAGAACGCACCTTTTCCGCCACCCCTCTCCCCGTCAGTCCCTCCATTTCGACGACTTGAGGAAAGCAAGAGAAACGTCCCCAAACGCAATATCGCCCTAACCCTCCAAGTGCCTGGAGTCTGGCAACTTTAGATTCACCCGCCCAGGTTTTGCGGCTAACGAACCGCAGGGAAGAACGGTGAATTTATTTTATCCCCTGGCCTGAAGGGCGACAGTGCCTTTTCCACTATAGACTTAACTTTCGTGTTTTTTTTTTGGTGGCCCTGTGGATTCCGTTACCTCTGTTCACGGAAAGCCCGAGGTTGAGACTTTTAGCTTAGTCACGACCTTTTTTTGGATGGCATTAAGTTGGATTAGATTTGTCCGGTCGTCTGTTTCGCGCCTAACCACCGTTTAGCTTCTCTAGCCCTCCCGCGACAAAGTGGGTCTGACGTCCTTGAGATCGCCTTGTCGACTTTTTCGCGTTTTTCTTTTTTTAGCGTTTTCAAATCGTTCCACTCACACCCCTCGCGGAGTTAGTGGAGATAAGGTAGCCATTCTAACTTTCTAGATTGAGTGTAGGCCTTCCCCTCGTCTTCTCTCATTCCTTGAGGGATTGTCTAAAGGCACACCTTTTCAGGCAGCGTCAAGGTGCAGCTTTCGTTGACCCCTTCATACCTTAGCGATTCTCTACGCAGTTTTTTTTTCTGCGGCAGTGGTAAAATCCTCGCACTTCCCCTGACTGCAGTGGGCTCCAAGAAGAGTCCCCGCAACTTCCCCGGTAACTTCCCCCACTTTGGGGTTCACTTGCCTTTTCGCTGCGGAATTTTTCGTCATCTTTTTGAAGTCGCTAGCGATAACCCCTATAGAGCAGAGAAATCCTACTTGTCAATGTGTCCTAATCGGTATTTCTTATCCCCTTTAGACCCCCATTATCCGTGTGGCTCTGGTTTTTCTACAGCCAATTTAATTCTCTCTACGACTTTTGCAACCCCGCTTTCTGCCGCGGATCCGCGCTCGTTTCCCTTCACAAGTTCAATGATTCGCCGCCATTTTTCCGGCGGACGCCCATTCTATTGGCCTGAATCGGCATCCGTGCAAGAGCCTGACTCTGCAACACTTTACTATAGAAGGTCCCTTTAACGTTCTCAGTTTCATGGTTATTCCCTTATGTCTTGTCCCCGCTTTTACCTCGACCACCTGCAGAAGTTGGTTTCCTGTCGCCCCCGCATTCTTTGCGAATTAACTCACGTGCTCTCCCTGGTCCTTCGACTTTCAACTAAGTTTGCGCCCAGCAGTACGAGATATTCCGTTACTTTTTCCTGGGTCCCGGTTTTTTATAGATTGGCCTAGCCCCTCAACATATTTCAGAGTTAGATGTTTTCTTGCAGCGCCGTTCTGCCAGCGGTGGTTACCATCTGTTAAGGGTGTGTGGGAGCAGTTTGACGTCAATGGACCCATGCCGTTGGCCGACCCCGTTCACATGTGGCCGAGTTTAATTGAGTCAGTTTTCACTTACCCTAGCCCCTATGGCTTTTGGCTTTTTTCTGGTGGTCCTTCTAGTGTTCCCGGTCTTGAAATTTAGCGGTTTACGGACCTGTCGCACGGCCCAAGCCGTGAAATGGTACACGGAAGATGTGCGGTATATCGATCCTGCGTGGCCGTCGGGCTCGTTTTTTTTTTCCCTCATTCCCCAGTCTCCGGGCTCACGCATTTTTCCCAGCACTTCATACTCCTTTCCGTCTTACAAAATTCCCCGTTTTGGTGCCGGATGATGACCCCCAATCCGCTGATCGCTCGTCCTTCTCCTTTTTGGAGCCTTTATGGCTTTTGCCCATAGTCCTATTTTGCAACTCCCGTCTATCCCCCCTTTCCCACAAGCTAGTCTTGCTTTTCTTTAGGGTCGTCTGTCCGTCTCATACTTGAGTCCCTGGGCGCTCTATTGTTAACCAATCGATTTAGTTTCCACGGATTTTTTTGCGCTTGGGGCCGGACCTGTATTATTGCTTACGGCACTCAACGCCAGCCGCTTCATATCAACATCCTTTCCCTCCTAATACGATTCCAGAATTGCTCTTTCTTAGATTCTGGTTTCCCTAATCCGTTTTTTTTGAGAAGAAGCAACTTTCCTTTTGTTTCTTCCTTATTTGTTTATTGATTTTTTCTGAGGTCGTGTGCGACATCTCCTGTACTTACTCCCCCTACTCCCCAAATCTCAATTCTCACCTCTTAGGTTAGTAAAAGGATTACCCCGTATTCTTCCCCTTTTCTTAGAACTTTTGAACATCTGCTGGCCTTACGTTGTCTTTTTTCCCCGGTATCTCTCCCTGCTTACGTTCTTCGATCTTCGATATTCCCCCTACATCAGGCAGATCTAAGAAGATGCGTCATCGACGGGTTTTCTTTCTTCCCCTGCGAATCCGTCCGTGGCTTTTTAAGACTGTCAAGTATGAGCCTGCTTAATTGTCCGCCCGGAAGGAAAGAGGTTCTGCCCAGGTGCTACCGTTATCCACGACATGAGAAGACGAGAGTCAAGGAACCCGTTCCACGTAAGTGGTGCCCCGGGCTCAGTCCTGCCACCATTTGAGGTGAGCTTTTACACCGTGAGCTTCCCCCCGCGGAACCCAAAGTCCCTCCGAATTTGACTTGACTCCAGTTACTTTCGCGTTTTTAAGACCTCCTTTTACTTCGGACCTAATCCTGAGTGACAATGTTTCCACCATCTAAAACCGTGCCCATACCTCCCGCGACTCATGTTTCGGGCGGCGATAATATGACAAAGCCCCACCTCCCCCCTCCTAACGCTCTTTGCCTTTGGCGTCCCTCTTGTATTATTAAGTTCTCAGTCCAGGTCTCCTCAGCTTTGGCGTTCTTGCTCGAGGCCACCTTTTTTTTCCTTCTCAGGCCTTCAGCGGTGTCGCCGTCCAAATCCTATTCACCTCCATCGCGAAGGCCCTATGACCTCTGCCGTTGAATGGGAATGGTTGGCCTGGCCCGATAGTAACCTAAGTGTGGTCCTCGAGTAAAGACCTAGAGAGAAGTTTCAAGGCACTCGCCGACCGCACAGCAAGAGAGCAGATCTTCCGCGAAGTGATTCCCCCATAGACCTTCCGGGCCAATGGTCTCGGAGCCCGCATGCTCCCGCAGGCAAGACCAACGGAGCTTGCGGTTTCGAAGAGTCATTAGATTGCTTGAGTTCAAAGTGCCTGTAATAGTCCCCCCGATTTCCCCAACGGATACGTTTTTCCCTTTCCCATCGCGAGGCTGGCCCCCCCTGACTGCCTTTCTCTGCTCTAGCTGTTATCGTTCCCCTACGAACACAGGATGGACTCCTTCATTAACCCCTGCCGGCAGTAGTTGGTCTATTTACTTAGATGTTCGTACTTTTATTGATTGGCCAATTCTTTCTATGAAATGTCTCGTATTGTTTACCACTGTTACTCCCCGTAGAACCCACAAAACTGCGTAGCGTTTTCGCTCCCCTTCTGACTTGTCTTCCCTTTCGCAATTTACTTGCACCCATCTCTAGCAATCCCCCTTGAATCTCCTCTCTGCAGGTGAGGTACGCAGACTCCGAAACCACATCCTTTGTCTCCGCTTACGTTTTTTCCTCTTATTGGTTCTATTTAAAACTTTCTTTTTTCCCACGAAAACGTTTTTTTCTAGACCCTCTCGCCGTCCTCAGACCCCCCCCACCCCCTTTTTCTCTTAATGTAATGAGAGCTACCATTGGAGGTTTCGCGATGAGCATCCCCAGAACATACCTATCTATCACCCCATCAGGTATGCATACCCATAATATCAACCTCTCTTTCGGCTTCCGTCTCGCCCCCTCTTCCGTTTTCTCGTAACTATTTCACACAGGCCACCCACCGTAACAATAATGTCTGAAGTCTGCTTAGGCTTTTCCCCCCTTGCCCTTTGTCGTTATTTCCAGTCTCATTCTCCAGTGTAACACCTTATTTTTATAGTTATCTACTGTGCCGGTCCGCGGCCACTTTTTGTGAGGTCCCAGGCCCTTTTGGGCCCGGGGCTGCTCTCTGCAAAATGCGGGCGCCGGGGACCCACAAACCCCCACCATGTTTTCTTTGTCTTGATTCCAAACTATCGTCCTCGCCTTCACTCTGAGGTCTCCCTCACTGAGTCCCCTCCTTTCCCCTCTCTACCCCTCAGCCAAAACTTGTCATCACTCCATTCTTGTAACCAAACTGTCCTAATTCCATTTTTTTCCATAGTAATGCGCTAATTTGTACTTGAGTCCCCCCAGCGGTTATGTTCAACTCCTCCACCCCCGCCGCGGCGTCTCATAGCGGTATTACTTTGTCACCTCGCCATGGCCTATCTCAACCCGCTCCGGATTCCTTCTCGTTACTTTGAAGTAACTCCAGAGATATGTCCAACACCCCGTAACTGTAAAGGATCGTCGTTCCACACCCATGTGAGTTGTTGAGACCTCCGGCTAATACCTTTTGCGCGTTAAACTATACCACAGTTCCGCACATCCCAGCCAGACCCCTTTATGAGACAACTGGCTCAAGAAGGTGTAGACTTAAGCGCCACCCTTGGACAAAGAGGTTTGGTTAGGCGCTCTGGGTGATGTGACGACCTCTTTGTGTACCCTGTAATACACACTCGCCTTCGTTACGTCGCCTCGGGTCAAAACGCACCTATCACCCCCCCCCCAATACTTGGCGTGCCTCCCTGTCCTGCATTCCCAGGCGGTCCCCAGATAGGTCCAGGATCGTTTGGTCCTTTGCTTTACCTTTTTCCAATCCCAGCTGGTTTTTGCATTTTCGGCCCCCTCCCCCACGGTTAACCACAAGTTGGCCGATGTTCCCGGGTATCCCGTGACTCGGCCGTTTGGCCAATTTCTTCCTGGAGGGGAATGCTTTAGTGACCCCTTTGCAGTCGCTCCCTTTAAGTCTTCCGCCGGTTTCGGAAATATACAAAACTCCCAGGGCAACCCCCCCACACTCTCAGTTTTTCCAAAGTACAGTGATTCACGATATGATTTTTTGAGCCGTTTAAGCGCCCCTTTCGTCCATAAAAAGTTTTTAAAAAGCAACAAACACTTAAAGGAACCTGACGTATAACTGCCATGGGAGAACAACAGACCGGACGCCCACTACTGTCACACCGCATTGAACACCACCTGTGCAAACGCTTCGTACGAGCATCTAAGACCGGGTGCGTCCACGCTCACATCCCCGGCGAAATGGAAGCGCGCCGGCCACAAAACCTAAAATTCGTTTCCCCCCTCACCTCGATGCAGATCCCCTGTCCGGTCGGTTTTCCCCTGACAGCACTTTCCCCCAGTTCTTTCACTTCCCAGTAACACCGTCACCCCGGCCATTCCTTGGATTTTGTCTGTTTTACGCTCCCCACTATGAAACGCGAAAAAAAGGGGGGCGGCCCCTCTCCCCCCCCCCCCCATCTAGCTAAAAGGTTTGTTTGTGCGCTTTGTTTTAATTTGGTCCCCTCTACACCCATTCCCAGTTCGTCTGCTTTCACCGTTTTTGCCTTTCCGACGGACCCACTTTACCTCCCCCACAGACCCCTCCTCTGGTTTAACTTGTGGCAGCCACAGAATCCCGCCCTGCGTAATGCTTTTGAGGGATCACACCCACCCTTGCACCTTGTTTCGTTTTTGCAACTTTAAGTGGAGCAGGGTTGCAGTCTGCGGGGGAAGAGTACTTCACCATCTAACACGGGACATCTTATCCTTCCGGGTTGTTTAATTTTTCCGCTTTTTCAGACCTTTTTGCCTTGGACAAATCGACCCAGTTCCCCTAGGGCACCAGAAAATCCGTGATAAGGCGTGACATCCTCCCCATTCTCTGGATCCCCAATCCGACTCCGGTCTAGTTATACCATCGTTTTCTCCTGCCTTTGCTTCGCCTTATACCCGCCGTTTGGGCCTGTTTTGCTACCAAGTCCGGATTGATCTGGACCCCGCCCTTTTAACACCACTTCTCAGATTCAATTCTTTGGTCAGAGGGCTCCTCCTGAGGGGCTGTTCACCTAAGACGCCCTTCGATACCGTGCCTGCGGATCGACAGTTTCCTCGTCACCCCCCCCTTCATTGAACCTTTTCCTGTCTGTCTTTAGGTTTGATCTCTCTATTTGCTCCCTCCCTAATGTGTGTTGTTTTTCGGCTATCCTTCGATATTTTACCCATACCCAGAGTATGAAAGAATGGTGGTGGCATTGTTTCTTGGTAGAGATCGTTTGAAAGGGATACGCCTTCCCTGGGCTTCTCTTTAATCTGCCTCCCCTTTTCATATTCCATCCCTTTTTTCTTTTTTCTCTCCCCATTAATGAAGAGCGCCGTTGGTGGTGAGTTATTCTCACTTTTTCCGATTTTCTCCATTGGGTAGAAAACCAATGGTAAAAAGTGCGTTCTCTTGTTGCCAAGTCGAGCGAATACTTGTATGCGATTTTTTTTAGGAGGCGTCTTTTATGGATTTGTAGAGCCCGTCAAGCTGTGCTTTAAGCGGCTTTTTTTTTCCCCATGGCCGATCCTTGCTTTCTATTTCTTACGTGCCAAACACTTTTTGCAACCTAACCTCCGGTCTTCAACCCGTTCCGCCCGTGCAGGCCGGTCCTTATTTTCTTTCCGCTCTACTTCAGCAAAGTATCCCCAAAAAGTGTCCCCTGTCTTTCTGGTTTCCCAGGGCGGTATGTCTTACCCCCCCATCCACACTGATACAGCAGCGTGGGAGTTTTGCATGGAACCCACGTCCCCCCCCGCGTTTGCTTGAGTTGGGGAGGGTGAAATCCCCCCTCCTGAAACGTCGCATACACTGCGGCCCGGAATTGCTCCGATGGCCCCCCTTGCTCACCAGATACGTTTTGGTTTTGGGCCGCCCCCCCCCCCGTTCTGATTCCTGGTTCCCGCGTTCCCTTGAACTCGCACAACTTGGCCGTTGCCTTTCTGTTTTTTGAATTGTATCTGTTATAGAACTTGCTTTTGTCCTTGCGTCAACCTTCACCCCCGACCGGGCAAGGGGACTGTCCTTCTCGATTTGTCGGGCCGACCCCCCCATGGGGATTGTTGTGGTTTCCGCCTCATGACCTTTTTCGCCGAGGAATCCGGCTCACCCCGTTAAAGCAATCCGTCCCCCCCTCCCGAGTTTTCGCCTTCGGGACGACGGAACGGGGGGTTACCCGACCATTAGTGCTGTTGTTTTTTCTTTTGCTCTTGGGAGTTGAGCGTTTGATCTCCAGTGGTGGTTTTCGAGTTGTGCCGTTCACTTTGCTATGGCTCTCGTCAATTGCGCTCCAACAACGAGCTGGATCCTCGACTGGGCTTTTCTTTAAAAAGCCACCATTCTGGCTTTTTGTTTTTTGCAGTTTATATTTTGGTTGATTGGCCGATTTCCCTTTTCACAGGAGAGACCGCAAGCCTGAAAAGCGAAGTGCCACGCCCTTGAGTCCGAGTGTTCAGACTGGACGCCACCGACCGCCCTCACATCTTCAAGAGGCCAATAGCGGTAAAGCCGTGTTTTACAATCTTTGATGGAGAACTCCCCCCCTATTGACGCTGCCCCAAAAACCCCCAAAGTTTCAACGCAGAACACACGACACTTGCCACTCTTGGGTAGTCTTCTGCTGCCGTTGGCACGACCAACTTTCTTGTCACTTGGATAAGTTTCGTGGGTGAACAGCGGCGAAGGGTGGCCAACGAATTCATTAGGTTCTACGCTCAGAACTTCGGCTTTTTCAAACCGCTCGCATCACCCCCAAAACCTCGCTTGGCTGGCTTGTTGTGGGCAAGTTCTCAACCTTTGCACCAGTTGTGAGAGACCCCACTGGGCGCGTTGACTGGTTTTAAAGGTTCGCTGATCCGTTCACAACAAATTTGTCCCCCAGGGAGGTGCCGCCCACCAACTTGTTCCGACTTCTCGTTTCGTTTTTGTGGTTTTACGAGTATTAGGCCGTTTCCCACCCCACGTTAGCTTACCCGATCTTTTTGGTATCTCGTCCCATGGGCTTTGCGTTTAAGTCCGCACCGTATTCTCCGAAAGCTTTCGATTGATTTTCTTTTAAAAATTAGTTTTGTATTTCCCCAAGTTACACCACTAGATTAAATTGCTCCCCCCCCCTCTTAATTGCAGTGTGTTTTGACTTCTGATTATTCATCTAGGTTTTTTTGTGATAGGCATTCGTTTTTGCAATTTAGTGGCTTTCGTTCCTCATACGGAATAATTCTCGTCGACAAGTTGGTCGTTTTGCACCTACCCTCTCCCCCCCCACTTGTTGGGTTTTGACGCCCTCGCAAGAAAAGGGTAAAGATCGACGGACCAAGAAAGCTTCCCGCCTCTACCCACGCCACACTCCCAAATACCCTTATAAGAACCAAAGTGCTTTTTAGAGTAACAGCCCCGGTGTTGGAACACCGCCCAAGGGGTGGGGCACGCCGGTGCCTGCTGAGGGACTTCCATGGTTTACGCCAGGGCAGTGATGCCTTCCTCCCACTCCAGTGTTTTGCCTTTTGTTGGTGTCTGTTGTCTCCGTTCCTATTTTAATTTTTACGCTTTTCGTGAACCTTTTTCCTACTATTACAGACTTATATTAGGGGCGATGGTTTTTTCTCTCATGGATTTCTTCTTTTCTGCTTGTTTTCTTTTTTATCCCTCCGCCAGCCCATAAGTAGCTCTCTATCTTTCCTTGAACGTGTGGGGTATGTGCCCTCCCTCAGATCGAGAAGTTTGATTGATTGCGCCTTTTAACTTCCTGCCCCCAATACCTCCCCGCGCTAGTGCAGCTACGCTTTAGAAAGGCGAACTTTTTCGTTTTTGTTCAGTGTAAGTGTTAGGAATACCAGGATGAGCTATTAAGGAGGAGTACAAGGACAGGCGGGGAATCTTGCCCGGTGATTTTGTTATTAATTAAAATATTTATTATAGACAGACGTAAGTTGTGTGGTTGATGGAGGTCCTTGTTTCCCCGCCTTTTTTTCTTCAGACTTCAGGGGCCCACCGCATACAATAGTGACCCCTTTTCACTTTTCAAACCCCAAAGCGGGCCCTTCCGGCAGCGTTTGAGGTATATGTAGTCCTTATGTGGGAGAGCTAGCGATACACCAGATTAACTCAGGAATTTTTTTAAATGTGGCCATCCTAGGTAGAGAGAAGGCACGGATTTACTTATTAGCTTTTTTTCTTATTCCCGATTCCTCTATTACTGAAGAATTTCCCCAACCCCCCGATATTTTCTCGGCTCAGCGCGACGTTTCGGTTGAAACCCTGACCTTTATGAGGATTGACTGGCCTTTGAGCCGCCCTAGTAAGGAGGGCCTGCTTTTGACCTTGGGGCTCCGCGATATTGCCTCAAAACGGTAATTCTCCGACGCCCGTCTTGGAGGGGAACTTCTTAGTGTTTTTAACGTTTTCCGCGTCCCCTCGTGGGGTGCTGGCCTTGCTCCGAAGGGTCCCTCCGCGCGCTCGCGAGCGATCTAACAGAATTCGCCGCCCGGGGCCCCTGTCCCCTTAGGCAGGGGACAGCAGAAGCGGAGCTCTTGTATTAGGTTTGAATTGTTGCGGGTTTTCTATGGACGGACCAGATCCCGACCAATTTGTCGACGCTGGGGGGATTTCGGGGTTTTGAATCTGTTTTGGGGGTACGGGTTTAGCATCCTTTGGTCCCGAAGACGGATTTTCCCTTTAATTTCCCCCAACTGTATTGCTAAGAGGGTTTTCACTGGCGAGTTTCTCTGTTCAATGCCAGCGCTGACCTGATTTTTTATTTTTGAATTGATCGGATCACTTTTCTTAGTATCCCTGTAACCTTTATCGTGGACTTTATTGCTCCGCACCCCTGTAAACTGGAATGTCGGCCTCCTGATTTAATCTCCTTTTGTGTCTCCGTTTTTTTTAGCCAACGTTCATACGAAACGATTTCTCGGGAGCACGCCTCAGGTCCTCTTTTCTGACGGGCCTTCAAAGACAGCGGGGCTTCTCTTGTTTTGTGAGGCTGACCCCAGTCCGTATCGTCTTTCCCGCCTTTGTAGGCCGTTTTGGATTTTTCCTTTAGTATATGCGCACTCCTCCGTTTGTACCAACTTCCCACGCCGCGCGAATGGCCTTTTTTCTTTCTTTTGTAGTCGCTACGTCATAACCTTGAATTTCTGGCAGTTTTTCACCCCGCTCTCGGTTTAATTGACTTTTTTAGTTTGCCCGCTGTTTCGGCGTTCTCTTTCTGCCCACGCCCTTGAAACTCCTAACCCACCAACTACTTCGTCCTCTAGATTTTCTCTTTTTTCCTCTTTTATTTCCCTCCCCTGTTGTTGGAGAGCGTTATTAAGGACGCCCTTTCTTATTTTTCGTAATATTTTTAGCTTATCTGTTATGAGGCGTTTTCTTGACTCCTGGGTCCGGCGGCCCCCCCCCAAATATGCCTATATTTCATGTTTGAGCTCGTCCTCTCTTTTTTTGTAAGGTTAGCCCCCCTTCTTGGAAATTGCTGTTTTGAATTTGCTCTACGTCTTTCGTTGTCGCGACGTCCCCCCTACTCCACCCCCTCCCTCTTCATTCCAGAGCCGCGGCGATTTCCCCCCCTCCTATTTATTTCTCTTCTTCCGGCCTCTTTCCCTTAATACGTCGAGTCGGCTGAACGCGTTCTTCCTAATCGTTGTATGTGTCCAACCTGTTCGCCATTTTGCTCCTACTAGTTCATGAGCGGCACTTCCCATCCTCCTGGGTCGTGCTCAGTCCGTTCACGTACCCCCCTTTCGCGGCAGTACCGCCTTCTCCCCACCTTCCCCTTCTCCCCCGCCTAAAAGGCCAGCGCGCCTGGGACTGTTCCTTCCTCCCTTCTATCAGTGGCTTCTTCCCTCCCCGTTATTTCAGCAATGCTCCCCCCTCACAGCGTCCCACCTGATCGCTGCTCTGTTGCGGGTTTTTCCCTGATTTCCCCCCCCCCCAATTCAAACTTAACGATTTCTTGCCGGCTGGGCGCCCCTTCCTTTGTCACGTTCTTTTGCCGGGCCCCTCCCTCTTTTCGTTCGCCGCGCTTTCTTTTCTTGCCTGCCTTCGTCGTGTTCGCGGACCCCTCTCCTTCACCTCTGCGAGGTCCCTCCTGTGCGAGTTCGAGAGTAGTACAATGTTTTTTCCGAGAGCCCTTCGGTCCATCCCGAGGGCCCTCAGCCGAGTTCCTCTTCCGCTAATTGATCTCCCTTTTGTCTCCTCCGTTGTTTGACCCCTTCCCTCGCTTATCAGCAGGTTTTCCGAAAAGTCGCTGGAGCTTTCGAGTTCATTTCGATGTCTTACCTTTTTCAGTACCCCTCACCCGTAGGCCTACAATGGTCATGGAACTTATCATTCCCCTCGTCTTGGCACCCAGGAACCCTTGCCTTCTTATATGTTGATTATTCCCTTAGGCCTGCCAAAAGAACTCCCCCCATCGTACCAAGCGAAGGAAGTTGCCCGTTGGGATTCCATTGAGAGTTGTTCCCCCTCTTTGGCTTTCGTGCCTTTTCGGCATGAGTTCTTTGGACCACGGGGCCCTAAACCACACACCCGGGTAGCGCCATACGCCGACTTCGTCGGGTGCCCTTTACATCTCAACCCAGTTCCGCTTAAAACGTGGCTGATCCATCCCTCCTACGAGAGTTCTTTTTGCCAGGTGCTTCCCTTCCCAGCAGCCGCTCGAATTCTATTTTTGTCAACGATTACTGTCTCTCGCCTTGCTCTTCTTTAACACCGCTCCCCTGACCACACAAAGGCTGCCGCCGATCGCCGTCGTGTCATTTCCCCACCCCTTTCGCTATAGGCTCCTCTACTTGTCTTTTTTCGGGCGCCTATCGCAAGCGAACTGAATCTCTTATCCGACCCAGCCGGATCATAGCGAATCCACAAAGGAACAGGAACGCTCCGGGCGAGGCCTTCTTTTTCCTCTTTCTTTTTTCACACATACTTCGTGCA
>Ga0179593_1708656_pt1 | contig 15450 bp, 24 predicted proteins | sample CZODoug2_1_08_16_FD_185931 | JGI IMG/M metagenome (GOLD analysis project Ga0179593, IMG submission 185931) | Vadose zone soil fungal communities from Angelo Coast Range Reserve, California, USA - CZODoug2_1_08_16fungal (PacBio error correction) | ecosystem: Environmental > Terrestrial > Soil >... | reverse complement strand
GCTGGAGGAATTGATGCGGCAGAACTATTTGCCCGGCAGGTGGCGAGTTATTTCCCTTTCCTTTTCTTTTTCTTTTTTTTTCTCTTCTTTTTTCTTTTCCCTCACGCTGCGGCAGTATTTTTCCTCGGAGCGTGATATGGAACGGCTTTAACAGAGCAGGCTTGCGGAAGGCGCACTTCAGGCCGCTTCAGAATATCCTTCTTTTTTCTCCTTTCTTTTTTATTCTTTTCTTTCCTCTCCTTCCTTCCCAGTTCTACTTTTTTCTTAGTGGCGCGGGCAAGTACTAATTCTTTTGCGGGCTAAATTTCAATCTGGCGAGCGCAACACTGCGCGACGATGCGTTTTCCCTTTTTTTCCCTTTTTTTTTTTTTTTTTCTTCTTTTCCTTTCCCCTTGCGGGGCTGCGGCTGTTCCTTTTCGCTGTACCCAAATAAAACCGTGTACTGAAGATCAGAGAAACAGCCAGATCAACGCCCCGCTCCCCCTTTCCCCTTTTCCCTCTTTCCCCTCTCTTGTCCCTCTTTCTGCTTTCTAGGAATTAAACGAAGGGTTTGAAGTTGCGCTTGTTGCCTGCCGCTTTCCTCCTCTTCCTTTCCTTTCTCCTTCTTCACGTTTGCCTCGTGGATCTCCTCCTCACTCCACATTATGATATGAACAGAAGTTCGGAATAGAAAAAAGAAGGTATGAGGCGTTACCTTATCTTTTTTTTTCCTCCCTCTTCCCCTTTCCCTTTTGTTCCTTTTCTTACTACATTTATAAGGGCAGCGGGAATCCCCGAAAACGGGAATATTGTAAGTATTTGAGGCTTCTCACCAGCGGCGCCGCTCTCTTGCCCTTCTTTCCCCTTTCCTTCCCCCCTTTTCTTTTTTTTTTTTCTCCCTCCTCCGTGCTTTCCAAAAGAAAAGAAAGAGGCGCTTCCCCCCCCCTATTGCCAGCAGGCAGCCTTTCTTCTTTTTCCCCTTCCCCCTTCTTTTCTTTTTCGGGCCGTAACGAGGTTCTTATTCCATGTTAACTGAAAGCGGGAAACAGTGACAGCGGGCCAAGGATCAGTGGTCCGTTGTTCCCCCTTTTTCTCCCCCCCCCCCCCTTCTCCCCCTCTCTTTCCCCCCCTCCTCCCTTTCCCCCCCCCTTCTTTCCCGCGCCCCCTGCAAACGAAGCTATAGTGGGAAAAGTTAATAGGGAGCGTATCGCCCATCCTTCTGGCCGCTCCTTTTCTTCCTTCCCTTCTTTTTTTTTTTTTTTTTCTTTCTTCTTTCCCCTTCTTTCCCTTCCCCCCCTCGCCCTTTCCTTTCAAACCGTGTGGGGAAGTACCAAGAACGGCGAGCGGTGGAAGTGCTCTCCCTCCCCCTCCTTCTTTTCCTTTTTCCCTCTCCCCCCCTGCTTACCTGGTATCTTTCCCCCTCTATACAACGGCCTGCAGAAAATAAAAAAGAACATAAGGGACGATCACATGCATTCCCCTTCTTCCTCTTTTTCCTTCCCCCTCCCCTCCCCCTATCCCCCCTTTTCTGGGAGAAAAGGTAAGATGGTTGGAAGAGTAAGACCGCGGAGAAGGGAATCTTCTTTTCTCTTTCCCCCCTTCTTTCCTTTTCCCCCCCTTCCCCTCCTCTTTTTTTTCTTTTCCTCCCCGGAAGAGTAGGATGGGTGCAGGGAGAGAAGGGTAGACGTGGACGTTATCTCTCTCTTCCCTTCCTTTCTCCCTTCACTGCTACATGCGGACGACAGCACCCCTCCTTGGAGAGGAAGGGAGAAGGAGAGAAAAAAGAAAACAATCTTCTCTTCCCTTCCTTCTTTTTTTTTCTTTTCTTTTAAGGGAGCGTAGCAAGAACGAGTAAGTATAAGAGGGTCCTATTCCGTCCCCCCTTCTCTACAAAAGGAAAATTGAGACAGGTGTTAGATGTCGCGGCCGTTTCTTTTCTTCTCTTTCCTTTCCTTCCCCTTTCCTTTTTCTTTTTTTTTTTCTCCTTTCTTTAATCTTCTATCTACCAGGTAGCGTTGCTCGAATCCAGCCTTCCTTTTCTTTCCTCTCTTTCTATCCCTCCCCCCGCATAGAGTTCGTGGAAGGTACCCACCGGTTTTTTTCCCCTTTTCCCCTTTCTTTTTCCCCCCCCCTTCCTCTTTTTGCTTCCTTGAAACAAAAAATGCCGGCCAGCGCATAGGGAAATGAGATGAAAGACAATGCGCTCGAAGAGCTGGGCTCTCTCCCCCTTTTCTCCCCCCCTTCTTTCTTTTCCTTTCCCTCCTTTTCCTTCGATGTACGGCCTCATGGAACGTGGCACAGTAATGGATGAGTAAGAAGATTTGGCTCACTGACCACTGACCACTGATCCTTTTTTTCCCCCCCCTTTTTCCCATCCTTTTTCCTTCACCCCCCCCTCGGAACCCATCCTTTTTTTCTTCCTCAAATATTTTTGTTTATTAGAAGTAGGGAGGGAGGTGGAGCAGGCCCGCCCGGTCAATCCTGCCCCTCCTTCCCTCTCCATTTTTTTCTTTTTTTTTCCCTCCTCTGCTCCTTTTTTCTGCAGCCTCAAATGCCTTAAAGATTAAAGTGGTGCGGCATGACTTCCCGCGCCCTTTCTACCCCCTTTCCTTTTTCTTCTTCCCTTTTTTCCCCCCTCCTTCCCCCTCTATTTTCCATCTTTCGCCCCTCCCTTTGGTAAGCCGCAGAACCTGCTTGTTTCTTTCCTCCCTTTTTTCCCTCCTCTTTCTTCCCTCTCCCCCCCCCCCTCCTCATTGCCGACCTGAATCAACGCAGACAAGCAATTGGGCACAGCCATTACTCCCTCCCCCCCCTTCCCCCCTCTCCCCCCTCCCAAAAACACTTCGTGGAAGTCGTAGAAAGAGACAGAGGTAAGCGATTATGATCGACACCCATGATGAAGGACTCTATCCCTCCCCCCTCTTCTTCCCCTTTCTTCCCCCTTCCCCTTCTTTTTTTTTTTTCCATCCCCCTCTCTTTTCTCAGGGGAGCAGCCCGAGTTCAGAAAGCGGTGAAGCCCGAAGGGCCTCTCTCCTTCCCCTCTTCCTTTCCCCCCCACTCTTTTTTTCCCCCCTCCCCCCTTTTCGCCACTCCCCTCTTCTTTCGTGTGCGTAGCAGATTGAAATTGATAGCCCGCAAAAGAATTGAGTACTTGCCCTCTCCCCTTCTCCCCCCCCCCCCCTCCCTTCTCCCTTTTCCCCCCTTCCCCTTTCCCTTTCCCCGACCCCCTATTCCCCCCCCCCTTATGAACGAGAAATCCCGATCACCGCAAGGATACTAGGAAGCGGCATGAAGTGACGCATACGCACTCCCTCCCCCTCCCCTTCCTCCCTCTTTTTTCCCCCTTCCCCTCCCCCCCTCCGGATTTAATTCAAATGTTGGAGAATGAAGCGCAATAAAGAAATGGAGCGAGACGACCTCCGAATGAAAAACTCCTTCCCCTCCTTCCCCCTCTCTCCCCCTTTTTCTTTTTTTCTCTCTCTTTCTTCTTTTCCTCTTCTTTCCCCCTTTTTGACCGGGCAGGTGGAGGAGTATGTTCATTAAGGACGGTCGGCGCGCGCATTGCTGGATGGCGGCGGCCTCTCCCATTTTTCCCCCCCCCCCTCCCTTCTTTTTCTTCCTTCCTTTCCCCCTTCTCCTTTCTTTCTTCGCCCTCTCCTTCCTCCCTTTAAGTATACGGCGGTGGAGCGGGATTTATAGTAATCTTTGGGGAATCGGTTTAGTTGAAGAAATGCGGAAAATCCTTTCCTTCCTCTCTTTCCTCTTCTTCCCTCCGCTCTCTTTCTAGTACTTTTCCCCCTTTTCTTATACATTTCAATCTGGCGAGCGCAAATGCGAGAAGAGATGAGTGGCGCAGGGTCGGGACAGATTTTTCCTTTCCCTTTTTTTTTTCTCCTTTTCCTTTCTCCCCCTCCTTTCTTTTCTATCCTCTTTCCTTCCTCCCATAAAACCTTGGTCCTTGCAGATAAGAGGAACAGCCCGCTCCCTCCCTCTCTTTTTCTCCTTTCCCCTTCCCTTCTTACAGCTGGCTTCTTTCTCCTTCTCAGGGTTTGCCGGTTGCGCTTGTTGCTGAAGACGTAGAGCGTGGGGTGTGCGGCTCTTCCTTTTCCTTCCCCCCCCCCTTTTTTTTTTCCCCTTCCCCCCCCCCCCCCCCCTCTTTCTCTGCCCCCTCCTTTTCCCCTTTTCAGGTTTGCGGCGTTACCTCGAGCTGGTTAGAAAAGATGATAGAGAATTAGTCCCAGCGCTCGAGTGCGTCTCCTCTCTCTCCTTTCCCTTTCCCCCCCCTCTTCCTCCCTTTTCTTCTTTCGCTTCCTCCCCCCCTCGCGCGCCAGGCAATCCGGACATTGCAGGTAATAAAAAACAACGATGGCCACCCGCCGCACCTTCGGCTGACGCATGTCCTTCTCTTTTTCCCCTCCTCCCCTCCCTTCTTTTTCCCTCCTTTGTTTTTTCCTTCCACCCCCCCTCCTTGATCAGAGGCGTAACGAGGTTCTTCTTCCATGGGAACTGAAGAGGAAACAGGGGCCAGCGGCCCCTTTCTTCCCCCCCTTTCCCCTTTTTTCCTCCCTTTTTCCCCTTCCCCTTTCCCCCCCTTCTTCCGTCTCCCCCCGAAACGAGAATAGTGGAAAAGTTAATAGGGAGAATGTAGAGCTACCATCTCTTCTGCAGCGCACATTGGTTTTTTCTCTTCCTTTTCCCCCTTTTCCTTCTTTTCTCTCCTTTTTCTTTTTTCTTTCTCTTAGTTTCTTTTCTTTTCCTCAGCGAAAAGGTGGACGACGGTTTAAAAAGTGTGGGGACCGTTCAAGCACCTTCTCTCTTTTTTCCTTTCCCCCCCCCTCTCCCTTTCCTTTCCTTTCTGTTCTCTTCTAACTGGTAGATCAGAAGATATTAAAAAGGCCTGCAGAAACTCACACCCCCCCTTTTTTTCTTTTCTCCCCCTCTTCCCCACCCCTTCCCCTTCCCCCGGCCGCGACAGCGAACACCTGTAATCAATTGGCATTGTTCTCCCCTTTCCCCCTTTTCTTTCCTCTCTTCTCCCTCCTTCCTATCCCCTTCCCCCCTGGTACAGTAAATAGAAGATTGGTGGATGGTGCGCGACTCGCAAGGGACGCGTCGTCTTTTTTCCTTTCCTTCCTTCTTCTCTTCTCCTTCCCTTCCCTCCCCCCCCCGAGAAAGAACCAAGAAGAAGAGTCTTGAGAGAGGCGCGCACCCTCCCCCCCTCTTTTCTCTCCCTTTTTCCTTTCTCTCTTCTTCAGCCTATCTCCGAGGTAGTAAGAGTAAAAAGCGATACCTTTGCTCCCATTCCCCCCCCCTTCCCTTTTTTCTTTGATGTTCATTCTTTCCGTTGAGAAGAAAGAAGGGGGGCAGGAATGGATGAGTGAAGGAGCGGTTATTTGTGATTCTCTCTCCCTTTTTCCCCCCCCCCCTTTCTCCCCCCCCCTTTTTCCATCTCTTTGCTCGATCCAAGCCATGAATTGTCATAATTCCTAGCCCTTGCCTCTTAGTCTTTCCCTCACTCCCCTTCGTTCTTCCTTATACAAACATAAGTAGGAAGGCGCGGTGAGCCACCTTTCTCCCCCCTTCCTTTTTTTTTCTTCTTTTTCCCCCACACGGTTTCTTTTAGGAAACGTGGTTCCGGAGTTACTCCCTTCCCCTCCTTCCCCTTTCCTTTTTTCCTCCCCCTCCCTCCACCCCCATGAGGCCAGCGCTTAGGGAGAAATAGGGACCTTGCTCTTCCTCCCCCCTTTCCCCTTCCTTTCCTTCCCCCCCCCCCTTCTCTCCCCTCTTTTCCCGGCGTGTCTTTTCCCCGGAAGCGTTTACGTGCGATGGAACGCAAGTGAGTGACAGTGGAACCTGGTCCCCTTCCTTTTTTTTTTTTTTTTCTTCCCCCCCTTTTTCCCCCTCTCAGTTCCCCTTTCCTCCCTCGTTACGCCTCTGATCAGTACCAAAATGGTGATGAAAAAACACTTCGGAACAATCCTGTCTGCCTGCTTTCCCCTTTTTCCCTCCCTTTTTTTTTTCCTTTTTCTTTTTTCCCCCCCCCTTCTTTTTTGCATGTACGGATTGCAGTCGCGCGGCGAAAGATGGTGGAGGAAGACTCAAAGACTTTACACTCTTTCCCCCCTTTCCTTCTCCCCCCTTTTTCTCTTCCCTTCCTTCTTGGGAAAAACGAATTCCGATTACATCTTTGCGAACAGCTCGATTTTCCTTTTCCTCCCTCTCCTTCCTTTGGCGTTGCCCCTTTATACCGATGGCAACTTGCCGCCCTGATCCACCCTCCCCTCCCCCCCTCCCTCTTCCCCTTCTTTCCCCTTCACAAAGAGAAAACGGCAACCCCTTAGTGGAAGGCGTAGACCGCAGCCAGCTTTCCTCCCCCCCCCTCTCCTTCTTCCCCCCCTCCCCCCCCACTTTTTCCCCCTTTTCTTTTCTTTCTTTTTCTCTGTTTTTTCTTTCTTCCCCCCAAAGGTTTATGTGGGGACAGCGACATCGGCTATAAATAAGGGAGAAGAAACGGCAGTTCCAGGAAAGCTGAATCCCCCCCCCTCCTTTCCTTTTCCCCCTTTCCTCCCTCCCTCCCTTCTCTTTCTTCAGTTTTTTCTTCTCCTTGAAATGTAGCCCGCCAAAAGAATTGAGTAATTGGGCCCCGCGCCCATCGCTCCTCCCTCCCCCCCCCTTCTCTTCCTCCCCCCCCTTCCCCCCCCCCCTTTTCACTCTTCTCCCCCCACAGAAGGATAATTCGGAAGCGGACTTGAAGGAGAATTTCAGCAAGCCGGCTGGTAAATCCTTTCCCTCTTTCCCCCCCTTTTTCCCTTCTTTCCTCTTCCCCTTTTCTCTTCCTCCTCCCATAAATGCGCGGCCGAAGACAGAAGGAATGAAAAAATAATAAGCCACCTGACGGTCAAAATAAAGTTCGCCTCCCCCTTCCCCCCCCCCCCTTCTCCCCTCCTTCCTCCCCTCCTCCCTTCCTTTTTAGTTTTTTTTACTTTTCTGAGAGAGAATTGCTGGATGGCCGAAGTAAGAAAAGTTTGGCAAGATTAATCCGGATGTGGCGGCTTCCCTCCCCAGTTTCTTTTCCTTTTTTTTCCTTCTCCCTTCCTGCCCCTCTTCCCTTGGTGGAGCGGGATTTCTCGTAAGCTTTGGGGAAGAGCGTGGCGTTTGAAGAAATGCGGAAAGCTTTCCTCCCCCCTTCCCTTTCTTTCTTCCTCCCTCCTTCTCCCTTTCCCGTTACCTTTTCCCTTTTCTTTTTTTCCCATTTCAATCTGCGAGCGCAAAATGACGGCGAAGATGAGTGGCGCCAGTGGTCGGGACCCCTCTTTTTTTTTTCTTCTTCCTTTTTTTTCTTCTTCCCCCTCTTTTTTCCCTCTTCTAGCTCTTTCTTCTTCCCATAAAACCTTGTCCGAAATAAGAGACAAGCAAGATAACGACAGGCCAGATCAAAGTCCCCTCCCCCTCCCCCTTTCCTCTTTTTTCCTCTTCCCTTCTCCTTACATTTTTTTTCTTTGTGACGACAGTAGAGCGTGGGAGTGTGCTGGATATTAATGTATTTGCCCAATTGCTTGTCGTCTTTCTTCCTTTCCCCCTTCCTTTTCCCCTTCCTTTCCCCCCTCCCCCTCTTTGAAATGTTAGGCATAGCAAAAGGTTATGAGGCGTTACATCGAGTCTGTTATCTCCCCTCTTTCCCTCCTCCCCTTCCTTTCTTTTTCCCCCTCTCCTTTCTGTCCCCCTTTCTCCTCTGAAGTCAGGCGCACCACGGGAATATTGTAAGTATTGAGGGCCTCTTTCCCCCCCAACGGCTTCATCAAAAAAGAGGAGAAGAGAGAAGGACAATCAGGACAATTCAGTCCTCAAACCCCTATTTCCCCTTCCCCCCTTCCCTTCCTCTCTTTCTTTCCCCCCCCCCCCCTATTTCCCTCCTCCCCCCCCCTGGAATTGTTAGAAGTGTGTTTTTAATAAAAATATTGTAATGATCGAGGGCGTAACCTAGTTTTCTTCATTTTCCCTTCTCCCTTCTTTCCCCCCCCCCCTTCTGCTCCTCCCCCCCTTACAATGTACACTGTCACTTGAGGAAATAGGAAAGTAAAACTTGTGCCGCGAAACTCCCGCCGGGCCCCTCCTTCCTTTTCCCCTCTTTTTTTTCTCTTTCCCCCCTCTCCTTTTCTCTTCCTTCCTTTTTCCTGAACAGCGAGGCATCGTGTGCTGATGTAGCTAAGTTTATTGCGGTAAGGCTTCACTCGCGACCATTTCCCTTCTTCCCTTTTTTTCCTTTTTTTCTTTTCCTCACCCCCTTCCAATGGAAGGCTGGATCGAGAAAAAAGCTAACTGGTAGATCAGAAGATATACAACGTCCTTCCTCCCCCCTTCCCCCCCCCCTCTTCTTTTCTCCCCCCTCTACCCCCTTCCCTCAAGCCCGCCGCGACAGCGAACAACTGTATCAATTGGCATTGTGAGACAAAGTTATCCTCTTTTCCTCTCCTCCTTTCCCTTTCCCCTCCTTTCCTATCTCCTTTCCCTCGGCCAGTTACTAAAGATTGGTGGATGTGCGCGACTCTCCATTTCCTCTCTCTTTTTCTTCCTCCCTTTTTTTTTTCTTCTCCTAAAGTAAACGCGACAAATGAGAGAACAAGCAACAGCAGACGAGTTCTTTCCTTTTCTTCCCCCCCCCTTTTTCTCCCCCTTCCCCTTTCTTCCGTTCTCCAGAAGAAGATTCATTATACGAGGGAGTAAGAGTAAACAGAAGATAGCTTTGTCCCCCCTTCCCCCTTGCTTCCCTTTTTTCCTTCTTTCCCCTTTTTCTTCTCCTCCCCGGGACGCATGGGATCGTCACTTATGGGTATTGTGTGAGTTTTGAAGGGACGGTGTATATATTATGATCTACCAGTTCTCTTTCCTCTCTCCCTTTTTTCCCCTTTCGCTGTTTCCCCTTTTTTTAAAAGCCTATCGCGGTCGAGCAACTTACAAACGCTCGCCGTTCTTGACGGTCCACCACCGGTTTTCCCCCTTTTCTCTTTCCCCTTCCCCTTTCCTTCCCTTCCCCCGATGCCCGCGGCGGGTGCAGGCCGACAAGCAACAAAAGCGGCCAGCGCTAGGGACATGGCTGCCGGACCCACTTCTTTTTCCTCCTCTCTTTTTTTTTTTTTTTTCTCTTTTTCCCCTCTTTTCTTCCCTCCCAGGGACAGTGGACAGTGGCCAGTAATGGAGGATCAGCAGATTTGGCTCACTGACCACGACCCTTCTCCTTTCCCTTTTTCCCCCCCCTTTTTTTTTTTTTTTTTTTTTTTCCCTCCCTTTAAAAACAACACTTCCGGAAAAATACTGTAGAAGGAATGGCAATCTTTTGTTTTTATCGCATCGTTCGGGGCGGTTGTCTTTTCCTCTCCTTCCCCCCCCCCTTTTTTCTTCCTTTTTTTTTTTCTTTTTCTTTTTCCTCCCCCGGCTCCTTTTCTCAGCATCAAAGAAGTACAAGATTACAGTGGGGCAGGCAGTGACTTCCCGCTGCCTTTCATACTGGTTTCTTCCCCTTCTTTTTTTTTTTTCCCCCCCTCCCCCCCCCCCTCCCTTCCTTTTTACCCTTTCCTCGGTTAACGCAGCAGAACATGAGGTGGCTGATATTGAAGAAAAGTTCGCGGCCCAGAGCATAAGGTGGGTTCCCTTCCTATTCCCCCCCCTCCCCTCCCCCCTTCCCCTGTCACCCCCCCCTCCCTTAATCTTCCCCCTCCCCCGCGAGACGTCGTCAAGCAACAAGCGAAAAGGAAAACAAGTAGTGGAAGTCGTAGACCGCAGCCAGATTTCCCTCCTCTCCTCTTTTTTTTTTTTTTTTTTCCCCTTTTCTCTTTTTTCCTTTGACTTTTCTTTTTTTTTTTTTTTTAAAAGGTTTTATGTGGGACCGCCGAACTAGGATATACTCCGGGCGCAGCCCGGCAGTTCATGCAACTCTTTCCTCCCCCCCCCTCCTTTCTTTCCCCCCCCCCTTCTCCCTCTCCCCCTCCTTGTGCGCTCGCCAGGATGAAAATGGAGAAAGAAAAAGAATTGAAGTACTTGACCGCGCCAATCGCGCCTCCCTCCTCTTCCCCCTTTTTCCTTCTCCTTTTCCCCCCTTCTTTCCCCTCTCCCTCCCCCCCCCCTCTTTTCCCCCCTGATACTTCGGAGCGGCCTGAAGTGAGAAGTCAGCAAGCCGCGCTGTAAGCCTTTCAGATCAAGCTCCTCCCTTCCCCCCCCTTTTTTCTTTTTTTTTTTCTCCTCACTTTCGCCCCTCCCCCCCCTGCCGGAATGAAAATACTCCGCACCTGCCGGGAAAATTAAGTTCGAAGCCAATCCAAATGCCGCCAGCATCTCCTCTTTCCTCCCCCTTCCCTTCCCTTTTTTTTTTTTTTTCCCTCCTTCCTTTCCCCTTCTTCTTCTGGCGCGGCAGTCGCACAGTTGGAAAGATTCATACGGATGGGCGGCTGCCAGCAAGCGCGGCCGTCTTTCTTTTCTCTCTCTTTTTTCTTCCTCCCCCCCTCCTTCCTCTCCGCTTCTTCCGTCCCCCTTTTCTGGATTTCTCGTTCATCTTTGGGGAATCGGTTTCGTTTGAAGAAATGCGGCCCCCTTTCCCCTTTTTTTTCCCCTTTTTTCCCTTTCCTTTTTTCTTTTCCCCTTGGCGGCGGAACTGCCGCGAAGAGGAGTGGCGCAGTGGTCGGGAAAGATGGCTTTTTTTTCTTTTTTTCCCCTTCCCTTCACCCGCCCTTTTCTGGATAGACGAGGGCGGCTGTAAACAAATAAAACCTTTGTCCGGCCCGATCAGAGGATTCTCCCCTCTCCCCTCCCTTCCCCCCTTTTCTTCTCCCTTTTCTGTCGATCAGCGAGTACAGATGGCTGCGGTCGTAGAATTAAACGAAGGGTTTGCCGTTGGCGCTTGTTGATGCCCTCCTTCTCTCTTTTTCTTTTTCTTTCTCCCTTTCCCCTTTCCCTTCCCTCTCTTCCTTTCCCTTCTATGCCGCCGAACTTGTCGGCATAGACCAAGAAGGTTATGAGGCGTTAGCTCGAGTGGTTCTCCCCTTTCTTCCCCCTTCCTTTTTTCCCCCCCCTTCCTTTCTCCCTTCCTTTTCTGTAATGCCGCACCACGGGAATAGGAAGGTCTGTGAGGCTTCCTCCACCCTCTTCCCCCTCCTTTTTCCTTCCTTTTCCCCTCCTTTCCTTCTCCCCAGGAGCCAACGCCCCGAACGAGGAGATAAACCAAACCTATTCCCTTCTTTTTTTTTTCTCCCCCCTCTTTTCCTTTCCCTTCCGTCTTTTTTTTGGCCAGCGGCAAGGCATCAGTGGTCAGTGGTAAGTGAGACAATCTGCTGATCAGCCCTTTCCTTTCCCCTTTCCCCCTTTTTTCCCTTTCTTTTCCTCCTCCCCCCCCTCCTCGAATAGTGGAAAAGTGAATAGTGAGAATGTATAGCTCCATCTCTTATGCAGCGCATTGGTCGCCTCCTCCCTGTCCCCCCCTTCTCCTCCTTTTTTTTTTCCTTTTTCTTCTTTTTTCCCCTCCTTCCTTTTCTTCTTTTCCCTTCCCGCGACCAGGTTGCAGCAGGTTAAACCGTGGGGGCGACCGTCAGCCCCGTCTCGCGTTTTTTCCTTTTTCCTTCCCTTCTTCCTCTCCTTACCTGGTAGAATCAGAAGATATAAAAGGCCTGCAGAAACTACACAAGACCATAAGGCTTCTTTTTCCCCTCCCTTTCCTCTTTTTCCTCTTTTCTCCCTCTCCCCCCTGGAATCAATTGGCATTGGGAGAAAAGGTATAGATGTTGAAGCGTACGACGAGGAGAAGGAATTCTTTTCTACTTCTTCCCTTTTTTCCTTTCCTTTTTTTCTTTTTCCCCCTCCTAGCAAGGACGGTCGGATGGGTGATGTAGAGAATGGTAGACGTGGACGTTATCTTCTCTTTTCTTTTCCTTCTCCCCTTTTTCCCCCCTTTCCTTCTCCCCCCACAGCACCCAGCCGACGCGTAATTGAAGAGTAGAGCACCAGACACCAATCTTCGAGTACTGGACCGTCGTTCCCCTTCCTTTTCTCCCTCCCCTCCCCCCGCGGTCGTACGCGTCAAAAGCGAGAAATTTGATCCCAATGCCAATTGATACAGTTTTCCTCTTTCTCTTTTTCTTCTCTTTTTTTTTTCCCCCTCCTTTCTTCCTCCCTCTGTTCTTTTTTTTTGAAGGAAGGGTGGAGATATAGGAGAGAAAAGGGGAGAGTTGGAAGAGGAACAGAATTAAAAGCCTTCTTTCCCCCTTTCCCTCTCGCGGTCGAGCACTTCAAAAAGCTCGCCGTCTTGAGGTCACCCAAACGGTTTCTTCCCCTTCCCTTCCCTTTTTTCTTTTTCCTCCTCCCTTTTTCCTCCCTCCTTCCCACGTGCCCGCGGCGGTTGAAGGCAGAAAGCAACAAATGCCGGCCAGCGATAGGGACTTCTCCTTTCATCCCCCTTTCCTTTTTTTTTTCCTCTTTTTCCCTTCCCTTTTTCTTTTCCACGGAAGGTTTACGTTCGATGGAAGAAAGTGACAGTGGACAGTGGCCAGTAATGTCTTCCCTCTCTTTTTTTCCCCCCCCTCCTTTTTTCTTTTCCCTCCCTTTCTTTCCCTCCCCCTTTTTTAATGTGATGAAAACACACTCGGAAACAATCCTGTCGCCTGCTGCAATCTTTTGTTTATCGCCTCGTCGGGGCCTTTTCTCCTTCCTCCTTTTCCCCCCCTTTTTTTTTTCCTTTCTTTCTTTCTTTTTCTTTTGGGAAGCCTCCAAAGACTTACAAGCTTCCAGTGGTGAGGCATACTTCCCGCTGCCATTTCATACCTGGTCGTACGCTCCCTCTTTTTCTTTCTCTCCTTTTCTTTTCCTTTTTTTTTTTTTTTTTTTTTTTCCCAGACCTTGCGTGGCTAGGAAGAAAAGTTCGCGGCCAGAGCATAAGTGGAGGTGGCCTTCTTCTTCTCCTTTTCCTTTTTCCACCCCCCCCTTTTCCCCCCCCCTCCTCCCTCCACGCTCTACGTCGTCAGGCAAAAAGAGAAAAACAAAAACCGGGGAGGCAAACCTTCGCCCCATTTCATTTTTTCTCCTCTTTTTTCCCTCTCTTCCTTTTTCCTTTTTTTTTTTTGGTCTTTGATCGGCTGGTAGTTGATATGTGTCTCTGATCTCAGGACAAGGTTTTATGGTTTCCATCCCTCCCCTCTTCCCCTTTTTCTTTTTTTTTCCCCCCCCCTCCCCCCGCAGAGCAGCCACAATCTTTACCGACCACTGCGCCACTCAATCCTAGCGCAGTTGTTCGCTCTCCTCTTCCCCTTTTTCGTTCCCCCCCCTTTTTCCCTTCTCTTTTTTTCCAGCCGCAGCTGATTCAACGGCTTTCCGCATGATTCAAACCGAAACAGAAGTCCCCAAAGATGAAAGAGCACTCCCGTCCCCGCCTTTATCTTCCCTGTCTCCTTTTCCCTTTTTTTTCTTCTTTTTTTTCCCCCCCTTCCTTCCCCTTTTTCAGCCGCCACATCGGATGGATCTGGACAAAATGTGCGAATGCAGCGCCATCAAGCAATGGCGCGCGCCTCCCCTTCCTGTCCTCCCCTCCCCTCTCCTTTTTTTTTCCTCCTTTCCCTTTTTTTCGAGATGCTGGCGGCATTTGATTGCGGAGAACTGAAGTTTGACCGAGGTGGTCGGAGATTTTCATTCAGGACGGTCGGCGCGCGCATTTCTGTCTGGCGCGGCCTTTCCCCCCTTTTCCCTTTTTTTTTTTTTCTTCTTCTTTCTTCGTTACCAGAGCGGCTTGCGGAAGGAGGAACTTCAGGCCGCTTCCGAAGTATACGGCGGTGGAGTCGGTGCTTTCCTTTCCTTTTTTTTTTTTTCTTTTTTTTTTTTTTTTTTTCTTCTCTTTTTCGAATTTCGTGGAGGCGCGATTGGAGCGGGCAAAGTATCAATTCGTTTGCGGGCTACATTTCATCTGGCGAGCGCGTACCTGCGCCGTCCGCTTCTTTTCTCCCTTTTTCCTTTTTTTTTTCCTTTTTTTTTTCTTTTTTTACCTTCCTTTTCTCGGATAGCCGAGGGCGGTGTCCACAACATAAAAACTGTCATGCAGATCAGAGACCAGCCAGCTTCCCTACCCCTCCTCCCCCCTCTTTTCCCTTTCTTCCCCCTTTTTCTGGCCTGCGGTCTACGACTTCACGAAGGGTGCCGTTGCGCTTGTTGCTGACGACGTTCTCCTTTTGTTTTTTTCCTTCTTCCCCTTCCTCCCCGGGCAAAGTTTGCCATCGGGATAGAAGAAGAAGGGCAACTCACCCTTATGATCTGCCGCGAACTTTTCGGCCTCTCCCCCGTTTTTCGCTTGCTCTTTCCTCTTTCCCTTTTCCCAAAGTAGCGCGCCAGGGACAGGAGGAAGAGGACGAAAAGGTATGAAAGGGCAGCGGGCACTTCCTCCGCCCCAGTTCTCCTTCCTTTTTTTTTCTCTTTCCTTTCCCCCCCTCTTCCCTCAAATTTCGGCGGACAGAAGGGCAGATTGACCGGAGAAGAGAAAAAAGAAAGAAAGAGGAGATAAAAAAAAAGATTGCCAGCAGCAGACGGAATGTTCCGACGTTTTTCCTTTTTTTTTTTTTTTTTTTTTTTTTTTTTTTTCTTTTTTTTCTCTCTTTTTTTTTTTTTTTTTCTTTTTTTTTTTTTTTTTTTTGTTTTTTCTTTCCTTCTTCCTTCTTTTTTCTTTTTCTTTTCTTTTTTTTTTTTTTTTTTTTTTTTTTTTTTTTTTTTTTTTTTTTTTTTGTTTTTTTTTTTTTTTTTTTTTTTTTTTTTTTTTTTTTTTTTTTTTTTTTTTTTCCTTTTTTTTTTTTTTTTTTTTTTTTTTTTCTTTTTTTATATGAAAGAGGGTAACGAGTTCTTTCCATGTTACCTTTCCTTTCCTCCTTTTTTTCGGGGGGGGGGGGAAAAATAGGAAGATAAGAAATTACTGGCCCCGTCCCTTCCTTCCCCCGCCCCTTCCTTTCCCCCCTCCCTTCTTACTGTATCGCTCCATCTCTTCTGCAGGAATGGTATGAAGAGGAAATGTCCCTAGCGTGGAAGGAATTTTGTTGCTGGCGGCCTGGCAACCGCCTCTTCTTTTCTTTTTTTTCCTTTTCAAAAACCGTGTGGGGAAAGTCAAGAAAGGCGAGCGGGTGGGAAGTGCTTCGACCCATAGTCCCCCTTTCCTTCTCTTTCCTTCCTTTTTTTCTGAGCAACGCACCTGGTAGATCAGAAGATATACAAAGGCATGCAGAAAATAAACAAGACCAAATGACTATTTCCCCCTCCTTCCCCCCCCTTTTTTTCCCCCTTTTAAAACCGTATCAATGTCATTGGGAGCAAAGGTATCGCTGTGAAGCGATACGACCGCGGAGAAGGCATCTTCCTTCCTCCTTTCCCCCCTTCCTTCTTTTTCTTTCTTGTGGCTGGGTGCGCGCTCGCCAGGACGCGTAGGCTGGGTGCTGTCGGCGCATGGTCGACGTGGACGTT